>Ga0209050_1001587_pt1 | contig 23539 bp, 16 predicted proteins | sample Araplavi_mTSA_r2_FD_184276 | JGI IMG/M metagenome (GOLD analysis project Ga0209050, IMG submission 184276) | Arabidopsis root microbial communities from North Carolina, USA - plate scrape MF_Cvi_mTSA_r2 (SPAdes) (version 2) | ecosystem: Host-associated > Plants > Roots > Endosphere | place: USA... | reverse complement strand
TCGATCGCGGGAACCCCCAGCGATTTGCGCCCGTTCATGCCGTGGCAGGCGATGCAGGCGACGCCCTGGATGCCCACGAGTTCGCGGCCGACGCTGTTGCGGCCGATATTCGGAATGGGTTTTTCGCGCGGCTTGTAGTCGGCATCGGTGAAAAGCTTGGCCAGCACCGCCGCATGGGCCGGACCGAAATTCGGCATCCGCGTCGCCATGTACGGACGCACCGCGCCATTGCCGAGCACGGTGCGTTCGATCGCTTCCGTTTGCAGCTTGGCGCCGACGCCGGTCAGCCCGGGAGGCAGGCGGCCTTCGTCGCCGAGGTCCACGTCACCGACGACCTCGAAATACGCCGCGCGTCCCGGCTCGGGGCCGCCCTGCTGATTGCGGGTGTGGCAGGCGAAGCAATTCAGCGCGACCATGGTTCGGAGCGCGGCCTCCGCAGGCGTGAGGACCTGCACCGGGGTCAGCGGTTGCAGCGCGAGCAACAGCGCGGAACGCTGCCGTTCACTGAGATCGTAGTTTGGCACGCCGGTCTTCGGCTGCGTCGCAAGGCAGCCCTCGGCCCCGCTGCGCGCCAGCTTTTCGAGCGAGGGCGCTTTCGAGACGAATTCGATTCCCGGCGCTTCGTGGCAGGCCGCACAACCCAGGGTGGCGAATTGTTTCGCGCCCTCGGCCACGAGCTGCGGATTGAGGTGGAATGCTTTCGATGCCGGCGCGCCGCCGGTGAGGTACGCCGCCAGATCGGCGGCTTCTTCCGGAGCCATGGGAATCTGCGGCATCCGCCCCGCGGGCCGGACGGCGAGCGGGTCGAGCAGGAATTTGGTCAGCGTCGCCGGCGTGTATTTTTCGCCGAGCTTGCCGTGCGGAATCGAGGGCAGTTCGATCTTCGGTACGGTCACCCCCGGCGCCGTCGGCGGCACGAAATCCGGATCGGGCGCATGACAGGCCACACAGCCGATTTGATGATAGAGCTGCCGTCCGCGCTCGATCGAGCCTGCCGCCGGGGCCGGTTCCTCCGGTCCGTGCAACGAGGCGAGATAGTGCGAAAGCGCCTCGACCACCTTGGGCTTTTGCTCCGCACTGAGACCACTGAGTACATCCGGCATCGTCGTGCCCGGTTTGACCGTGTGCGGTGCTGCCAGCCAGCGGGCGAAATATTCCGGGCGAATCCGGGAGCCAGCCTGCTCCAGATTCGGCCCCATGTGGATGCCCGCGTGCGTGGCCGCCGGTCCACTGGATTGGTGGCAAGCGACGCAATTCAGTTCGCTGAGCAGCAATTCCCCTGCGCTTCGTAGATCGGCTTCCGGCGCGGTGCCGAAACGCTCGAAGCCGGCCACGATGGGTGAGGCCGCCATCATCGGCAGTACCGGAAAAATCAAAGCGGCGAGGACGAGACAGCGGCTGGGGAAAAAGCTCACGGCAAAAGGCTAGCGGGCTGCGCCGACCGGCGACAAGCGTCGGCGAGGAAAAGGATGGAGCGGGCAAAAACCATGGGTGGTGCGGAGTGTCGCAACGCGGGATGTAAGCGGAGAAAAGGTCGGCGGGGAGATTTTCTTAACTACCTTTCTGCGTTGTCGCGTGAAGGCCACCCGCACAGGGTGGGGGGATGCCGCCCTCTCCGCCCCGAGTCGCCGTCGTCGGCTCGCTCAATATCGACCTGATCGCGCAGGTTCGTCAGCTCCCCCGGCCCGGGGAAACTGTCCTCGCCACGGGCCTTGTCCGGCGCTTCGGCGGCAAGGGTGCCAATCAAGCACTGGCTGCCGCGCGCCAGGGAGCTGCGGTCTCGATGATTGGCTGTTTCGGTTCGGACAACGCCGCGCACGCCTATCGCGATTATTTCGAGAAAGAGGGGATCGATTGTGGAGGCATCGTCACCAAGCCCCAGGAACTCACCGGCACCGCCCTCATCGCGGTTGAAGCTTCTTCCGAAAACAGCATCATCGTCGCCCCAGGCGCCAATGGGGCCCTGACTGCGGCCATGGTTCGCCGGGAGTCCACTCGAATCGCCGCTGCCGCCATCCTGCTGCTCCAGTTTGAAGTACCTCAACCCGCCGTACTAGCCGCCTTGGCGATCGCTCGCCGGGCCAAGGTGCCCGTGCTGCTCAATCCGTCCCCCTGGCGCACCGATTTCCCTTGGGGCACACCCGCGCTCAACTCCGTGGTGGTCAACGAACAGGAAGCCCCCGCGCTTCTGGGCCGCATCTCCCTGGACCTCAAACCTCGTACCGTCACCCGCATCCGCACCCGGCTCGCCGCGTTGAAAATCGGGACCCTCATCATCACCCGCGGTCCCGAACCGACCCTCTGCTTTTCCGCCGAGTTGGCCCTCTCCGTCCCCACGTTCAAAGTCCGCCCCGTCGACACCGTCGGCGCGGGCGACGCCTTTACCGGCACCCTGGCCACCGCCCTCGCGCAAAAGCTCCCCCTTTCACTCGCCCTCCGCCGAGCCAACGCCGCTGGCGCCCTCGCCAGCCTCCGCCGCGGCGCCCAGGAAGCCCTTCCCACCGCGGCCCAAGTCACCCGTGCCTGCCGGGAGCTGGCCTGATTTCCCACTTGCACACCCCCCTTGCTCCGCGTATCGCCACCGCCGTGAATTGTTTGCAGCACCATTGGTGGCCTTGCTGAACGGGCCGCTCCGCCCTTGAGGTGGAGCAGTTCGCCGCCACCTGCTGCGCCGAATTCCTGAGCCCGACGATTTCATCCGAATCGCCGGGCTTTTTGTTTCCCTCGATCTCTCGTCTTTCCGCTTTCCGAAAAAATCATCCATGTCCGACTCCGCCAACCCTGCCATTTCGTTGGGCCAGCGCGCCATCGCTCCGCTGCCCAAGCTGAAGTTCAACGCCGACGGCCTCATCCCGGCTATCGTCCAGGACGCGAAATCCCATCGGGTGCTCATGATGGCGTGGATGAATGAAACGTCGCTCCAGGCGACCCTCGAGACCGGCTTCATGAACTACTGGAGCCGCTCCCGACAGAAATTCTGGATCAAGGGTGAGACCAGCGGTCACACCCAGAAGGTGGTTCGATGGTGCATCGACTGCGATGCCGACACCCTGCTCTTCGAAGTCGAGCAAATCGGTGGCGCCTGCCATACCGGCTACGAGAGCTGTTTCTACCAGGCGTTCAGTCCGGAGGGAGCGCCCCAGGAGATTACCGAGCCCAAACTTTTTGATCCGGAGAAAACCTACTCCAGTTAGCATGTCTCATCACCTTTCGCCGTCGCTCGCCGAGTTTCGCGAGCTGGCGGTTCGCGGGAACCTGATTCCCGTTTTTGCCGAACTCATCGCCGACGCGGAAACCCCCGTCTCGGCCTTCCATAAACTCGACGACGGTCGCGGTTACGCCTTCCTCTTCGAGTCCGTCGAGAAGCACGACCAGGCCGGCCGTTATTCCTTCGTCGGGGTCAATCAACGCGTGGTTTTCGAAAGCCACGGTAAAACCATCCGGATCACCGAAAATGGTGAAACACGAGAGTTTCAGACCGAAAGTGACCCGCTCCACGATCTGGAAACGCTCATGCAGCGCTACCGCTACGTGGCCTCGCCCGCGCTGGCCGATGCCCGTTTCGCCGGTGGTGCCGTGGGGTTCCTCACCTACGACCTCGTCCGGTTTTTCGAAACCACCGTGCCCGCTCCGCCGCCGGATTCGCTCGGACTGCCGGAGAGCCTCTTCACCGTCGCCGATACACTCCTGATCTTCGATCATCGCACCCGCCGCCTGCGGGTAGTGGTGAATGCGCATGTCGAGGGTGACGTGGACGCCGCTTACCAGCGTGCGGCCGAGGAAATCGAGCGCCTCATCGCGAAGCTTAGCGAGCCGAAGCATCTGCCGATGCTGCCGATCACTCCGCCGCCGCAGGTGCCGACCCCGACCGGGAATACCACCCGCGAGGAGTTCATGAAGATCGTCAGCGACGGCCAGGAATTCATCCGCGCCGGCGACGTCTTCCAGTTCGTCCCATCGCAACGTTTCTCCACGGAATACCAGGGCGACCCGCTCACGCTCTACCGCGCGCTCCGGTTTGTGAATCCCTCGCCGTACATGTTCTGCATGCAGTTCGCCGGGCGTTTCGCACTCGTCGGCAGCAGCCCGGAAGTCCACGTCCGCGCCATGAATGGGAAAATCGAAATCCGCCCCATCGCCGGCACCCGCAAACGCGGCCTCACCGCCGAGGAAGACGACGCCAATGCCGACGAACTCCTCGCTGACCCGAAGGAGCGCGCCGAGCACCTCATGCTCGTCGACCTCGCCCGCAACGACGTCGGCCGGGCCAGCGAATTCGGCAGCGTGAGAGTGACCGATTTCATGACCGTCGAGCGCTACAGTCACGTCATGCACATCGTCAGCAACGTCGAAGGCCGCCTCCGCGAGGATCGCACCGCCTACGATGTCATGCGCGCGACCTTCCCCGCCGGCACCGTCAGCGGCAGCCCGAAAGTGCGCGCTCTGCAAATCATCAATGGCTGCGAGAAAAACAAGCGCGGCATCTATTCCGGCGCCGTCGGTTACTTCGGCTTCGACGGCAACAGCGACTCCTGCATCGCCCTCCGCACAATCGTGCTGAAAGACGGCCAGGCCTACGTGCAGGCCGGCGCCGGTGTCGTCGCCGATTCCACCCCCGAAGGCGAGTACAACGAGACCGTGAACAAAGCCATGGGCATGATGTCCGCCATCGCCCGCGCCAAAGCCCTCTAACCTTCCGACGCGCCATGCTGCTGGTCATCGATAACTACGACTCCTTCACCTATAACCTCGTGCAGTACTTCGGCGAACTGGGCGCTGATCTGCTGGTCAAACGCAACGACGAGCTCACCCTCGACGACATCAGCGCGTTGAAGCCCGAGCGGATCGTCATCTCCCCCGGCCCCTGCACGCCGAACGAAGCCGGCATTTCCTGCGATGTGATCCGGACTTTCAGCCAGAGCACCCCAATCCTCGGAGTGTGCCTCGGCCATCAATGCATGGGCCAGGTCTTCGGTGGGGACGTCGTCCGCGCCGGACGCCTCATGCACGGCAAGACCTCGCCCATTCTGCACAACGGAAAAGGCATCTTCCGCGACCTGCCGAACCCCTTCGAAGCCACCCGGTATCATTCTCTCCTCGTGAAACGGGAAACCTTCCCCGATTGCCTCGAAATCACCGCCGAGACTGCCGAGCAGGAAATCATGGGCCTGCGCCACAAGACCTTGCCGATCCACGGAGTCCAATTCCACCCAGAATCGATCCTCACCACCGAGGGCAAACACCTGCTCAAAAACTTCCTGGAGTTGTGAGGCTAATGTAGGCGGCTCTTCCCAGAGCCGCCTTGATGCCGACCGCCGAAGGCGCTGTTTCCGTCGGAGTACAGCCTTTAGGCTGCGGAAAGGCGGTGGAGCCTTTTCTCACCAGGCCACGAGCAGGCTAAAGCTGTACCCCAACGTTCCTCCGCCTACCCGACCGTGCAGAAAATTCCCTTAGGTTCCGGGGCGTGCAGAATATAACACCGCACCTCCACACCTCTGCATGAAACCCACCTCCACTGCTCTCCTCAGCATCCTCTCGCTGCCCCTGGCGGCTTTCGCCCAGGCTCCGGCGACCACCGCTCCTGCAACCCCTGCTCCCGCTCCGGCGGCCGCGCCTTATGAGCCCAAGCCGATCGTCGACACCATCCAGCTCAAGGATGGCGATACCCTCGTTTTCCTCGGTGATTCCATCACCCACCAGTGCCTCTACACCCAGTACCTGGAGGACTATTTTTATACCCGCTACCCGAAGCTCCGCCTGAACTTCCACAACGCCGGGGTGGGTGGCGATCGCGCGGCCGATGCGCTCCGCCGCTTCGATGAAGACGTCGCGGTCTACAAGCCGAAGTACGTCACCATCCTGCTCGGCATGAACGACGGCAGCTACACGAAGTTCGAGCAGGCAGTCTTCGATACCTACGAGCGCGACATGACCACGGTCCTCGACCGGATTAAGGACCTCGGCGCGATCGCCGTGCCGATGACACCGACCATGTTCGACTCCCGCTCGAAGATGCTTTTCGCCAAGCCCGAGCAGCAAAATGCCGTGCGCGAAAACTACTACAGCGGCGTGCTCGCCTTCTACGGCGCGTGGCTGCGTGAGCAGGCCTATCGCCGCGGGCTCGGCTTCGTGGATATGAATTCGCCGCTCAACCAGATCAGCCTCGAGCAGCGGACCAAGGATCCGAAATGGACTATGATCAAAGACGGCGTGCACCCCGGCCAGACCGGCCAGGTCGTCATGGCCTGCGCGGTCCTCTGGGACATGGTGCAGCGCGGCCCAGTTTCGCAGGTCACTGTCGCCGAGCGCAACGGCAAGCTGGGCGCGACCGCCGCGAACGGCAAGATCACCGACTTTGCCGCCGAAGGCGACAAGATCGCGTTCACGCTCGAAGCGAATGCCCTCCCGTGGGTCCTCCCCGAAGACGCCGCCGAAGGCTTCAAGCTCACCGCTGCCGGCCATCGCTACAGCAACGAAAAGGTCGCCTATCACCGTCTCAAGCCCGGCAAATACGACCTCAAGATCGATGGCCAGCTCGTCGGCTCGTACTCCGCCGAACAGCTCGAAACCGGCGTCGAGTTGGAAACCAACACCAAGACCCCGCAGTACCAGCAGGCGCTGCAGGTCGCGCTGCTGAATCAGCGCCGGAACAACGAAGCCTATCACCCGCTGCGCGATCAATACGCCCAGCTCAAAGGCCGTCGCCGCGCCCTCCAGCCGCTGATCGATGCCAAGGACCCGAATCTCGCCGCCAAGCAGGCTGAGTTCGACCAATGGTACACCGGCCAGAAGGCCAAAGTCGCCGAACTCCGGACCAAGGCGAAGGAGATCGAAGACGAAATCTACAAGACCAACCAGCCGAAGCCCCACCGCTACGAACTCGCGCCCGCCACCACCCCGGTGGCCACCGCGAAGTAGGCGCGAAGCTTAGCTCCTAAAGCTCTCCACGGGCAGGCCCGACGTCCTTGTCGGCCTGCCCGTTTTGCTTTTTAAATCTTTGAGTTCAGGAGAGCCGTCCGCCCGCGGGCATCGAAATCCTGCAATCCTGAAAATCTTGTCAATCCTGTCCCCATCCCTCACCGCGTCGAATGGAGGAAACAGGATTACAGGATTAACAAGATGAACAGGATCACGCGGGCTCGCCCTTCAAGGCTTGTCTCCGGTAGCCCGTTTTTAGCACCTTTTTAGCACAAACGGGCGGCCCCTTAACTACCCGGACACGCAGAGCGGGGCGTGAATGGGGATGTGAAATTCAACGACTGGCTTCAACTCCTGCTCTTTATCGGCGGCTTGATTGCGCTCACGCCGATTCTGGGCACCTTCCTGCACCGCGTCTTCAGCGGTGAGCGCACCTTCCTCACTCCGATCCTCGGCCCGGTGGAGGGATGGATCTACCGCCTCGGAGGCGTCGAGGCGAAGCGCGAGATGCGCTGGACGCACTACGCGCTGGTGCTGCTCGCCTTTAACGTCCTGGGCTGCCTGCTCACGCTGGTCCAGCTCATGACCCAGGCCTGGCTGCCACTCAACCCAGCCAACCTGCCCAATCTGCCCTTTCCGCTGGCCCTGAATACGGCGGTGTCGTTCATGACGAACACCAACTGGCAGGCCTACTCGGGTGAAAACACCATGAGTTACTTCTCCCAGATGGCCGGCCTCGCGGTGCACAATTTCACCAGCGCCGCCACCGGCATCGCGGTGGTGATCGCCCTGATCCGCGGACTCACCCGCCGCTCCGGCCAATCGATCGGCAACTTCTGGGCCGATCTGGTTCGTAGCACCCTCTACATCCTCCTGCCGATCTCGCTGCTCCTGGCCGTGGTCTTCGTGCAGCAGGGCATCCCGCAGACCTTCGCTCCGTACCAGACCGCGAAGATTCTTGATCCCTATCAAACCCAGGTGCCCAAGCTCGATGCCGCGGGCCAGCCGGTGAAAGACGTCCAGGGCAACGCGGTCACTGAAACCCAGACTGTCACCGAACAAACCATCCCGCTCGGACCGGCCGCTTCGCAGATCGCGATCAAGCAGCTCGGCACGAATGGCGGTGGCTTTTATGGCGTAAACGCGGCGCATCCGTTCGAGAACCCGACGCCGCTCACGAACTTCCTCCAGATGTTCGCGATCTTCCTGATCCCGATGGCACTGACTTACACGCTTGGCCTCATGACCGGCGACCGCCGCCAGGGCTGGACGATTTTCGGCGCGATGTTTGCCCTCTTCATCGTCGGCTTCGCCCTGTCGTGGTGGGCGGAAAGCCAGCCGAATCCCGCGCTGGGCCTGACCCACAATCTGGAGGGCAAGGAAGTGCGCTTCGGCATCATGAACTCGACGCTCTTCTCCACCGTCACCACCGATGCCTCGTGCGGCGCCGTCAACGCCATGCACGACAGTCTCACGCCGATCGCCGGTGGCGTCGCGCTGTTTAATATGCTGCTCGGCGAAGTGATCTTCGGCGGCGTCGGTGCTGGCCTCTACGGTATGCTCGTCTTCGTTATCCTCACCGTGTTCATCGCCGGCCTCATGGTCGGCCGCACGCCGGAGTACCTCGGTAAAAAGATCGAGGCTCGCGAGGTGAAATGGGCGGTGGTCGCCGCCCTGGCCCCGTGTGTCTGCGTCCTGCTCGGCACCGCCCTGGCCGCGGCAGTTCCGGCCGGCTCTGCGACGCTGAATAACAACGGCGCCCACGGCTTTAGCGAAATCTTCTACGCCTTCGCCTCCGCCGCTGCGAACAACGGCAGCGCGTTCGCCGGCATCGGCGTGAACAACGATTTCTACAACTACGCGCTCGCTGCGGTCATGTTCCTCGGCCGCTTCGCCATCATCGTACCGGTGCTCGCCATCGCGGGCAGCCTGGTCGGCAAAAAGATCGCCCCGCCTTCGCCGGGCACTTTCCCGACCACCGGCCTCACCTTCGTCGGCCTGCTCATCGCCGTCGTCCTCATCGTCGGCGGACTCAACTTCTTCCCGGCTCTCTCGCTGGGACCGATCGTCGATCACCTCCTAATGGCCTCCGGCCGCACCCTGTAATTCGCCATGAGTCTCAAACCTAACATTATCGATCGCCAAGCCGTGAGTGCTATTCCTGCTCAAGCCCCGGGCCGCAAAAAATCGATCGCCCTGGCCGACCCCGCGCTGCTGCGCGCCGCCGCCATCGATTCGTTCAAGAAACTCGATCCCCGCGTTCAGCTCCGCAATCCCGTGATGTTCGTCGTCTTCATCGGCGCGATTCTAACGACCTTCGCCTGCTTCACGGATCCCAGCGGGTTTAACATCCAGGTCACCCTTTGGCTGTGGTTCACCGCACTCTTTGCGAATTTCGCCGAAGCCATCGCGGAAGGCCGTGGCAAAGCCCAGGCCGCTTCACTGCGCAAGATGCGCACCACCACCATGGCGCGCCGCCTGGCTGCGAATGCGGTGAACTCCGCCACGGCCCGCGAAGAGCGCGTGGCCGCCGGCGAACTCCGCAAAGGCGACCTCGTCGTCTGCGAAGCCGGCGACATCATTCCTTCCGATGGCGACGTCATCGAAGGGATCGCCAGCGTCGACGAAAGCGCCATCACCGGTGAATCCGCGCCCGTCATTCGCGAAAGCGGTGGCGACCACAGCGCCGTTACTGGCGGTACTCGGGTGATCAGTGATCGCCTCATCATCCGGATCACCAGCGAACCGGGCAACACCTTCCTCGATCGCATGATCACGATGGTCGAGAGCGCCACCCGTGGCCGCACGCCGAATGAAATCGCGCTGGGGATCCTGCTCGTCAGCCTCACCGTCGTCTTCCTGCTCGCGGTCGGCACCCTGCGCCCCATCGCGCAGCTCAGCGAAAAACTCGCCGGCCAGAGCGGCGTCATCAATGTGTCGCTCGTCGTTCTGGTCTGCCTCACTGTCTGCCTCATCCCCACGACCATCGGCGCGCTGCTCAGCGCCATCGGCATCAGTGGCATCGACCGCATGATCCAGCGCAACGTGCTCGCCACCTCCGGCCGCGCGGTCGAAGCCGCGGGCGATATCGATGTACTCCTGCTCGACAAGACCGGCACGATCACCCTGGGGAATCGTCAGGCGTCGGCCTTCATTCCCGCCCCTGGCGTGGAGGAAAAAGATCTCGCGCTTGCCGCCCATCTTTCCTCCATGGCCGACGAAACCCCCGAAGGCCGTAGCATCGTCGTCCTGGCAAAGGAACGCTTCAACCTGCGCGCCCGCGACGTTGCCGAGCGTCACGCGGAGTTCATCCCGTTCACCGCGCAGACCCGCATGAGTGGGGTGGAGGTCAACGCGCCCGATCAGGTCATCTCCTTGCGCAAAGGCGCCGCCGAAGCGGTCTTTCGCTGGGTGCGCGAAAATGGCGGCACCTACCCCGACGCTGTTGCCCAAGCGGTCGAATTCGTCGCTAAATCCGGTGGGACCCCGCTCGTCGTCGCCGAAAAGACGCGCGTGCTCGGCGTCGTGCACCTCAAGGACGTCGTCAAAGGCGGCATCCGGGAACGGTTCGCCCAGCTCCGCAAGATGGGCATCCGCACCGTGATGATCACCGGCGATAACCCCATGACTGCCGCCGCCATCGCCGCCGAAGCCGGGGTCGATGACTTCATGGCCGAAGCCAAGCCCGAGGATAAACTCGCCCGCATCCGCGAGGAACAAGCGAAGGGCCACCTCGTCGCCATGACCGGTGACGGCACCAACGACGCGCCCGCGCTCGCCCAGGCCGATGTCGGTGTAGCCATGAGCACCGGCACCCAGGCCGCTCGTGAAGCCGGCAACATGGTCGACCTCGACTCGAATCCGACCAAACTCATCGAAGTCGTGGAGATCGGGAAGCAGCTGCTCATGACCCGCGGCGCGCTGACCACGTTCAGCATCGCCAACGACGTGGCGAAATACTTCGCCATCCTGCCTGCGATGTTCCTCGGCCTCTACGCCACCACGCCCGGCGGCAAAGGACCGCTCGCGGCGCTCGACATCATGCACCTGCACAGCCCGCAGAGCGCCATCCTCAGCGCGGTGATCTTTAATGCGCTGATCATCATCGCCCTCATCCCGCTGGCTCTGCGCGGGGTGAATTACCGCCCGCTCGGCGCGGACTCGGTGCTGCGCCGGAATGTGCTCATCTACGGCCTCGGCGGAGTCATCGTGCCGTTCATCGGCATTAAGGCCCTCGATCTGGCCCTCGTCGCCTTGCACCTCGTCTGACCCATGAAAGCGGCGTTCGCCCTGGTCCACCCGTTCCTCGCATTGCGCGAATGGCGGCCACTGCCGCAGGCGCGCGATCGCGAGGGAGGAACTCCGGTTCCGCCGGCTCCGCCCGAGCCGGACGACGACCGGGGCGAACCCGAGAAGGAATACCCGTTCTGGACCTGTTTCATCGACAACCCACGCCCGAAATCCTGATCCCAAAATTTTGCTTATGAAAACCATCCTGCAATCGACCCGCATGCTCCTCGTGCTCACTGTACTGACCGGCCTCGTCTACCCGCTGGTCGTCACCGCCATCGGCCGGGTCGCCTTCCACGACGCCGCCAACGGCTCGCTCATTCAAAAGGACGGCCAGCTCGTCGGCTCGACGCTGCTCGCGCAAAAAACCGAAAGCGCCAAATACTTCTGGCCGCGCCCCAGCGGCGCCGACTACGCGACCGTCGCCAGCGGCGCGAGCAACAAAGGCCCGACCAGCGCCGACCTCGCCAAAGCCATCGCCGAACGCCGCGAAAAGTTCGGCCAGGACGCGCCGGACGAACTGCTCACCGCCAGCGGCAGCGGGCTCGATCCGCACCTCTCGCCCTCCGCGGCGAAATACCAGGCCCCGCGCATCGCGGCCGAGCGCAAACTCTCCGTGGAAAAAGTGACGGCCCTCGTCGATCAGCTCACCGAAGGGCCGCAGCTCGGCTTCCTCGGTGAATCGCGAGTGAACGTCCTCGCCCTCAATCGTGCGCTGGATGCGGCCCAGTGATCCTGCTCCTCGTCGCCCTCGGCCAGGCCACGGTCGCGTGGCTGGCCTTCAAGTGCTGCCGCTGAGCGCACTCCCCTTTCGCGGGGGAGTGCGCTAGCATTCTGGAAATGACCGACGAATCGCGCCCCGATCCCGATGCGTTGCTCGCGGCGATTCGCACCGATGAATCGCAGGCGAAGCGCGGGCGGCTGCGGATCTTTTTCGGCATGTGCCCTGGGGTAGGGAAGACCTACGCCATGCTCCAGGCGGCCCGGCGCAAGATCGCCGATGGGGTCGAGGTCGTCGTCGGCATCGTGGAAACTCACGGTCGCGCCGATACGATGGCCTTGCTCGAAGGCATGCCCATCGTTCCGCGCGCGAAGATCGAGCATCGCGGCACGGTCCTCGAGGAGATGGATTTCGAGGCGATCATGCTTTGGCACCCGCGCCTGGTCTTGGTCGATGAACTCGCCCACACCAACGCGCCCGGCTCCCGGCACCCCAAGCGTTATCAGGATGTACTCGAACTGCTCGAAGCCGGTATCGACGTCTTTACCACGCTGAATGTCCAGCACGTCGAAAGCCGCACCGATGCCGTACGCCAGTGCACCGGCGTAGCCGTGCGCGAGACGGTGCCGGATTCCTTGCTCGATGTGGCCAGCGAGATTGAGCTCGTCGATCTCACCCCGGAACAACTCCGCCAGCGTCTCGCCGAAGGAAAAGTCTATCTCGGCGCCCGAGCCGTCGCTGCGGGCGACAATTTCTTCCGTGAGGAAAACCTCACCGCCCTGCGGGAAATGGCGCTGCGTCTCACCGCCGAGCACGTGGATCGCCGATTGCGCGTGCTGCGCCCGCTGGCCCAGCGCGAACCCTGGCGCAGCGGCGATCGCTTGCTCGTGGCGGTCAGTGGCAGCCCGCACTCGGCGGAGCTGGTGCGCTGGACCCGCCGTTATGCTGCCGGGCTGGAAGCCCCGTGGATTGCCGTCGGGGTCGAGACGGCTGAACCGCTTCGTCCGGAGGACGAAAAACGCCGCTCCGCTAATCTCGCGCTCGCCCGCAAGTTGGGCGCCGAAGTCGTACTGACCAGCGGCCCGCATGTCGGAGAAGCTCTGCTGCGGGTGGCGCGTGAACGCGGTGTCACCCAGATCGTCCTCGGTAAACCCGAGGGCTCCGTGTGGCAGTGGCTCTGGCGGCAACGCTCACCCGTCGGCTGGATGATTCAGCACAGCGGACGCATCGATCTGCAACTCGTCCGCACCGCGGCCGCTGAAGGGCCGCCACCCGCGACCGAACTCCACCACACCGCCATGCCCTGGCGGCAATACGCCATCGCCTTCGGTATCGCCGCGGGCACGACTTTGCTCGGCAAGCTGATCCAACCCGTGGTCGGTTACTGGTCCGTGGCGCTGGTCTATTTACTCACCGTCACCATTGCTGGCGTTTCGCTGCGGCGCGGCCCGACTCTGCTGCTGGCGGGCTTGAGTGCGCTGCTCTGGAACTTCCTCTTCATCCCGCCGCTCTACACACTCTACATCCGCGAGCCGCACGATGTGATGATGTTTGTGATGCTCTTTGTCGTCGCCGTGGTGGTCGGGCATCTCACCTCACGCCTGCGCGATCGTGAGCAGCTGGAGCGTCGCCGTGAACTCCGCTCTGCCGCGCTGTACCAGCTCACGCGCCAACTGGCTGCTGCGACGAACCGCGACGAAGCCGTGAGGGAAGTCCTCGGCCAGATCCACAAGGTCTTCGGGGTGAAAGCCGCCGCCTTTCTACGCGATGAAAATGGCACCTTCGCTGGCACTCCGCACCCCGACAGCACCTGGAAAGTTCCGGCCAAGGAAGAGGGCGTCGCCGCCTGGGCTTTTCAGAAAAAACAATCTGCCGGCCATGGCACCGACACGTTGCCCGATGCTGAGGGGCTGCATCTGCCCTTGCTGGTGAGTGACCGCGTGGAAGGCGTACTGGCCGTGGAGTTGCCAGTGGGCACCGAACTGGCCACCGAGCAGCGCGAATTACTCGAAGCCTTCGCCGCCCAGCTTGCCATTGTCGCGGAGATCCAGCGCCTCGCCATCGCCGAGCGGAGGAGCCAGGTCCTGGCCGAATCGGAGCGCCTGCAAAAGACCCTTTTCGACAGCGTCTCGCACGAGCTGAAAACTCCCATCGCCACGATCCGCGCCGCGCTGGATCAGCCGGAGTTGCCCCGCGAAGAAATTCGCAGTGCCAACGAACGCCTGCGCCGCACGGTCGAGCATCTGCTCAATGTCACTCGCGCTGAATCCGGGCTGATCAAACCCGTCCCCGAATGGTGCGACCCCGGCGAGCTCGCGCGGGAAGCCTGTACCGTGATCGCCGCCGCCGGCCGGGTGCAGCTTTCGGTCGAACCCGACGCCCCGCTCATCCGGGTCGACGCTGGCCTCACCATCCAGACTCTCGCCACGCTGATCGAAAACGCTCTCAACCACGGCGCCTCGCTGGAAGAACCTTTCGTCACCGTCCGCCGGGTGGACGAGGCCATGCTCTTCGAAGTTGCCGATCGCGGCGCGGGCATTCCCGCCGGGATGGAGGAAAAAATCTTCGAGAAATTCTTCCGCGCTCCTGGCACCCCCGCTGGCGGTGTCGGCCTCGGCCTCGCCATCGCCCGCCACCTCGCCGAGGTCCAGGGCGGCACCCTCACCGCCGAAAACCGCCCCGCCGGTGGTGCGCGTTTTACGCTTTCCCTGCCCATCGGCGGTGAGCCCAGATTGCCGGTATGAAACCTTCCGCGCTCATCATTGATGACGAAGTGCAGATCCGCCGCATGCTGCACGTGGCCCTCGAGGGCGCAGGGTACGTTACGAAGGAGGCCGAAAACGGCAGCCTCGGTTTGCAAGCCGTCGCCACGTTGCGCCCCGATGTAGTCCTGCTCGATCTCGGCCTGCCCGACCTCGATGGTCTCACCGTCCTCCGCCGCCTGCGTGAGTGGAGCCAGACGCCGGTCGTGGTACTCACCGTGCGCGATTCCGAGGAAGACAAAGTCGCCGCTCTCGACGCGGGCGCGGACGACTACGTCACCAAACCCTTCAGCACCGCCGAACTCCTCGCCCGCCTGCGTGCCGCCCAACGGCGGGCCCAGCCCCGCGAAGAAAGCGCCATCTTTTCCCAAGGCGGCCTCGTCGTCGATCTCGTCGCCCGCACGGTTCAGCGCGATGGCATCGAGGTGAATCTCACCGCTACCGAGTGGTCGATCCTCGCGCTGCTCATCCGCCACGCCGGCCGCATCCTCACCCACCGCCAGATTCTCCGCGAAGTCTGGGGCCCAAAAGCCGAGGAGCACCGCGAGTACCTGCGCGTGTACTTCACGCACCTCCGCAAAAAAGTGGAGCGCGACTATTCGAAGCCTGAACTCATCATCAACGAACCGGGCATCGGTTACCGCCTAAAGTTGGCGGGAGGATAACACCCCGCTACAAGCTTCCCAAAGTCAGCCGCAACGTTGGCGGCGCGAGGGTGGGGTGGCGGTTGCCCGCAAACCCATGCACCGCGCTGGTGTTTTTCGACTCGGACGTCTCCCGCACGACGATCAGCGTCGCGCGCCGGTTCGCATCACGATTCAGGAAATCCGCGAGGGCCGTCCCCTCGACTGAGTATGCCCCGCTCACCACACCACGTGGCATGGTAAAAGTGCCGAGCTTCACCGCCTTGGTCGTATCCACCACGCCGCCTTCGGGCGCGAAAGCGGGCGCCGTTTCCCACGTGAGCGTTTCGCCGGACCAATCGTCCTGCGCATCGTCCGTCAGCCCATACACCGCAAAGGTACATGAGCCCGTGAGCGAGGCGTAGCCAAAGCCGCTGCTCTCGAAATTCAAGGTGAGCGAAGCGCCAACCACCGGACGATCCCGCAGCGGCGCGAGATCAAAACGCAGGAACGATTTGCGCAGGAAACTTTTCGTCGTCGCATTCTTCACCAGCAGCAGCGTGTCCGAGTGGTGAATCGGACTGTTCGGCGAAACGACATACGCCGCGTCACCCGTCCCTCCCGCGGTGGTGAGCATCATCTGCGGACGTTGGTCCGCGGCTGCCGTGCGGGCAAAAGCATAACGATCCGGTTCGCCCTCACTCTTATCGGAAGGCTGAAATTGCTTCGGTGTGATCGTCGCCGCCTCGCGGGTTTGCAGCCGCAATTTTTCGCCGCTCTGGTCGTGCTGCAATTCCACCTCGCCCTGCAGCACTTGCACCTGTGCGCGCCCGGCTGGATCCGTGCTGATGCCAAAATCGGTGCCGTGATCGATCAGCCGCGCATGCGTCGTGCCCACGACGAAACCTCGTGCCGCCTCCGGCACATGGGCCGTCAGCGCGCCGGAGTGCAGGAAACACGCATTTGGCCCCGTGAGCTCGAGCTCCGCCGGACCTTCCAGCGACACCTCGGCGCCGCTCTGGAAAACCATGCGCGCCACGCCATCGGCCAGCCGCAACCGCCCCGCCCGCATCGGCGAACCCGGCGCGGTCGGCAGCGAGGAATTTTCCCAGCGCGCTCCATTGGTTTCCACCAGCGTGGCCAGCGGACGCTCCGCCGGCCGCGGCGTAAACCACCAGATCGCAAAGCCCACCGCGAGCGCCGCCGCCACTTGCAGCGGCCAGCGCGGAAATTGGATCACCTTTTTCGACTCCGGGGCTGGCGGCAGGGTTCGCAGCACTTCCGTCAGCGGCACCTCGCCCAGCCGGCTGGCTTGCTGCCGGAGGGTGGCGTGCAGTTGCAGGTACTCCACATAGAGGCGGCGCAGTTCCGCGTCGCCGAGGACCAGTTCCTCCAGCCGGGCTCTCGATTCGGGCGAAAAATCACCGTCGAGCAGCGCGTCGCACAGTTCCCGCAGTTCGGTTTTTGGATCAGGCGGGTTCATTTTCGGGACGGTTCAAGGTTTTGGTCACGCATTCGTGCAAAGTCTGGCGCACCCGGCTCAGCTGCCGGTACAGCGCACACACGGTCCGCCCAAGCCGGGCCTCCATGTCTTCAAGGCTCAGTCCCTCCTGGTAGCGCAGATGCAGCACCTGCCGCTGTTCGGCCGGCAGCTTGGCCAGACACTCGTGCAAAATTTGCTCCCTCTGTTCCAGCCGATCCGAACTCGATTCCGCCTCATCGGCCACCGCCTTCAGGAAATCCTCGCTGAAATCCAGCCGATCCCGGTGCTTCCGCTTTCGGTAGGCGAGCACCTGGTGAAAGGCTACTTTCCGTGCCCAAGCGGCGAAATTCGTCCCCGTCTGAAACTTCGCAAAGTGCCGCCACATCACGACTTTCGCTTCCTGGAGGATGTCGTCGGCGTCCTGCGGGTGGGGGACCATGGTCATCACGTAGGCACCCAGCAACCGCTCGTGGCGGGCGAGGAGGAAGACGAATTCTTCAGCGCGATCTGGCGGAGACATGGCAGGCGGGTGTTTTTGGGGGTGAGGCTTCACTCAAATGAGTCCATCGGACCCGGTTTTTGGACAAAAATCGTCACTTCCGCCCTACGGGACCGGCCAGTTGACACAAAATCGACCCTTGCCCACCGGCTCCCTCTGGCTTTTTATCCGCGCCTTTTAAGTCAACATCATCAGCATCAATGGATCTCTGCATTATTGGTTCCGGATACGTCGGCCTTGTCTCAGGAGCCTGCTTCGCCGAAGTAGGTCACCACGTCATTTGCGTCGATAACGACCAGCGCAAAGTCGACGCCCTGCAAGCCGGGAAAATCCCGATTTATGAGCCGGGCCTGGAAGATCTCGTGCACCGCAATGTGGCCGCCAAGCGCCTGCGTTTCACGAACTCCATCGAAGACGGTGTCGACAATTCCCAGGTCGTTTTCATCGCCGTGCCGACCCCGCCCCAGGTGGACGGCTCGGTCGATCTGACCTTCATCGAAAAGGTCGCCCGCGAAATCGCCGGCGTGCTCAAGCCCGGCCAGTACCGCGTGGTCGTCGACAAATCGACCGTCCCGGTCAAGACCGGTGAAAAGGTCGCCGCGACCATCGAGCGCTACAACAAGAGCGCCGAATTCGACGTCGTCTCGAACCCCGAATTCCTCCGCGAAGGTTGCGCCGTACCGGATCTCATGAACCCGGACCGCATCGTCATCGGCAGCGCCAATCAGAAGGCGACCGACCTGATGAAGCAGGTGTACGAACCCTTCCGCGCGCCGATCCTCGTCACCGACGTGAACAGCGCCGAGCTGATCAAACACGCCGCGAATAGCTTCCTCTCGCTGAAGATCAGCTACATCAATGCCGTCTCCGCCATCTGCGAAGCCGCGGGCGCGGACGTCGAACTCGTCGCCGACGGCATCGGCACCGACAAACGTATCGGCCGCAACTTCCTCAATGCCGGCCTTGGCTACGGCGGCTCCTGCTTCCCGAAGGACGTCAAAGCGTTCATCGCCATCAGCAAGCAGCTCGGCGTGCCCTTCCACCTCCTCGAAGAAGTGGAACGCATCAATGCCTCGATGCTCAACCGCTTCATCGAAAAAGTCCGCAGCGCCCTCTGGGTGCTCAAGGACAAGAAGCTCGCCGTCTGGGGCATGACCTTCAAGCCCGACACCGACGACGTCCGCAACTCCGTCGCCATCGAGCTGATCAACAAGCTCGTGGCCGAAGGCGCTCACGTGACCTGCTACGACCCGAAGGGTGCGGAGAAAGCCATCGAGTGGAAGCTCGTCGACCCGAGCAAGGTGACCGTCGTGAAGACCCCGCTCGAAGCGGTGGAAGGCGCCGAAGCGCTCCTCCTCGCCACCGAGTGGAAGGAATTCGCGAACGTCGACTTCTCCGAGGTCAAAAAGAAGATGCACACGCCGCTCGTCTTTGACGGCCGCAATCTCTTCGACCCGCGCACCATGGCGGAACTCGGCTTCGACTACCACGCCGTCGGCCGTCCTTCGCTGACGAAGTAACCGGATCGTTTTTCCCAAAACGGGCGGACTGCACCACGCGGTCCGCCCGTTTTGTTTTTCGGCTGGTAGCGGAAGGCGGGAGAAATTTCCTGTCCAATTTGCCGAATTCGCGCGGTTCTCTTGGAAAGACCGCCGATGTCCGACTCCGCCGCCTCCCAGCGCGACCCCTCCGCCGACTACGAGCGCTTCGTGCAATTGCTCGTCGCTCACGAAAGCCGGCTGCGTGGTTTTCTGCGGACGCTCCTGCCGGGGTGGGATGCCGTGGACGAAGTGATGCAGGAGACCAGCCTCGTCGCGTGGCGAAAATTCGCGCGGTTCGAGCCGGGCAGCAGCTTCATGGCGTGGGCGGGCACGATCGCCCGGTTCGAAGCTTTAAAGTTCTTGCGCACCCGCCAGCGCGACCGCCTCGTCTTTTCCGACGAAGTCTTCGACTTGCTGGCTGGCGAAGGTTTGGAAGAAAGCGAAACCCTGGCCCGCGAACGTCGGGCCTTGGAAGGGTGCCTCGGCAAACTCGATACCGCGCAGCGGGAGTTGCTCCAGCTGTCTTATCAGCCCGGCGCCCGTTTTCACGAAATCGCCGCCCGTACCGGCAAAAGCGCCACGGCATTTTACAAAACCATCCAGCGGCTGCGGGCTGCGTTGCTCGATTGCATCGAGCGGGAACTCAAGCAGGAGCCCGTATGAGCGCGCCGGACTACCCACACCTGATCCAGCAGTGGCGCGACGGGACGATCTCGCCGGAAGACTTTGCGGTTCTCGAAGCCGGGCTGCTCCGCGACGCCGAACTGCGGCGGGAGTTTCGCCGCACGGCCAACCTGGAGGTTGGCCTGCGAGATTGGTCAGCGCGCGATCCGATGATGGCGGCGTGGGAGGTGCCCGAGCCGCAGCAACGGGTCTTGCCTGGGAAGCGGCGCTCCTGGCTCTGGGCCGCTGCCGCGGCAGCCGGGGTGTTGATCGCGTACGGCGCGACAAGTGCCCTGCTTCTTTCCAAGGCCAGGCCACCTGCGCCCATCGTGGAAGGCGAACGAACGGAGCAGGGATGCGCCGTACTTGCCCAAATGGTCTCGGCGCAGTTTGCCTCCGGCGACTCAGCTCGAACCGCGGGCGATATGCTCACCCCCGGGCGATTCAAGCTCAGCGCCGGTTTTGCCCAGATCGAGTTTTTCAGCGGCGCTACGGTCATCGTCGAAGGTGGGACGGAACTCGAACTCGTCTCTGCGTGGGAAGCGCGTTGTCTCACCGGCAAAGCGCGCGTGCGCGTGCCGCCCGCCGCGCGCGGTTTCCGGCTGAATGTTCCCGGGGTGAATCTCGTCGATCTCGGCACTGAGTTCGCCGTGAATGTCGACGGCTCGAACCAGCAAGCCGACGTGCATGTGTTCGAGGGTGAAGTCGTAGCCCATCCGCCAAGCGGCCCGGAATTGAGCCTGCGCCAGGGCCAGAGCTTGCACGGTGCCGAACTCGCCGCCCTGGACCCGAGGACCTTTCTCGGTGTCGGCCAGCTTCAGGAACTCATCACCGCCAAACAAAGCGAACGCCAGGAAGCCTGGTGGCAGTGGTCGCAGCGTGTGCGGCACGATGAGCGGCTCATCGCTTATTACCCCTTCCGCCATTTCCCCGAGTGGGAGCGGCTGGTGAACAACGCCGCCGAGCCGCGCGCCAAAGCGCTGAATGGCGGCGCCGTCGGTGCGACGTGGACCACCGGCCGCTGGCCGCAAAAAGATGCGCTGGAGTTCAAGCGCCCGGGTGATCGCGTCCGCCTCGATCTTCCCGGCACCTACGACGCCCTCACCTTCGCCTGTTGGGCCCGCGTCGATGCGCTGGACCGCCGCTACAATGCGCTGCTCCTCACCGATGGTTACGAACCGGGCGAACCACACTGGCAGATCTACGAAGACGGCCGACTCATGTTTTCGGTCATGTACCCAAACCCCACGCAGCCCCACGGCCGCGCGAACCAGATCTATTTCAGCCCGCCGCTGTTCCGTGATGGCAATTTGGGTCGTTGGCATCATCTCGCCGTCACCTACGAGGCTCAAAGCGGCGCCGCCGTGCAGTATTTCGATGGAAAGGAAGTCAGCCGCGAAATCAACCCGTTTCATCAACCCGCCCGGCCGTTGGTCTTTGGCCCCTGCGAAATCGGCAACTGGGGGCTCCCCACTGAGCGCCACCAATTTCCCGTGCGCAATTTCAACGGCCGGCTCGACGAATTCCTGATCTATCGCGCAGCCCTCTCCTCGCAGGAGATCGCCGAGATCTACCAGGCCGGAAAACCGGATTAACCGACCCATGCGGCGCTTCCTTCTGCTCTCCACGCTTTGTGCCAGTCCCTTCGTAGCCCGTGCTTCCACACCCGAAGCCGAGGCACTCTTCGTCCGCCGCATCCAGCCGCTGCTCCAGCAAAAGTGCATCGCCTGCCACGGCCAGGACGAAGCGAAGATCAAAGCCGGCTACGATCTCCGAACCGAGGCGACCGCACGCAAAGGAGGCGAAAGCGGCGAGGTCGCGATCATCCCCGGCCAGCCCGAGAAAAGTCCGCTCTACCTCTCCATCCAGCGCACGCACGACGACTGGGAGCCGATGCCTCCGAAGGAAAACGACAAGCTCACCGCGGAGCAAATCGGCTGGATCAAGGCTTGGGTCGATGGCGGGGCTCCTTGGCCAACTGAAGCGCGCTCCCGCGAACTGGCCGAAGCCTACGCCAAACAATGGTCCGCCGAGGACGGCCTGCCGGTGAAAACCAGCGGCGGACTTTCCGCCGACTGGACCAACCGCAAATACAAACCCGAAAACCTCTGGGCCTACCAGCCGCTGGTGAAACCAGAGATTCCGTCAAGTCCACCAGCCAACCCGATCGACGCCTTCCTCGCCGCGAAGCGTCCCGCCGATTTGCCACCCGCGTCGCACGCCGATCGCGCCACTCTGCTGCGCCGCGCGACCTACGACTTGCTCGGCCTTCCCCCCACGCCCGAAGAAACCGCTGCGTTTCTCGCCGACTCGCGCCCCGACCGCGAAGCCTTCGCCGCGGTGGTGGAGCGTTTGCTCGCCTCGCCCCACTACGGCGAACAGTGGGGACGGCATTGGCTGGATGTCGTGCGTTACGCCGACTCGAGTGGCTTCGCGAATGACTACGCCCGGGGCAACGCGTGGCGCTACCGCGACTACGTCGTCCGCGCGTTCAACCAGGACAAACCTTACGATCAATTCATCCGCGAACAATTGGCCGGCGATGAAATCGCCCCCTCCAACCCGGAGTTGCTGGTCGCCGCCGGTTTCCTGCGCATGGGCGCGTGGGAGCTGACCAGCATGGAAGTCGCCAAGGTCGCGAGGCAGCGGTATCTCGACGATGTCACCGATATCACCGGGCAGGTTTTCCTGGGCCACATGCTGCAGTGCGCGCGTTGCCACGATCACAAGTTCGATCCGATCCCCACACGTGACTATTATTCGATGCAGGCGTGCTTCGCGACGACCCAACTCGCTGAACGCGACGCCGCTTTTTTCGCCGGCGAAAATGTGAGCGGTTTCGAGGAGAAGAAGTACCTCGATCAACGCCGTGCGACCTATCTCGAAATCCTCCAGCGCCTCGATGCCAAATCACTGGCCGCCGCGGATCAATGGCTCGCGGAAAAGAAGATCGATCCCACCGCCTGGCAGCAGGCCGTCCAGGCCGCGCGCGAGATGGAAGGTAGGGGGATGGGCAAGGGCCGCCGCGATTTCATCGGTGCTTTCGAGGGCGCCCGGCGAAAGTTGAGCCAGCAGGGGATCGCCGAGGACCAGTATCCGCCGAAGCTGCTCGGCTTTTTGCCAGAGGATTTTGGCCTCGAACGCATCGGACGCAAAGGCCTCGAGCGGCTGAAATGGGAGTACGACCGCTATCAACCCTTCGCCCTTTCCGTCTACGATGGCCGTACGCCGCAGATGAAAACGGTAAACGCACCGCTGCGCGTTCCGGCTGATCGCCGTGAGCAAGGTGAGCTGGAGGAAACCCATGTACTTCCCGGCGGCGACCCATTTTCGCCGACGCTGGCGGTCACACCGGCGATCCTGAGTGCGGCGGACGCGGTCGGGAAAGTTCCCGCGCCATCGCAAATTCCCAACGAAATCGAAGGTCGGCGCCTCGCCTTGGCCAACTGGATCGCCCAACCGCAAAATCCGCTGACCGCGCGGGTGATGGTGAACCGGATCTGGCTCGGGCATTTTGGCCGGGCGCTCGCGGGCAACCCGAACAACTTCGGCGCCACTGGGAAAAAGCCGACCCATCCCGAACTGCTCGATTGGCTGGCCGCGACCTTTGTTGAGCAAGCCTGGTCGATCAAAGCGATGCATCGCCTGATCCTGGCGAGCGAAGCCTATCAATGCTCAGCGGAATATCCCGACCGAAAGTTGCTGGCGGCGAAAGATCCGGAGGGCACCAGCTACGCGGTTTTCCGACCACGCCGGCTCACCGCGGAAGAACTGCGCGATTCCATGCTCGCCATTTCCGGGGAGCTGAATCCCGGGCTTGGCGGCATCCCCGCCCGGCCGGAGATCAATCTCGAAGCCGCACTGCAACCGCGGCAAGTCATGGGCACCTTCGCTGAAGCCTGGCAGCCGGCCCCGCGCCCGGAGCAGCGTCATCGCCGCTCGCTCTATGTGCTCAAGCTGCGCGGCCAGCGCGACCCGTTCATGGAGGTCTTCAATGAGCCGACCCCCGAGTTCTCCTGCGAAGCGCGCGAAGCCTCCA
>Ga0209050_1001586_pt1 | contig 23542 bp, 16 predicted proteins | sample Araplavi_mTSA_r2_FD_184276 | JGI IMG/M metagenome (GOLD analysis project Ga0209050, IMG submission 184276) | Arabidopsis root microbial communities from North Carolina, USA - plate scrape MF_Cvi_mTSA_r2 (SPAdes) (version 2) | ecosystem: Host-associated > Plants > Roots > Endosphere | place: USA... | reverse complement strand
TCTCTTCGGGCATGACGGAGATAATACATGACCAAGTTATCACTTGGGTAAACGTTTATCAAGAAGAGTGCGAAGATTTTATGCCGTTTGAAAAAAACGCAAAATCTGAAGGGAAAATGCGGGTGATGCGTTTGCCCTCTCCCCGACCGGTATGGCGTCGCAACGCCGGGTCAAAGCTTTGCCGGGAGCTGGATGTAGAAGGTTGTCCCCTCGCCGGGCGTGGAGGCTACTTTCAAGGTGCCGCCGTGCAGGCTCACGATCTGTTTGGAGAGGCTCAGACCGATGCCGCTGCCCTCTTTTTTGGTGGAGAAAAAAGGCACGAAGATCTCCTGCAACTCCTTTTCGGGAATGCCTTTGCCGTTGTCGGTCACTTCCAGGCGGAGGTAGTGGTCGACACGGAAAGCCTGCAGCGCGATGTGTTTGGCCGGTCGGCCCTCCAGGGCATGCGTGCTGTTGGTCACCAGGTTGATCAGCACCTGCTCCAGCAAGGTCGCATCGAACGAAGCCTGCAGCGTGTCGGGCACAACGGAAAGGCTAAGCGCAATATCCTGGCGGACGAGATTGGGCTTCAATAATTTCTCGATGGTCTGAAGAAATTCGCCGACGTGCACCGCGGCCATCACCGGCTTGGGCACCCGCGTGAGTTGCCGGTAGTTCTCTACGAAGTCGAGCAACCCATCGCTGCGTTTGTGAATGGTGGCCAGCGAGAACAGGATGTCGCCCAGGGTTTCCGGGGTGATGTGATCGGCGGCTTTTGGCTGGCCGTTTTTGTCGGTCAGTAAACTTTGCATGGTTTCCGTGAGCGAGGCAATGGGCGTTACCGAGTTCATGATCTCGTGGGTGAGGATGCGGATCAGTTTGTGCCACGCCTCGATCTCCTTCTGTTCGATCTCCGAATTGATGTCCTGAAGCGTGATGAGCTTCAAGGGTGTGTTGAGAATGACCAGTGTGCTCACGTCCACGGCCAGCAGTTTATTTTCGGCCGCCGTGCGCACCTCCACCAGTTTTCGCCCGGCGTCGCCGAGGGATTCGATGTCGTTGGTGAGTTTAGGATGGAGTGTGCGGATCGCTTTCCAATGTTTGAGCCCGCTCAACCCCAGCAAACGCTCGGCCGTGGGATTGATGAGCGTCACCTCGTCGCGCTCCAGCGAGATGATGCCCACCTTTAACTGGGCCACCAGCAATTGCAGAAAATGATACTGCCCTTCCTTCTCGATCTTCACCTGCTTGTAGGCGTCGACAATGTCCGCCATGCTCTGCTGCAACTCGCGGAACGACGACCCCAGCGGCCCCTGCTTGAAGGTGACCGAGAAATCGGCGTGCTTGATGGCCAGGAAGAAACGCGACAACTCGCGGTTGGTATGGTTCACGTAGCGGATCAACTCGGCCACCTGCGCCACCAGCAGCAGGGCCAGGATGATCTGGTTGAAGAACAACCGCGAATCACCAAAGATCCAGGACAATAAAAGCACGTTGCCCATCAACAACACGATGCGGAGCACGACGAGGAAAGTGAAGCGCTTGTAGATCATTGAATGCCGTGTTTTTTCATTCTGCGGTATAAAGCGGTGCGTGTCATGCCCAGCGTTTTCGCGGTGTTGCTCACGTGCCCGTCGTGGTCCTGGAGCGATTGCTGGATGAATTGTTTTTCCATTTCGTCCAGGGTCAGGGGCAGGTGATCTCTTTTGGGTGAATAGCCGGCGTTGTTGATGAGCAGCTCGGCTGAATGGATCACTTTCTCTTCGTTCAGGATCACGGCCCGTTCCACGGCGTGTTGCAACTCGCGGATGTTGCCCGGCCAATGGTACTTCTTCAGCTTGGTCAGTACGGCCTTGTCCACTTTGATGTCGGGGCGTTTATATTTTTGTCCGTAGCGCTGCAGGAAGTGGTCCAGCAGGGCGGGGATGTCCTCAGCGCGCTCGCGAAGCGGAGGCACGCGCACCTCCACGGTGTTGATGCGGTAGAGGAGGTCCTGGCGGAATTTTTTTTCATAGACCATTTCGTGCAGCGGCAGGTTGGTGGCGCAGAGCAGGCGGAAATCTACCGGTATCTCTTTCCCCGAGCCCACGCGTTGGACTTTGCGATGTTGCAACACGGTGAGCAGCTTGGCCTGCAGCGGGAGGGAGAGGTTGCCGATCTCGTCCAGGAAAATCGTGCCGCCAGAAGCGATCTCAAAACGGCCGGGCTTGTCCTGCTTGGCATCGGTGAAGGCGCCTTTGACATAACCGAACAATTCGCTTTCAAAAAGGGTCTCCGTGATGGCGCCGAGGTCCACGCTGATGAACACTTCGTCCCTGCGTGCCGACCGCCGGTGAATGGCGCGTGCCACCAATTCTTTTCCCGTACCGTTTTCTCCGAGGATCAATACGTCGGCTTCCGTGCCGGCCACACGATCGATCATTTCGCGGACGCGCCCGATGGCCGGCGAATCGCCGATAAAATCCGAGTACGCATGATCGATGTCGTCGCTCAACTTCTCTTGCGCCATTTTCAGCTTCTCCACTTCCTTGCGCGAATGTCTCAGCTGCAGTGCCGAGAGCAGGGTGCCCAGGAGTTTTTGGTTCTTCCACGGTTTCAGCACGAAGTCTACGGCGCCATTCTTCATGGCCTTCACCGCCAGGTCCACCTCGCCATAGGCCGTGATGAGAATGACCACGGCCTGGGGATCGGCCTTCAGGATCTGGTCCAGCCAGTGGAATCCTTCCTCCCCATCGTTCACGCCCTTTTTGAAATTCATGTCGAGCAGGATCACGTCGAAGTCCTGATGCTTCATGAGCGCGGGAATTTTTGTGGGGTCTTCCTCGATCTGCACCAGCGAAAATTCCTGTTTCAAAAACATGCGGGCCGTTTCGAGTACGTCGCGGTCATCGTCGACGATCAATATCTTTGCAGTGTTCATCCGGTCAATATAGTTGGGTTAGGATGGCCGGCCCTGCGCGTCGTCGCCTGCCTAAGCCATCAATGCCCGTTTTTTCGGGTCTATAAAGCTACTGGAATTGTATCATATTCAAACGTTTCTTTGTATCGTTTTTGATACATATTGTTGGCTTGAAATTGGGTTTTAATGATGTAAATATTTGATTATTAATAACTTAAAATAATGGCACAACTTTAGTAATAGGTAAGGCATTATGATAAAAAACTACCTGGTCATCGCGCTTCGTAATTTTCTTCGGAATAAGAATTACACCCTCATTAACGTGTTGGGGTTGAGCATCGGTCTCACGTCCTGCATCGTGATCTTTTTGTTGGTCACCTACGATTTGAGCTTCGATAAATTTCATACCCATTACAATAGCCTTTACCGGATCGTCCAGGATTCGGAAAGCGCTTCGGGTATCCAGTCGGAGGCGGCTACCCCATATCCATTGCCACACGCTTTTCGCAATGACTTCCCCGAGATCCCGTTGGTCACCCAAATGCATTACCAGGACGAAACCCTGGTACGGGTGGGAGATGAAAAGCAAGTCGTGGAGAATATCCTTTTCGCCGACTCCTTGTTTTTCGAGGTCTTTAGTTTCAAAGTGATTTCAGGAAACCCCAAAGCTGAATTGGGTCAGCCCGGAAAAGTGTTTCTCACCGAGTCGCTGGCCAAGAAGCTGTTGAAGCATGAAGGCGTGACCACCATCAAGATCGGCAACAAAGTGCAACTGGATGTGGCCGGCATTGTGGCCGACCCCCCGGCCACGTCGCACATTCAGTTTACCATGGTGGTTTCCATGCCCTCGCTCACCGCGGATTTTCTGGGCGGTCTGCCACTGGACGAATGGGGAATGACGGCTTCGGGTTTTACCTATATCGTTCTTCCTCCAACGGTTGACCCCGCTTCGCTGACGCCGCGCTTTGCGGCATTTGTAAAAAAATATATGGCGGAGGAGGATAAATCGATCAAACAGACGTATTCGCTCCAGGCGTTGCATGACATTCACTTCAGTAAAAAGTATACCGAAAACCCCGGTACGCCCTCCAATGCCGAATATTCGGACCTGGTGGTGCTGGCCATTCTGGGGTTGTTCATCCTGGCCATTGCCTGCATCAACTTCATCAACCTGGCGACGGCGTTGGCGATAAAAAAATCCAAAGAGATCGGCATCCGGAAAACGCTCGGCGCCAAGCGCAGCCAACTCACCTTGTATTTTCTAGGCGAGACGTTTCTGATCATTTTGTGTGCGGTGCTCATTTCCCTTTGTGCAACGGAGTGGCTGTTGCCGTGGCTCAATCGGTTTCTCACCAAGTCGCTGGAATTGAACATGCTTTCAAACCCCCTGCTGGTGATGTTCTTGTTGGGCCTGATGGCGATGGCCACACTTTTTTCAGGATTTTATCCGGCGGTGATCCTGTCGGGATTCAACCCGGCGGCCGTGCTGAAAAACAAGATCTCGGCTCAGGGCAGTTCCGGCGCCACGGTGCGGAAGGTGCTGGTGGTGTTCCAGTTCATGATCGCACAGGTGCTCATCATCGGCACGCTCATCGTTGCCGACCAGATGGAATATTTTAACAGCAAGCCGCTGGGCTTCGACAAGGAGGCGATCATCACCATTCCCGTTCCGGACATCAACAAGCAGAACATGCTGGCCTTGCGGGCCCGCCTGGAAGCCAATCCCAACATTCAATATCTATCCTACTCCCTGGGCGCGCCGACCTCCACGAACAATTTCAACACGGGATTTTACTTAACCGAAAAAGGTGCCGGCGAACGCTACGACGTAGGGCTGAAGCCTGTCGATATTCATTACCGCGACACGTACGGTCTCAAACTGGTGGCCGGACGCTGGTTCACGGAAGCTGAGGAAAAACGCGCGGATTTTAGTTTGCCGGAAGGCGAGGCGGAATTCAAATACGTCGTCAACGAAGCGGCCGTGCGGACATTGGGATTTCACGATCCCAAAGACATTATCGGAAAATTCATCACCACGGGTGTGCGGCGCACAAGCGCAGAAGTAATCGGTGTAGTGGAGGACTTTCACATGACATCGCTCCACGACAAGATCAGACCTGTGTTGCTTATGGGCATGCCCGAATTTTACTTCACGGCCGGGATGAAAGTGGCACCCGAACATTTTTCGGAGACCATCAAGTTTATCGAAAAGAATTGGAACGAAGTTTTTCCCGACTACTTCTTCGAATACGAGTTCCTCGATCAGGAGCTGGCCGCCCTCTACCGTCAGGACGAAAGAACGTTCACCCTCTTCAAGATCTTTGCCGGCATCTCCATCTTCATCGGCTGCCTGGGGCTGTACGGACTCATCTCGTTCATGGCCAACCAGAAACTGAAAGAGGTCGGCATCCGCAAAGTGATGGGCGCGTCGGTGACCAGCATCATGATGCTGTTCTCGAAAGAGTTCATCAAGCTCATCGTGATCGCCTTTGTGATGGCGGCACCGCTGGCCTGGTATTTTATGCACCGGTGGCTGGAGAATTTTGCCTACCGCATCGACATCCGCTGGCCGGCATTTCTCATCGCGGTGGGGGCAACGTTGGCCATCGCCCTGCTCACGGTAAGCTATCGTTCGTTGCGTGCAGCCGTTTCCAACCCGGCCGAGACCTTGCGTACAGAATAGACCTTTTTGTTGATTTTTAAACGCCCTTAACCTCATCATCATATGTTCCAAAATTATTTGAAGACCGCCATCCGCAGCATTTTTCGCGAACGCTATTATGCGTTGATCAAGATCGCCGGGCTTGCCCTGGGGCTGGGCACCAGTCTGGTATTGTTCCTGTATGTCACCCATCAACTGTCGTATGATGCCATGCATCCCGATGTGGATCGCATGTATCGCGTCAATCAAACCAACATCTGGAATCCCAAAGGAGGCTTTTGGGGATCCACCGGGCCGGCAGTAGCCAACGCGTTGATCACGGAGTATCCCGCGATCGAGTCCGTCTTGCGCATCAATACGCCCGGCGGACAGATCGTGCGCTATACCAAACCCAACCGCGATGTGGTGGCTATCAACGAAGAGAGCGTCCTGGCAGCGGATTCGACCTTCTTCTCATTTTTTGCTTTTGAATTAAAAGAAGGGGATCCACGCACGGCCCTGGAAGGAAAAAACAAAGTGGTGCTCTCCGACAAAGCCGCCAAGCGCTTGTTTGGCGACGAGCCGGCGTTGGGCAAGCTCATACAGATCGGCGACCAGCGCGAAACCGCAGAGGTTACGGGTGTGACAAAGCCACAACCCACCAACGTGCATTTTCAGTTTGACTACCTCTTGTCGATGCCGACCGTGAAGATCATAAAGGACATGGAGTGGAGTTGGATTTTCACGCAGGTGGTCACCTATGTAAAGCTCAAACCCGGCACGGACGTCGCCTCGCTGAACAAGACGCTGACGTCGCTGCCGATGCGGTATGCACCCGCAACCTTTAAGCGGATCGGGATCGACTTCGACGAATTTATAAAGGAGCGGGGCGCATGGGAGGTGTACCTGCAGCCGGTGCGCGAGATGCGGCTGTATTCCACCGACACGGGCAACCGCCTGGGCCCGGTGGGCGACATCAAGTACGTGTACATCTTCAGCATTGTGGCCGCGTTCATCTTGTTGATTGCTGTCGTGAATTTTATAAATCTTTCCACGGCGCGGGGAGCGAGCCGGGCCAAGGAAGTGGGCGTGAAGAAGACCCTGGGCTTGCATCGCGCTTCCCTCATCGCGCAGTTCCAGGTAGAGAACATCCTGGTGACGTTCGTCGCCATGTTGCTGGGGTTGGGGGTGATGGAGTTGCTCCGCCTGGTCATTCAGCCGCTCACCGGGCTGGAGATTCCGGTCACCTTGTGGGATAACAAAATGTTCTTTGCCATCATCATCCTGCTGCCGCTCGCCGTTGGTTTCCTGGCAGGACTTTACCCAGCCTTCTATCTCACATCGTTCCGCCCGGCCCAGGTGCTCAAGGGCAAGATGGTCTCCGGCCTGCGGACGTCCAATCTGCGGAACGTGCTGGTGATTTTTCAATTCACCATTTCCATCGCATTGATGGTAGCCACCATGGTCGTGTTCGATCAACTCAAGTATTTTCAATCCGCGAGCCTGGGCTTCAACCAGGAGAGCATGCTCATCGTGAACAACGGCGAAAAATTGGGGAACCAATTGCAATCCTTCCGCGATGAGATCGCTACCTATCCCGGGGTAGAGGAGGTATCGGCCTCCGCCGATTTCCGCAAAGCCTTTGAGGACATTTTCATGCGCGAAGGCAACGACCTGAAGCTGCCCATCACCTACATGAAGATAGACGAGTACTATATGGCAACCGCGCAACATCAACTGGTCGCCGGCAGGGGCTTCGAGCCCAACCGGCCGTCGGACTTGAACGCCGTGATCCTGAACGAGACGGCCGTGAGGTTATACGGCTGGACACCCGAGCAAGCGATCGGTCAGCACATCATTTACGTTGGCGACAATGTGGGCCGGCAGGAGATCATTGGTGTGGTAAAGGATTTTCATTTCCGGTCGCTCTATGAAACCATCAATCCGTTTATGTTCTTCAACATAAAATCCAACATGTTCGGGGACATCCGCACCGTAGCCATCCGGTTCAATACCCCCGACGTGGCATCGTTGATCGCAAAGATTGAAAAACGCTGGAACCAGATCGCAGACGCTACGCCTTTTGAATACTCCTTTCTGGATGAATCCTTGAAGATGCGTTACCAAGAAGAGCAACGCCTTGGATCGCTGTTCTCTGTCTTTACAGTGCTTTCCATCACCATCGCCATCATTGGATTGGTGGGACTGGTGGCCTATTCGGCCGAGCAGCGCAAGAAGGAGATTGGTGTACGCAAAGTTTTTGGCGCTTCGTTGACCAGCATCTATCTGATGATGAACACGCAATATGTTAAACTGCTGGTGGTCGCGCTGGTCATTGCCACACCGTTGTCGTGGTGGGCGATGCAGCAGTGGTTGGATACCTTCCAGTACAAAGTAGCCATCAACCCCTGGTTGTTTATCTGGGCAGGCGCTGCGGAACTGATCCTGGCCATGGTGTGCGTGGGCTACCTGGCGTTGCGGGCAGCGTCGCTCAATCCGGCCACCGTCTTGAAAGAAGAATAAGCATTAGTGCAGATGATCCATCCTGAACCGGCGGGGCGACCTGCCGGTTATTTTTTTGAATGACCAACTGAAAGAGCTCAGGCTTTCAAAACCGGCCGCCTGACAGACCTCGGTGATGGGGAGCGTCGAATGTTCCAAAAGCTGACCGGCTGTTTTCATGCGCAGCCGGGTGAGGTATTGAAAAGGCGTGCATCCAAAATAAAGACAAAAGTTGCGTAGCAAATGGTTGGGAGAAAGCATCGAAGCGCTACCCAGTTCCTCGAGGCCAATGGATTCAGATTTATAGGCATGCAGATAATCGCGGGCAACGAGCAACCGGCGAGCGATCTCTTGTTTCGTGCTCGTCTTGGCAAAAGGCAAGGTCAGGGCGCGCGATGAGGCGCGGCCTTCGGTTGCGCGCAAGGCATGGAGGAGGAAGAAAAGATCTTCCCGAAGCGAAAGCATGGGAGCGTTTTCAGCGATGGATTGCTTAAGCTGTGCCAGTTGCTGGCGGAGCCCAGCGTCCAGGTCGAGGGTATTCAGATTGAAGGTGTAGGCTGAGGGCGGCAAATTCGCCGGGGCATCCAACAGGTGTTCGTCCGGGCGCTGAAAATGTTGGAGGACATCGGCCACCAGCGTGGCGTCGAAGAAAACAATAAACGTCTCGGCTTTGAAGGGGCTGTTCACCAGCACGCGGTATTCCTGGGCGTCGTTGAGGATCAGGAGGCGATCCTCGTCGACGGTCAAACGCCGGTTCTCGACTTCATACATCGCCTCGCCTTTCAGGGCCACTTTTAGCGAGAGCGGGCCCACGCCTTTCCAATCGTGGAAGCGGGCGCTGCCGTTCATGATGATGGAGCTTTCGCGTGTACGGGCAAATAGCGAACCTTCCGGCGCACTTTTCTTTTGGGGATCTTTATGTACGAATGCCAGCACGATTTTGTAATTTAAAGTAAGATACAAAAAGGTGATTTAAAAGAAGTTCATCAGCCCACGTCACCCTAGCTTCGCCACTATAAACCAAGATTACTATGATAACCCGCCGCCATTTTATTACCGGACTTCCCATCCTCACGCTGGCCGGCGTCCCGGCCTTTGCCCAGGACAAACGACCCGATCCGCTCAGCATCGACAAAGTAAAAGAATTTGTCAGGCTAGGCCACGGCGACCTTGCCGGCACCAAGCAGATGCTGGAGGAAACGCCTGCCGTGCTGCAGGCCACCTATGATTGGGGGAACGGCGATTTTGAAACCGCTCTCGGTGGGGCCTCCCACATGGGGCGCAAAGACATCGCAGAGTACCTCGTCGGAAAAGGCGCCCGCATGGACATCTTCACGGCCGCCATGATGAACAAGATCGATATTGTGAAAGCCATCTTTGCCGCCTTCCCCGATACCCATCTCTGCAAAGGTCCTCACGGCATCACGTTGCTGATGCACGCCCAGAAAGGAGAGGCAGGAGAGGTCCTCGAGTTCCTGAAACTCCGTAACATCACCCAATAGCATGTGACCATGGAAGAAAAAGTATTGACGCTCCTCAAGGCACGCCGCACGACCGATCTCATCGACGAACTGAAACAACATCCCGCGCTGGTCAACACCCGCGACACGCAGGGCGTATCGCTTTTGTCGCTCAGTTTTTATTATGGCAACACCGAACTTAGCGACTACCTGCTGGCCCACAAAGCCCATCTCGACATCTTCGAAGCCAGCGCCGCGGGACAACTCGACAAGGTCAAGGCCTTCGTCGCAGAACACCGCGAGCAACTCAACGCCTTCTCCGCCGATGGCTTCACACCCCTTGGGTTAGCCTGCTTCTTTGCGCGCACCCCGGTGGCGGAGTACCTATTGGGTGCAGGGGCAGACCCCAACCTCGCTTCGCGCAACGCCTTCCACGTAGCACCACTCCACTCGGCAGCCGCCGCGCATGCCACCGACATCGTGCGCCTGTTACTTGAGCATCACGCCGACGTGCAGGCCACCCAGCAAGGCAGCAACACGGCGCTGCACACCGCCGCGCACTACGGCGACCTGGAGATGACCCGGGTACTCCTCCGCCATGGGGCAAACCCGCTGGCAAAGACCGACCAAGGCCAAACGCCCTATGACATGGCCATCGAAAAGGGATTCACGGAAGTCGCTGCGTTGCTCAGGGGATGAGGGGTCAAAGCCCCAGTTGTACCTTGAAATATTCCAGGGTGAAGGGCTTGTGGATAACGGCGTCGAACCCGGCCGCCTTCAGTTCGGTCACCTGCTGGTTGTCGACATAGTTGGTGAGCACAAAGGCCTTGAACGGGTGGGTGACGAAGGTGCGCAATTGCTGCAGTACGTGGTGGGCCAGTACGGTAGTGGTGAGGTAGTAATCAATGATGACCACATCGAATGTATTTGCCCGGGCCCAGTCCAGCGCCTCCTGGGGAACGGTGAAACCCTCCGCTTCGAACTCCATTCCCACTAATTTTTTTACTACGAATAAATCGAACTTCTCATCATCGAGGATCAGTACCTTCATTGGCATCAGCCTTTAGTATATCAAAAGTATCTTTCCGCAGGAGAAACTACAAGCAGAATGAAAAAACTTTGCCTCTCCGGGGAGAGAAAGCCGGGTGCTGGGGGAAGTGTTTTTCATGACGTATCGTGTTCTTTTTCTTTACTATATGATTCCCTAGCTATAGTAAGAATGTAACCCAATGTGGACGGGTAAGCGGAAGGTTAGGCGGTCTTCGGGAAGTACTTTATGAAGGCCACACAACTCGTTTTTTCAGAGACAAAAGAGCTTCATCGCGCAGCGCGGTGGGGGTGTTTTTCATAGGGAAAATGCATGCCGCGGAGGGTGTAAAACGCGGCGAGAAAAAGATGAGAATTGTAAGTGTGATTCAAAATATAGTATATTCACAGCAAAGTGTGAACCATAACATTTTAAGTATTTATTAATTAACTCTAAAATTCAAAAACGCTATGGCAAAAACAGCGAAAAAAGCAGCTAAGAAAGCTGCGAAGAAGACCGCTAAAAAGGCGGCAAAAAAAGCAGCTCCCAAGAAGGCCGCAAAGAAGGCCGCTCCTAAAAAAGCAGCCAAAAAAGCTCCCAAGAAAGCAGCGAAAAGAAAACCCAACGCAGCCTTCATGGTTCCTCTTACTCCCAGCGCAGCCCTTGCTGAAGTGATCGGCACCAAAGCCATCCCCAGAACAGAGATCATCAAAAAGATCTGGGACTACATCAAGAAGAACAACCTCCAGGACAAGAAGAACAGAAGAATGATCAATGGCGACGTGAAGCTGAAAGCCATTTTTGGAGGCAAAGATCAAATCTCCATGTTCGAATTGGCTAAAGTCGTGAACAAACACGTGAAGTAATTCAAAACAGGACAGACGCGTGCTTGGTAGTTTGCTGCTGAGCATACAAAGCCTAAAAGAAGCACCATGGTTCGCCGTGGTGCTTTTTGTTTTTGGAAGTAGTCAGGAGTCAGGAGTTGGTATCCGGTGGGTTAGTGTTTCATTGTCTTCCATAGGTTGGAAAACAGTAGTACATCCATGAAGTAGTTTCGGGGTGTGGTCGATTAACTTTAAGGATCAAATACCGGGCAACACGACTCTGTCAAACAGAATTTGCTGCAACTTCTTTCTCCCACCGCTTTTGACTAGAAACCCCAACAGACACCCACCCAAAAAATGCCGCGTCGCCCGACTACGATTGACGAACAACCACTGACTAACTACTGGCTACTGACTACTGGCTGCTGAACCCTCATCGCTCAAACAACTCCAACAACTCCTTCTTCTTACTCGGCGACACCTCCAATTCCCGTTTATCCTTCATCGTCACAAAACCTCCCTTTCCCTTCGAGTACCGAATAACGTGATGGGGATGAATAAGATGTGATCGATGAATGCGCAGGAAGCCGTGTTCGCCCAACACTTCTTCAAAATATTTCAGCGTGCGGCAGATGAGCAGAGGCGTGCCGGTCTCGAAATGAAAGCGGGTGAAGTTATCCACGGCCTCGCAATAGAGGATGGTATTGATCGACACGATCTCGAAGCCTTCCAGCGTGGGCAGCATGATCTTTTGAGGAGAGGACGCGCGTAAATTGTCGAGCAGCACCTGTGCGTGGTGTTTGTAGTTTTCGGCGGCGCGCTCTTCTTTTATTTTGGTCACCGCCTTGATGAGCTCGTCGATGTCGATGGGTTTCAGCAGGTAATAGGCCGCGCTCAGGTTCAGGGCCTGGATGGCGTAGGTGTCGAATGCCGTGACAAACACGGTCTCGAAATCTACCTGACCAACCTTGTCCAACAGGTCGAACCCGTTGCCGTAGGGCATTTCGATGTCGAGAAAAACGATGTCGGGGCGATGGGCTTCGATGGCCTCCAGCCCGGTGGATACGGACTCGCCAAAGCCACAGACCTGTACTTCGGGACAATATTTGGCCAGGTAGTTCGCCAGGATCTGGCGGCTGTCTTTCTCATCGTCGACGATCACGGCTTTCATAGGCTACCGGTATGGTTTTTCATAGGTAAATAAACACGCACCTCGGTTCCCGACCCTTCGGGCAGGTCGTCGATGGCAACGCGGTAGTGGGTCTTGTACACTTTGTTGAGGATGTCCAGCCGCTCGCGAATATTTTTTAAGCCGGTGGACCGGTGCTTTTTCTGCTGTGCTGTCTTCAACGCGGCCGACTGCTTGCGGCCGATGCCGTTGTCTTTGACCTCCACCACCAGCTGCCCGTTGTCCTTGATGAACCGCAGCGACAGGTGGCCCTTCTCCTCTCTATACCTCAACCCATGCCAGACCGCGTTCTCGATGTAGGGTTGAATGAGCATGGGAGGGACTTCCATGGCCTCCGTGTTCAGCGAGGCATCCACATCGATGGTATAGTCGAATTTATCGCGGAAGCGATAGTGCTCCAGTTTCAGGTACAGGGAAAGAATGTCCTGTTCCTGTTGGAGCGGGATAAAATCTTCTTGTGAGTTTTCAAGCACCAGCCGCATCAGTTGCGAGAACTCGGAAAGGAACTTATTGGCAGCGCGCTCATCCTGCTGGGCAATAAAATGGTTGACAGAGTTGAGCGCATTGAAAATAAAATGAGGGTTCATCTGGCTGCGCAGCGACTTCAACGCCAGCAACTGGTTGGCTACCTTGCTGGCCTGGGCATTCTTATAGGTGAAATACGAAGTGGTGCCAATCACCAGCAGCAAGGCCAACAGGCCATAAATAATGATCCGCTGGCGCGCTACCGTGGCTTGCTCCAGGCTTTCTTCCTGTTTGCCGAGCGACACGTTCTTGGAAAGCTCCGTGATGTCTTTTTGAATGTTGAGGATGCGGGCCTGCTGGAGGCGCTGCAATTCGTTGATCGAGTCGGCCTGGGTGACATGAAAGCTGAATTTGCGATACGCCTCCAGCGCCTTCGAGGTCATACCATTTTTCTCATAGAGGTTGGCCAGCGTTTGATAAGCATACATCTGCTCCTTGGGATTGTGAAGCGTGTCGGCGATGCGCGTAGCCTCTTCGATGGCTCTCAGCGCGGCGCGGGGTTCGCCTTTGGCATCGAGGGCGTTGCCGATCTCAACTTTGTCCTTGGTGACTTCAGAAAAGTTATTCGATTCCAGGTTGTATTCAATGGACTTATTGCGCAGGTCGATCTCATCGTCATACCGGTTTTGAGAGCGAAACACGTCTGCGATTTCTTCTTTGGCCTTTTGCAACGACCGGTCTTCCGCGGGGCTTACATTCTTGGTTTGTCGCAAGGTGTTCACGGAACTATCGAACAGCGCTTTGCTTTTGTCCAGGTTGTTGAGGCGGGCATAGATCTTCGCTTCCTGGTTCTTGGCTTGGTTCGAAAAGCTATTATCAGGGCTCACTATTTTCTTCGGCGTGAGATCGATCTCCTTCAAATGGCGGAGTGCTTCCGGGTAGCGCTCCATCTGGTAATACACTTCCGACAAACTCAGTTGTAAAGCTGCTTTCTGGTTTGGGTTGCGCGATTCCTGCAGGGCTTCTTCAAAGTACTTCACGGCTTCGGGATATTGCCCGAGCTTTAAGGTGGTGTTGCCCATGCCCTGTACGGCGCGCACATACTCGTCGGTGTATCCTCCCTTCGGGCTAACAAGTTTTTCACGGGCATGCCCGTAATTGTCCAGGGCCAGTTTCCACTCTTGCAGGCCTTCATTGATCTCGCCCAGGAGCAAGTAGCATCGCCCTTCATTGAAATTTTCGCCGTTGGCCAGGCTGAGCCCCAGCGCTTCCTGAACTTTGCTGAGCGCATTTTGGGGGTCCTTGTCTTTCATGCTGCTCGCCTCGTTCAACAACGCCGACACCGACCGGCGGGAGGAATTGCTTTTATATTTCTCGTACGAGTCCTTTTTGTTCGATTGGCCATGGCCGGTCGTCCAGAACAAGGTCCCCAGGAAACAGAACACGATGACGATCCGGTGGCGCATGAAATGAGCTTTGAGTGGGAAAGTTAATACAATATTTAAAATGCAAATTTTCACGAGACCAAACTAAATCGGGGATTCCCGAAGCCGGCCCGCCGGTTCACCCGGCGGAATGGCGCCTTCCCTCAGTTTCGATACCCTTTCCTCTTTTTTCGCGTGAGATTTAGAAAAAAACATTGTAGCCATGAGACACCTGAACACCGCCGCCACGCTTTTGAAAGGTATCGTTTTCACCGCCGCCCTATGCCTGTTCACCGAATGCCAGCCGGCGCACTCCGAGACAAGGCCAGCCGCCGGACCGGCCACCGTGAAAAACCAGAAGATCAAGTTGGCCTTGCTGCTGGACACCAGCAACAGCATGGACGGCCTCATCGAACAAGCCAAATCGCAACTGTGGAAGATCGTGAATGAGCTGGCCGCCGCCAAATGCAGCGACGGTGCGTCGCCCGAGATCACCATTGCCCTCTACGAATATGGCAACGACCGGCTGTCGTCCGGCAACGGCTACATCCGCCAGGTGAGTCCCCTGACAGGAGACCTCGACGTTCTATCCGAGAAGTTGTTCGCCCTCACCACCAATGGCGGCCAGGAATATTGTGGTCACGTGATTCGCACTTCTCTCGAACAACTCGAATGGTCGGGAGAGAAAAACGACCTCAAAATGATCTTTATCGCCGGCAACGAGCCCTTCTCGCAAGGCAGTGTTTCTTATGAATGGGCATGTCAATACGCCAAAGAAAAGGATGTCGTGGTAAACACGATCTTCTGTGGAGGCTTTGACGAAGGGATAGAAACCAGCTGGAAGCGCGGAGCCGACCTGGCGGGAGGCGCCTACATGAGCATCGAGCAAAATCGCAAGACCGTCTATATCGCAACGCCCTTCGACGACCAGATCAGCGCCAAGAACGAAGCCTTGAATGCTACCTATGTTTATTATGGTGCGTCCGGTGCTTACAAGAAGGATCAGCAACGGGTTCAGGACAGCAACGCCGCGCGCTATGGCAAGGCGAATGAAGTAGAGCGCACACTCTCAAAAAGCTCCAAGGTCTATTCCAATTCGAGTTGGGATCTCATCGACGCGTCGAAGGATAATGCCAAGGTTATTGCTGAAACCAAGGCCGACGACTTGCCCGAAGAAATGCGCTCCATGACCGTGGAACAACGCAAAAACTACGTCGCACAAAAAGCTGCCGACCGTGCCCGCATCCAGGCCGAGTTGCAAACACTCCAGAAAGAACGCCGCAAATATATCGATGCCCACAGCACGGCCGCAGACAAGACGGCTTCCCTGGATGCTACCATGATCAAGTCCCTGAAAGACTACGGCCAGGCAAAAAATTTAAGCTGGAAATAAAAGCGCCGTCAACCAAAGTCAACGTGGAAAGAAAACCCCGATAGCATATGAAACTGTTCATGGTCACAACCCTCCTCATGGTGACAACGGTCGCCACAACGCATGCCCAATACACCAAAGCCAACCTGAGACTGGAACCGGCGGCGACACTCAAAAAGTATGCCTATGGGAATCTTCAGCTATATCCCGTGCGGGCGAATGCTGTCTTTAAAGAACAGCATAAACACATCGGAAACTATGTCACGCTCCAGGATGGCCTGCAAAAAAATAAAGCGAAGATCACAGAACGCGACAGGGGAGAAGTGAACACGCTCTTCATCGAGAATGTGTCGTCCGACACGATTATGGTGCTGTCGGGCGAGGTGGTGCAGGGCGGCAAACAAGATCGTGTGATCGCGCAGGATTTTCTACTATATCCGAAAAGCAAAAAGGACATTTCCGTCTTCTGTGTAGAGCCCGGCCGTTGGCAGCCGCAGAAAGGTGGCCGGGATGGCATGGCGTTTAGATCGTACGCTTCCTTTTCCACCAACGATGTCCGAAAGGCTGCCATCGTGGAAAAAGATCAGCAGAAGGTTTGGGATAAAGTGGCCGAAACGACCTCTAAAAACAACGCTTCCACCAGCACCGGTACGCTCACCGCCTTGAAAAATTCCGCACCGTTCACCGCCAGCCTGAAGAAATACACCGACTACTTTAAACCGCTTTTTGCCAGCGAACCCGATGTGATCGGCATGGTTGTGGTGTCGGGCGATGCCATCCTGGGGTGTGATATGTTTGCCACGCACGAAATGTTCATGGCCCACTATCCCGACCTGGTCAATGCCTACGCCACCCAGGCCATCACCACGGGCAAGACGGTGACCGTGCCCTATGCAATGGTGCAACACTACCTGGACACCCTCATCACCGACGAACGGAAGCAAGAAAACGAAGTGAAAAAGAAAGGAATGCTTCTCAAGGAAGGCGACAAAAAACTCCACCTCTCCACATTCTGACAAAGGGCCATGGTCTGAGTTGGGTTAGGATGGTCTATGGCATTTGATCAATCCTTTCTATCTTGAAGGACTAATCCACCGGTCACTTGAAAGTACGCTATCAGGTCCTGTTGCTCCTTGTCCTCCTGTCGGTCATCACCTACCTGGATCGCGTGTGCATGAACGTGGTGGCCAAATATGTAAAAGCCGACCTGGGGTTGGACAACCAACAATTTGGCTATATACTCGCCGCCTTCTCGTTGTCCTACGCCTTGTTTGAAATTCCTACGGGCGCGCTGGGCGACCGCGTGGGAGCGCGCAGCGTACTCACCCGCGTGGTCGTGTGGTGGTCGGTGTTCACGGCGCTCACAGGTTCAGCGTTCAGCTTTATTATGCTGCTGGTCATTCGTTTCCTCTTCGGGGCGGGCGAGGCTGGAGCCTATCCCAATGCCTCCATCGCCATCGCCCATTGGTTTCCCCGCACGGAGACGGCACGGGCACAGTCGGCCATTTGGGCGGCCGGTCGCATAGGCGGGGCGTTAACACCGCTCATCGTCGTGCCGCTGGTTCATGCGTTTGGATGGCGGCTGGCCTTCGGGATATTGGGCGTCCTGGGCTTTGCTTGGGCCGCCGTGTGGTTTATCTGGTTTCGCGATGAACCGCGACATAAGCCTGCCGTCACCGAACACGAACTTGCTGAAATTGAATTGGGCCGCAAGCTGGGCAGTGCCCATCACGGGATTCCCTGGAAGTCCATCACCCGGAACACAAACCTGTGGACCCTCATGCTCATGTGTCACTTATTTTTCTATGGATCCTATTTTTTTACCAACTGGTCGTCCACCTATTTTCAGGAGGGGTTGGGCATGACGGAAGATGAGTCAAAAAATTTTCTCTCGCTTTCTTATTTTCTAGGTGCGGTCGGCTGCCTCAGCGGGGGATTTCTCAGCGACTGGCTTACGAAGAAATATGGTTTAAAGCCGGGGCGGCGGATCGTGGCAACCGTTGGTCTGGGATTGTCGGCGCCCTTGTTCCTGGGTGCCGGCGTGTTGCATAGCAAAACGTCCTCGGGCTATCTGCTGGCGCTTTCCGTGCTCACAAAAGACCTGGCCTTGCCCGTAGCATTTGCCGTATGTGTCGACATCGGCCGGCAAAACTCGGGCGTCGTGGTGGGCGCCATGAATTTTGCGGGACAACTGGGGGGCTTCTTCATCACCCTCATCTTTGGCATCCTCGTTCAGCAAACCGGAAACTTCAGCTATCCGTTGTTTCTCATTGCCGCCTGTTTACTGGTCAGCGCCGCCTTGTGGTTCAAGATCGACCCGACAAAGCCCGTCGTCCTCGAAACGTGACGCGTCACTCAATGAACACCCGGGCAAACTGCTGTGTCTTCTTTCGCTGTCCAAACAGGATCACTTCGCTCGATGAGATCTGCTGGCAAACCTTAGGCCGCGTGATCACTTCCGCATCCAGCGCCCCGAATAAAGGCTGTCGCACTTGCTTGCCCGCCTGATCAATACTCACCAGCATGATCACGGAGTTCTCATGGCGGCTATTGGGACTGTAGTTATAGATTTTTCCGGTCCCGTCGTAAGTGGCGTTTTTCCGGTTGTCGTTAAAAATAAAACAGATCTGGCCTTTTACGATGGCCATGGTGTAGGATGAATAAAAGCCCCCGTCGTCGATGGTGTGCTGGCGCTTGGCCACTTTCTCGGCCCACTCGATCTGACCCGAGGGATCAACCTTCACCGTAATGATGTCGTTGTAGTTATAGTGATACGTGGTATAGTTTTGCATCATGCCGTTCATCATCATGCTGCTCGTTGACTGGCTCACATAATATTGTTCGCCGATCAGCATCGCCCCACCATCTTTGCCCACGAGCAGCTTGTCGAGGTCATATTCATACAACTCGTTCTCTTCGCCGCTTTTCTCCTTGCGGCGTGCCCGGTCTGCCTCGCCCTCCTTCATGTTTTGCGTAATGAAGTCGATGCCGAATTCCTTATAGCTCTGCGTTTTGATGTCTTTGGTCACCGCATCGATGGTGAGAAAAAATGTTCCGCGAATGCTATTGGTTCCCTTTTCAGAATAGAAGCCCGCACAAATGAGATTTTTATTGTTCAGGACTTCGATCTGCATGTCGGTAAGAAAACGGTCTTCCAGGCGGATGGGATATTCCTTTGCCGTTTTGCCTTTGTCGCCAAAAGCAAAAACACTGTACGTATAGTTGGGCAATCCGTGACGCTTGCTTTTCCGTTTGTCCTTGTAGATGACGGCCAACAGATAGGCGTCGCCATCATTGTCTACCCGAATGGACTCGATCGTAAAGAGTCCATCCTCATAAGGTAATTTCACTTCTTTGTTCCACAGCGGGTTCATGGCATCGTCCAACACCTGGAAACCAAAGGCCTCGGGCTCGTTCTTCGCGTAGGGGAGGGCATAGAACACCATCACCTTCGAACTGTCGCGCGACACTTTGATGGTGTACGTGCCGCTGTTCCGTCGTGACTCCGATCCAAAATCGATCTCGGCAATCTGGCGTTTGTCCGGAAGAGGTTCCAGCGTGGTGCGGTTGATCTCCTGCACAAATAATTTTTTACGCGAAGTATGTGTGTCCCGGAAAGAAGAGAAAAGGTACAGCCGGCTATGCAGTTGCAGGATCAATTCCAGGTCGGCGGTTTTTCCTTCGTGGGTTAATCTCAGGTCGAATGTTTTGGTGGGTTGAAAATTGTTGTCGTAATGCGCCAAGGATAAGATGGCGCCGGTTCCAAGACCATACCGTTCCTTTATCGCGTAGATGCCGGTTTGGTCGTGCCCCACAATGGCGTTGAGCGACGAATGCCTCGGTGCTTCAAATTCCTTCCCCCACTTCACCAGCGGCTTCAGGCCCTGGGCTTGGGTGGACATGGCAAAGCAAAATAGCAGCAGGAGAATGTTCCGGGCGGGGCCGGACGACGATGTACTTGAGATCATAGGATGTTTAACGCTAAAGTCCTGGCCATTCGTACACGGGAGGAAAAAATCAACGACTGGCGCAAACGAAGATGGGAGGAATATTTCTGATCCGGAAATAACGGTATAAAAAAAGACCTGCAACAACGCTGCAGGTCTTTCTATAAATCTTGAAAAGAACGATCAGGCCAATTCGCGAAGGTCTACGGGCACCACGCGGGAGATACCTTTCTCCACCATGGTGATACCATAGATCACGTCCGTAGAGCTCATGGTGCGCTTGTTGTGCGTCACGATCACGAACTGCGAATCCTTGCTGAAATCGCGGATGATGTTATTGAACTTGTCGATGTTGGCGTCGTCCAAGGGCGCATCCACCTCGTCGAAGATACAGAACGGTGCGGGCTTCAACAGGTACATGGAGAACAGCAGCGCCGTAGCCGTGAGGGTTTTTTCTCCCCCCGAAAGCTGGTTGATGGTCAACGGGCGTTTGCCTTTGGGTTTCGCAATGATGTCAATGTCCGACTCCAGCGGGTTGTTGGGATCGACGAGCCGCAAATCGCATTCGTCGCCTTGCACAAACAATGACTGGAACACACGGATAAAGTGTTCTTTGATCTTGTTGAAAGCTTCCATGAAGGTTTGGCTGGCCACGCCTTCTATTTCAGCGATCGTGTTGAACAGCGATTCCTTCGCTTTGAGGAGATCTTCTTTTTGCGAGATGATAAAGTCATTGCGCTGTTTGATCTCCGTGTAGGCTTCCATGGCCATCGGGTTGATGGGGCCCATGTTGTCGAGCCGGTCGCGGATCTTTTGAACATCGTGACGGATCTTGTCCTCGTCGGCCTTCGCATAGTCTTCCGATTCTTCGGCGGCGGTATGCCCCACAACGGAATCCAGGTCGATGTTGAATTCTACGGAAAGGCGTTCCTTTACCGAGTTCAGTTGCATCTTGCTTTCATTCAATTGTGTTTGCAGATCCATCAGCGTCGTGTCGATGCTCTGGCGTTGGTGCTGCACTTCGCGCAGTTGTTTGTCAACCTGGTCGATATAACCACGTGACTCGTAATATTCTTTTTCCGCTTCGCTCAAGCCCTTCTCCATACCTTCTTTCTCTTCGTACATGCCGAGGAGTTCGTCGTCGTTGGATTGGGTGGTCTCGATGATGCGTTTCACTTCGTCTTCATTCTTCTTCAGCTCCTCCGCGTTCACATCGATGCGCTGGCTGCTTTGGTCCATCGACTCCTGCTTGAAGCGCGTTTCCTGCTCGATGCTCTTCACACGGTTCTCCTGCTGGTGATAGAAGATGTTCTGCTCATTGTAGGCAGCCGATTTCTGACTCAGCACCTCGCTGTTCGAGGCCAGGTTATTGGTGATGGATACCAGTTTGTTTTCTTGCTCCTCCAGGTCGTGGAGCGCGCGTTGTGCGCGGGGTTTCAGGTCGTCCAATTCGCGGAGCAGCGTGTCGATCTTTTCCAGGATGTCTTCGCGGCGCAGGTCGGCGCTGTTCAGCATTTGCGCGAACTGTTCGCGTTTGGTGCGTAGCGAAACGAACTCGTCGTTCACCTGGCGGATGCTGCGTTGTACTTCGTCGATTTGCTGGCGGATCTTGTTGTTGCGCAGCTTCTCCAGGTCGGCTTGCTTTTCCAACAGGCTGGACCGGATATCGTCGAGCTTTGTCGTCAGCTCCTTGATCTCCTTCTCCAGCTTCTCCATGTTCTTGGCACGACCGATCTTCTTGCCCTCGAACAAGCCTACGGAACCACCCGAGATACTGAACTTGCGCTTGGTCAGTTTGCCATTCTTGGTGATGAACGTGTTCTCGTCGGTGGAAGGAATATTTTTGGTGTCGCCTTCGTAGATGTACACCTTGTCGAGGATGTACGCCATCAGCTTTCGGTATTTCTGATCGTATTCGATGATCTCCGTGGCCGGGAACGCGTTGTCGTAAATGCGGCCGGTGGTGGATTCGAATTTGTCGAACGAATCGAGAATGAAAAAGTGTGCTTTGCCCTTGGCCGCATCGCTCAGGATGTTGATGGCTTCATAGGCTTCCGACTCGTGTTCAACGATGTAATAGTTCAGGTACGGCTCCAGGTAATTCTCGATCGCCACACGGTACTCTTCCGAGGTGGTGAGGATGTCGGAGAGGAGGGGAGCATTCTTGCCTACTTTCTTTTTCAGGAACTTGATCGCCTCGGGGAAGCCCTCCAGGTTTTCCACGAGCGATTTGGTGAGGTTGTATTCGTTCTGGCGTGCATCGAGTTTGCGGCCGGTCACGTTCATTTCCTCGCGGATCATGTCGATCGTTTTTTCGATCAGCACCATGCGCTCCTGAACTTCTTCTTCTTCTTTCTTCAGGTTCTCCTGCTCGTTGTTCTTGACGTTCAGTTCTTCCTGCAGGATCTTCAACTTGTTTTCGAACTCCACCAGGCTGGCGCTTTGCTGGCTGGTGTCGGTCGCTGTTTTTTCGAGTTCTTGTTTCAGGGAGGAGACCTGTATCTCGCGGATCTCGACGTCTTTGTTGATCTGGAAGCTTTCTTCCTGACGCTCGCGCTGCACCCGGCGGATCGAATCGGATTGCTGTTGCAATTCCGTGGTGATATTCTTTTGACTTTCGTAGTCGGCCTTCAGCGTTTCCAGCTTGTGGCTGATCTCTTCGAAGATGTCTTCGGCTGATTTTTTCTCCGTCTCCAGGCTTTGGATGCTGAAGCGCGCGCGCTCGTTGCTTTTACGATCCTGGTCGATCTGCTCGCGCAAACCGGCCGCGCGGTCGTTCAGGTATTTCAGCCGCTCGTTCTTGATCTGTTTCTCGCTTTCGTACTGACGGATCTTGGCCACGAATTCGTTGATGGCCTTTTGGCGCGACGAAAGTGTTTTCTCTTTCAGGATGAGCTCTGCCTTAGCTTTTTCGATCACGGCCTCTTTTTCCGAGATCTCGGCGGCCAGACCGATCTTGCGGTCATTTTCCGATTCAATTTGTTTGGTGATGTGGTTGAACTTGTCTTTCTGTTTGTTCACGACCACCTTGGCCAAGTGAATGCTTTTTTCCTTGTATTCTTCCTTGATCTTGTAATAGTTCTCGGTCTGCTTGGCCTGTTTTTCAAGGCTCTTCATGTTCTTTTCAATCTCAAACAGGAGGTCTTCCACCCGCTCCAGGTCGGCGTCGGTGTCTTCCAGCTTTTTGAGGGTTTCCTTTTTCCGTTTTTTGAACTTGGAGATGCCGGCGGCTTCTTCAAAAAGCATGCGACGGCTGTTATCCTTGTCGTTCAGGAGATCGTCCACCATGCCCAGCTCGATAATGGCATAGCTGTTGGAAGCCACCCCGGTGTCGAGGAAAAGGTTGGTGATGTCTTTGAGGCGGCACACGACGCCATTCAGCAGATACTCGCTTTCACCCGATCGGTAGAGGCGGCGGGTGATGGTGATCTGTGCATATTCGGTGGGCAGAATGTTCTTCGTGTTGTTAATGGTCAGCGAAACCTCCGCCATTTGCTGGGCCCCGCGCGAGCTGGTGCCGTTAAAGATGATATTTTCCATCTTTTCCGAGCGTAAGGCGCTGGTCTTTTGCTCGCCCAACACCCAACGGATGGAATCCACTACGTTTGACTTGCCACATCCGTTTGGCCCAACAATCCCCGTAATCCCTTCATCAAAATTGATAACGATTTTGTCGGCAAAACTCTTGAAGCCTTTGATCTCCAGTTTCGCTAATTGCATGCTGTTAGTGGTTGTTTTGGTATATCCCGCAGTTTGCCTGGAAAACAGTACACGAAGAAAGGATGGTGTGCGAGGTTGAGCGACGCAGAACCG
>Ga0209050_1001585_pt1 | contig 23552 bp, 21 predicted proteins | sample Araplavi_mTSA_r2_FD_184276 | JGI IMG/M metagenome (GOLD analysis project Ga0209050, IMG submission 184276) | Arabidopsis root microbial communities from North Carolina, USA - plate scrape MF_Cvi_mTSA_r2 (SPAdes) (version 2) | ecosystem: Host-associated > Plants > Roots > Endosphere | place: USA... | reverse complement strand
GGTAGTCGGCCTGCGGCGCCACCACGTGGACGTGGCAGTCGCAGGCGCCGGCGGGTAGCTGCGGCGCCGTCATGGTCAGCCCGCCTGCAGGCGCGCGACGAAGGCCGCGCCGGCTTCGCGCGTGCCCAGCTTGCCGCCGACGTCGCGTGTGCATTCCTGCGCGAGGATGGTGTCGGCGATTGTGGCCTCGATGGCGGCGGCGGCCTGCGTGAACGCAGCGTTACCGGTCTTCTGGCCGTGCCAGTTCAGCAGCATCGCGCCCGACAGGATCAGCGAGATCGGGTTGGCGATGTTCTGGCCGGCGATGTCGGGCGCCGAGCCGTGCGCGGCCTGGCCCATCGCGTAGTCGCGGCCGGCGTTCAGCGAGCCGCCCAGGCCCAGGCTGCCCGACAGTTCGGCGGTCAGGTCGGACAAAATGTCGCCGAACATGTTGGTGGTGACGACGACGTCGTAGCGCTGCGGCGCGCGCACCACGTGCGCCATCATGGCGTCGACGATTACGTCGTCCACGCGCACTTCCGGAAACTCCTGGGCGACCTGGCGGCACATTTCCAGGAACATGCCGTCGCCCAGCTTAAGCACGTTGGCCTTGTGCACCATCGTGACGTGCTTGCTCCGCGTCATGGCCAGCTCGAACGCCGTGCGCGCGATGCGCTCGCAGCACTGACGGGTAATGCGGCGCAGCGACACGACGACGTCGGGCGTGATCAGCATTTCGCTGCCGCCGGACTCGACGTTGCGGTCGGCGTAGAAGCCTTCGGTGTTCTCGCGCACCACGACCAGATCGAATTCGCCCAAACGCGCCTGCATGCCGGGGTAGGTCCGCGCAGGGCGGATGTTGGCGTGCAGGTCGAGCTTCTTGCGAAAGTACATCGACGGATTGATCTCGCCGCGGGCCTCGTCCTTGAAGTCATACGTGGCCATGGGGCCGAGCATCAGGCCGTCGGCTGCCTTGACCTTTTCCAGGAGGGCGGGCGTGACGGTGGCGCCGTGCTTTTTCAGGCTGTCATGGCCCGCGATGTCGTGGTCGAACTGCAGATTCAGGCCGAAGCGGCGCGACGCGGCTTCAAGCACGTCGACGGCGACCGCCATGGTTTCGGGGCCGATGCCGTCGCCGGGGAGTACAACGATTTTCATGAGAGCGTTTTCCTGTGGGTTGATCGGCCGGGCTTATTCGACCTGGACCCCGGTGGCTTGCACCAGGTTTTGATACTTGGCGGCTTCGCTGTGCACGAAGGCCGTGAATTCCTGCGAAGTGTTCGGACGCACGGCGGCGCCGTCGCCTTCCAGCCGCGACTTGATCGCGGGCTCGGCCAGGATGGCGTTCAGCTTCGCGTTGAGCTGTTCGACCACCGCCGGGGGTGTCTGCGCGGGCGCGAAGACGCCGCCCCACAGACTGAATTGGAAGTCCGGCACGGCGGCCTCGCTGATGGTGGGGATGTTGGGCAGGATGCCCAGGCGCTCCCGCGAGGATATCGCCAGCGCCTTCAAGCGGCCGCTGTTGATGTGGGGCATGACGGCCGATGCGCTGGAAAAGAAGAAGTCGACGTGGCCGCCCAGCAGGTCGGACATTGCCTGGCCCGCGCCCTTGTAGGGCGCGTGGATCATGCGGGTTTGCGTGCCGAGCGCCAACGCGGCAGCGGCCAGGTGGCCGGGCGTGGCGGTGCCGGAGGACGCGTAGGCCAGGGCGTCCGGCTTGGCGCGGGCCGCGGCGATCAGCGCGGCCAGGTCCGCATAGGGCGACTTTTCCGGAACGGCCAGCACCAGCGGCGAATCGCCCACCAGAATCACCGGCGCGAACTCGCGCAGCGGGTCGTAGCCCAGCGACTTCATGGCGTAAGGGTTGACGGCGATTTCGCCGGTCTGGCCGAGCAGCAGCGTGTAGCCATCGGCCGGCGCGCGCAGCACGATGCGCGAACCCACGGCGCCCGACGCGCCGGGGCGGTTTTCGACAATGAAGGTCTGCTTGAATTCCGTGCCCAGGCGTTCGGCCAGGATGCGGGCGAAGACGTCGCCCTGGCCGCCGGGCGCGTAGGGCACGATCATCGTCACGGGCTTGGACGGGTAAGCGTCGGCCGCGCGCGCCGCGCCGGCCAAAATCAATGCCGTGCCGGCCGCCGCTCCTTGCAGCAGGCGGCGGCGCGCGGGATCGAAGGAATAGGGTGTGTGCTGCATGGTGTCTCCTCGTTGTCTCTGTGCGGCGGGCGCGTACGGCGGCTCAGTCCAGCGCCATGCCGGACTTCTTCACCACGCTTTGCCACATCTCCAGTTCGGCGGCCAGCGCCTTGCCGAAGTCGTCCGGAGACCCGCTGATGGCCTGCGCGCCCTCGTGCTTGAGGCGATCGGCCACCAGCGTGTCGACGGCGGCCGCGTTGATGGACTGGTTCAGTTTGGCGACGACTTCAGGCGGCGTGCCGGCCGGCGCCAAAACGCCCCACCACGTCGTGATGTCGAAGTCGGACACACCCGCCTCGGCCACGGTAGGCGTGTCGGGAAAGAGTGGCGAGCGCGTCTTGCCCGTGACGGCCAGCAGGTCCACGCGCTGGTCGCGCACCTGCGACAGGATGGTGGGCACGGTGGCGAAGAACACCTGGACGCGGCCGGCCAGCAGATCGACGGTGGCCGGGCCGCTGCCCTTGTACGGCACGTGCGTCATGGCGGTGTTGGTCTTCTGCTTGAACAGTTCGCCGGCCAGATGGTTGATGCTGCCGTTGCCGGCCGAGCAGAAGTTCAGGTCGGCGTCCGGCTTGGCGGCGAGTTCGCGCAGGCCGGCGATGGAGGTCAGCTTCAGGTCCTTGGCCGTCACGACGAAGAGCGGCCCGCGGCCCAGCATGGCGATAGGCGCGAAGGACTTGCGCACGTCGTAGGTGGTGCTGATGCCGGCGGCGGCGTTGGTCACGAAGGTCGACGTGGCAAAGAGCAGCGTGTAGCCGTCGGGGCGCGCGTTGGCGACCAGCGCGGCGCCGATGGAGCCGCCACCGCCGCCGCGGTTCTCCACGACCACGGACTGGCCCAGCTTGTCGGCCAGCGTGCGCGCCAAGTCGCGCGCAATGCTGTCGGTGCCGCCGCCCGCCGCAAACGGCACCACCAGCGTGATGGGCCGGCTGGGATACGTGTCGGCGGACGCGGCCACCGGCGCGCAAAGCGCGGGCAAAAGAAGGGCCAGCCCCGCCAGCAGACGCTGCGGGGATACGTTGAACTGCTTCATCGACTTGTCTCCGATCGACGGCCGCGCTCAGCCCTGGCGCAGCATCTTTAGGCGTTCCAGCAGGGCCTGGTGAATGTGATGTTGGGCGGCGTCTTGCGCGCCTTGGACGTCGCGGGCGCGGATGGCGTCGACGATGGCCTGGTGTTCCTGGTTGGAGCGGCCGGCCCGCTCGGATGAGCTGAGCGTGCTGCGTCCCAGCAGATAGGTGGTCTCGGTCAGCGAATGCAGCGAGCGGATCAGGTAGCGGTTGTGCGCGGCGCTGTAGATGGCCTGGTGAAAGCGCAGGTTCTGCGCGACGGGGTCGCCGTTGTCGCCTTCGTCCAGGATGGCCTGCATGTTCGCGATCTCGGCGTCGGTGGCGTGGCGCGCGGCGAAGGCGGCGGCGGCGCCTTCCAGCACTTCGCGCATGGAATAGAGCTCGCCGACCTCCTGCTGGTCCATCGTGGTGACGACCAGTCCGCGGCCGGGCTCGTGCGTGATGAGTCCTTCGTCCTGGATGCGCTTGAGCGCCTCGCGCACCGGGGTGCGGCCCATTTCGAGCTGGTCGGCGACTTCCACTTCGCGCAGGCGGTGGCTGGGCGTGAACATGCCCACCAGGATGCGGCGCTTGATCTCGTTGTAGGCCGCAAAGGCCTGCGAATTGCTTTTCGGAATGGGCAAGATTGTCTCGGCGCGTTTTTTGTATATTTTTGCATACAAAAAAATGAGGGGCAATCCGGCCCTTGAATTCAGGTTGTGTTGGCGCGCCTTACGCCATTGCCGCCACGCGCCGCCGGAACATATCCGCCATCGTGGCGGCCGCCAGCGATAGCGGCGCGCCCTGCAGCGTCATGATGCCGATGCTGGCGACCGGCATCGGCACGTCCGCGCGGATGCGCCGGGCCCCGTCGCCATAGGGTTTGATGTCGAGCATGCCGGACGGGCAGATGATGAGCGCGTCGCTGCGGGTCATGAGGCTCCACATGACGCCGAAGGTGTCGCATTCGATCACGCGGGCAGGCTCGGGCAGGCCGTGCGCGCGCAGGCCGCGCAGGAAGGCTTCGGTATGGCTGCCGCCCGAGACGTTGAGCAGCCATTCGCTGCCGCGGATGTCTTCCCAGCGCCGCGCGCGCGCCAGCGGATGGCCCTTGCGGCAGGCAATCATGAATTCCAGCGGGCGCAGTTCTTCGAATTCAAATTCCTGGCCGCCAGCGCCGTCGTTCATGCGCGAGGCCAGCGCAAAATCCAGCGCGCCGTTGCGCAGGGCTGGCTGCACCGAGGCCAGCAGGCCTTCCGAGACCTTGACCTTCGCGGCCGGCATGCTGGCCCGGAATTCGGTCAGCACGTCGGGCAGCACGCTGAGCATGACCATGGGTGTCACGCCGACCGCCACCCGCGCCTGCGCACCGCTGAGCAATTGGCGGATGTCCTGGCGCGCCAGTGCGAGCTGCGCCTGCGCCAGGCGGGCCCGCACCGTCAGGTGTTCGCCGCATTCGGTGACGGCGATGCCCTTGGGGCTGCGCGTCAGGAGCGGCGCGTCCAGTTCGGTTTCGAGTTCCTTGATGGCCTTGGTCACGGCGGCCTGGCTCAGGTGCAGGCTGCGGGCGGCGGCGCGGATGCTGCGCAGTTCAGCGACCTTCAGCCACGCCCGCAATTGATGGTCCTTCATGACGGCTTTCCGGCTGACAACCTAGGGTGGTCACCTTAACAAAAATATAGCCTTACAGGCAGCGCGGACCATCCCTAAGCTGATCGTCGATCAGGCCCGGCAAGAACCGAGAGGCCTGGCCCAAAAAGCGCTTCAGGAGAATGCCATGCCGATCTTTGCCCGCCGTGCCGTTTCCTTGTTTCTTGTCTTTGTGGCCGCCACCGCCGCTGGCGCCGCCCGCGCCGACTGGCCGGAACGGCCGATCAAGCTCATCGTTCCGTACGCCGCAGGCTCCGGTCCCGACGTGGTGTTGCGCCCGATTGCCGACGCGCTGGGCCGCGAACTGGGGCAGCCGGTCATCGTGGAAAACCGGGGCGGGGCGGGCGGCATCGTCGGCACGCAGGCCCTGGCGTCGGCGCCGCCCGACGGCTACACCATCGGCTTCGGCAACATCGTCACGCTGGCGATCAACAAGAGCATGTACGCCAAGCTGCCCTACGACCCGCAGCGCAGCCTGGCGCCCGTCAGCCTGGCCATCAGCAACGCGCTGGTGCTGATCGCGCGCAATGGCCTGCCGGCCAACAACGTGCAGGAGCTGGCCGCGTATGCCAAAAAGAATCCCGGCAAGGTCAGCGTGGGATCGCTGGGGGTCGGTTCCAGCGCCCACCTGGCGGGCGAAATGCTCAAGAGCGAGACCGGCACCACCATGTTGCACGTGCCGTACAAGAGCGGCCAGCAGGCCGTGGTGGATCTGGCGGGCGGGCAGCTTGACGTGATGATCGACAACGTCGCCGGCGTTCTGCCCTTCATTCGGTCGGGGCAGGTCAAGGTGCTGGGCGCCACCAGCCTGAAACGCGTGCCCGTGCTGCCGGACGTGCCGACGCTCGACGAGTCGGGCTTGAAGGGATTCGAGGTGGTGTCGTGGGGTGGCATCGTCACGCCGGCGGGTGTGCCCAAGCCGGTGATCGACAAGCTGAATGCCGCAGTCGCCAAGGCGCTGCTGGACCCGGCGGTGCAGAAGCAGAACGAAACCCTGTCCGTCGACGCCACGCCGTCCACGCCCGAGCAGTTCGCCAGCCTGATCGCCGCCGAGATTCCGCGCTGGGCGGCGATGGTGAAGCAATCCGGCGCGTCCGCCGATTGAGCGCGCGTCGCAGGATGGGGCGGGCAGAACGCGTGCCGCGCAGCGGTTCCTGCACATCCGGTATTTCAGAATAGGGAGACAACATGACTAACGCACTCTGGCGCTGGAACGCGCTCGACCTGGCCCGCGCCATCCGCAATGGTGAAGTATCCAGCCGGGAGGCGGTGCAAAGCTGCCTGGACCGCGCCCAAGTCGTCAATCCAGCCTTCAACCCGCTGACGGAGACTTATGCCGATCAGGCGCTGCGCGCCGCGGATGCGGCCGACGCGGCGGTGCGCGGCAAGCAGGAGTTGGGCGCGCTGCATGGCGTGCCGGTCACGATCAAGGCCAACGCGGATCTGGCGGGCACGGCCACGACCAACGGCGTGACGGCCTACCGGGACCTCATCGCGCAGGAAAACAATCCGGCGGTCGACAACTGGCTTCGCGCGGGGGCGATCGTCATCGGACGCACGAACGTCCCGGCGTTCTCCTGGCGCTGGTTCAGCGACAACGATCTGCACGGCCGCACCGTCAATCCATTCGATGTGGCGCGAACGCCGGGCGGCTCCAGCGGCGGGGCGGCGGTGGCGGCCGCGCTGGGCGTCGGGCCGCTTGCGCATGGCAGCGACCAGGGCGGCTCCATCCGCTATCCCGCGTATGCGTGCGGCGTGGCAGGGCTGCGGCCCTCGCAGGGCCGGGTGCCCGCGTATAACGCGACCCAGCGCGCCGAGCGCCCGGTAGCCTCTCAGATGGCGGCCACGCAAGGGCCGTTGGCGCGTACCGTGGCGGATCTGCGCTTGGGGCTGGCGGCGATGTCGGGCGGCGACGCGCGCGATCCCTGGTGGGTGCCGGCGCCACTGGAATTTCCTGACTTGAACAGCGGCCGTCGTGTCGCGCTGTTTGCGGGCACGGCGCAGCACAAGGCCGACGCTGCAGTCACCGACGCGCTGCAGCGCGCCGCCGGCTGGCTGCAGGACGCGGGCTACTTCGTCGAGGTTGCCGAGCCGCCGCAGTTCGACACCGCGGCCGCGCTGTGGCTGGACGTGCTGATGAACGAAGCCGCCGGGTCCATGCAGCGCGAGATCGAACGCGCCGGCGACCGCGCCATCCAGAACGCGTACCAAAGCATGCTTTCGCACACGCCCCGCCGGGACAAGGACGGCTTCATTCAGGCGATGGCGATGCGCACGACGATCCTGCGCGAGTGGGGCCGCTTCTTTGAGCGCTATCCGGTCCTGTTGATGCCCGTGTCTTTCGCGCTGCCATTTCCGGTGGATCGGGATCAGCAGGGCGCGGACGTGATGGCGGACATCCTTCGGGCGCAGAGCCCGTTGATTTCAACGGCGATCCTGGGATTGCCGGGACTCTCCGTACCCGTTGGCCGCGCCGAAGGCGCGCCGGTTGGGGTGCAGTTGGTCGCCGGGCGCTTTCGCGAAGACCTGTGCCTGGCGGCCGGCGAGGTCATTGAGGCGCGGGCCGGGTGGTCGGTGCTGGACCAGCTGCACGTGTGAACGCGGCGCGTCCGCGTTTCAGCGGGACGCGGCGGTGTCTTGCAGACGCGCGTGGACGGTCGCGCCCAGCGCCGCGCCATGCACGGCCAGATGGGCGCCCAGTTGAATGGCTTGCAGGATATCGCTGCGCGACAGGCCTCGTGAGAGCCCTTCGCCGATGCAAGCGCGCGTGTTTGCCATGTCGCCCTGCGTGAAGCACGCGTGCAAGGCGATGCGAATCAGCAAACGTTCCGTCCGCGACAGACCGCCGGCCGGCGCGCCGCCTTCCAGGAAGTCGAGCAGGACGGCGACATAGCCCCGGTCCTGCGCCGCCAGCCGCAACAGGCTGGGCGCCTGTTCCGGCCACAGCGCGGCGATGCGGGCGCGCAAGGGATCCTGCGCGTCCAGCGCCGGTAGCGGTGCGGCCTCGTGCAGCAGGTCGGCGGCCAGAAGGACCGCGCTCAACCCCTGGAGGGTCACCAGATGCAGCACGTCGAAGACGTCGGCATCCGTGGCGCCGGCCTCGCGCGCCATGCGCAGATGGGTGGCAAGTCCCGCTTCGTAAAGATGCGTGGCCGATGCGTCCAGCGCCACATAGATCAGTTCGACCATGCGCGGCGACAGCGGACCCGTGCTGGCGGGATGGCCCGCGTAGTCGGCATAGTGCGCGAGAAACCCCGGATTGGCGCGCAGCATCGCGTCCGTCCACGGCCGCCAATAGCCGCGCGCGGCGATGAAGCGCGCCTTGATGTCGTCCAGATCGCTTATTGGCTGCATAGCACCTGACCCGTGAGGTATTGCGCCTGCGCGCCCGCGACGAAGCGCAGCAGCGGCGCCAGCGCCTCGGGCGCGGCGCCCGGCGCAACCTGCACCGCGTTGATGCGGCGAGCCACGGGCCCCCATTCGCAGGCCAGCGAGGCCACGAGCATCCGCGCCGCCGCGTGATCCCCGGCATGCTCCCACGCCAGGTCCTCGCCGCCAGGCAGCAGCAGCGTGAGGCTGGCGGGTCCGTCCAGGTCGAAGCGGCGCGCGGCATTCAGCACGGCCGCCAGGCGTCGCCCCGGCGGGCTGGACAGCACCGTGGCATCCAGCACGGCGGGATAACCGTCGCCGGTCGCGTCGTCCCGTGGCGAGGGCCAATCGCCGCGCACGGTCAGCGACAAGGGCGCGTCGATTTGAATACGGTTTTCGGTCGCGGCCGGCGCATAGGTCTGGCTGCCGCCATACACCGATGAGCCGCCATCCACGCACAGCAGACTGCCTGCCAGGGGCTTGGCCTGCGCACCCGCTGCAAAGACCAGCGCACTGGCGATCTCGTCGGGATCTGCCAGCCGGCCCAGCGGAATCTTGGCGACCGCGCGCGCGGGGTCCAGGCGGCCGGATGCGATCAGGCCGTCCACCAGTTCCGTTTGCACATACCCCGGACACAGCACGGTGACGCAAAGTCCGGGGTCGGCCTGCGCCAGCGCGCGGCTTTGCGCGATCAGGCCGGCTTTGCTGGGGCTGTAGCCGCCGCGCCATGGGATGGCGCGCAGCCCCGCGCCCGAGGCCACGTTGACGACACGCGCGCCCGCGGCGAGGCAACCGCGCAGGGCGCCGACCACGCGCGCGGGCGCGTGCAGGTTCAGGTCCAGCAGCCGCTGCCAGTCCTCGTCCGTCTGGTCGACGGTGGGACGATTGCTGCTGTCCGTCATGCCCGCGTTGTTGATGATGGCGTCCAGTCGAGGCATGCCGTCCGCCAGCGCCGCTATCTGCCCGGCATCGGTCAGGTCCGTCACGCAGGCAAGATGGTTCTGACCTGCGCGGACGGGCAGTTCCGCCTGCAGCGCCCGCAACGCCGGCGCGTTGCGATCGACCAGCACGCAGCGATGGCCCGCATCGGCCAGCCGGCGGGCCGTCGCCCGGCCGATGCCGCTGGCCGCGCCGGTGAGCAGGACGGTGTCCATCAGAGCGTCGTGAACGTGATGCCGCCGTCGACCACCAACGCCTGCGCGGTGATGAAGCGCGCCTCGTCGCTGGCCAGGAACACGATGGCGTCGGCAATGTCGTCCACCGTGCCCAGGCGGCCCATCGGCGTGCTTGCGACGCGGCGCGCATCGCGCTCGGCGTTGCGGTTGCGCTGCGTGCCTTCCGTGGGCACCGCTGACGGGCACACGGCGTTCACCCGGATGCGGCGCGCGCCCAGTTCGGCGGCCGCCGCGCGCGTCACGCCCAGCACGCCTGATTTGATGCCGGAGTACACCATCGAACTGGGGGCGGACTTGAGCGCCGCGGTTGACGCCACGTTGACGATGGCGCCGCCGCGGTCGGGGTCCATGACCTCGGCGGCGGCCTGGATGCCCCAGATCACGGCCTTGAAACCGATGTCCAGCATGCGTTCCAGCGTATCGGGCTGGATCTCCAGCACGCTCTGATAGCGGACCCAGGCCGCGTTGTTGACCAGGATGTCCAGGCGCGAGCCTTGTTCGGCGGTCTGTCGCACCGCTTCGCCGATACCTTCACGCGTGGCGACGTTCTGCACGACGGGAAAGGCCTTGCCGCCTTCGGCGGTGATGCCGGCGACGGCCTCGTCCACCAGCTCGTGCTTGAGGTCGTTGACGCCGACCGTGGCGCCGCGCGCGGCGAGCAGGCGCGCGGTGGCCCGGCCGATGCCGGCGCCCGCGCCGGTGACGAGCGCGACGCGCCCGGCGAGATCTTGTGCCATGGTGTCTTCCTATACCGATTGGATGAATGCGCGGCCGTTGCCGCTGGCCAGACCCGCGAAGGCGGCGTCCAGCTTGCGCACCGCGCGCAAGGCGCGATGCAGGGGCAGTTCCCACGTGAAGCCCATGCCGCCGTGCAGGTGGATGGCTTTCTCGATGACGAAAGCCGCGTTGGCGAGCGCGCCGGCCAGCGCGGGCCGCGTGTCGCGCGGCGCGCCGTATTCGTCGGCTTGCGTGGCGCGGCGGATCGCGGCGCTGGACACGTCCTGCAGCAGCCGCATGCGGGCCAGGAGGTGGCGCACGGCCTGCTTGGCCGACAGGGGGCGGCCGAACTGCACGCGGGTCGCCATGTACTCGGCCGCGGCCTGCAGGGCGCCTTCGGCGGCGCCGTTGGCGAACTCGGCAAGCAGCAGATGGGCCTGGCGCTGGAGCGCGTCCCAGGCCCGAGCATCCAAGCGCGCCAGTACGGGCGCGCCGTCCAGCGCGATCCACGCTTGCGGATGATCGGGATCGAGCGCCGCCTGTTCGTCGCGGGGCAGGGCGCTGGCATCGAGCAGCGCGGCGCCCGCGCCGTCAGCCACCAGCACCCAGTCCGCCGGGCCATTGTCCAGACGGGCATGGCCCGACTGCAGGCTGCCTTGCCACGCGATGCCGGCCAGGCGCTCGCCGGCGGCCAGCGCGGCGGCCTGCGGCGTGCCGGCCAGTGCGCTGGCAAGCAGGATCTGTTCGGGCAGCGGCAGCGGCAGGCGCAGGCGTCCGGCGGCGTGCGCGATCGGCAGCGCGAAATCGAGTGAGAGGCCCAGCCCGCCGTCTTCCTCGGCTGCCATCACGCCAGTCAGGCCGGCCTGCGCCAGCACCTGGGCCATGGCGCCGGCATCCGGGCGGGACAGGGCGTCGGTGATCGCGGCTTCGGCGGCCTGCGCGAATTCCTCGGGCCGCAGTTCTTCGTGGCTCATGTCAGGTCCTTGGGCAGATTCATGACGCGCTGCGCGATGACGTCCAGCTGCACTTCGGTGGTGCCGGCGTAGATCGTCTCGGCGCGCGAGAAGAGGTAGGCGGTGGTAAAGGCCTTCTGGGCGCGGCGCGCCAGGGGACTGGAGTGCGGGCCGACCTGCGACAGCAGAGACAGCGCCAGGCCGGCAAAGGCCTGGTGGCATTCCGACCAATAAAGTTTGGTCAGCGATCCGCGCGCGCCGATGGTCTCGCCACGCAGCATGCGCGCCACCGTGAGTTCAACCAGACCCTTCAATCCGTCGATTTCGCTGACCAGATCGCCGACGCGGCGCTGGACATAGCCGTCGTCGAGCGCGGACGCCAGTTGCGCATCGGACTTGCAGGCCGCAATGAGCTGGCGCAATTCGCACTCGAAGCGCCACGGGCGATACATGCGGTTGGTGGCGCGCTCGATGGACAGCACGCGGATGGCGGCGTTCCAACCTTCGTCCGGCGCGCCCAGGCGTGCACTGTCGGGTACCACCACGTCGTCGAAGAACACCTCGGCAAAGGACTCCTTGCCGTCGATGGACTTGATGGGAACGACGCGGATGCCCGGCGTGTCCATCGGCACGGCGAACATCAGCAGGCCGCGATGCTTGTCGGCCACGGTGCCGGTGCGCGTCAGGAGCAGGCAGTAGTGCGCCTTGGCCGCGCCGCTGGTCCAGATCTTCTGCCCGTTGATGCGCCACGTGTCGCCTTCCTGAACGGCCTTGGTGCGCAGCCGTGCCAGATCCGAGCCGGCGTCCGGTTCTGAAAACCCCTGGCACCAGTACTGCCGCATCGCCAGAATCGCGGGCAGGAATTCCTGCTTCTGTTGCTCGGTGCCGACGGCCATGATGATCGGCCCGGCCAGTTCCTTGCCGATCGAACTGACGCTTTCCGGCATGGGCAGCGCGCCGATCTCCTTGTTCACCGCCAGGTGCTCGCGCAGCGTCAACCCGTGGCCGCCGTAGGCCTTGGGCCACGTCATGCCGGCGAGTCCGGCCTGATACATCGCGGCCTCCCAGGCGCTGCTCTCGGCAAGCGTGGGCGCGCGCCAGTCCGGGCTGTCGGCGCGCATGAAATCTGGCAGGTTGGCGCGCAGCCAGGTGCGCGCATGCTGGCGGTAGACCTCGGGGCCTGCGCCCGGGTCAGGGACCGTGGCAAGTTGTTCGAATTGCATGGCTGTCCTCAATGGGCGGGCGCGGCCCGCGGGATCATCAGCGCGTCCAGGACGACCACGCCTTGGCCCTGCGGCCGGACCAGAATGGGGTTCATGTCGATCTCGGCGACGTCGTCGCGATGGCGGTACGCAAACGCCGACAGGCGCGCCACGCTACGCGCGGCGGCGGCGATGTCGGCCTTGGGCTGGCCCCGCGCGCCGTCCAGGATGGCAAACATCTTGAGCGAGCGGATCATTGCCGCGGCCTCGTCCTCGGTCACGGGCGCGGCCTGCACGGCCACGTCCTTCAGCACCTCGGCGTAGATGCCGCCCATGCCGACCATGACGATGGGGCCGAAGACGGGGTCTTGCGACACGCCGGCGATCAGTTCGGTGCCGCCCGCGACCATCGGCGCGACCAGGACGCCATCGATGCGGGCGCCGGGCGCATGGCGCGCGACGTTGGCCAGGATGCGGGCGTGGCCGTGGCGCACGGCGTCGGCATCGGCCACGTTGAGCAGCACACCGCCGGCTTCTGTCTTGTGCGCGACGTCTTCGGAGGCGATCTTGAGCACGACGGGGTAGCCGATGGCCCCGGCCGCGCGCACCGCGTCGTCGGCACTGCGGGCGATGAATTCGCGCGGCACGTCGATGCCGGCGTTGCCCAGCGCCTGCTTGGCGTGGAATTCGTTGCGGAATACCGCGGGATCGACGGGTTCGGCGGCGGGCAGCGCCGTGTCGGCGTAAGCGGCCGCGCGCAGCTTGCCCAGCTTCACCAGGCCCGACAGCCCCGTCGCCGCGGCGTCGATGCTGGAGAACACCGGAATGCCCAGTGCGTTGATCTGCTCGACGGCGTCGGCGGGGCCCTGGCTGATGACCATCAGCAGGCGGTCTGGATGGCTGGTGCGCACCCGGGCCAGCGCTTCCAGATAGATGCCGCGCAGCCGGGTGTTGTAGAGCGACAGCGACATGAACAGCGCCAGCGAACTGGCCGACGGATCTTCCAGCAGGGCCGTCAGCATCTTGAGCAGAATGTCGGGGCGGCTGGACATCTGGGCGGACGCGTCCACCGGATTGCCGGTGCTGGCCGTGGGCACGGCTTCCAGGATGCGCCGCTGGGTGTCGGGTGCGAGCGCGGGCAGCGCAAGGCCGGCGTCGCTCATGGCGTCGGCCATCATGATGCCGAAGCCGCCGGACGCGGCAACGAGCGTGACCGCGTCGTTGGCCGGCAGGCGGTCGGGCATGAGCAGCGAGGCCGCGTGTCCGATGTCGATCAACGCTTCAACAGAGCGCACGCGCAGCACGCCGTGCCGGCGGAAGACCGCGTCGATCACCGCGTCCGAGCCAGTAAGGGCGCCCGTGTGCGAGGCGGCGGCCGCCTGGCCTTTTTCCGTGGAACCGATCTTCAGGATGATGACGGGCTTGCCCTTGCCGCGCGCAAGGCGCAACGCGTCGATGAGCTTTCCGGCATTCCGGCAAGTTTCCATGCAGCACAGGATGATGCGCGTGTCCGGATCCTCGGCCAGCGCGGCAATGCCGTCGGCGGCGTCCACATCCGCCTCGTTGCCGGTCGCGATGAAGCGGCTGACGCCCATGCCGCGCCGGGCGACGCTCTGCATGGTGTGGCTGCCCACGTTGCCGGACTGCGACACGATGCCTACGTGGCCGACCGGCGGCATGTTCTCTTCCAGCGCGATCGAAAATGAGCCGATCAGGCGCTCGGCGACGTTGACGGTGCCCAGGCAATTCGGGCCCAGGACGCGCATGCCGTGTTCGCCAGCGATCGCCACCAGTTCGGACTGTAGCGCCGCGCCTTGCGGACCGGCCTCGGTGAAGCCGGCCGACAGGACGATGGCCGCCTTCACGCCGCGCGCGCCGCAGTCGCGCAGCGCGGCAGGCGTGGCGGCGGCGGGCACGGCCAGGATGGCGAGTTCCGGCGTTGCCGGCGTGTCTTTCACCGACGTGTAGGCCGGCAGCCCCTGGATGGTGCCGCCCTTGGGGTTGATGGGATACACGGCGCCGCGGTAGCCATGCTTGATCAGCATGTGGACGGGGCGGCCGCCGATCTTGGTGACCTCATCGGAGGCGCCAATCACGGCGATGCCCGACGCCTGGAAAAAGGGGGCCAGCCCCGCACCGGGGCGTTGATTCCGATGCGTCATGCTCAACGCCCCTTGAATTGCGGCTGGCGCTTTTCCAGGAACGCCATGCGGGCCTCGCGCGCGTCTTCGGTCTTGGCCAGCGCCATCGTGAAGTCCTGCTCGAAGCGATAGGCGTCGCGCTGCGGCATCAGGTCCACCATGTTGGCCGCGCGCTTGGCGTACAGCACGGCGAGCGGCGCCTTGGCGGCGATTTCGTGCGCCAGCGCCAACGCGGCGGGCAACAGCTGATCAGGGGGCAGCACGTCTTCCAGCACGTTGCGGCGCAGCAGGTCGTGCGCGGTCAAGCGCTGTCCGGTGTAGAACATGCGGCGCAGCGTCGAGCGCCCGAACAGCGTGCGCAGCATGGAAGCGCCGCCGGCCAGGCCGACGTTGATCTCGGGCATGCCGAACGTGGCGTTATCGGACGCATACATGATGTCGCAGGCAGCCATGAGTCCAAGGCCGGCGCCGAGCGCCGCGCCGTTGACGGCGGCGATGACCGGCTTGGCGCACTCCTTGATGGCGTTGCCGGTCTCGCGGGTGATGCGGTTGTGTTCCAGAAAGTCGCCGGCAATGTCGGCGTTGGGGCGGTCCTTCAGGTCCGCGCCTGCGCAAAAGACCGTGCCGTTGCCGGTCAGCACCGCGCAGCGGATGTCCTCGCGCTCGGAGATCTCGTCGAAGATCGCCACGATGCGCCGCCGCATGTTGCGGTTCAGCGCGTTGACCGGCGCGTTGTTCAGGGTGACCAGGGCAACGCCCTCGTTGACTTCGAACTTGACGGGGGTGTCGCTCATGCGCGCACCTCGTTCGACTGGGCATGGACAGTGGGGCGCCGGGCGCCGTGGGCGTGCTGCATGGAAGTCTCCTCGGGTCGGATCGACCTGTCTTGTCCGCAGTCCGTGCCGGGCGGCGCCGGACTTTTTTTTGATTTTAAGTAGGGGCTCCTGCGCGATCTACGCCAAAAACGGTGGTTGTGTTCTGCAGGAATGCCGCATATTCCGGCCCACGCCAAGCCGATACCATGGGGAAAAAAGTCGGTGGAAAGCCGGCTAATAAGGAGCGAGGCGGAAGATGCTGATTGAACAAATCGGGACGCTGCGCGCAGCCCTGGGCGAATGTCCGGTCTGGGATGCGGCGCGCGGGCTGCTGTGGATGGCGGATTGCCGCAAGGGGCTGATCCTGGCCGTGAACCCCGACTCTGGCAGCGTGCAACGCTGGCAGTTGCCTGCGCCGCTGGGTTCCTTTGCGTTCAATGGCGAGGACGAGCTGGTGGTGGCGCTGAAGGAGTCGTTTGCGCGCTTTTGGCCGGCGGACGGCAGCCTGCGGATGCTGGCCAGTATCGAGGACAGCCACCCGAATCTGCGGTTGAACGACGGCACGCCCCTGCCGGACGGCAGCTTCGTGGCGGGGACCATGCATATCTACCGCGAGGCCGGGGAGCCGCCGCTGGGCGGCCTGTACCGCCTGGATCCCGCCGGCCGCCTTGACCGCATCGACGCGGGGCTGGGGGTGGTCAACGGGCCGGCCCTGCATCCGGATGGCACGCACTTTTACGTGTGCGACAGTTCGGTGCGCAAGATCTACCGCTACCGCATGGACGCGCAGGGCAGATTGTCGGAACGCGACGTCTTCGTCGATACGGACGCGCTAGGGTCGGCGCCCGACGGCTGCTGTTTCGACCGCGACGGCGGGTTATGGACGGCGTTGGTGCATGCCGGCGCCATTGCCAGGTTCGACCGCGACGGAAAGCTGGATGTGCGCATCGACCTGCCGGTCGCGCATCCGGCGTCGCTGTGTTTTGGCGGGGACGGGCTGGCCGACCTGTACGTCACCTCCATCAGCGACAGCGGACGCCTGTCGGCGGACGGCCCGATGGATGGTGCACTGCTGCGCGTGCGCGGCACGGGTTATGCCGGCGCGCCGCGTCCGCATTGCCGGATCCGGCCGCAAGGCTGATGCCTGCCGGCGCGTTAGTCGCTGGCGGCCGGCTTGCCGTACGCCGCAAAGCGCAGTTCCGCGCCGGATACGTGCGAGGCCACGAAGTCCAGGAACAGCCGGATCTTCACGGGGATCATGGCGGTGTCCAGGATGGTGGCGTACATGCCTTCTTCAAACGTCGTGTTGGTGACCCGGTAATCGGGGCATAGCCGCACCAGCGTGCCGCGCTCGATGTCGTGGTGCACGGTGTAGTCGTCCAGCAGCGCAATCCCTTCGCCCAGCCGGGCCAGTTCCAGCAAGGCCACGCCGTTGTTGGTGACGTGCCGGGGCTTGATCAGCACTTCGTCGATCGTGTCGCCCTGCTTGAAGCGCCAGCACGTCTGGTCGCCTGGCAGCAGGTAGGCCAGGCAGTCATGCTGCGCGATGTCCGCCGGCCGCGTAGGCAGTTCGCGATTCGCCAGGTACGCCGGCGAGGCCACCAGGTATCGTTCGCTCTTGAACAGGATGCGCCGCTTCAGCCCGGCTTCGACGGGCGGCGAGATGCGAAAGTCGATGTCGAAGTTATTGCGCCGCAGATCGGTTTTGGCTTCCGACAGCACGAGTTCGATGTGGATCTCGGGATAGGCCTCGCGGAACGCGGCGACCAGCTGCGGCAACACGCCCAGGCCGAACATCATGCGCGAATGCACACGCAGGATGCCCTTGGGCGCGGCGCGGATTTCGGTGATGTTGCGGTGCGCCTCGTTGATGTTCCAGAGGATGGTTTCGAGCTGGCGCGCGTATTCCTGGCCCGCTTCGGTCAGTACGACCTGCCGTGTGGAACGCAGCAGGAGCTTCACGTTGAGCTCGTTTTCGAAGTCGGTGATCATGCGCGACACCGAGGTGGCGGAGATGCCGAACTGGCGCGCGGTTTCCGAGAAGCTCTCGGTCTTCGAGATCGACAGAAAGAGCTCCATTGCGCGCAGTCTGTCCATCATTCCTCCACTTTATGCAGCACAGAACGCCGCTTTTCTTGTATTCCAGCCCATGACTACCGGCCTCTAGAATTTCCTCAAGGATTCAAGCATCAATGAGGAGACACAATGGAATTCGGCGTATTCATTCTGGCGCAGCAACGAGGTTACCACCAGTCCTCCGCGCAAGTCATCAACAACTCCATCGAGCAGACGGTGGCGGCCGAGCAAGCCGGGTTCAACACGGCCTGGTACGCCGAGCACCACTTCAACAACTACTCGCTGTCGCCGTCGCCGTTGATGACGGTGGCGCATGCGGCCGCGAAGACCAGCCGCATCCGTCTGGGCACGGCGGTGTGCATTTTGCCGCTGTATCACCCAGCGCGCTTCCTGGCCGAGGTCGGCTTCGTGGATACGGTGTCTAACGGCCGCCTGGAACTGGGTGTGGGATCCGGGTATCAGCAGTTCGAGTTCGAGCGCTTCGGCGTGCAGCTGGAAGAATCGGGCGCGATCTTCAATGAGTTCCTGGACGTCATCCCCAAGGGCCTGACGCAGAAGATCTTCGAGCATGACGGCAAGTTCCTGAAGATTCCGCCCAGCTCGATCGCGGTGCGCTGCATCCAGGATCCGATGCCGCCGCTGTGGATCACGTCGGGCAATCCGGTGACGCTGGGCCGCGGCGTGCGCGAGAACCACAACCTGTTCGTGACGGCGCTGCTCAAGGGCAACGACGCCATCGCCGAGCTGCGAGGCCGGCTGGAAAAGGTGGCGGACGACAATGGCAAGGACCTGGATCGCGATGTGAAGTTCGGCTTCCTGCGCTGCGGCTACGCGTCGGACAACAAAGCCGAGATCGACGCCTATCTGGATTGCGCACGCTTCCAGCGCCGCATTTCCGAAAGCTTGAAGTTCCGCCGCGCGCAGAGCGACGACGGCTACATGGTCAAGGAAGTGCCGTCGGAAACCGATCCTACCTTCGAGCAGCTTCGCAAGAACCTGCCGGTGGGGTCGGTCAATGAAGTCATCGACAAGATGCTGGAAGAGATCAGCATCCTGCGGCCCAAGCACATCGCGCTGCAAACGCAGCTTGGCGATTTCGACCAGAAGACGATGCTCAAGCAGATCGAACTCTGGGGCGACAAGATCATTCCCGCGATCCGCAAGGAAGTCGGCAGTACGACCGTCCTTGCCTGAAGGAGGGCAACATGCGTATCTACTTGAGCAATGCCGGCGCGATTGCGCTGCGCGATGCGGCTGATTTCGGCCGCCTGGATGTCATGGCGGATCCGCAGCCCGCGGATAGGCTCGAACGTGCGATCGCCCGCATTGGCCGGCGCGAGGACGAAAGGCACGTGCGGCTGTCGCCGTCGGTGCTGCGCTTTCTGTCGCAGCACGCGGGCGATCCAGCTTGGGAGGCCAGTTTCACGAAGATGGTGGATTACGCTGCGCGGCATGGATGGGTCGATGAACGCGGCGACATCCGCGCGCACATGGTGGTCAACGATTGCGACGAGGTGGTGTCGGTCGATGACTTCAAGGCGGCTATGCGCTCGCTGCCGGCGGGCATCAGCGCCGTCAGCACGGGCGACGGCGCCGACATGGCGGGGATGATCGTTTCCAGCCTCACGTCGATCTCTGCCGATCCGCCCATGGTCGGATTCTTTGTGCAGCAGACCGCGTCGGCGCATGCGCCGCTGCTGCGAAACGGCCGGTTCGTTGCCAACATCCTCGGAGAAGGCCATGCCGAAGTGATCGAGGCCTTTATGAAGAATCCTCAGGGCAGGGCGCGGTTCGCCCAAGGCGGTTGGGTGATGAACGAACATGGCGCGCCTGTGCTGCCCGATGCGCTGGCCAGCATCGAGTGCGACATCGTCTGCACCGAGAAACTGGGCACGCATGATCTCATCGTGGGCAAGATCCGCAGGACCGCCTGCCGGGAAGCGCGTCCGGTGATCAACTTCCAGTCCGCCACGCACGGCATCGCGCCGGCGCAGATCCAATGAACGAATGACCGCATCGGCCTGAACAGACAAGCCCGCCAAATTGGCGGGCTTGTCATTGGGAGAAGGGCTGGCTCAATCGAGAACGATGTGGTTTTCCTGGATGACCTTGCCCCAATATTGCCGGTCGGTGTCCAGTTGCGCTTCCAGTGCCTGCGGGCCGCCGGCCTTCTCGGTCTGGCCGTTGGCTACGAGCAGCTTTCGGAAGCTCTCGGATTGGACGGTTTTGATGGCGGCCGCGGAATAGGCCTCTACGATCGCGTCGGGCGTTCCCTTGGGCGCATGCAACGCCGTCCAATAGCTGGCCTTGAGCTGGGGATAACCCAATTCCGTCACGCAGGGCACTTCCGGCAGGGCCGGATCGCGCTGGTCGGTTGTCAGCGCCAGGATCTTCACCGCGCCCGCCTTCTGGTGGTCGGCCAGGGCGATGGGCGTCATGTAGGAGAGATCGTTGCGCCCGGTGATGAGGTCGATCAGGCTGGTGGGCGTGCTCTTGTAGGGTACGGCGGTCAGCGGGATGCCCAGCGTCTTGGACATGATCAGTCCGTACAGATCGGTGACGCTGCCGGGGCCTAGCGATCCGTAGGTGAGCGCGCGATTCTCTTTCTTTGCATAGGCCACCAGCTCCGCGAGGGAATTGACACCCATCTTCGCGGGCACGGTGATCGTGAGCGGGCCGTCGAACATCATGGCGACGGACTTGAAGCTGTCGAAGCCATAGTTCAGGCTGGGGCGCAGCAGGATGTTCAGCGATAGGGGGCCGGAGCCGCCCATCAGCAGCATGCTGCCGTCGGCGGGCGCGCGTGCGACCTGCGATGCGCCGATGATGCCGTTGGCGCCAGGCTTGTTCTCGACGATGAAGTTCATGCCCAGCTCGGCGCCCATGCCTTCGGCCAGGAGGCGCGCGAAATTGTCGTTGGGGCCGCCCGCGGCATAGGGCACGATCAGGGTCACGGGCTTGGCCGCGGCCAGCACCGGGCGGGCAAACATCATGAGGGTGCCGGCCGCGATGAAGCCGCGGCGCGTGAGCTTGCGCATCTGTCTCTCTCCAGGTTCCCGTCGCCATGCGGGGACCGTGCCTTCCGCAGGCCGGTTTCTTATGTTTTGACGCTGGCGGTTGGGTTGACCGGAATCAGACTTCCGGCCAGGGGTTGTCTCATACGCCGATGATAATTTTTATCCGACCGGCCGATTACCCCATCGATCTGCAGAACAGTTCTGCGAAGCAAGCAAGATTGCGCTGTGCCGCGGCGTTGCCGTTCGTGTCAGCGCCGCGTGAGCGGCGGCAGCCCGGGCATTATGCCGGATTGCGGCTGATCTTTGCGCACCGGTACAACGCCTCCTTGTCCAGCACCGTCAACCCGCCGTAATGCGTTTGCAGTACGCCTTCGCGCGCCAAGCGGGTCAGCGCGGTGTTGCAGCGCTGGCGCGAGACGCCGCATAAGCCCGCGATCTCTTCCTGCGAGATCCGCAACCGGCCCTTAGTGCCCGAATGGACCTCGGCGTCCAGTTGCGCCGCAACGGCGCGCGCCACCGTGGTGTCGACGTCGAGCAGCACGTTGCCCGTGTAGCAGCCCATCAGCCAGTTCACCCGCTGCGCCAGATGCGTCATCAGCGCCTTGGTGAATTCGATGTTGTTGTTCCAGAGGCGTTCGCAGGTGTCGCGCGGCAGGATCACGATGCGGCTGGGGCGCAGGGCGACGACTTCGTATTCGAAGCGTTCGCGGCGGATCATGGTGGCTTCGCCGAACCAGCTTCCCGTGCTGAATCCGGCCAGCGACAACGTGCGGCCATCAGTGCCAGGGGATGACCACTTCACCAGGCCTTCGACCACGCCATACCAGCCGGGCGAGCGGGACCCCGCGCGAAACAGGTATTCGCCCGTCGCCAGCGACACCGTCCGCAGTTCGGCGCGCACCACATCGCGCTCGAGTTCGGGCAGACCCTTGTACCAGGGCACCACGTCGAGCATCTTGTCCACGGCACTGCGCGCCGGCCTGCGATTCACGGCGGACGCGTCGTTGCCCGCCAGGGCAGGCGGTTCACGCATGTTCATTCCCTGTCTGGAGGTGGAATGCGGCCCAGGTAAACCCTAGGGTTCTTTGTCAACATGATGACTGTCCGCAGGGGCAGCCGGACCGCAGAATGTTTGACGCCCACGGGCCAAAAACCATAAGAGGAGACCGGTATGTTGTCAATGCCACGCCTGCTGTCCGCCACCGCCATTGCCGGCGCCATTTCCGCCACGCTGCTGCCCGCCACGGCTGCGCAGGCGCAAGTGTCCGACGACGTGATCCGCATCGGGTTCATCACCGACATGTCCGGCGTCTACTCGGGGCCGGATGGTCCTGGCGGCGCCGAAGCCATCAAGATGGCGATCGAGGAAATGGGCGGCCAGATCAACGGCAAGAAGATCGAGCTTTTGACCGCGGACCACCAGAACAAGGCCGACGTGGCGTCGGCCAAGGCGCGCGAATGGTTTGACCAGCGCGGCCTGGACATGCTGATCGGCGGCACCAATTCAAGCACGGCGCTGGCCATGTCGAAGGTAGCCGCGGACAAGAAAAAGCCGATCATCGTGGTCGGCGCCGGCGCGCCCGCGCTGACCAACGAGCAATGCACGCCCTACACGCTGAACTATGCCTACGACACCGTGGCGCAGGCGCGCGGCACGGGCGCGGCGGTGGTCAAGGCGGGCGGCAAGAGCTGGTACTTCCTGACGGCCGACTACGCCTTCGGGCACGCGCTGCAGGCCGACACCACCAAGGTGGTTGAGTCCGGCGGCGGCAAGGTCGTGGGCAGCGTGAAGCATCCGCTGGCCGCCAGCGATTTCTCGTCATTCCTGTTGCAGGCGCAAAGCAGCAAGGCCGAGATCCTGGCGCTGGCCAATGCGGGTGCGGACGCGACCAATTCAATCAAGGCGGCGAACGAGTTCGGCATCACCAAGTCGATGAAGCTGGCGGGCATGATCATGTTCATCAACGACATCCACGCCATGGGCCTGCCGGCCGCGCAGGGCATGTACCTGACCGACAGCTGGTACTGGAATGCGTCGGACGAGACGCGCGCCTGGAGCCGCAAGTTCTTCGACCGCCGGCAGGCCATGCCGTCGTCGCTGCAGGCGGCCGATTATTCGGCGGCATTGCAGTATCTGCACGCGGTCAAGGCAACCGGCACGGACGACGCGGACAAGGTGCTGGCTTACTTGCGCGAGAACAAGCTGAACGACATGTACATCAAGGACGGGGTGGTGCGTCCCGATGGCCGCGTGGTGCATGACATGTACCTGCTGCAGGTCAAGAGCCCGGACCAGTCGAAGGAGCCGTGGGATTACTTCACGGTGGTGCAGGCCATCGACGGCAACGAGGCCTTCACGAAGCAGTCCGAAAGCCGCTGCGCGCTGTGGAAATCCTAGGAGAACTCGCATGGCCAAACGCAAAGTCATCGTGACCATCGCCCCGACCGGGGGCATGGCCCTGAAAAGCCAGAATCCGCACCTGCCGACGCAGCCCGCCGAGATCGCGGAGGATGTCTACCGCTGCTATAACGCGGGCGCCAGCGTGGTGGCGCTGCATGCGCGGCGTGCGGATGATCTGGCGACGTGCGACGCCGCCGTCTACCGGAAGATGAACCAGCTGATTCGCGAGCGCTGCGACATCGTGCTGAACAACTCCACGGGCGGTGGGGTGCATGGCGACATGGTCGCCGAGACCTCGCCCGGCACGTGGGAGATTCTGTGGGAGGAGCGTCTGAAGGGCATGGACGCGGGCGCGGAGATGTGCACGCTGGACGCCACCACGCTGAATCTGGCGTTCGGCGACCGCGAATACCTGATGAACACGCCGCTCAGCAAAGGGCGCGAACTGGCCGCCGGCATGAAGGCGCGCGGCATCAAGCCCGAGTGGGAGGTGTTCAGTCCGACGCACATCCTGCAGGACGTGACGACGCTGATCAACGAGGACCTGGACGAAGGCCCGCACTTCATCAACCTGGTCATGAACGTGCATCGCAACTTCCAGAACGCCATGCCGTTTTCGCCGCGGCATCTGCAGATGATGGTGGACCTGCTGCCCAAGAACAGCGTCTTCTGCGTCAGCGGCATCGGGCCGTCGCAGTTGGAGGCCAACATCAGCGCGCTGCTGCTGGGCGGCCACGCGCGGGTCGGGCTGGAGGACAACCTGTATTACCGGCATGGCGAACTGGCCACCAACGTGCAGTTGACCGAGCGCA
>Ga0209050_1001579_pt1 | contig 23629 bp, 23 predicted proteins | sample Araplavi_mTSA_r2_FD_184276 | JGI IMG/M metagenome (GOLD analysis project Ga0209050, IMG submission 184276) | Arabidopsis root microbial communities from North Carolina, USA - plate scrape MF_Cvi_mTSA_r2 (SPAdes) (version 2) | ecosystem: Host-associated > Plants > Roots > Endosphere | place: USA... | reverse complement strand
ACCTTGAATCTCCCGCCCGGCTGGCGGCTCTTCGCCCTCTTCGGCGCCGATTGGGTGCGCGGCGATTGGCTCACGGCGTGGACGCTGCTCGATCTGTTCGTGGTCCTCGTTTTCACGCTCGCGATTTTCCGGCTCTGGGGCCTGCCCACCGCGCTGCTCGCCCTGGCGGCCTTTGTCCTCTCGTATCGCGAACCCGGCGCCCCGCGTTACCTCTGGCTCGCGTTGCTCGTGCCGCTCGCCTTGCAGCGAGTCGTGCCGGCCGGCTGGGGGCAACGGCTGGTCGCGCTTGGGAAGTGGGTGGTCATCGTGATTTTCCTCTTCACCCTCGTGCCCTTCAGTGTGCGGCAGGTGCAGCAGGCGCTGTATCCGCAGCTCGAGCGTGTGCGCGATGGCGGGTATGGCCCGAGCCGCGATAGTGTCTATGCCCCAAGCCAGGCTTCTGCGGAAGGAGTCGTGATGGCCGAGGCACCGATGCCGGCCCCGCAGGAGCAGGAAGCCACCGCCGAGAGCACTCCGCGAAGCCGCGTGGCGAATGTCTGGGGCGACAGCGAATATTCGCGCAAGCCGATGAAAAAGGAGCTCTCCAAAGACAACCTCCTCTACGACGCCAAGGCCCGGATTCAGACCGGTCCTGGCGTGCCGGAGTGGAGATGGCGGCAGGTGCAGTTTGGCTGGAATGGCCCGGTGCAGGCAGCGCAGCAAGTGCGCCCGGTCCTGATTTCCGTCACGCTGGAACGCGTGCTCAGTGTCCTGCGAGTCGGCCTGCTGCTGGTGCTCGCGGCGGTGTTGCTCGGCGTCCGGCGCTGGGGTGGGGGAACCCTGGCCGCGGGCGGCAAAGCAGCAGCGGCGGCGCTGATGCTCTTCGGCCTGCTCACCGGGGCAGCCACAGCGCAGAGCACGATCCCCGATCAAGCCACGCTCGATCAGCTCCGGGAGCGTTTGCTGAAAGCTTCCGACGCATTTCCGCATGCCGCCGACCTGCCGTCGGTGACGCTGAAGCTGGCGGGCAACAAACTCACGCTCGACGCCGAGATTCACGCCGCGGTGAAGACCGCCGTGCCGTTGCCCGGCCGTCTGCCCGCGTGGTCGCCCGTCACCGTGCTGGTCGACGACAAACCCGAAGTCTCCCTGCGCCGCGATGATGGTTACCTCTGGATCGTCGTGCCCGAAGGCGTGCACCGCGTGCATGTGGAAGGCTCGCTCGCCGGCGCCACCGAGTGGGAATGGACCTTCCTGCTCAAACCGCGGCAGGTGAAAATCGAAGCGCCGGACTGGACCTTCAGCGGCGTGCGCGCCGATGGGGTGCCCGAGGCGCAGGTCTTCTTTACGCAGAAGCAAAAAGTCGAAGCCGGCCAGGCCAGCTACGATCGGCAGGAGGTGCAGTCGATCGTGCTGGTCGAGCGCAACGTGGAGCTCGGCCTCATCTGGCAGGTGCGCACCACCGTGCAGCGTTGGTCGCCGCCGGGCAAAGCCATCGCTTTGCGCGTGCCGCTGCTCCCGGGCGAAAACGTGCTTTCCGCCAATGCCGTCGTCCGCGAAGGCGCGATCGAAGTGCGCCTCGGCGCCCAGGAAACGTCCTACTCCTGGGAAAGCAGCCTCGCCACGGGCACCCAGCTCGCGCTCGCCACGCGCCCGACCGATACCTGGATCGAACGCTGGCGCCTGGTCGCTTCGCCGGTCTGGAATGTGAGCCTCGCCGGCCTGCCCCCGATCTTCGAGCCCACCGGCGCCGACCTCGTGCCCGTGTGGCAGCCGTGGCCGGGGGAAAAAGTCGACCTCACCCTCAGCCGGCCGGAAGCGATCGCCGGCGCCACCGTCACCATCAGTCGGGGCACTCACGAGATCACCGTCGGCAAACGCCAGCGCACCTCGAAGCTCGATCTCGCCCTGCGTTGCAGCCTCGGCGAAGACTTCCTCATCGGCCTGCCCGCCGAAGCGGAAATCACCAGCCTCACCCAAAACGGCCAGACCATCCCCGTGCGCAAGGACGGCGCGAACCTCATCGTCCCGCTCCGGCCGGGCGAGCAAGCCATCTCCGTGGCGTGGAAAATCAACACGCCGCTCGGCTCGCGGACGCAGGCCGAAGCCGTGCGTCTGCCGGTGGAATCCGCGAATGTGAACACGATCATTCACGTGCCCGAAAGCCGCTGGGTCCTCGCGACCGGCGGCCCGTTGCTTGGGCCCGCCGTGCGCTTTTGGGTCATCCTCATCGTCGCGCTGCTCACGGCTTTTGTGCTCGGCCGGCTCGCCCTGTCGCCCTTGCGCGTGCTCGAGTGGATGCTGCTCGTCATCGGCCTCACCCAGGTGCCGCTGGCCGCGGCGCTGATCGTGGTCGCGTGGCTTTTCTTCCTCGCCTGGCGCGGCCGCGATGACTTCCAGAAGATCGGCCCGACCGGATACAATCTGCTCCAGGTCGTGCTCATCGGCACCACCTTCGTCTCGCTCGGCATCCTCATGGTCGCCGTGGGCGAAGGCCTGCTCGGCGCGCCGCAGATGTTCATCACCGGCAACAATTCCAGCGCGACCGCCCTCCGCTGGTTCCAGGCCCGCACCGAGCTCACCCTGCCGCAGCCCGGCTTCGCCTCCATCTCCATCTGGTGGTACCGCCTGCTCATGCTCGGCTGGGCCCTCTGGCTGGCCGCCTCCGTCATCCGCTGGCTGCGTCTCGGCTGGCAGCACTTCAGCCGCGGCGGCTGCTTCCGCACCACGCCGAAGCCGGAAGCGAAACCGCCCGCGCTGCCCGTGCGGGAAGGGAAGGCGTGATTGGTGATTCGTGATTGGTAGATGGTGGAGAGCGCGGGTTCGCAGGGGGGGCGTTCTCTCCCAATCACCAATCACGAGTTCTCCAGAAACCACCCAATTGCGGTGTTGCCCCCGCGCGTTCCCGGGGCCTTTATTCCCGCCCTTTCCTCGCATTCTCCGCATGAAACTCCGCACCCTCGTTGCCCTTGCCGGTCTCCTCGCGTCGCCGGTTCTCGCCGCTGAACCGAATACCCTCACCGACGCCGAGAAAGCCGCCGGCTGGCGCCTGCTCTTCGATGGGCAGAATCCCGGCGTGAGCTTCCGCAACTACAAGCAGCCCGCGATCTCCGACGGCTGGGCCGCGGAAAACGGCGCGCTCGTCTGGAAACGCAAAGGGGCAGGGGACATCATCACCAAGGAGCAGTTCGAGAACTTCGAATTCTCCGTCGAGTGGAAGATCAGCGAAGGCGGCAACAGCGGCGTCATGTTCCGCGTGCAGGAAACCGGCGGCGCCCCCTGGAACACCGGCCCCGAAGCCCAGATCCAGGATAACGTGAAAGGCCACGACCCGCAAAAAGCCGGCTGGCTCTACCAATTCTACCAGGCCACCACCGATGCGACCAAACCCGTCGGCGAGTGGAATCATTTCCGCCTCGTGGTGAACCACAACAAGTGCGAGCACTGGATGAATGGCGTGAAGTATTTCGAATACGAAATCGGCTCGGACGACTGGAACGAACGCTACGCCAAGTCGAAGTTCTCCAAGTTCCCCGACTTCGCCAGGATCGCCAAAGGCCACCTCTGCCTCCAGGACCACGGCAACGAAGTCGCCTTCCGGAACATCAAGATCCGCGTGCTGCCGTAAGGGAGGCGCGATAGCGCGCACTTCTGTCGCGCAGCGACGGTGGAACGCGATCTCCGAGCGCGTTTTTGAATCGCACCGCGTCGCAGCGCGACGCCACGCTTTCACTCAAAGCGAGGCTCGCTATTGCTCGCAACCGTTTTCAAAAAACGCCCTCGGAGAGGCCGTTCCACCGTGCTTCGCACACAATAGGTTCGCTACGCTCACGGTGGGCGCCGTCGCTGTCAGCCCCTCACCGCCGATCCCACTCCCGGTTCGGCGCGTCCCAGATGATCCGCGCCGCATACACCGAGTTGTCCGACCCGTATTTCATCGGGATCGTGTAGTCCGAAAACTTCGGCCCCCAGGTCTGCATCCACTCGGACTCCGTTACCCAGGTCTCGTGTTCGTTCACCTCGGTCACGCCGAAATTGCCCATTCGCGCGCCGCGCTCCGGGATCAGGATCCGCTCCGTACGGCGGATCACCTGCAGCTTCTCCGGGTCGACCTGCGCGATGAAAAGCGGCGCGCGATGCCGGAAGACGTGGTCGTTGTTCGCCCCGGTGCGGGTGTACACGAGGAAAAGCCCGTCGCTGTGATTCACCCAGTGCTGCTGCGTGTTGTAGTTCCCCAGCTCCGTCCCGTCGTCCCAGCACCAGATCTTCGGCTCGGAAAAGTGCAGCCCGTCGTCGCTCTGGCAGATGTACCCCGCGCGATCCTGCCGCAGGGTGAGGTAATACTTCCCGCCAAAGCGGGTGAGGGACGGTTCCGCATAGCCGCGATCCAGCGCAATCGTCAGCTCGCCGCCGAGCTCTTTGCCAACCAGCCGCTGCCCATCGAAGCCGCAGCGCATCACCAGTACCCGCGCAAATTTCTCGCCCTTCGGCGTGAAATAGATCGGCAGCAAAATATCGCCATCCGGCAAATCCACCCGCTGCGTGCAACCCGCCCCGGCCTGGTAAAACCGGTCAGCGTTGCCGCCCGGCATCTCCAGCGTCGCCCACGGGGTCCACGTGCGCTTCTCCTCATCGTAGACCGAGTACGCCGTCTCGCGGGAACGCTCCTTCGGGATCTTGTCGCTGATGTACCGCACCGTGTGCCCGGTCCCGAGCAGCTTCCCGGTTTTCGCGTGCCACTTCGGCCAGAAATCGCAGACACCCACCTCCCAGCCATCGGCCTCCGGCCGGCGCCCGAGGGTGTCGGCGTGTTCGGTGGGGCCGGTCCAGGTCTTCCCGAGATCGTCGCTGCGTAGCTCGTTCAGCGCGTAGAAAATATCGCTCCCCGTCAGCAGCAGCTTCTGCATCGTCAGCACCACTTTTGGCGGCGAACCGGGGATCGCGCCCGCCCGCGGATGCACCCAGCAGGTTTTTCCATCGAAGCCGTGGCTCAAGGTATCGAGCTGGATCCGGTAGCCTGGCTCGGCGCCGAGCCCGGCCCCGGTTATAAGACCCAGCAGCGCAGCAAAATGAACAAAGGGGGTGGCCCGGGGCGTCATACCTGCTTTTAGCAGCGGTCGGAACCCCGCTCGTCAATCCTTCAATGCACCCTACCGCGAAACGCCTGGCCTTCTTTCCGATGCCGCGGACCTGCCTTGCCCTGGCCTTGGGCGCCGCTGCCCTCGGTGCATTCCTCGCTTTCGCCCCTGCGCCGGCTTCTGCCCAGACGCCGCCCCCGCGCGATCCCTTCGCGGAAGACGCCCCCGCTTACAACGACCTCGTCGCCCGCTCCTTCCTCATCGAAGTCGAGCCGCTGGTGGAAAAACACACCGGCTGGGATTGCCACTGGCCCGTGCCTTTCCGGCTCGTCACCCGCACGCAGTACATCGACGCCATGCTCCAGGAAATTCGCCGCAAATTCGCCGCGCTTTCCCCGGGCACCAATCCGGCCAAAATCGACGCCGCCTTTCGCCCTTCGATCGAAGCGGGTTCCATCGGCCTGCTCGGCCGCTACAGCAGCTTCACGAAAAGCCTCTACCTGCTCCCCGGCAATCTCCCGCCCGCCCTGCGCAATATCGGGGTGGAAAAACGCTTCACCCGCGACGTGATCGAGCTCGTCCTCGCCCACGAACTCACCCACGCCGTGCAGGATTCGCAGGAGCACATCGGCGACCGCTCGGAGACCATCCGCAACGAGCAGCAGGCCACCGCCTGGACCATGATCATCGAGGGCCACGCCAGCTGGGTCGCCGATTGTGTCGCGCGCGATCTCGGGCTCGATGAAGCCGCCCAGCGCCTCGCCCAGCAAATGACCGCCAACAGCCACCAGGGCGCCGATCGCGGTCAATCGAGCGCCAACACCCGCGGCTACATCGCCGGCAAAAAATTCATCGAAGCCGTCTTCGCCCACGGCGGCCTCCGCGCCGTCCAGGCCCTCTTCAAGAACCCGCCGCTCACCCCCGATCTGATCGAAAACCCCGAGAGCTTCTTCGCACTGCAGGCGCGGAGGTAAGGGCTGCGCCAGGCGCAGCGTTTTTCCGTGGTTCGCGCAGCCCCCCGAGGTGGCGGTGGGGAAAAGGGAGGTTGGCGGGTGGGCGAGCCGCGTGAAACGATCGTGCCTGCGCCGGCGGCGCAGGGTGATCTTTTTCTCTTCACGCAGGGGGCTGCGTGAACCACGGATCCTGCCGCCTCGCTTCCATTCCTTTCGACCTTCGCCTAAACTCCCACGCATGAGCCAACCGTCCAAGCTTCTCGTGCTCGTCGGCAGCCCGCGCCGCGCCGGCAATTCCGCCACCCTGGCCCAGGCCGTGCAGCGTGGCGCCGAAGCCGCCGGGGCCCAGGTCTCGATCTGTTTCCTCGACGACTACATTTCCAGCTTCCTCCGCGACTGCCGCACCTGCCGGCTGCCCGATGGCGAGTGCTCCATCGGCGACCGTTTCCGCGATCTCTTCTTCAATGAATTCCTCCCCGCCCAGGGCGTCGTCTTCTGCTCGCCCGTGTATTGGTACGGCCTCTCCGCGCAGACCAAGGCCTTCTTCGACCGCACCTTTTGTTACTACGCCGCATCGTACCGCGACTCGGCCAAAGTCGTCGTCTCCATGTCGCACAAGCGCCTCGGCCTCGTCCTCGCCTCCGAGGAAACCTACCCCGGCGCCGCCCTCGGTATCATCCACCAGATCCAGGAATACGCCCGCTACACCCACTCCGATTTCGTCGGCGTCGTGCGTGGCATCGGCAACAGCCGCGGCGAAGTCGCCCGCGACCCCAGTGATCCCGAAGCCCAGGCCGAAGCCCTCGGCCAACAGCTCTTCGCCAGCCGCTACAGCGACTACCGCCTCGACACCCCCCGCGCCGGTCGGGTGTGGCCGGTGTGAACGCCGCTGTCAGCCGCGTCTTTCAACTCAGCCCGTTCCTCCCCCTTGGCAAGCGGCCTCGCTTGCGATTAGTTCTCCGCCGCCATGCTCACTCGCGTCCTTCTCTTTCTCGCCGCCGCCACGCTGGCCCACGCCGATCTCGTCTGGGAAAAACCGGTGCAGGAATTCCATCGCGTGCCCGATGACGGCCACGTCGACGCCACCTTCACCTTCAAAAACACCGGGCCCGATTCCATCACGATCAAGCGCGTGATCACCTCCTGCGGCTGCACCAGCGCGAAGCTTTCCAAAAACACCTACGCCCCCGGCGAGAGCGGTTCGGTCGAGGTGAAATTCGTCTTCGGCAGCCGCCGCGGCCCGCATCGCAAAATCATCGGCGTGGTCGCCGACGACAAACGCGAGTGGAAGCTCGATCTCCGCTGCTTCATCCACGAACCCCTCACCATCACCCCCGCGCTCGTCTGGTGGAAGGTCGGCGAAGCCGCCAGCGCCAAGACCGCGAAACTCACCATCCCGGCCGATGGCCAGAAGGTCGAGATCAAGAGCGTCACCTCCTCGAACCCCCGTCTCAGCGCCACCGTCGAGACCGTGAAAGCGGGCGAGGAATACGTCGTCAGCGTCACCCCGAAAGACACCACGGCCAAGGAAAGCGCCGAGCTCACCGTGGCGACCAATTTCCCGCCCGACGCCCCGCGCACCTACCGCATCTTCGCGCGCATCAAGTGAGCGCCGCTGCCGAGGCCGGGCCCGCGCCTTCGCCCTCCCGCTTTCCCTTCCGGCGCATCGCCCGCGAAACGCTGCTCCTCGCCGCGCTTTCGCTGCCCTTTGCCGTATGGTCCGGCTACAGCGAGCTGAAGCTGCGCCCCGAAGCCCCGCTCGCCCCTGGCGAAGTCCTCCTGAAAGACGCCACGGCCTGGGGCGAAAAAGCCCTCTGGGTCGATGCCCGGTCCAAGGCCCGCTTCGAGCACAAACGCATCCCCGGCGCGCTCTGGCTCAACCCCGAGGATTGGGACCCGCAGGTCACCAAATTCCTCGATGAATGGGACCCGGAAAAACACGTCATCGTCTACGGCGAACGCAACGGCGACACCGCCCAGACCGTCGCCCTGCGCCTGCGCGAAGAGCTGAAAATCCCCGAAGTCTGGGTCCTCCACGGCGGCTACGAAGAATGGCAGCGCCAATGAACGATCAACCCACTGCTGCCGCTGCTGGCGCCGAATCCATCGCCCGCCGCCTGCTCGACCTCGTCCTGCGCTGCGCCCTCGGCGGCCTGCTCATCTACGCCGGCGTCCAGAAGCTGCGCGACCTCGAGCAGTTTTTCCTCGATGTGCAGCACTTCGATCTCACCCCGTGGAACCTCTCCATGGCCATCGCCATGTACCTCCCGTGGCTCGAAGTCATCGTCGGCGTCGCCCTCATCGCCCGCCGCCTTTACCTCGGCGCCCTCACCTTGAATGCCGCCATGACCGTCGTCTTCCTCGGCGCCATCGGCAGCGCCTGGTGGCGCGGCCTCGATATCACCTGCGGCTGCTTCGGCCACGAAAACAACCAGACCAATTTCCCCCAGCACCTCGCCCTCAACGGCGCCATGCTCGCCGCCACCGTGATCCTCGCCGGCCTCCACCGCCCCAACCCCGCGCAGCGAACGTAGGCGGCTCTTCCCCGAGCCGCCCTGAAAACCTACCGCCGCAGGCGGCAAACGTCGTTGGAGTACAGACTTTAGTCTGCGGAAAGGCGGCGGTTTCCCCGATGCAACGAGCAGCCTGAAGCCTAAACCCCAACCAATGTGCATGGCGTGTGAGCAGGCTTTTCGTTAGCGCCGGGGTGAACCGATGATTTCCTAAAAACCATGCCCAACCTCGAACGCGCCCTCCAGATCGCCGTCCAGGCCCACGCCGGCCAGCAGGACAAAAGCGGCGCCGCCTACATCTTCCACCCGATCCGCGTGATGTCGCGTTGCTCCACGCCCAACGCCAAAATTGTCGCGCTGCTCCACGACGTGGTGGAGGACACCCCCGTGACCTTCGACCAGCTCGAAACCGAAGGCTTTTCCCGCGAGGTCCTCGCCACACTCCGCCTCGTCACCCATCTCCCCGACGTCCCCTACGACGAATACATCGACCGCATCATGACCGACCCCACCGCGATCGAAGTGAAGATTGCGGACCTCGAAGACAACTCCGACATCCGCCGCCTCCAGGAGATCGACGACCGCTCAGTCGACCGCCTGCGCAAGTACCTTTCCGCCTACCGCCGCCTCACCGCCCAGCGCGACGCGCACCCCGCCTGAGGTGCGGTTTGAAGATTCGCGCAGCGACAGTGGAGCGCGATCTTCGAGCGCGTTTTTGTGAATGCTGCGGCGCGTAGCGACGCCACGCTTTCACTCAAGCGAGGCTCGCTATTGCTCGCTTGAGGTCCCCAATTCGAGGATCCCCCCCGAGCGTCCCCAGCGCGATGCCTTTGCTGAAGTTAAGCCGGGTTGAATCCATGATCGGCAAGGGGTGGCACCCAAGCTGTTTGCTATCGCCTGCTTAGATATCGATCTGAAAACGCCAGCCGACCTGATGCTGCGCCGCGGCCCGCAAAATCCGCTCGCACTCCTTCAGATCATCGAGCGCAGGTTGCGCCTCCGGTCGCGCCAGCAAAGCGCGGATCGTCGACAGCCCGTCCTCCGCAGAAAAATGTTCCAGGGGCGGCACCTCGATGTCCCCGGCGTCGTCCCCGAGGATACCCTCCAAGGCGTCCGCATCCATGCCCACAAACTCCGTCAGCGGCCGGACCCCGAGATCCAGTGCCGCCGCATCCAGCAAATCGATCTGCCGCGCCAGAATCTTGCCATCCATCGACAGATCCAGCCCCTCGATCTCCGTCTCCAGGACAATGTAATACGCTACTCCCATGGTGGTGTGAGGTGACGGGTTTTCGATCCTTCCGAAACTGGCAGTTCAGCCGCCATCTATTCCGGGCCGGTCGGGCGGGTGTGAAGAAAAAACATCACCTCCACGATCAGCCGGGCCGCCAGCGGTAGCATCAGCACGAGCAGGAGCTGCCAGGCCCGCCCTTGCGTCGCGAACTTCTCGTAGACGCGGCTGGGGTTGAAGCCGCCGAAGATGATGGGCACCGGGTGATGCGCCTTGGCGAAAATGGAATCCAACCCGGCAAACAAGATCAGAGCCACCCAGTAACCGAGGGTGAGCCACTGGCCGTGATGCTCGTAATCGGTGAAACCGATCCCCAGCCGGCGGAGCGAAACCAACACGGCTGCCGTCAGCGCCAGCGCGAAGGTGATGCGCTCTACCCACGGTTGGCGGATCGATGCGTAATAGGCTTCGATCTGGCGATATTGCTCGAGCTCTGCTCGATGCTGTTCAGCGATTCGGCTCATCGGGTGCGGTTTTTCGTAGATGGGAGGGGGCGTGAAATCAATTCGACTTTGGCTGTTTCAGATCATCGGACCTGAGTTTGGCCGAGGTGACGATCTGGGAACCGTCGAGCTGTACTTCATAATAGTAGTGGGTCCCGTCGATCGTTTTGTTGCCCAAATGCCAGATGCTCTCCGAAATCTGGACTGCGGGCTCAACCTGCCAGTGCTTTTGGTGGAGGTCGCAAAAAGCCTCCCAGACGAGCCCGGCCTCATCGGCCGTGCGGATGGAAATGCGACGGGAAGCCAGGAGACTTCCGAAAGGTTCGTAGTTGCCGGTGGTGGGGACTTCTTTGAGCAGCTTCCCGTCGGCGTCGCAAACGAGGACCGTCTCGATGCCGAGGGCTCGGCCCACTGGCTCACTCTCCTTTCCCGGGGCCGGATATTCGGACCAGGTATTCGCAAAGAAGCGCCACCGGGGGAAAGTCTTCTTCAAGGAAGGGAAAGACATTTCCGCCCACGAGCCAAATTCCGCCCGAAGGCGACCGCTTCCCTCATAGTGATCGACGATCTTCTGCTGCCAACCCCGGAGCGCCGGCATCGCGACATCATCCGGTGCGATTGGAATCAGCCGCTCCCAGCGGATCTGCGCCTGCAGCCCGAAGGTCACGCCCAAAAACAGGATGGGAAGGATGGGTTTCATGGGGAGGGGAGGATGCGGTTCACAGCGGCATGGAAAGAGAAACGGCACCCCCGGCCTCGGGTACATGGACTGCCTGCGCAAAACCCGCGGCGGCATAGACACGTTTGGCGTAGTGATTGTTTTCCTGCACTTCGGGCGTGAGCCGGCAGCAGCCCAGCTTCCGGGCGTGTTGCTCGATGGCCGCAAAAAGCCGGCGCCCGATGCCGAGGCCGCGATGCTCCGGCAAAACGAAGTAGTCGGAAATATTGATGATGACGAGCGGTCCCAATAATTTCCCCAGCGACCCGCCACGATGTCATCAGAAAGGGGAGTCATCGGTCATCGATTCAAAGCAATGGGGAGGTGCCGCCGGAGAAGAGAAGCAGCCGCGCACATTGCTTATTCGACCACAATGACGTTCGGATACGAATCGCTATCCTCCGCGACGTAGTCGAACGAAAGCCACGCCTCCTCGCCGAGGCCCAGGGCGCTCACGAACGTCGTGGCCGGCTGCAGCTGGATCGCCTGCTCAAAACTCGTGGGACGGAACCCCGCTTCCACCGCGGCGAGAGAGCTGTTCCCTTGTTGGGCGATGAGCGTTTCGAGCACCGCCGGAGCGTAAGCGCTGTCGTCGATCCGGATCTTGCGCGTCCAATCGCAGCGGAACCCGCACACCAGCTCGGCGCCCTGGAAAATCGAAAAGCCCCACCCGTGATCTTCGCAGGCATCGAAATACAGCAGGGTGGCTCGATTGGCCGTGGTGATGCGCTCGTCCGGATCACCCTCGCCGCCTTCCGCGACGAAGCTGACCCAGCCATTCCGCGGCGGAAAGACCAAGCCAGCCACGCCCGCCCGCCGCAGCAAGGCCACCGCTTCGTCCGCGTGCGTTGCCTTCAAATGATAACTTTCACTAAATTCGCTCATAGAGGTGGGTGGGTGAAGATCAGTTTAGTTCGCGCGCGGAACCGTTTGCAACCGTGCACGGTGAAGCGACGTCGGAGTTAGCGAAAATTGCTCCATGCCTCGATGCTGGAAAGCGGTTGCGGGAGCTGGTCTGCCAGCCACGAAACGACCTCCGTGGGATCGAGGAGCGGAGCGGTGGACTCGATCTGCCAACGAAACGGATCGTCGGGCCATTCGCTCGGCATAGGTTTGAAGACCGTGGGCAGCCTCATCTCCGCTGAGCAGGTATTGAGATAGAGCCCAAGGGCCCGGATGACGGGCCAGGCAATCGGGGAAGACACATCAAGCTCGAAGCTGACCCACCAAAACCGGAAATCGATGCCGCTGGAGTCAAAGTTGCCGAGGCAGGGCACTGGACTGAGCAGCTCGATCAGCTTTTGGCGTCCCTCGCGGAGCACCCCGTCTGGAAAGCGCTGATCGTTTTCGTGATAGGACGTGAGGAGCTGAGCCGCGCGTTCCTCCACGGTCGTGCGGAGCTTGCGGCTCTCGCGCTGGAGCGTCTCCACGACAGGTTGGTCTAGTTCGAGGGTTAATGCAGGCATGGCGGGCGAAGTTGTCTAACAACTCCAAGTTCTGCGATCGGTGCAAGCCCGTTCGCGGGGGGGCGGTGTCAGTTAAGCGTGGGTCTATTTCTGAGGTGTTCCGAGAGATCCAGAATCTGGGGTGAGACGCGAATGCTGTGTCGCAACTCCTCGATAAAGTCGGCAAAGGTCTCCCGCGTGAAAAGCTGATTCATGCCCGCGAACGAACACAGAAAGCCCTCCGCATCTGGCGTGAGGTCTCTGACCAGTTCTTCGGCTTTGGTCAATTCCTGTTCCCATTCCGCAACGTCGCCCAGCGAAATGCGATTGGTATAAGCAGAGAGGTAGGAGGCGACATGCAGCGGCGAAAAGTCGAAGGCGTCGATGCCGCAGCAACTGGCCACGCAGCTCTTCTCGCAAGACTCGACGAGGTGTTTGAGCCGTTCAGGCAGAGTGATCTCGGGCGGTGTGGGCATAGCGCTTGGGAGAGGCGGCTTTGGCTGGCAGATCGACCTTGCGGGATTTCTTCCGGCAATGAATCAGAGGGGGTGGAGGAAGCTTGGTTCTCCAGTGGCCTGATCGACGATGACGATAGTTCCGCCCGGCTCTTTTTGCGTGCCGTCCGGGATCAAAACGGTCCAGGTGTGGTCATGGAGCGGGCTGCTGACCTCCGGGGTTCCCGCAGCGGAAATCCCATGGGCCGCCGCATGCCGAAGCGCGATCATCGCGGCGTCCTGCTTGGTGATCCTGGGTTTGCGAGCCATCGGCCGCCGCTCCAGGGCATCATCAAACCTCCCGCAGCCCGATGGCGATGGGGATCCGAGCGGCGCGGATGGCGGGGAAGAAGCCACCGATCAGGCCGAGCACCGAGGCCCAGATCACCGCCTGCACCAGCAGGCGCGGGGTCACGGCGAAGGCGAAGGTGACCTGGCTGAAGGTCTGGAAATTGATCATCGCGGTGGTGAGACCGTCGAAGGCGAGATACGCCGCGCCCGCGCCGACGGCGCCGCCGATCAGGGCGAGGACCACGGATTCGATCAGCACCGAGAGGATGATCGGGCTGGCGCTGAAGCCGAGCGCACGCAGGGTCGAAATCTCGCGGGTGCGCGAGGAGACCGCGCCATACATCGTATTCAACGCCCCGAAGAGCGCGCCGAGGGCCATCATCGAGGCGATGAAGACGCCGATGTGGTTGATGAAATCGGTCACCACCGTCGATTGTTCGGCGTAGAAGTCCGACAGGCGCGACACCTTCACCTTGAGCTGCGGATTCGCGGTCAGCGCATCCTTAAAGGCCGTGAACGATTCCGCCGACTGGAGCTTGGCGTAGACGGATTGATAGCTGTCGTCGCGATGATAGGCGGGCATGAGCACCGCGGAATCCGTCCAGATCTCCGATTCCGGCAGCCCGCCGCCCGCGGTGAAAATACCGACGATGTGCCAGAGATTCTGCCCGATCTTCAACTCGCGGCCGAGGTCGAGCCCGGCGAATTCCCGCGCGGCGCCCGAGCCGACGATGATCTCGTTTTTGCCCGCCTCGAAGGTGCGGCCCTGGACGATCTGCACATTGCCGCGTACTTCGGCCGCATGGGTGTCGACGCCACGCAGGGGCACATTGGCGCTGCTATTGGGGAGGCCGCGTTTCGGCAGATCGATGATCACAAAAAGCTCCGCCGAAGTGAGCGGGCCCTGGGCATTGCGGGCCACGCCGGGCGCATCGCTGATCAGGCGCACTTCCTCGCGGGAAAGGCCGCTGGTCATTTCGCTATCCGCCCCGCTGCGCAGGATGATGGCGAGGTCCGGCTGGCCGGATGCGGTCATGGTGCGGCGGAAGCCTTCCGCAATCGCCAGCACCCCTACGAGCACCCCGACCACACCCGCGATGCCAAAGGCCGTCGCGGCGGCCGAACCCTTGCGCTCCGGGATCGTGCGCAGGTTAAAAAAGGTGATCGAGAAGAGCTGGGAAAACCAGTTGAACAGGCCGGTCATGGTCGTGGGCGGCGGGAAAAAGCAGAGCGGGTGAGGGGAGGGATGGTCTCAGGGCGGGGTGAGGCTGAAGCGGTTTCAGCAGAAGCTTGGCGGTCGGAGCGCGCCCCTTCAGGGTGGAGCATGCGACCCGCATGCTGTTCGCGGCGACTCGCCGCGAATGCCGTGAAACGGTGGCTGCGAACCAAGGGCCGATTTAGAAAAGATTGGTTTTCGTCTCCTGTTCGGCGAGTCGCCGAACAGCGCACGCGAGTCACGTGCTCCATCCGGCTGGCCCGACTGCGGCGCCGCTGGAGCTGGCCGCGCTTTTTCCCAAACTGCCCCAGCCGGATGCCGCACAGGCTCATCCGTTTCATCCGGGGCATTCGTAGGCGAAAAGAGGCCATGGACTTGGTGAAACCGTTCTAGCCGTTGCGGCGCAGGGCGACGGCGATGCGCAGGCGCATGGCCTGCCAGGCCGGGAAGATCCCGGCGACGATGCCGAGGGCCAGCACGAAGCCCACCCCGCGCAGCACATCGGCGGGCGGGAGATAGAAGTACGGCAGAATCGCCGGCACGGGATTGCCCGCGCTCACGATGGCCCAGCAGAGCCCAAGCCCGGCGAGTCCGCCGACAGCGGCAATCACGCACGATTCGAGCAGCACGAGGAAAAGCACGAGCTCATTGGTAAAGCCCATCGCTTTCAGCACGCCGAGTTCTTCCGTCCGCTCGCGCACGGCCTGGCCCATGGTATTGCCCGCGATCAGGAGGATGGTGAAAAACACGGCGCTCAGCACGCCGGTCATCACTTTGCCGATGTCGCCGATCTGCTGCGCGAAGCTCGCGGCAAACGCGCCTTCCGGTTCGGCTTTCGATTCATAGGGCGAGTTGGCGAAGCCGTCGTCGATCTGGCGCGCGATCTCCGCGGCTTGATCGGGATTGCTCACCCGCACCGTCATCCAGCCGATCTGGCCTTTGCCCCGGGTGCGCGCTTCGTCGAAGTAATCGTACCGGAAATAAAACCCCGAAGTGTCGGTGTTTTTCTTGGTGCCATCGAAGATGCCCACGATCTCGAAATCCCAGTTCGGCTGATTCTCCGGCTGCCCCCAGATCGGCGAGGTGAAGGGAATGTGATCGCCGACTTTCCACTTGAAGCGGTCGGCCGTCGCCTTGCCCACGATCGCGCCGTTGCGCGTCTTCAGCCAGGCTTGCTTCTGCTCCTCCGGCAGCCGGAACTCCGAGAACATTTTCAGGAACGACTCCGGCTCCACCACGATCGTGGCGATCTGGTTTTTCGGGTCCTGGTAAATGCCGCCGAACCACACCTGCTGCGCCACTCCAGTCACGCCCGGAATGCTGGCCACGCGCTGCACGTAGCTCAGCGGCATGGAGAGGATCAGCGAGATTTTGTTCCGCACTACGATGCGGTCGGCCCCGGCCAGGCTCACGCCGCCGTTGAAGCCTTCCTTGATCACGCACAGAAAACCGAAGAGCAGGAACGCGACGAAGATCGAGAGCAGCGTCAGCGCGGTCCGCAGCTTTTTCCGCTTCAGATTGCTCCACACCAGGCCGAGGAATTTCATACCGGCTGCTGCGTGGAGAGCTGGCCTTTTTCGAGGTACACTGTGCGCGAGGCGCGCGCCGAGGCGTGCGGATCGTGCGTGACCATGATGATCGTCTTGCCGTGCTCGCGGTTCAGCGCCTGGAGCAGGCTCAGAATTTCGTCGCCGGATTTGCGGTCGAGGTCGCCGGTCGGTTCGTCGCAGAGCAGCAGCGTGGGATCGGAGACGATCGCGCGGGCGATGCCGACGCGCTGCTGTTCACCGCCGGAGAGCTGGCGCGGGTAGCTGCGGGTGCGATGCGAGAGCCCGACCACATCGAGCGCCACTTCCACGTGTTTGCGCCGGTCGGTCTTCGAGAGGTGCGTCAGCAGCAGCGGCAGCTCGACGTTGCGCTCGGCATTCAGCACCGGGAGCAGATTGTAAAACTGGAAGACGAAGCCGATGTGCCGCGCGCGCCAGGCGGCGAGCTCGCGGTCGGAGAGGGCGTCGATATTTTCGCCGCCGATTTCCACCGAACCTTCGTCCGGCCGATCCAGCCCGCCGACGAGGTTGAGCAGCGTGGATTTACCGGAGCCGGACGGGCCCATCAGCGCGAGGAATTCGCCCTGCTTCACCTCGAGGTCGAGGTCGGACAACACGTGGATTTCTTCGGAGCCGCGCCGGAAATAGCGGCTGACTTTTTTGATCTGGACCAGGGCAGGGGACTCGGTGCTCATGGATTCTTTTCGGAAACTGGGGCGCCATCGCGCAGATCGGCGGGCGCATTCACGACGACTTTTTCTCCCGCATTCAGCCCGCCCTCGATCGAGGCGTCGCTGCCGCTTCCCGGAGACAGGGTCACTGCGCGGCGCTCCACGCGCCCTTCTTTCACCACCCACACGATGTCGCGGCCATCGACCTTCTGCACCGCGGCATTCGGCACGAGCACGCGCAGGGTCGCGGCTTTCTCCACGCTGGCGGCGGGCGCGGCGCTCTGGAAGGCGACCTTCACGCCCATGTCGGGAAGAATGCGTTCGTCGAGTTGATCGAAACCCACGCGCACTTTTACCGTCGCCTTCTGGCGGTCGGCGGTGGGGATGATCGCGATGACGTGGCAGGGGATCTTCCAGTCGGAATACGCGTCGAGCGTCGCTTCCACCTTCAGGCCGGATTGCACGCGGTTGATGTAACTCTCATTCACATCCACCTCGATCTCGAGCGAGCTCATATCGACGATGGTGCAGATACCCGTGCGGGTGAAGCCGCCGACCGACATCGGGGAAATCATTTCGCCCGGCTGCGCGTTCTTCGAAGTCACGATCCCGCCGAAGGGCGCGCGGATCGTCATATCGTCGAGCTGCTGTCTCCACTGGGCGACTTCGCGTTCCGCGACATCGATCTCGGAGCTCAAACGGACGATGCGGGCCGACATGGTGCGCGCTTCCATTTCCGCCCGGCGAAAATCGGAATCGCTGACCACCTTGGTCTTGGCCAGGTCGTTGTAGCGGGTGAGTTCCTGCTGGGCAAAAGCGAGGTTCGGCTTCGTCTCTTCGAGCAGCTTTTTCCGGGCTTCGAGCTGGGCCTCGGCGAGCTTGAGCGCGGCGTCGATATTCGTGGCATCGAGCCGGGCCAGGATCTGGTCTTTCTCGACCTTTTTGCCTTCCTCCGTAAGCACCTCGAGCACCTTGCCGGTGACCTTGGAGGAAACGGTCGCTGCCCGGCGCGCGGTCACATAGCCGGAGGCGTTCAAAAGCGTGCGGGCGCCGGCCCCGGCGACTTGCTGCCGCGCCACCGCGGTTTCGACGACGACCGCTTTCGGCCGCTGGAGCCAGACGGCCGCCGCGATGGCGGCGAGGGCGAGGATGCTCAAAATGATCCAGCCGATCCCGCCCTGCGAGCGGCGTTTGCGGGTCGACACCGCGCTGCTGCGATCGATGCGCAACCGGTCGAGTTTGGATTGGTCGGAACTCATGGAAGCTTAACGAAGCAAAGAAAACGGGACGCCCATCCTGCCCCACCTTGGATGGACGAAGGATAGTTCCCGAACGGCGGGGACGGAATTGCGCCAGCTCGGGCTAAAGGTCAAGGCACAGCGCGAGTTATCTCGGGTGAATCTTTGGTGTCGGTGGCGTTCAAACGTTTGTTTGAATTGCACGTTTGACTCCGCCCAGCCCCGGACGGATAGCACCTCTAGCTAATATGGCGCCTCGCCTTTTCATCCCGGTCTTGTTCGCGATCGGCCCCGCCTTGCTCGGACGGGCCGCCGAGCCTTCCGTCCCCGCTCCGGAAAAAGTCTGGGCCCCCCCCGCCGGGGTCGAGGCCCAGTGGCAAAGCGATGCGGCCCAGCAGCTCACCGGACATCTGCGTAACCGTGGCCCCGCCACCGCCGCGGTCGAACTTCCCGCGGGCCTGGTCGCCACGGGCCCCTCCGGTGCCAAGCTGCTGACCTTGCGGTCCATGCACGTCGAGATCCCGCCCGGCCAGTTGGTCGAAGCGTTGCTCCCCTCCATCTCGCTGGACCCGCGTCTGCCCGCACCCACCGAGCCCGCCGCGCTTCTCGCCGAAGCGCCCCCCGCACCGCTACGCCCGCTGCTCGATTACTCCGCGCGCAACAACGATCTCCCGCGCCCGACGGCGCAACTCACCGCGCAGCTGCTTTTGGTTAACCCCGATTTCGGCGCCTGGCGCACCGCCCTCGGCCACCCACCCGAACCGCAGGAAGTGGCCACCGCGATCGACGCCCTCACCATCGCCCGTCAGCTCGATCCCGCCCGTTCCTTCGCCCTCGCGGAAAACGGCGAACTGCGCCTCCTCGCCCTGCGCCTCCCGCTGGTCCGCGCCAAAGCCATGCAGCTCTTCGGCATGACCGCTCCCGAAGGCGTCCCCGTCCCCGAGATCAATCAGCTCCTCCACACCGCCCCCGGCGACAACTGCCCCATCTGCCGCATGCGCGCGAAGATGGATCAAGCCGGCAACGGGCTGTAGATGCGGGAAGAGGGGAACCACCAAGGCACCAAGGAAAGGCGGAGAAGACGAGGCCGCAAACGTGGTTCACGCAGCCCTCTGCGTGAAATGAAAAAGATCACCCTGCGCCGTTGGCGCAGGCATTCATCGTTTCACGCAGAGGGCTGCGTGAACCACGGGTCCGGCACCACGTCTTTTCCCTTTTCGTGCCCTTCGTTTCTTCGTGGTGAACTACTTCTTCCCACCCGGCAGCTGCCAGTGCTCGTCGAAAAAGCCCGCGTCGTAGATCAGCCCCGGCGCCTGATCGTCCGCCGGGGTACGCAGATCGACCAGCGCCCAGTCGGGCAGCTTCGGGGTTTGCAGGCTGTTCGAAGTCCGGCTGCCCATGCGGAAAGTGAACGACGAATTCAGCACCACGTACCGGTGCGGATTGAGCGGGTTCGGGTAGATCAGCACGGGGGCGTGATGCGCGGCATCGAGCTTGTAGGCGCCGAGGGTGACGCTCTCCTTCGTCCACTGCACCGGTAGCTTCGGCAGCGCCTTCGCCAGCAGCGCGTTCGAAGACGGATCGCCCCAGAGCACGAGGTTGGCGGTCTTGATATCCTCATCCGTCACGGCGGTATCGTCCTTCACGATCGCATCGCCGCGGAAAACCCGGCGCCATTCCACGATCGCGCGTTCCAGCTCGGCCTTCGCCCAGTTGCCCACTTCCGCATTCAGCGGCTTCCCGGTCGGCCGCACAAAAATGAAACGCTCGGTGAAGGCATCGTCGATCGGGCCATTCAATCCCGCCGCTTTCACCAGCGGCGCCGGTTTGCCCGGCCGCACCTGGGTCCATTTGTCGCCGATTTTTTCAAACGGCGCGATCCACGGGCTCTGCACCGGCGGGCCGACGAGTTCCGAGCCATCGATGATCACCCGCGGCGGATGCGTCTTGTCCAGCGGCAGCGGCCCGTCGCCAAAGTTCAGCGTCAGCGCGGCCACGTTTTTCGTCTGCACCTTGATCGTGCCTTCATCCACCAGCTCCGCGTCCACTTCCGCGCGTTCCCAGTGCTTTTCCAGCCGGTCGAGCTGGACCCAGGCCATGCGCGGGTAGTGCAGGGTATAAGTGACGAAGCGCACCTTCGGCGGCACGTGGGTCCGGCCTTTGGCCGCGTATGCATCGACCTTTGCAGCCACGACCTTCTTCGCTTCGGGCTCGTATTTGTGGCCCGTCTTCGGCCCGATGATGTGCTCGATCGTGACGCCATCCGCCGCCGCTGTCGCGACCATGTGTTCGGCGGCCGCGCGCTGCCCATCGATCTCGCCGGAGTAAGCGACGTTGTGGGTGTTAAAAAGATTCCGCACGCAGATATCCGCGTCGTACCAGCGCCAGAGGGTCTGCTCCCACCACGGCACGGCCGGTTTGCCCGGATTAAAAACGCCCGCGTAATTCGCCGTCTCGGCGAAACCCGCGCCCGGATTGGTCACCGCCCAATCGCTCGCGTGATGCACCCCGAGATGCCACGTGCTCGCGCCGCCCATGCTGAAGCCGCGCAGCGCGATGCGATCCCCATCGATGGGGTAGTGCGCCCGCACGTGCTCCATCGATTCGAAGACATCGGTCTCGCCGGCAAACTTCGTCGCATTGCAAAAACGCCCATACGGATGCAGCACAAAGGTGGCCTCCGGCGAAAATTCCCCGGCCGATTTCAGCCGCCCTGCGATGAAGGCCAGCTCGGTATTCGTATCGCCCCGGCCATGATTCCACAGGTCCAGCCGCCGCGGCGTTTTGTCGCCCGCCTTCCAATCCGCCGGCACCACCAGCCCGTACGGCTGCACCGAGCCATCGATCCGCGACACATAGCCGCGCACCACCAGCCCCGTCGCCGAAGGCCAGGAAGGTTTGCCCGCCTTCAGCTCCTCCGCGCGTTGTTTGCCCAGCGCGAGCAGATCCTTCGCGATCTTCACCTGCTTCACATCCATGAATTCATCGTACCGCAGCGCCCAATCGACGGCCTTGTGAAAGATGATCACATCGGGCAGCAACGGGTTTCCCTTGAGCTGCTCGATCGCCGCACCGAGCTCCGCGACCCCCTTGGTCAATTCCGCCCGATCCGCCTCCGGAATCTCTTTCCCCGCTGGCGGGACCATCTTTTGCGTAGGCGGCTGAGCGAGCGCCGCCGAAGCGGCCAGGGTGAGAAGAAGAGCGAAGCGATTCATAGGGGGCAGGGGAGTGGTTGGGAGGAACGCAAAGGAACGAGAGACCAAGGAGCGGCGACATTCCTGTTGCCGCCGAAACACCAAGTGGGCAAAGCCCACTCACTAACATCGAGAAGAAGCGAGCGCGCCTGCGGCGCGGCCAGGGTCGGCGGCGACAGGAATGTCGCCGCTCCTTGGTCCCACCAGCAGGCACGCGTCTTCACCGATCACTTACTTCCAGGCCTCATCAAAGAAGCCCGCGTCGTAAATCAGCCCGGCCCACTTCGCATCCGCTGGCGTGCGCACATCCACAATCGCCCAGTCCGGGATCTTCGGCGTCTGGTCGCTGTTATTTAGCAGCGCAAATTCGCGGAAGGTATGCCCGCTGTTCAGCACGATGTATTTCGCCGGGTTGAGCGGGTTCGGCAGGATCAGGATCGGCGCGTAGCTCTTCGCATCGAGCGAATACCCGCGGAATTCCAGCTTGTCCGCGCTCCACTTGATCGGCAGCTGCGCCGCGATCTTCTTCAGCACCGCGTTCGACGACGGGTCGCCCCAGAGCACGAGATTGTTATTCTTAATATCCGCGTCCGTGATCGCCGTGTCGTCCTTCACCGGCGCATCGCCGCGATAGACCTTGCGCCATTCGCTCTTCGCGTGATCGAGCTCGGACTTCGTCCAGGCCCCCACCGCCGGCGTGAGCGGCTGCCCCGTCGGCGCCACATGGATGAACGACGACATGAACGCGTGATCCACCGGCCCGCACAGCCCGGGGCGTTTGCCCATACTCAGCGAAGTATCATCCGCCGCGATCACCGCCCACTTCCCGCCGGTCTTGCGCAGCGTCACTTTCCACGCGCTCTGACCCTTCTCCAGCGCGAGCGTGGTGCCATCGATCACAAACTTTGGCGCGGCCTTCTCGGTCAGTGCGGCGAAGGGCGGCTCCAGGCGCAGTGCCGAGATGTTCTTCGTCTTCACCGTGAGCGTGTCCTTGTCGATCGTCGCATCGACATCGGCGCGCTCCCACTGCTTGTCGAGGCCGAGCAGCTCCACCCACGCCCGCTTCGGATAGATCAGCGAATACGTCGTGTAGCTCACCGTCTTTGGCGCCGGGTCGCGGCCTTTGACCAGCGCGACCTCGATGAATTTCTCGATCACCGGCTTCGAGTCGGGGTGATACTTGTGCGGCACATCCGGCCCGATGATGTGGGTGAAGGAGTGATTCTCCTGCAGGGCAAAGCGCAGCATGATATCCGCCGCCTGCTTCTGCCGGTCGATCTCGCCCGAGTAGGCCACCAGCGGCAGCCCGGCCACATTGCGCGCCGCGACCGTCGCGTCGTACCAGCGCCACAGGTGCCGCTCAAACCACGGCGGCGGCGTGGCCGTCGGCGCGTAGAGCGTGCCTTTGAAAAACTCCTCCGTCTCGGCATAACCCGCGCCCGGAGCCGCTGCGGCCCATTCGCCCGGGAAGTGCATCGCGAAGTGCCAGCACGCCGCGCCACCCATCGAGAAGCCGCGGATCACCACGCGGTTCGCATCGATCGCGTAGTGCGCCTTGATATCCGCCATCGCCTCGAACAAATCGGTCTCCCCGGCGAAGTGGTTCCCATTGCAATAGCGTCCGTACAGGTGGCAGACGATCGCGCCTTCCGGCACGAATTCGCCCATGCTCCTCTGCCGGTCGGAGATGAAGGAAAGCTCCGTCAGCTTCTCGCCGCGACCGTGAAACCAGAAATGCAGCGGCCGCGGTTTGCTCTCGCCCGGCTTCCAGTCCGGCGGCACGATCAGCCCGTACGGCTGGACCGAGCCATCGATGCTCGAGCGATACCCCCGCACCACGAGCCCGGTCGCCGAATTCCATTTCTTCCCGCCGCTGCGCAGATCCTTGGCGCGCGAGACACCTTGGAGCAGGTGATCCTTCGCGATGTCGAATTGCTTCGGCTCCATGAACTCGCCGTACTTCAGCGCCCAGTCGACCGACTTGTAGAAGATCTCGACGTTCGGGATCTCCGCGAGCCGGCCTGGGTCGGCGGCGAAGTCCTTCTTCAGCGCGTCGATCTCCGCGCCGAGCGTTTTCAGCCCGGCTTCGAGTTCGGCCTTCACCGGATCGGGCACCGCCACGCCCGGCGGCGGCACCGGCCGCACTGGCACCGGATCGGCGCCGAAGCTGGAAAAAGGAGCAAGCGTGACGGTAGCCACCGAAGCAATGGTGGCGAGGAGGATCAGGGGACGGGCAGCGGTCATGGAGAAAGAGTGGGCGGTCTGGCTACCACGCCCCCCGCCACCCCCGCAAGCAGCGCGCGCATTCGCCGGGCCTATCCCATGCGGCAGGGGATTTGCCTTTAAGAAAACCCACTCCCGTGGGTCCCTCCTCCTCGGGTTAAATGTGGGCGGCTCAGAGTGGTTTCCTGAGGTGTACCCGGGTGAACGACGGGCGACTCCGTTGCGATGGGTGGAACAGGCTTGGCCTGTTGGCCGAGGCGGCCCACCTCGGCTGCTCGGGTGGAGCACGCGACTCGCGTGCGCTGTTCGGCGACTCGCCGAACAGGAGACGAGAG
>Ga0209050_1001578_pt1 | contig 23629 bp, 11 predicted proteins | sample Araplavi_mTSA_r2_FD_184276 | JGI IMG/M metagenome (GOLD analysis project Ga0209050, IMG submission 184276) | Arabidopsis root microbial communities from North Carolina, USA - plate scrape MF_Cvi_mTSA_r2 (SPAdes) (version 2) | ecosystem: Host-associated > Plants > Roots > Endosphere | place: USA... | reverse complement strand
TCAAGAATAAGGGATATGCGCTGATCAATATCGGCGGCCTGGCCACGGGCATGGCCGTAGCCCTGCTCATTGGATTGTATATCCAGGATGAGCTGTCGTGGAACAAGAATTTCAAAAACTACGATCGTATCGCCCGCGTGCTGGTTAACGGGGGCAATTCCTCCGGGTGGTATCAGCAATGGGGTACTGCAACGCCGCTCGCTGCCGAAATCCGGGCGGCCTATGGGGGCGACTTTGACCATGTGCTTCTTTCTTCGCAGGGGATGACGGCAATCTTATCTGCAGGCGATACAAAGGTCAGTCAGGACGGTTACTATTTTGAGCCTGGCGTAGCGGATATGCTATCGTTCGAGATGGTTCGCGGTTCGCGGGACGGACTCCGGACTCCGGAATCCATCATGCTCTCCGAGTCTGCAGCGAAATCCCTTTTCGGAAGCGGCGATGCGCTGAACAAAAGTGTGCGGATCGATGGCCGGACGGAGCTGATCGTCACGGGTGTCTACAAGGATATTCCGGCCAATGCCGACTTCCACGATATGCGCTTTGTCCTGCCCTGGCAACTCGCCGTTCAAAATAACTTCAACAACAACAACGGCAACCAATGGGATCACAACGGTTTCATTACCTGGGTGCAGGTCACGGACAAGATCGACATGGTCACGGCGACAAATCGCATCAAAGACGTGATGCTCAAACGCGTCGATGCCGAGTTGGCCAAAAACAAACCACAACTTTATCTTCATCCCATGAGCCGGTGGCGGCTTTATTCGGATTTTGAGGGTCCTGAATATGCCAGTGGGCGCATCCGGTTTATTCATCTCTACGGGAGCATCGGCGGCTTTGTGTTGTTGCTGGCCTGCATAAACTTCATGAACCTGGCAACGGCACGATCTGAAAAGCGGGCAAAAGAAGTGGGCATCCGCAAGGCCGTCGGCTCGGCACGGAAGCAGCTGGTGGGTCAGTTCTTCAGCGAGTCGTTGTTGGTGACGGTGCTGGCGTTTTGTTTTGCACTGGTGTTGTCGCAGCTAGCCATCCCGTTGTTCAACACGGTGGCCGAAAAACAGATGCACCTTCCCTGGGACAGCGCTGTGTTCTGGCTGTCGGGACTGGCCTTTGTCGCGTTCACGGGATTGTGTGCCGGCAGCTATCCGGCGCTATACCTATCTTCATTTCAGCCCGCAAAAGTATTGAAGGGATCTTCCGGATCGTCCGGTTCGGGTTCGCTGCCCAGAAAGGTGCTCGTCGTATTGCAATTTACGGTTTCCATAACGTTGATCATTGGTGTGATCGTCGTGTTCCGGCAAATTGAATTTGGAAAAAGCAGGAACCTGGGATACGACCAGGCCGGACTCATCTATTCGTGGACGCCCACCCGCGAGATCCATAACCATTACGATGTCCTGCGGCAGGAGCTGCTTGGTTCGGGCGTGGTCACCAGCATGGCCGAATCCGTAAATGCACCGACGAACGTCGGCTTTCACATCGGCGGTTACGATTGGACCGGCGCCGGCCCGGGCGAGGGTGGTTTTGGTACCGCGTGGGTATCTCCGGATTTTGGAAAAACGATGGGATGGCAGTTCATTGCGGGGCGCGATTTTTCCCATGAATTTGCAAGCAACTCGAACGCGATGATCCTGAATGAATCGGCCGTAAAGTTTATGCACCTGGAGAATCCGGTGGGCCAGATGGTGAAGTCTACCATCTTTGATAAAACCACTTCCTACACCGTGATCGGCGTGATCCGTGATATGCTTCAAGAATCTCCCTTCGAGCCCGTGGGCAAAACCATCTACATGTTCGACAAGGGCCTGTGGAGCAAGAACGGCGGGACGTTGGTTAACCTCCGGATCAACCCCGGCATGAATACGCGAGAGGCCCTCACGCGGATCGAACGCGTCTGGAAGAAATACGATCCTTCGAGTCCGTTCCAATACACGTTTGTGGATGCAGACTACGCCAGGAAATTCAGCGAAGAGGAGCGGATCGCCAAATTGGCATTTGTGTTTGCGACCCTTGCCATTGTGATCAGTTGCCTCGGGATCCTGGGACTTGCCTCGTACATGGCCGAGCGCCGAACGCGTGAGATCGGCATCCGGAAAGTATTAGGGGCTACGGTGGCTAATCTTTGGGGGCTGCTTTCGAAAGATTTTGTGGTGCTTGTACTGGTCTCTTCGGTGATTGCTATTCCGGTTGCCTGGTATTTTATGAGCAGCTGGTTGCAACACTATACTTACCGGGTAAATTTGTCGTGGTATATTTTCGCCGCCGCGGCGCTCGGTTCGCTGGCCATCACGATGCTGACCGTTAGCTACCAGGCGATCAAGGCTGCGATGGCAAACCCGGTGCGAAGCTTAAGGACCGAGTAGCGGGATAGAATTTTTCACGCAGAGGACGCAACGTTGCCGCAGAGAAAAGCTTTGCGTTAACGCTGCGCTTTTGCGGTTCAAACCTTCACACGCCAACGACTCCTCATTTCCGTTGACGAAGCTCAACCCGGTTCCCATCAGGATCGCGCGTTGCCACCCGAACATGGTTACTGCCCTAGCTATGCTTGGAAGACGCGGAATTGGACAAGCTATCGACATAATTTCGAACGTCCGTTCCTAATGCCTGACCTCAGCATGACAAACAAACCAGCGCGCGGCAGCCTTTTGGAGTTCGCGATAGTCGGGGTCGTGGTCAGCAGCCCAGGCGATAATTCCATCGGGGCGAACGAGTAGAGCGCCTACATCCGATCGGTTTTTTACACGGCCCGAAATATATTTGACCCGGTCGCCATAATCATTCGCCAAAGTTTTGAGCGAAGCATCCTGATTAAAATCAAGCAGTATCCCTTGGCCATCGTACATCAACTCTCCCATGCTTGCACCGTCCTCGAACTCAAAGTTGGGAACGCTGTGGCCCACCAGCGGGTGGCCGTCACCGAGAGGATAGTGTGTGAAGACGCCCCACACGCGTCCGGCAAAGTAGGTAGCACCGTCGCGTGTATGGATAAGATCGCGGACAATGGCGTTTAGTGCGCGGGCATGTGGGTCGGGCTTCATGATGGCTACCTGGGCGCGTGACCAATCCAGCACTTGTGCCCCAACGGGATGCCGTTCGGTATAATAGCTGTCGAGCAAACCTTCCGGCGCTGTCCCGTGGAGGGTGGCAGCGAGCTTCCATCCCAGGTTCATGGCGTCGCCCAGGCCCAGGTTAAGTCCCTGGCCTCCCAAGGGCGCGTGAATGTGGGCGGCATCGCCCGCTAAAAGTATTCTTCCGTTGCGGTAGGTTGTGACTTGTCGTGAGCGGTCTGTCCACGTGGTGGCTAGGCGCAGCGTGTTGATCGTCACATCGGTGTTCGAGATGCGGCGCAACACCTCCTGCACGTGTTCGCGCGTGGCGGGCTTTTGTGAACGGTGAAATGCACCGCCATCAAAATCCTGTATGAGCACATAGCCGGGCTGGGATTGCAAGTACATGCCGGTGGGCGTCACGTTTCGGCCCGGGCTAAGCTTCTCTGGATCGGCCAGGTCAACCAGGGTGGAGTAGCCGGTAAATTCCGGTTCCGTGCCGGCGAATTCAAACCCGGCCGCCTTGCGAACGACACTGCGGCTTCCATCGCATCCTACAAGCCACAGGCATTGAAAAGATTGGTCACCACAACGAACCGTAACGCCATGCTCGGTTTGATGAAAGTCAGTAACAGCAAGGCCGCGCTTGATTTCTGCACCCAGCGCTTCTGCGCGGCGGGTCAGCACCGTTTCAAGCTCTTCCATTTCAGAAATTAAACTGGTGTCGGTCGAGCTGGGCAGGCGGTGTGTCCACTGAGCGGTGTCAACGTTGCCTTCCAGAAAAGGAATGCCGGCAAAGTGTCCTACCTGGCGTTGGGCGCCTGGTTTTGCATTTTGGTGTGGGTTTTTAAGACGTTTATGTACTTCAAGTTCTTTTAGCAGCCCCCGGCGGTAAAGCGCTTCAAGGGTAGGTGCCGACAGTCCCCGTATCCCGAAAGGAAATTGCTTTAAGGGCGAGTGCGGATCCTTCGCCTTTTCCAGGACGAGGACCGAACAGTTAGCCAGGGCCAGTTCACAGGCGAGGAACAGTCCTACAGGCCCTGCGCCGGAGATGATTACATCGTGAATAGAATGATCGGGTGTGAATTTCTTGTTTTCAAGTGTCTCTTTCATAGGGAATGATTGAAACACAAAATTCCGGAACAGGCGTGCGTCACGCTTGTACAAACGCGACAAAATCGCTGGTCACCGCCTGTTTCCTTTGCTTTGCTTTTCGCGCGAAGACGGCGGGTGTGGTGCCGGTGTAACGTTTGAATTCTTTGCTGAGGTGGGATTGGTCCGTGTAGCCCAGCTCATGGGCCAGCCCGGCAATATTCGCATCCGGCTTGTGCCATAGCCGGTTTCGCACCTGCTCAAAGCGCATCAAGGCGGACACATCTTTAACCGTATGACCGGAAGATTGCTTGAACTTCCTTTCCAGTGTACGAACCGTTGCATGTGCGGCCGCGGCTACCTGGCTAACCGGCAGCGTGCCGTTGGCTTCCCGCATGGCCACACCCGCTTTGAACAGCATACTATCCACCGCCACCTGCGACCGTGCATTCCGGAAATATTCTTTCAGCAGCGCTACCGCTTCCGCTATCTTACCTGCTGCGATCCATTTATGCAACGCGGGTTGAAGCTGCGCGATGGGATGCTCAAAGGTGTGCACACCAACTTTTCCTGACGGCAGTCCGAGCAGATCGAACACAGTCCAGGGAAAGCACCGGATAGCGATGATCTCCAAGCGGTTCTTGGCATAAAAAAGAATGGGCTGATTGAGCAGCCCTACCAGAAAAGGTGATGGCAAAGGCTGCAGGCCTCTCTCATCAGAAATGCTGCAAGGGCTTCCGAAATGAAAAATAATTTCCGCGTAGCCATCCGGCACGACTTCAAAACTTGATTGTCGATCGCCGTAGTCCCTGCTGTCATACCAAAAACATTTTATGGTATCCTGTAGCGCTTCAGGCGGTTCAAATTCTTGGTGCTGCATGGTTGAAAGATAGCATATTTCGGCCTATAGAATATGCGCTACGCCCCTTTCGCCCGGTCGAAATCCTTTGGATGGCAATGAAACATTTCGTTGAAGGATTTATAAAAATACGAGCGGCTGTTGAAGCCGGTTTCATAGATCACTTCGGAAACACTGAGGCTGGAGTTTCTTAGCAGGTCGGCTGCCTTTTTTAAACGGTACTGTTTTATTAAGCCATGCGGCGTCATGCCGGTGATGGTCTTCACTTTTTTGTACAGCGAAGCTTTGCTCATGCTGACGTGTTCGGCAATGGTGTCGGCATTGAATTCGGTTTCGCTCAAGTGAAGCTGGATGCATTCGGTTATTTTGGAAAAGAAGTCGTCGTCTTTTTCGCCGATGCCGGTGGAGAGGTGTGTGAGTTCGAGGTCGTCGAGGTTTTTGAATTTCTTGCGGATCAGCTCCATGCGTTCGATCAGTTTCTCGATCCGGATAAAAAGATGTTCGGGGTGAAAAGGCTTGGGAATGTAAGAATCCGCCCCCACCTGGAGGCCTTCGATCCGGTTCTCGATCTCGCCTTTCGCCGTCAGCAGGATCACGGGGATGTGACTGCTCTGAATATCTTCTTTTATGTTTTTACACAACGTGAGGCCGTCCATGTCGGGCATGATCACGTCGCTGATCACCAGGTCAATGCGTTCTTCCTCCAGGATCTCCAGGGCCTTCTTGCCATTCCGGGCTTTGTAGATCCTGTATTTATCGGATAACATGTTCTCGAGCAGCGAGATGATATTGGCATTGTCGTCCACCACCAGCAGCGAATAGGCATGCGCCGCGGTGGCGGCGTTCAGGGTCTTTTCAGGTTGATCCGTGACGTAGTGATTGGTATCAAATTCAAGCGATATTTTTTCCACCAGGTTCGACGAGGGCAGGATCATGGCATTTTCTTCCGGGAGATCGAGATAGTATTCGCGGGCGATCGGGATGGTCACCGTGAAGGTGCTGCCTTTTCCAATCTTGCTTTCCACCTGTATTTGTCCGCGGTGCATCTGCACCATGCTTTTGGTGAGTGAAAGTCCGATGCCGGTACTTTTTGCAAAACCATTGGGGTCGAGCACTTCGGCCGGGTTGTGATAGAAACTTTCAAAGATCTTGTTCCGGTTCTCCTCGGCAATGCCGATGCCTTCATCACGGATGGTGAAAAGCGCCTTGCCTTGCGATTCTTTCAACAACACGCTGATCATCCCGCCCTTGGTGTTGTATTTGATGCCGTTGGAGATCAGGTTGATCAATATCTTTTCTATTTTTTTATAGTCGACCCGCGCGGGCAACGATTCCGGTTCAGGATAAAACTCAAGGTGCACCTCATAGTCGGCGGCGTGCTGCTGAAAGGATTCCACAATTTCCTGCGTGAACGGCACCAGGTCGATCGTGGAAAGGGTTAACATGTCCTTGCCGCTTTCTATTTTGCGGAACTGGATCAGCTCGTCGATTAATTTCTGAAGCCGCAGGGAGTTGCTGTACACCGTCTTCAACTGCTGCTGGTCGTTGACGTCCTTGTTCTTGTGAAGTAAGGAAGCTACCGGGCCCAGGATCAACGTCAGCGGTGTGCGAAATTCATGGGCTACGTTGGTAAAAAACTGCAGCTTGTAGTCGTTCAGCTCTTTTAACTGCAGGGCTTTGAATTTTTCAATGGCCAGCGCCTTCTTGGCCCGCGTTCTCCTCCGGATATACAAGATGATGCCGGCCTGCAGGGCAATCGCCAACAGGGTGTAGAATGCATATGCCCAATAGGTTTTCCAGAATGGCGGTGTGACGATGATGTTGATGGTTTTGGCCAACGGAGCCCAGTCGCCATTTTCATTCGTATAGTTGATGTTCAGTTTGTATTCGCCGGGCGGAATGTTGGTGAGCGTTACCGCCTGCTGCTGACCGATGTAGTTCCAGCCTTTGTCAAAGTTCTCCAGGAAATAGGCGTATTCGCTTTTTTGTTTGTTCCAGTAATCCAGTGTCGTGAAGAAAAAGCTGATGAAGTTCTGATCGTAGTTCAACGTCACGTTTTCGGTCCGGTCGATATTCTCCGTCAGGATATGACTGCCGTCGCGGGGCATGATCACGGCATTCCGCACTTGAAATTCTGTGACCGTGAGGCGTGGAAAATAATTTTGTGTGTTGACCTTGGTTGGGTAGACCACGTCTAATCCTTCGATGCCGCCAAAGAAAAGTTTTTCGGAGTTCCTGGACCGGAACGCGGCGCCATCGGTGAACTCGTTGTTTTGCAGGCCGTCGTTGGTATCAAAATTCTTGAACGTATTTCTCAACGCATCATGCATCACGAGGCCGTGGTTTGTGGAGAGCCAGATGTTGCCTCCCGGATCTTCGAGTATACCGTGGATCGTGTTGTTGGGAAGTCCTTCATGTTGTGTGAAATGTTCCAGGCGATACGGCCGGCTCTGCAGAAACAAGCGATTCAATCCGCCGCTGGTGCCGATCCACAGTTGTTCGTGCTGATCCAGGTACAGGCTGAGCACATCGTTGTTGCTCAGCCGGTTTTTGTCGCGCGGATCGGCCTGTATATGATCTTCAATTTTTTTTGTCAACGCATTATACCGGTAAACCCCTCCGCCGCGCGTGCCGAACCAGAGGGTGTTGGGTTTTTCCTCTACGATCGCATACACGATGTTGCTCTTGATCCAGATCGGCCGGCCTTTGTCGGGGTGCGACAGCTGATCATAGTCCTTCAGCCGGTAGCCACGGGGTGTTTTCATCACCTTCAGGTGAATGATACCATATCCGCTGGTTCCGAGCCAGATGTCGTTGAACGCATCCACGCAGATGGCGTAGACCGAACTGAACGAAAGGTCGTTGTCGTTTTCAAAATCTTCCGGGAAGTGAAATATTTTATGCGTACCCGCCTCGATCATGTCGATGCCTTCGCCGTCGAGGCCGACCCAGATATTTCCTTCATGATCCTTGTTGATGGCGAGCACGGCGTTGTTGCTCAGGCCATTCGTGGTGTTAACGATCTTTGTTTTCGCATTGCCGGGACTGATGATATTCAATCCGCCCCCACGCGTACCGATGTAAAGCGTCCCGCTATTGTCTTCGTAAACAGAACGGATGATGCTGTGTGACAGCTGGCCGTTTTCCGGCTGACCTTTCGGGATGGAGTAGAATGTTTTGGCCCGCGTCAGGAATTTGTAAACACCGTCGCCATCGGTGCCGACCCACACAATGTCCTGTTTGGTTTCCGTGATCGTCAGGATCTTTATATGGGCTTTTGAAAAAGCCGGGAAATAAGAATTCATGGACTTGACCGCCAGTCCGCCGGTGCCTTCTGTGATCTTGAAGATATCGCCGGCCTCCGTGCCCAGCCAGAGCGCGGTGCGGTCGAGGTTCTCCGATAATGAGGAGACGGTGACCCGGCCAAGATCAACCCGGTCGGGGCCTTTTTCGGCATCGGCCAGGTCGTATAAGAGCAACTCCCCATCGGTGGTGGCGACGGCCAGCAGGTAGCGTTTCCCGAGGCGAAGGAAGGTATGAAAGGAGATCGGCTTCCGGTTCGCGAGCTGTTTGCTGAATACCAACCGGTTGTTAACGGTACACACCAGCTTGCCATCGCTGCCCAGGAGATATAAAAGCCCTTCATGCTGCCCCAGGTTGATGACGGACATCAGCCAGGACGGATCGACGCCTTCAAAATTCACGGGAAGGAAAGCATTCGTTTCAGCGGAATAGCGGCTGATGCCTTTGCCGATCAGGCTGGTCCACACGGCGGAGTCTGCGCCAATGCAGGCGCGGATGTTGTATTCCAGGAAGGGAATATCGTTCAGGCTGTCGAGATAGGTTTGAAAGGAGTCGGTGGTGCGGTTGTATTTGTTGATGCCCTGGTGGGTCACGATCCAGAGGTTTCCTTTTCCGTCTTCCAGGAAATTGCGGATAATGTTGTTGCTGATGGCCCCTTTCAGAAAAGGATCGGGCTTGTATACTTTAATAGAGCTGCCGTCGTAGCGGTTCAGTCCGTCCCAGGTGCCCAGCCAGACATAGTCGTATTGATCCATGTAGACCGAGGTGATCGCGCTGTTGGAGAGTTTGGCCCTTTTATCGACATGCTGAAAGGGCCAGGGGGAAGCACTGTCGCCCTGTACCAGATTCGTTAGCGCCGTAAAGAGCAGAACACCAAACATGATACGTGGCCATCCAAGGGGCCTATACAAACCTAGAGATTCCGGCGCTAGCAAACTCCATTTATTTGTCCACCCGGGTGCTTTTGTGTCCAACCGGTTCTCATTTCCCCAAGGTTGATAACCGGGAGAACTTAATAAAAAGGATGGCGGACACGTTAGGGGGCGATTTTGGTCACATTGCACCATGCAATCGAGTGCTATTTCGATTGCACCCCCAACCATGGAGAATGTATTTGCGGTCGAAATCGCCAAAAGATTTAAACAGAACCCGCTCCTCAAACCGAAGGATTTGGAGCCCAGCCGGCAAGGAATGGTCATCGAATGCCTCCTGAACCCGGGTGTATTCCGGTTTCAGGGCATGACCTGGTTGCTGCTCCGCGTGGCCGAGCGCCCGGTCCAGCAGGCGGGGCATATCAGCGTTCCTATATATAATGAGAGCGGCGAAATCGAGATCCTCCACTTTCGGAAGACCGATCCCGACCTTGACGGCTCCGATCCTCGGGTGATCCGCTACAAGGATAAGGACTACCTCACCACCCTGTCGCATCTGCGGCTGGTTTGCAGTCCCGATGGAAAAGTATTTCACGAACCGGAAGGCTATCCACCCATTTTTGGGAAGGACAAGCTGGAAGCCTACGGCATCGAAGATTGTCGTGTCATTGAAATTGAGGGGACCTTCAACCTTACCTACACCATGGTGTCGGCGTTGGGCGTGGGCGTTGGGTTGATCCAGACAAAAGATTGGAAAAGCTACGATCGCAAAGGCATGATCTTTCCGCCGCACAATAAAGACTGCGCCATTTTTGAAGAGAAGATCAACGGAAAATATTATGCGTTGCATCGCCCCAGCAGCCCGCAATTGGGTGGAAATTTTATCTGGCTGTCGGAATCGCACGACCTGATCCATTGGGGAAACCACAAGTGTATGGCGACCACCCGTAAAAACAAGTGGGACAGTGCGCGCATCGGGGCCGGCGCGGCGCCCATCAAAACATCCGAAGGCTGGCTGGAGATCTACCACGGCGCAGATGCCCATCACCGGTATTGCCTCGGTGCCTTGTTGCTCGACCTCGACGACCCTTCCATCGTATTGGCCCGAAGTGAATCTCCATTGATGGAGCCCACGGCACCATACGAACTCACCGGATTCTTTGGCAATGTGATCTTTACCAACGGCCACCTGGTAAAAGAGGATACCATCACCCTGTACTACGGTGCCAGCGACGAAGTGATCTGTGGCGCTGAGCTCTCCATCCAATCCATACTCCAGACGCTTTTATCAAATAACCGATGACCATAGCTGTACTGTTAAAAAAACCGCAGGAAGAGTATCAATACTTCCTGCACATGCCGAGAGAGATGCGTGTGCTGTTGATAACCAACATGATCTACGCCTTTGTGCTTCCGGTGATTGAAATATTTGTAGGTGCCTACATTATGCGGAGTTCAAACGACCCGAAAATTGTGGCCGTGTACCAACTGACCGTTTACACCGGTATCCCGATAACGTTTTTACTGAATGGCTTTTTACTCAGCCGCATAAAAATTTCAACCCTCTACAGTTTCGGCATGTTGCTGAGCGGGCTTTCCATGCTGGTGATGATGAGCCTTCAGAATCTTTCGGTAGCCGGTGTGGGCATTGCCGGTATCCTGATGGGATGCTCCTTTGGTTTCTTCTGGTCTAACCGGGACCTGCTGGCGCTGAACACAACCAACGACGCCAACCGGAACTACTACTACGGGCTGGAGACTTTTTTTTATACAATCACCTTCATCTTGGTGCCGGTCATCGTCGGTGCGTTTTTGTCCACCGCGGATTCGCGCGGCTGGTTTGGTGGAAACATGCACAGCGGCTACCAGCTGGTCACGATCGTAGTGTTCTTGCTGACGATACTTTCCAGCGTGGTGATCCACAAGGAAAAATTCAAAAATCCCGAAGAGAAAAAATTCCTGTACTTCAAATTCCATTCGCTATGGAAGAAAATGCTGGCACTGGCCGGGCTGAAAGGTTTGGCGCAAGGCTACCTCGTTACGGCGCCGGCGATTCTGATCATGCGCATGGTGGGTAACGAAGGGTCCCTGGGCATGGTGCAGGGCATCAGTGGCATAGTCACAGCGTTGATGTTATACCTCCTGGGCCGTACGACTAAACCCGATCATCGCATCTACATTTTCTCCGCCGGACTGGCCATCTTCTTATTGGGCACGCTGGTCAATGGCATACTGTTCTCCGCGTTTGGTGTGATGGTGTTTGTGTTGTGCAAAGTGCTGTTTCAACCGCTGCACGACATTGCTTATTTCCCCATCCAGATGCAGGTGATCGATGTGGTTTCTAAAATCGAAAAACGGAACAAGTTCACCTACATCTTCAACCACGAGTTCGGACTTTATGTCGGAAGGTTTTTGGGACTTGGGCTCTTTATTGCCCTGGCCACCTACGTCTCCGAAAGCTTTGCTTTGAAATATTCACTGATCGTGATCGCCGTTGCCCAGCTGGCTTCCATACCGTTGGCGAGACACATTGTTAAGGAATCCTATAAACTACACACATCATGATCTTACTGAAGCAGATACGAAATGCGAAGCGGGGAGGGGAGCGCCGGGGGAGGGCATATTTTTTCCTTGCGTTACTACTCGTCGGATCGTGTACACAGAAGCCGGAAAAGGTCCAGCAAATTGTCATCGACCGGATCGCGATGATGCCGGACCAGCCTTCACCCTATAAGATGACGGACTGGTATGAGAAGGCGCATCACTTTGATCAATATGTGTTCAACCTCGAGCTGAAAGGGCAATACCTTCCCTTCATCTGGATCGACAGTGCAAAGCGCAACATGCCGCAAAATACATTTGGCATGTTCACGGTCATTGGCGACACGCGACAAGGGCCCGCCGGAAACAAAGAATATCACGAAGCTTTATGCGCCATGGGTTCGCTGTTGGGCGCCGGCCTGGTGGGGATTGACAAAACGCATCAGAATGGATTCAACTATGTGAAGATGACGCAGAATTATTTCAATTCTGCCAACGGCTGGAACATCATGATGAACAACACCAACCCCGCCGTCGCGTCGTTGGGAGGTGGCTATGGTCGCGACTGGTGGTATGATGTGTTCCCGAATGTTTTATACTACGGACTCTGCGAACGGTTTCCCAACGTGCCCCGGGCGGACAGTCTTCAGCACATCATCGCCGAGCAATTCTTTAAGGCCGACTCCGTGCTGAAAGGAAATTATGATTATTCCTATTTCGACTACAGCCAGATGAAGGGCGTCTCCAACAACATCCCCCACCAGCAGGATGTTGCTGCCGGGCATGCCTACGTGTTGCTCTGCGCCTATGAAAAATTCGGTGATGAGCGTTACCTGCGCGGCGCCAAGTCGGCGATGGATGCGTTTGTGGATCAGAAGGAAAGCAGATTCTATGAAGTGCTCATGCCGTTTGGCGCGCTTGTGGCTGCGCGACTGAATGCAGAACACGGCACAAACTATCCCGTGAAAAAGATCCTCGACTGGACCTTCGAAGGCTGCAAGGCAAAAGACGGCCGCACCGGCTGGGGCGTGATCGCCGAACGCTGGAACGACTACGATGTATACGGTTTGCAAGGCAGTATCACCGATGGCGGCGGCTATGCCTTCCTCATGAATTCGTTTGATATGGCGTGGCCGTTGGTGCCACTCGCGAAATACGACAGCCGCTACGCCGAAGCCATCGGCAAATGGATGCTGAATGTGAGCAACGCCGCCCGGCTTTTCTATCCCTACGACATCGACGACCAACACCAATGGTTGCCGGAACAAAAAGAGATCACCAAAAATGTCATCGCCTACGAAGGGCTGCGGAAAGAAGACTATGTGTATAAGAAAGCTTCGCTGAAAGGAATCAGCCCGGTGGCGCTTGGCGACGGCCCGCAATGGGTGAAAGGCCAGCCGGAGACGTCCATGTTCAGCTTGTACAGCTCTGCGCAAGTCGGGATCTTCGGCGCCATCGTAAAAAAAACGAACGTTGAAAAAATATTGCAGCTGAACTGTACCGCTACGGACTTCTACCAGAAAAATTCTTTACCGACGTATTTATATTATAATCCCTACGATACACTAAAGTCGGTTTGCTTTTACAATAACGGAAAGGAAAAAGTAGATCTCTACGATGCACTCACCCACGAATATGTCAGCAAAGACGTAACCGAAGAAAACTGCTTTGAGATCCCTGCGAAGACCGCCCGCCTCATCGTGGTAGTGCCTTCTGGAAGTGAAATGAAGATCCAGGATGGCAAGTATACGATCGGCTCCAAGATAGTCGCCTATATCCCCTCACTAGCCCGATAAAGTTCAAGCCTATGAAAAAATGTATACATCTCTTTTTCTTTTCCCTGGCAACGATTGCTGCAGCTTCGGCCCAGACGATCGTGACAGGGACGGTCAAAGGACAATCCCAGGAAGCGCTCCCCGGCGTGAACGTGGTGATCAAGAACACCACCTTGGGCGCGATCACCGATCCCGATGGAGTTTTCAACCTCCAGATCCCCGCCGGTCTCAACGACCCCACCCTGATATTCTCACTGATCGGATACATCAGCCAGGAAATACCGGTGGGTAACCAAAAAAACATTTCCGTGATCCTTGCGGAAGATTCTAAACTCCTGACAGAAGTAGTTGTGACCGGCTATACGGCACAAGAAAAGCAAAAGATCACCGGGGCAGTCAACACGGTGAGTGCCGAGACACTCAATAAAGTTCCGGTCGCTTCTATCGATCAGGCGTTGCAGGGACGCGCGCCCGGCGTGGTAGTCTCTCAAAATACGGGAGCACCCGGCGAGGGAGTTTCCATCCGGATCCGCGGTATCGGTTCGATCAACAGTGGAAACAGCCCGCTCTATATTGTCGACGGCGTTCCCACACTGGACATCACCTCGGTATCCATGCAGGATGTCGACAACATCAGCGTGCTGAAAGATGCCAGTGCCACGGCGCTTTACGGTGCCCGTGCGGCGAATGGCGTGGTAATCGTCACAACAAAATCCGGGAGCATAAGCGCGCCGAAAATTCAGATCAACAGCCAGGTGGGTGTTCAGCGGCCGAGCCGCCTGATCAAGATGGCCAACACCACACAGTATGCCGAGGTCTATAATGAAGCGGCCAATACCGACAACGCCACGAAAACCAACCCACTCTTTTTCCGCAAACTGATCACCGACGACATGCTCGCGACACTGCCCGACGTGAACTACGTCGACGAGATCATGCGGGACGATGCGATCCTCCAAACGCATAGCATCTCCGTTTCCGGTGGTGACAGTAAAACAAAATACTTTGTTTCCGGCAATTACTACGGACAGCAAGGCATCATCAAAAGCAGTGACTATACCCGTGTGACGGGCCGCGTCAATGTGGACTCGCAAATTAAAAAATGGTTGAAGGCAGGCGTCAACCTGAACCTGTCCAAGGCGACAACAGACCTCGTGGGCAGCTCGGGTGATGGCGCCGGTGGCAACGGCGGCAGTGTTATACGTTACGCTTTCTTCCGCACGCCGGCCATTCCTGTATATGATGCACAGGGAAATTTTGCCGACCTGCCGCAACGCTATGACCTGTTCGGCGATGGCTACAATCCGGTGGGCATGCTGGCCTACAATAATAACAAGCTGCTGACGAACCGGTTGTTCGGAAAATTCTTTGTCGCCATCGAGCCGGTCGAAGGCCTCAAGCTTACATCGAATGTCGGCATCGACTTCACCAGCCAAAACCAACGGCGGTTCGACCGGACGTGGGGAACCAACAACCGGATCAACAACATCAATCGTCTCGATGTTACCGATGGGCGGTTCCAAACGATCACGTTCAGCAACTTTCTAACCTATACGAAAAACTTTACCGACCATCATTTCACCTTCCTGCTCGGTACCGAATCCATTAAAGCAGACAACTATTCGCTCAACACCAGCCAAAAGAATTTCCCGGACCAGGAATCGAACCTCGTCTACCTCGGCAAGGGATTGGGCCTCGTAGAAACGGCAGAGTCCAAGACAGGCAATGCGCTGTTGTCATTTTTCGGAAAAGTAGATTATGATTTCAGTGAAAAGTATATCGCCTCGGTCACGTTGCGGAGGGATGGCTCTTCCCGGTTTGGGCCGGACAATCGTTGGGGAAATTTTTATGCGGGCTCCCTGGGATGGCGACTCGACAAAGAATCGTTTCTCGTCGACAATGAATTCATCGATCTGTTGAAACTGCGCGCCGGCTACGGTTCGATCGGAAACCAGGAGATTGGCAACTATGCTTTCACCGACCAGATCAATACGGGGTATAACTATCCCTTTGGCGCCGTGAAAGGCGTCGGCTATGCGGTGTCCGATCTGGGCAACAGCCGCGTGCATTGGGAAACCAGCAACCAGCTTAACGTCGGTGCCGACATCGCGATCCTCAATGGCAAGCTCACCGCCTCGCTCGATTACTTCCACAAAATAACAACGGACTTGCTGGTGAGACGGCCCTTGCCCTCATCGTCCGGAACAGCAAGCGCGCCCTGGGTGAACGACGGAAAAGTTTTGAACCAAGGCGTGGAGCTGGCCGTCAGCTACTCCAATACAGCTGGGAATTTCCGGTATACCGTCAGCGCCAACGCGGCTACGTTACATAACGAAGTGTTGGAGGTTAGCGCGCCGTTCAGAGGTGGGGCCTACGGCTCCGATTACCTGACGCTCACCGAAAAAGGTCACTCCATCGGATCGTTCTATCTCTATGAAACCGAAGGCATCTTCCAGGATGCGACGGATGTCTTCACGCACGCCTTGCCCGTGAGCGGTGTGAAGCCCGGGGACGTTAAATACAAAGATCAGAACCAGGATGGCGTCATCGATGCCGACCACGACCGGAAACATTTGGGCAGCGCCATTCCCAAAGTGACGGGAGGACTCACCGTCAACCTGGGATACAAGAACTGGGACCTTTCCGTTTTCTTCCAGGGCGCGTATGGTCAAAAAATATTCTCGGTCCTGAATCGTGATATTGAAGGATTTTACCGGCCATTCAACATAACCGAACGTTACTATCAAAATCGCTGGACAGGCCCCGGCACCTCAAACGAATTCCCACGCGCCTCCTGGGATGCATCGGCGAACAATAACATCATCTACTCCGACAGGTTCCTCGAAAGCGGGTCTTACACACGTCTGAAAAATCTTCAAATCGGCTACACCCTTCCCGCGTCTTTGTTGAAGAACTATGGCTTCACCTTCGTGCGCATCTACTTCTCCGGAACAAACCTGCTCACCTTTACGAAGTACTCCGGCCTTGATCCTGAAATGACGGTAAGCAACAATGCCTTATCCGACGGCGATCGCTCCTCCGGCCTGGACTGGGGCACGTATCCCTCCGCGAAATCATTCAACCTGGGTGTCAGCATCACTTTCTAAAACAGACGGCTATGAAAAAAATCAACACACTCTTTCTGACTTGCTTCATCCTCATGGTAAGCGCCTGCTCTGATTTTTTAAAGGAGGATCTCCAGGGCACCTACTCGAACGCCACGTTCTATAAAACAGAATCACAGGCCATCCTGGCGTTGACAGGCGTTTATAACGTCGCTTCATTCACCACGACGGACAATGCTCTCTGGGTATTCGGCGATGTGGCATCCGATGACGCCGTGCGTGGCGGCAAGCCCGGCGACCTGATCGACATTCAATACATCGACGACTTTAACTATTCCCGCAACAACGGCATCCTTGACAAAATGTGGAAGCGGTATTATGAAGGCATCTCCCGCGCCAACTACTTGTTGTACTATGGCAGCGGAATCGAGATGGACGCGACGTTGCGCGACCGGCTGATGGGCGAAGCGAAATTCCTGAGGGCGTACTTCTATTTCAGCCTCGTCAACATTTTTGGAGAGATCCCTTTGAAGCTGAATCCACCCCTCAACGACGGCGAACTTTATAAACCGAAAGTGTCGGTCAGCACCGTCTATGAGCAGATCGAAAAAGACCTGGGTGAAGCCGCCGCCGTGTTGAACGATTCGTACACGGGTTCAGACATCGGCCGAGCCACCAAAGGCGCGGCCTGGGGAATGTTGGCAAAAGTTTATCTCTACCAGGAAAAATGGACAGAGGCCTTGAACGCCACGGCCGAAGTCGAAGCGATAGGCATCTATGACCTGGTGCCCGTCTATAAAAATAATTTCATCGACTCCACGCAGAACAACATCGAATCCATTTTTGAGATCCAGCATCTCGCCGGACAATCGCCGCTGCTGGGCAGTTACCTCAACCAATACTTTAGTCCGGTGGTCTACAACGGCTACGTGGTGAACGTGCCGGTCGAAAATTTTATTGAGGAGTTTGAAGTAACCGCCGGCGCCGTTGCCGATCCGCGACTCGACTACACGGTGGGACGCGAAGGCCAGCTTTGGGTGAACGGTGAGACCTACGATCCCACTTGGTCCCCCACCGGATATCTGCAGAAAAAACATATCCAGCCGTTGCGCGAAGGCCCCGTCAACAATGATGGTGCGCTGAACTATGTCTACATGCGCTACGCCGACATCTTGCTGATAAAGGCGGAGGCGCTCAATGAATTGAATCGCACCAACGAAGCTTTAACACCTTTGAATGCGGTGCGCAAGCGCGCGCGGGAAAGTTATTTATACGACATGGATCTTCCCGGTGCAGGAGCCGTTCCTGCCGATCTGCTGCCGGATGTGGTCAACACCGGGCAGCAAGACGTTCGCCAGGCCATTCGCCACGAACGAAGGGTCGAGCTCGGCTTTGAGTTTCATCGCTACTTCGACCTGATGCGCTATGGCAAGGTCACGGCCGAAGCGGCGCTCGAAGGGACCGGCTTTTCCTACGATAAGAACCGGTATTTTCTCATACCACAGTCCGAATTAGATACGAATCCAGCCATTAATCAATAGCCCAGTCCAAACACGTCGATTTTTAAATTTTAACACTTAAACTCTATGAAAATGAAACCAGTAAAATTAATGCTCTTGGGGATAACACTGCTTTCGGCAATGTTCATCGCCTCATGCTCTAGTAGTGACGACGACCCGGTAGAAGGTGACAAGACTGCTCTTAATGCAGCCATCACGGCTGTAGAAGACGCGCTCGATAATGCAGCTGAAGGAACACTCGAAGGCCAGTACCAGGCCGGTTCGAAAGCAACCCTTCAAGCGGCGGTGGACGCTGCCAAACAAGTAGTCGCCGACACCAAAGCCGAACAGCCCAAAGTCAACAGCGCACTCGCCAATTTGCAAGCCGCACTGCAAGCCTTCCAGGCGAAAGTAGTAGCACCGATTGATCTTGCTAATTTAGTAGGCCGCTGGAGGTTTGACGAAGGCACCGGAACAACAGCGAACGACGAATCGGCCAACAATTTTGATGGCACGTTTAAAACAGGTGCCACCGCTTGGGGCGCCGGTGTTCCGACCTGGACGACCGATCGTTTTGGCATAGCAAACAAAGCGCTTTTCTTTGACAAAGGCGCGAACATTGAAGTGCCTTATAACAGCGCACTCAACCCGACCAAAATATCCATCTCCATCTGGGTAAAAGCAAGTGAAGTCAAAGCCGGAAACCGTTTTATCGGCTTGCAATCCTGGATCGGCTACAAGTTTGAACTCCAGGAAGCAAACCGTCCTTTCCTGAGCATTGGCAAGCCCGACGGCGGCACGTACGACCGGGATTCACAACAAGACCTGCCCATCAACGAATGGCATCACCTCATTGCCACCTTTGGCGATGGCAATATGGTCTTCTATGTCGACGGCGAGTTGGTGTTAGCATGGAACGATACACCTGGCGATGCCCGGTCCATCTCCGGCGCACCCTATAACTTAGTGTTCGGTCAGGATTTCCCGACGGATAAATACGCCGCGACCGATACCAACTTCGACAACGATCATATCATCCCCCTGGCATGGGGCGGATTCTTCCATGGCTCGCTCGACGATATCAGAATTTATAAATCTGTTCTCACAGCGTCGCAGGTTGCCAGCATCTACGCTTCTGAAAAACCGTAGTCAGCAGTATTGACAGAAAAGGAACAGTGAAAAATTTTACTGTTCCTTTTTTTTACCATTTCAAATTCCACAAGAGAGTTCAACCAAAACTAAAATGACAAAGGCCTGCGTTAGAAAGATAATTTGGTTGAATCTGTTCCTGATCAGCCTGATCAACAGCGATGGACTGGCACAACCCGGACAAATTGATATTTCCCGGGTTCAGCAGATGCCCAACCTGCCTTCACCCTATCTGATGCGCGACTGGAAAGACGTAGCAACAAAGTATGATGAATTTATTTTTTCCACGGGCGCAACCGGTGCGTTCCTTCCCCTGATCAGCCTGAAAGCAGCCGGTGTGAATTATCCGGCACTGCAGCCAATTCTTCTCCATACCTATGTAGGTTCTTCCGGCGACCAGGCCGAAGCGATCAATATTATTCCTTCTCTCGTAGGAGCAACGTTGGTCGGGATTGATAAATCAAATCAGAACGGCGTAAACTGGGCGATAAAAGCAAAAGAATTTTTTAACAAAGCGAACGGACAAAATGTATACCTCAACGGCTACGCCACCACCAGCGGCAGCGATTGGTGGTACGACGTCATGCCGAACGTTTATTTCTATCAGTTGTATTCACAATATCCCACCCTTACCGATTTTAATGGACAGCTCACCACGATCGCAGACCGCTGGCTCGACGCGGTGAAGAAAATGGGCGGCGCCACCACGCCCTGGGCAGTTCCCCAAATGAACTATCGTGGATTTAACCTGCTTACGATGACCCCGAACGGCAACGGCGTAATCGAACCCGAAGCGGCAGGAACAATTGCCTGGCTGCTATATCATGCGTATGGCAAGACCGGCAACAAAAAATATTTAGAAGGTGCTCAAATGAGCCTGGAGTTTTTGTCATCGCTAACGACCAATCCCTCGTATGAGCTTCAGCTTCCCTATGGGACCTTTATGGCGGCGAAAATGAATGCGGAAACCGGAACGGCATACGACGTAGAAAAGATGATCAACTGGAGTTTCGATCGCGGTCCGCTAAGGGGTTGGGGCACCATTGTCGGCAGCTGGAATGGTGCGGATGTGTCCGGTCTCGTCGGAGAGGCCAACGATGGAGGCGATGACTATGCTTTTGTTATGAATGGATTTCAGCAAGCGGCGGCCTTTGTGCCGATGGTGAAGTACGACAAACGTTTCGCACGCGCCATTGCCAAGTGGACGCTCAACCTGGCGAATGCCAGTCGTTTATTTTATTCTCAATACTTGCCGCAAACCGATCAGGATGATTTTGCCTGGAGTGCAGCAAACGATCCGCAATCGGTCATCGCATACGAAGCCTTGAAAGAAAACAAAGACGGGAAGAAACTGTACGGTACCGGCGATGCCAAAAATGGCGGATGGGCACAGACCAACCTAAGCCTGTACAGCTCATCAAGCGTAGGGTACCTTGCAGCGGTCGTCGACCCGACAGACGTTGATGGTATCGTATTACTCGACGTCAACAAAACAGATTTCTTCGGCCAGAACAAATTCCCCTCGTTCCTGGCCTACAATCCCTACGCCGAGCCAAAAGTGATAACACTTCCCCTCGGCGGGCAAACGTATGACCTCTACGATGCCATTTCGGAAACGATGTTAAAAACCTCGGTCACCGGGAACACGACCCTCACACTGCCTGCGGATGAGGCGGTGCTGTTGGTGTATCTTCCTCAAAACGCAACCACCGTTGCGAAAAATGGAAAGCTATACATTGGCAATGATGTAGTGGACTATCACTATGGATATGATTTCACAGGCAAGCTGCGCATCAAATCCCTGGCGACAACAGAAGCGATTGTTGAATTTAACCAGGTGGTAGACGTTTATAGCGCAGCGGAAAATGCCACTGGAGCCATGACGTATAATTGGTATGTGAACAACGTGCTAACAGAATCATCTTCATCGGATGTTTTTCATTGGACCGTTCCAGAAACCGAAGGGGCGTATAAGATTTTACTTGAAGTTACGTCCGGTGCAGCCTCTGCAAAGGATAGTATCAACCTTACGGTGGTGGAGCGAGTTCCGGCCCCGCCAACCCTTGCCGGTTTCACGATCGATAAAAAATGGGTTGCCGCCGGCAGTGAGTCCTCCGTCATTTGCAAGGCTAGCAATAGCCATGGAGGCCGGTTGCAATATACCTGGAGTTTTTCCGGTGGTTCCCTTGTAAATCAAAAGGATTCGCTTGTCCGGTGGAGTGTTCCTCAAAACGAAGGATTGTACACGCTGACGTGTGAAGTTTCCAATGAAGATGACCTTAAAGCAACGGGGCAACAACAAGTCCTGGTAAAGAAATTGAGCGATGGCACGACGGCCCCCTTTGCCTACTATCCCCTGGATGGTGATGTTAAGGACTATAGCGGCAATGGACACAACGCACATAGAGAAGGCACGCAACAAACAACCGACGCACGAGGCGAACCGGACAAAGCCTACAAATTTTCATCGGGCAGCGATATTATTTATGTCGACAATTCGGCAAGCCTTAATTTCCAAAACGAGATCACGCTTTCCTTCTGGGTAAAGCTCGATGCCGTGACGGAAGAATCATTCATACTATCGCACGGCAGTTGGGAAGAACGGTGGAAAGTATCGGTCACGCCGACAAAGAAATTGCGTTGGACGGTGAAGTCTGCTTCCGGCACAAAGGATCTGGATAGCTCTTTTCCTTTGGAGTTGAATCATTTTTATCATTTCACCGTCGTGTACACGCCCTATTCCATGGAGCTTTATAGCGACGGAGCCCTGGATACGTTTTCCCCCGCGTCAGGCCTGATGTCCACCACGGCGAAAGCGATCACGTTTGGCCGGAAAGACGTAGGAGAAGCTGCCTACTATTTAAAAGGCACCCTGGACGAAGTACGCATCTTCGACAAAGCCCTGGCTCCTGATGAGATTGAAACCTTAAGATCGTTGTGGAATGACGTCACTGCCGTTCCGGGTGAAACCGATCACCCGTTCACACTCTATCCGAACCCGTCGCACGGCGTTGTTGTCGTGGAAAGTGTTCACGAGGTAAAAAGTATAAACCTCATGACGGTGACGGGTGCAAAAATCAAGGCATCCTATTTTCATGACGAGGCGAATGACAGTCACCACCTGGAATTCAAGACCGCTCCGGGAATGATCATCCTTCGTATTGAAACATCGACGGGGGTGTTCTATAAGAAAGTATCCGTTGAGTGATAAGGCCTAACGGGAAATGCAGCCATCAAACCCATCTCTCCACGCGTAGTAAAACCCTGACTCAAAATTCGCTTCAAATTTCCGGAATCGATCCAAGGGTATTCCCCGTGGAGAGAAGATTTCAACGCCTCGGCCATTTCCATCTCTTTTATTTTTCTCTTCGCGTTCGTAGCGGCCTCAAGCGTCTTGTACATATAATCATGTCCGAACCGCATAGCAGCCCTGCAGATCGAGTCATATTTATTTAACTCGTCTGACGTCAATGTTGGAAATTTGTGGGAGAGCCGGGATTGAATGGGTTGTAGCCAGTTCGGCCCAAATTCTAAAGCAAATTCTAATCCTTTATTCAATATTTTCTCATCATTCATAACCGGATGGCCTTGGGTAGCGGCAATGTAGTACTTTTTCGTCCACATCACTTGACTGGAACGTCAGGGTTTTGGAACTTAGGTAAGCATGAATTTCAGCGCATGACCCTAAAGGATTTCTTACCGCATCCGGCGCTCAGAGCGTTTATCCAATGGTACAGGATTTGTCATTTCGAGTTTGGCAACGCGGACCATATTCCGGTTAAAGCAGCTGTGCCCAAGCCCGAAAACATCCTGCACTTTTTTTTGCGTGACTTCTGGGCGATCCAAAAACCCGGCGAGGAAAAACACGTGCAGCCCTCCGTCGTATTGATTGGCCAAAGAACTTCATTGGTACACCAGTTTACGGGTCGCACGTTTCTCAACGTGCAGATTGTGTTTCAACCTACGGCTATTTTTCGCCTCACCGGCATCCCCGCCTATGCCCTTGCCAACCAGCACCTCGATGCCACCCTTGTCTTTCACAAAGACATCCGGACGACCTTGGAACAGCTGCAGCATGCAAAGAATTACGCCGAATTGCTGACGATCATTGAAAACTTTGCCTTTGCCTTGATCCGACAATCCAGAAAAGACAACCGTCCTTTGGATGTAGTGAGTCAACAGTTGATAAAACGGGGTGGAAATATTTCTTTGGATGATTTGGCACATGATGCTTGTCTCTGCACCAAGCAGTTTAAAAGAAAGTTCTATGAAAGCGTAGGGGTAAATCCAAAGACCTATAGCCGGATCATCCGGATGACCAGGGCCTATAATTTAAAAAATGCCTACCCGGACAGAGATTGGCTGGACATCGCCGTGGCATGTGGTTACTACGATTACCGGCATCTTGTGAGGGATTACAA
>Ga0209050_1001576_pt1 | contig 23655 bp, 20 predicted proteins | sample Araplavi_mTSA_r2_FD_184276 | JGI IMG/M metagenome (GOLD analysis project Ga0209050, IMG submission 184276) | Arabidopsis root microbial communities from North Carolina, USA - plate scrape MF_Cvi_mTSA_r2 (SPAdes) (version 2) | ecosystem: Host-associated > Plants > Roots > Endosphere | place: USA... | reverse complement strand
CTGGTGTTCAACGTCCCCCACCATTCTTTCCCCTCTATAGCCCATGACGTAGATTTCGGGCTCTTACCCTCTTTTAAAGCCTGTTCTTGTAAATCAATTCCATATTTCACAAACGAACCGTCCACCCCATGCACAATATAGCGCGGACCGGGTTCCCGCACGAGGTAGCTGGATTTCACAATGGCATGAAAACCATCGTATTGCAGGCGTATGTCATAATAATCGTCGACTTTTCCACCGGGACGTTGTGTACCGATGCGGGCATCCACGGTCTTGGGCATTCCGAACATCACCAGCACCTGGTCCAGCATGTGTGAACCCAGGTTATAGAGAATTCCCTTTCCTATGCCGGCCTCTTCTTTCCAGGTATTGGGCTCGATGTAGTTGCGGAAGCGGTCGTAGTGCATTTCAATCTCCACGACCTTTCCCACGAGCTTGTTATCGATGACCCGCTTCAGGGTCAAGAAATCTCCATCCCATCTCCGGCTTTGAAAAACCGTGAGGGTCTTGCCTACTTTTTTGGCCAAGGCGATCAGGCTGTCAGCCTCGGCGGTGGTGACGGTGAAGGGTTTCTCCACGATCACGTGCTTGCCGGCTTCCAGCGCTTTCGCAGCATAGGGTTGGTGTGTATCATTGGGTGTATTCACCACGACCAGTTCAATGCTCTGGTCGTTGATCACCTCGTCCAGTTGGCGTACGATCTTCACGTTGGGGTAAAGATCCTTGGCGCGCGAAGAACTGCGTTGCAGGACGGTGGTGAGGTTGAATCCGGAATGGGCGTTAATGAGCGGCGCATGAAAAACTTCCCCTGACATGCCAAAGGAAAGGAGTGCAGTGTTGATAGGAGTCATTTTAGAATATTCAGGGGTTTTACCGTGGCCTGAATTTTACGAATACTTTTCAATAATGCTATAAGATTGTGTTCAATGGCTTTCCAGTTTTTTTCTGCGATCAGGTCCTTGGTAAAAAGAAGGGCATTCAATTTCACGGCCATCGCCCCGGACTCGAACCATTTCATCAACTCGGCGTCGCGCAGATCGGCGATGCCGGAAGGAATGAATTGCAAGTCGGTGAACTGCCGCGCCACGTTGGCGACAAATTCAGGACCCAGCACGTTGCCCGGCGACACGTTGATGACCTGTGCGCCCAGCCCTTTTGCCTTTTCTATTTCAGGAACCGCGGAGCATCCCGGCATCCACAGAATGTCGTGGCGTTGGCACACTTCACCCATGTCGGGTCGCAGAAAAGGTGATGCAATAAAACTTGCCCCCGAATGAATGTAGCGCTCTGTCATCGTAGCGTCCAGCACGGTGCCCACGCCGAGCAGAAGGCCTGGAAATTTATCAAGACGTTCCACGAGGTATTCGAAATAGCGCAGGCCTTTGTTGTCGCGCTGGTGCATAAACTCGAAAGCGCGAATGCCACAAGCGTAGCTCACCGAGACGCTGCGGAGCAATATGTCCACGTCGTGGTGAAAGTAGACTGGGATCAGGCCCGTGGCCCGGATATTGATAATCGCGTCTTTCTTGCTTACTGACATTCTGGTATAGATATTTATGCAGGATTCGTCCAAATAAAATTTTCTCGCATTAAAATTTTAGATTTATCACTTGCAATCGATTGCGCAAGATAGTTTTTTTACCAGTATGTCAAACACGTTTTTAAAGATTCACCCGGCCGACAATGTGTTCGTCGCGTTGACCGACCTGAAAGCCGGAGAAAAAATTTCCTACGAAGGCAAATCGCTCGTATTGAAAGACGATGTGAATGCCAAACACAAATTTGCCGAGAATGACCTGGCGCCCGAAGACGAAGTGTTCATGTATGGCACGGTGGTGGGCAAAGCCACACAGCCCATCAAACAGGGCGGTGTCATCGGCACACACAATCTCAAACACAAAGCCGCACCCTATTCCGGACGAACGAAGACCTATCAATGGTCGCCGCCCGATGTTTCGGCTTTCAAGAACAAGACGTTTATGGGTTTCCATCGCCCCGACGGCCAGGTGGGCACCGCCAACTATTGGCTTGTGATCCCCCTGGTATTCTGCGAAAACCGGAATGTGGAAATGATCCGCCAGGCCTTCCAGGACGAACTGGGATTCACTAAACCGGATGTCTATAAAAATTATGTCCACGATCTGGTCAACCTGTATCGTGAAGGCAAAACCGAAAAGCTGGCCGACGTGCGCTTTCAGCCGGCGGCAGAAGTACCTTCAAAACGCGTGTTCAAAAACATCGACGGCATAAAAGTCCTTACCCACCAGGGCGGCTGCGGCGGCACACGCCAGGATGCGCAAACCTTGTGTGCGTTGTTGGCCGGCTACATCCACAACCCCAACGTGGCCGGGGCGACCATCCTAAGCCTGGGCTGTCAGAACGCCGAAATAAAAACCATCCAGGAAAGACTGGGGGCGCTGGACCCGAAAGGCTTGAAGCCCGTGATCATCCTGGACCAGCAACAATCCGGCACCGAGCAGGAATTGCTGAGCCAAGCCATTCAAAAAACATTCCTCGCCCTTATCGAAGCGGACAAAACCGAACGCAAGCCCGCGCCGCTCAGTAAACTCGTGGTGGGCCTCAAGTGCGGCGGCTCCGACGGCTTCTCCGGCATCTCCGCCAACCCCGCGATCGGCCACACCTCCGATTTGCTGGTCGCCTTGGGAGGAAGCACCATCCTTTCCGAATTCCCCGAACTCTGCGGGGTGGAGCAGGAACTCATCAACCGCTGTGAGGAAGATGAAGCGGGCAACCGGTTCATCCAATTGATGCGCACCTATTCCGATGCCGCCGAAGCGGTAGGCTCCGGCTTTGACATGAACCCCTCCCCCGGCAACATCAAGGACGGCCTCATTACCGATGCCATCAAATCGGCGGGCGCTGCCAAGAAAGGTGGTACCGCGCCCGTTGCCGATGTGCTGCCCTACGCCACCTACATCCGAAAGCCCGGCCTGAATCTGCTGTGCACACCCGGCAACGATGTGGAGAGCACGACCGGCACCACCGGTTCCGGCGCCCAGATCATTTTGTTTACGACCGGCCTCGGCACACCCACGGGCAACCCGGTGTCGCAGGTGATAAAACTTTCCACGAACACCCGGCTGGCACAAAAGATGCCCGACATCATCGACTTCAATACTGGCCCGATCATTTCGGGGGAGAAAACCATCGAACAGGTGGGCGAAGAGATCCTCGACTTTATCATCGAAGTGGCCAGCGGCCGTACGACGGCAAAGTCCGTAGCCTTGAACCAGGATGATTTTATCCCCTGGAAGCGCGGCGTTTCATTGTGACCATCCCAATCCTTCAAATTCAGTCTTTACGCCGGTACATCCTTTCGGCGTAACGACTGAAATACTACACCGTCCGTGATTAGCGTTGATCCTTTACGGAAGCCTCTCTCACAAGCAGGAGTGCGTATTTTTACTAATTTTGCCAGAATACTTTTTTGTATCCGGTGATCCGGCTTCATTTTTTTAACCTTGCTCTGTGACTCGGAATAAACTGCATTATGTTTTCGGTCTCTGCCTGCTGGTCATTGGCTTCCTGCTGATGCTGTCGTGGGTGAAACCGTTCACGGTTGGTGCGTGGAAGGTCAAGAAAGTCGACCCGCTCGCAGACGTCCGCGTGACGGCGCCCGACACAGCTTTCGCGGAACTGGATTCCCTGCAGCGTGACTCTACATTCCAGAAGGTGGATTCGCTGGCGAAAGTGGCGCGGTTGGGTTGTCCCGTCGGGATCACCTGCATCGAAGATTATTCGCCCGACAGCACCGGGATCAAAAATTTTGTCCGGGCCCTCAGTCACATCAAGGATAAGCACCATGCCGTACGCATTGCGTTCTATGGCGATTCATTTATCGAGGGCGATGTGTTCTGCGGAAGCTTGCGCGACACCTTGCAATCCGTCTTTGGCGGCGAGGGCGTTGGCTATGTCCCACTCACCTCGGAAGTGGCCGGTTTTCGCAACACCATCAAGCATCAATTTGAAAATTGGAAAACATACTCGCTGATCAGCAAGAAGGATTCCACCGTAACCGTTGAACTGGGCCCCGTGGGATTCAGCTTTGTGCCACTGGAAGAGAATTGGGTGGAGTACAAACCCACGCATCATCGTTTTTTAAAGACGTTCAACACGATCAAGCTTTATTATAAGAATCAAGGCCACGCCAGCGTGGCGTATACCTTGAACGATACGATCACCTCCACCGAAGCATTGAAGACCTCCGACAAGCTCCAGGAGTGGACCCATAAAGGCAAAAACATCGAAGCTGTGCGTCTCTCGTTTCTTCAGCCCGACAGCCTGAATTTATTCGGAGCCAGCTTCGAATCGCGCGAAGGCGTTTACGTTGATAATTTTTCCATGCGTGGAAATTCCGGCATCGGCCTCTACAAGATCGATGACGCGATGTACACGGATTTCAACCGCTACCGCGATTACAAACTGATCATCCTGCAGTATGGTCTGAACGTGGTGTTGGAAGATTCGATGAACTATGGCCGGTATGCCCACGGCATGATCAAAGTGGTGAACAAGCTGAAGAGCGTTTATCCCAAGGCCAGCATTCTACTGGTGAGCGTCAGCGACCGGAGTTCCAACACGAGCGGTGAATACAAAACCATGAAGGCCATCCCGATCATGCGCAATGCACAGCGTCTTGTTGCCGAGCGCACCGGCATTGTTTTTTGGGATCTCTACGAAGCGATGGGCGGAGAGAACAGCATGGTGAAAATGACCGAGGGCAAACCCGCGTTGGCGGCCAAAGACTATACCCATCTTAACTTTAAAGGGGGCCGGAAGCTTTCGGGCAGCATGGCCAAAAGTCTTCTTTACGAACTGGAAAAGTACAACAAACGCAAAAAGCACTAACGATGACTGTCTCTCCATCCCAAACCAGCAAATATGCCGTCGCGATGACGGTGCTGCTGCTATGGGCCACGACGGACGCGGTTCACGGCCAGGCCACGGTCAACTTCACGTTTCCTTCTTATGGCCTCGCCAACGACTCAATCAACCTTATTCAAAACGCGGATTATCTCGATAGTTTTTTTGAATCGTTGATTCGACTAAAAACCACGGGGCGCGGCAAGGTGAACATCATTCACCTCGGCGACTCGCACATCCAGGCCGATTTTATTACCGACGTGGTACGCCGCAATTTTCAAAACGACTTTGGGAACGCGGGTCGCGGGCTCATCGTACCGGGTCGCGTGGCCGGCACGAACGAACCCAACAACATCCGCACCGGGTCGACCACCACCTGGAAGGCCAAACGTTGCACCTATCCCGAACAGCCTTTGCCCATCGGGATCGGGGGCATCACCGTGAGCACGGAAGAATCGGAAGCACGCATCTCCGTGAAAGTAGACAACACCTTGAACGACTACAGTTTCAGCTCGGTCACCTTGTTCTTTCAAAAAGATCCCAGCAGTTACAGTTTCTCGGTGAAGGATGTTACGGGCCAGGAGTTGGGCATCACCGGCCCCTATGAAGAAGGGATGGCAAATGTGTCGCGCATCGAGTTGAACAATTGTGTAGATCAGGTATCCATCCAAGCCGTAAAATCAAACGACGATCAAAAACAAGCCACCCTTTTTGGCATCGAATTGGAGAATGGCAACGACGGCGTGTTGTATCATGCCATCGGCGTGAACGGCGCCAAATACAAGCACTACAATGCCGCCGTTCACTTTGCCAAACAGACGGCGGCGCTCACGCCTGATCTTTTTATCATCTCCTTGGGCACCAACGAGTCGGTGGAATATCCCTACCTCGACCCTACCCTGCTCTATCATATCGACAAGCTGGTGCAGTCGTTGAGAGAGGTCAATCCCGAAACAAAATTCATCCTGGTCACTCCGCCGGATTCGTTTCGCCGGAAAATAAAACCCAACCCCGGCGTGGAAAAAATCCGGGATCAGATCATTCAATATGCGGTGGAAAACGGATTGGCGTTTTGGGATCTGTACAAGGTGGCCGGTGGTAAACATTCCGCGGCCAAATGGCGGGAGAAAGGCATACTACGACCCGACGGCATTCACTTTACCAAGGAAGGATATCAATACCAGGGAAATTTATTATACGAAGCATTTATAAAAACCTACAATCACTATGTTGGGCTTCGACATCCATAAGCTGGCACAGCAATTTGTGTATCGCGCCGACGAGCCCCTGTTATTCAACAGCGGGTTCTTCCTGTTTTTGTTTACGGCCTTCATGTGGGTCTACATCATCCTCAGCCCGATGCAGCGGCCGAAGTTGATCTTTGTGACGCTCTTCTCCCTGTATTTCTACTATAAGTCCAGTGGCGGATATTTCGTACTGCTCATTTTTGCCGCCGTCGTGGATTTTACGTTGGCCAAATGGATCTACGCCAGTACCGATCCCTGGCGGCGAAAATGCTTCATCGTGCTGACGTTGCTCATCAACCTGGGCCTGCTCGGTTATTTCAAATACAGCAACCTGTTGTACGAGTCGTTTTGCTTTGTTGCCGGCAAGCCCTTCGAGCCGTTGGACATCTTTCTGCCGGTGGGTGTTTCGTTCTTCACGTTTCAGTCGCTAAGCTATACACTGGATGTGTACCGCGGCACGCTGAAACCCGTGGATCAACTGGTCGACTATGCCTTCTTTGTGTCGTTCTTCCCCCAACTGGTCGCAGGACCCATAGTGCGCGCAGCCGATTTTATTCCGCAGATCTATAAACCGACGATCGTGACGCGGGAAATGTTGGGCCGTGCCATCTTCCTGATCGGCTGCGGACTTTTCAAAAAGGCCGTGATCGCCGACTACATCAGCGTCAATTTTGTCGATCGTGTGTTCGACGCGCCTGCGTTGTACACCGGTCTCGAAAATCTTTTTGCCGTATATGGCTACGCGCTGCAGATCTACTGCGACTTCTCGGGGTATTCCGACATGGCCATCGGCATCGCGCTGCTGTTGGGTTTTCATTTCAACATCAACTTTGATTCGCCATACCAATCCCGGAACATTACAGAGTTTTGGCGGCGGTGGCACATTTCGCTGTCGTCGTGGCTACGCGACTATCTGTACATTTCGCTGGGGGGCAACCGCAAGGGCAAACTTCGGACGTATGTCAACCTGATGATCACGATGCTGCTGGGTGGTTTGTGGCATGGTGCATCCTGGCGTTTCCTCATCTGGGGCGGACTGCATGGCGGCGCGCTCGCCTTTCACAAATACATTACCGAAAGGGTCGACCTCTCCTGGCGCGGCTGGCGCATCGCCGGCGTGCTCATCACGTTTCACTTTGTTTGCTTTTGCTGGATCTTCTTCCGCGCGCCCGACCTCGACACGGTAGGCCAAATGCTGGCGCAGATCGCCACCCATTTCAATCCGCAGATCTTCTTCGACTTCATTGCCGGTTATAAGGGTGTAGTCCTGCTTATGTTGCTGGGCTATGTGCTGCATTTTATGCCGAAGCGATTCGAATTCAGTGCCGAAGAAACTATCACCCGCCTCCCCCTCGTCGGGCAAGCGCTATGCCTGACTGCCGTGATCGTGTTGGTGCTGCAAATGAAAATGGCGGGAGTGCAGCCGTTTATTTATTTTCAGTTCTGATCCCCCAACAGCTTTGGCCACACCCCAATCTTTCTGCGGACCCGCTTATTGAGGTATCTGCGCCCGGAGCATTTTCTCATAGCCCTCTACAATTTTTCTCAGGCCCTCTGTTTCTTTTTGAGGCTCCAGAACAACTTCCAGTTCGGTAAAGTAAGGTGTGACACCTGCCGGGTCTGCCGGAACCATACTAGGAAAGCCGATCATGAGCTTTCCATTGTCTTCCCGTATTTCAAATTTTGTTTTGAATTTAGCCTGTGCTATCTGCGTGGCCGACAGGGGCACCAGGGTAATCAGTGGCACGCTTACATCATTCACCACCAGGCCTTCTTCGCTCTGTCGTGCATACTGAACGATTATTGTTTTAGGTGTGTAAGACTGTGGATTTTTCACCGTGGCCGTTTTGGCACGTGGGTCTTCGCCGCGGGTCAACGCACGCCCCGCATCTTCCAAGATTCTCTTGAGATGGAGAAATGCATCACGACCCGGCCTGGGATTGTCTAGCATATCCTGTGTTGCTCTCAGCGCCGTGTCCAACGAATCTTGTAAGACGCCTGTCTGACCAGAGTCTTCAAAATACTCCTCCAGCAATTCAATGTTACGGTTGGCTAACGAATTGTTGGCCGCCAGCACCGCATCGTGGATGCCCCTGATGAAATCTTCAAATCCAATCATAACTTTAGCGATTAGAAACTTGAGAATGTCCCTTCGATGACTTTTTTAGATTTTCGAACTGATCCATAGCGCGCCTTGCTATTTCAACGCTCCTCTTCTGGATACCGACCTGACTGCCGCAGGTGGAGCAGGTAAATTGAGCGCCCTGCAGCAAACTGCTTACTTCTATTTCGATCGCGGTTCCCGGCCCGCAAACCGGACAGGTGATGGATGTTTTGTGTATCATACGCTGTTTTATGTTTATGGCTCTTTGATACCTGTCGGGTAAATGGATTTGGAGTACAAATCGATCATGTTCGTAAGGCCCACAGGCAAAGGAAGGTTGCCTGCTTTCAGCATTACCTCGACACATGCGCCGCCGCTCTCGCAGTTTGTTTGCCTGGTTTTGGATTTCCTTTCACGCGACGCGATAACCCCAGACAGCACGGCGTGAGAATGATCCTCGGCTTTTTTTGTGTGGTGTGATTTTATTTCGAGCGAAAAATTCAGCTCCAGGCTTTCCACTCCAAGCGAGTTGATGGGAACAATGGTCAGCAATGGCAATTCAAAGACACCTGTAACGCTGTTTTTTGTAAACAAAAACCTGATCATCACCGGGTGGTAACCCTCTTCGTCCGCAAGAAAGCAGTGGTCGAGGATGAAATTGACTTGTTCGCGCGCCATCATGGCGTTGGCCCGCGCTGCTGACACCAGCGGCGCGCCAATCATGTCTTCTATGGCAACACTATGAAAATTGTTTGCAAACGATACCTTGTTCATCGTTAATATTATTTTTATTGGGAAAGGTTCTCCGGAGGAAAATTTTTTCCTCCGGAGAATTTATCAATTAACGCTTACGGTTCTCAAGCAGCAATTTGCGGCAACTGGACCGGCTGGATAGCCTGGGTGAATGCCTCAATAATGGTATTCACTCCTTTCGGCACAGGCAACTGGCTCGCCCGTACACGAACCGTATATTTTGCACTGTTGCTTTTTTGATAGTGCGTGCTATGCGTTTGCGAATCGCTGTGATCATAGCTGACGCTGCCCTTCACGCTTGCCGAAACCGGTCCCCAGCCAAACTTTGCTTCAAAGGACGCGGTGCCTGACGTGTTGGTCGACGCCGACTCGCTGGCCTCGTCTGAAAACGAAGACTTGACTTCCATTTCAAATGAAATATCGACGTCGTCCACGCCCAACGAGTTGATGGGAATGATGGTTAACACGGGGAGGTCGAACGTGGTCACCACATTTTGAATGGTAGTGACCGTCGGGGGCGTGGCATCGGGATCTCCCGGGGTAATTACACCACGGGTCAACGACATCTTGATCATGATAGGAGAATAGCTCGTTTGCGCATCCGTTCCTGTTCCGGTTACCGATTTATTAAAACCGTTGTCCAGGATGAACTTCGTTTGTGTCAACGCCATGGCGGCGTTTGCATTTGCGGCGGCATTCAACGGGCCGGCAATAAGCGAATCCATGGGAAGCCCGGAAAATTGCTGGGCCATGGAAAGTAATTCAGGTTGAGGTGAATCTGCCATATACTAAGGGATTAAAATTTCTTACTCGTAAGGCTTTTCAGACATCGCCTCCTACTGATAACTGAGCAGGATCAGTCCGTTTTTATTCCTATTCCGGACTAGGACAGTGGGTTCTGCTCCACCGATGGTTTTAAAACCAATATCTTCAATTCCTTTTTTCAATTTCCTGGCTGTTTTTCATTCGTTTCGCGTATTCCATTTTTCAGATGTAACGCTGTTTTGATCTCACCACGTTCAGACGATTATACATCTGCGGCGACGGCGTTTACGAGCCCGTGGCGGGGGAATACCATCACCCGGGATAGGGTCCGCAGGAGCTTTCACCTCAGCTTCACCGCCAGTCGCAATCATTTCTGTTCTGCGCCGCCGGCGTCTACGATGAGGTCGCTTGGCATCAGGTTTTTCACCAATACTCATTCCCCCATCTTTCATTTCAATGCCACCGCCTGCCGCAGCTTTTATTGATTTTGCTAATTCATCTTCGGTCGCATCCGGGGGAGTGAGTAATATGAAGGACTGTTTGTCAAAACAAACCCTGGCGAGTTTCCGGAGATCTCTCTCCCGTATGCCCCTGGGTAACCTCGCGTTTTCTTTTGTGACGACAGCATTTCCCCAATGCACCATTCCCGTGGGAGTTTTACGATTCGTCGACTCGAAGTCATAAACATACCAACCCACGTGAGGTTCAGTTTGCAACCGACCATGATATTCATGCACGACCACGCCGTCATCTACCATAAAGTCAGCGAGCTCAAATTCGCTAAGCACGTCCGGACAAAATCCAACATAATGATCGGAACGATAACCAGCAAGGGTGTCACCAGGGTCTCCGCTGTCGCCCATCCTGTTCAATTCCATTCTGATTCTCACCATTTCACGGGTATCCTCGTTGTAGGAGTAAAATGATGCAAAACTTTTTTCAGGTTGTGTGTACCATGTTATCATATACGTTTGTTTAGTTGGTTTTTAGGCTTGTTTTTTTGTACCTCGTCCATATCGGCAAGCTCTTGGTCCCAGATTTTTACTGGCCCGGCGAATTTACCTTGGCGGTATGTCCTTTATCAGGCGCATGTCCATGAAGAAGACACGAAAGAAAGCCTGGGAAATCCTTGTCTTATCTCATGACCGTTCAGATAATTGTGCACCTGTGACGCCGGCGTCTACTACGTGCCGGAGTAGTGTCCCCGCTAAGGTCAATCTCTTCGTCCATGTCCTCTCCTTCAATACCGACTTGTCCAGTCTCAATGGCTTTTTTTATTGCAGCTGTCAATTCTATCTCCGTTGCGTCACTGGGTGTCAATGTGATGCTTTTCTTTTCCCGCAAACAAATCCTGGCCAGTTTTTCGAGGTGCCTTCCGGATATCGTAGGCGGAAGCCTGGCCTCACTTCGCTCAACGACCAGATTCCCTTGATGCACAATTCCCATGCTACGACCAGTCTCGGACGACGAAAAATCATCTCTGCCCAACTCCAGCCGTATCCTCACAAGTTCACGGCTGTCATCATCATAGTAATAAAATGATGAAAACCGATCTTTAGGTTGTGTGAACCATTGTTTCATAACACATTTCGTTTAGTTATTTTTTTAGCCATCTCTTGCGGATATTAAGCTTGTTGGTCAGCAAGCCCGTTAGGCTAACTGACAGAACAAATCTACACCGGCGCGGCAGCTCTGGCGGAGATAATGACATGAAGAGGGTTATTGGTGTCAGGAGAGCCTGAAAATGCGTCATGGAGTTACTGCAAATTGACTCGGGAGAATGGCATGGCACTGAGAAGAGAACGGATCATTTCAATATCGAGAACCGGCTGAGCATGCTTTTATATTTGTCGCTCAAGGTAACCTTGTGATTGCCTGTTAAAACAACGAGATTATCGGCGGGAATTATTTCTGTTATTCTTTCGGTGTTAACAATGTAGTTTCTGTGGGTCTGGCAAAACCGGTTGGGATCGAGCAACTCCAGCATCTTGGTCAATGACATCTGCACCAGGAATTTCTCCTTTTCTGTGAACACACTGCAATAGCGCTCTTCCACTTCGAGGTAAAGCATGTCGTTAACATGCACTTTCTTCAGCGTATCTTTTTTCTTTATAAACAGATAATCGCGGCTGACCGCGGGGTTGCGATCGGCCGCAGAAAACAGGTTCGTTAGCTTACAAAATTTTTCCACGGCCATCTCGATGGCATACTGAATTTCCAGTTCGTCGCAGGGTTTTATCAGAAAGCTGTAGGGATTGGTCAGCCGTGCCCTTTCAAAGATCTTCCGGTCTTTTGAGTTGGTCAGAAATACAAACGGCCGGGACGAAATGGGGACGGTATTGATCGTTTCAGCAAAACTAATTCCTTCCGGCTTTCCATCCAGAAACACATTGATGATCACAACGTCCGGCCTGCTTTTATAAAACAGATCCAGTGCCTCTTCATAGGTCCTGGCCAAGCCAGCCACAGTGTAGTCTTTCTCAAATAGTTCTTTTAAGGCCTGCCCTTCATCCGCATTATCTTCGACAATCATTACTCTTATCCGCCTCATGAAAAAGTATAAGGACTAAAAAATGGCTACGAGGATTCCGCGTAGTCGCAATATGCGTATAGCCAATTTAGCAAAAAGGCACTCGCACCATGCGATTCAGAGGTCCATGTTTTCCACTGCCTCACCATCTTTTTCATTTCAGATTTCACGATTGCGTTTCTCTTCTTTCAATCGTCTTTTTCATTCCATCCAACTTCCCTCCGACGACATTTCGTTCAAAACGACGAAATATCGTCGGCTTTCGTGACATCCTATTGCTTCACTTCGAAAAACGTAGCAGACTTCTTCTCCACCTCCTTCGCCCAAATCCGGATGTTGTCGATCTTCCCGCTATCATCAAACGACCCAAATCCAACATAACCTTTTCCAAAAGTCGTATCCTTGGCCTCCTCCACCAAGGTACCGTCGAAGAACACTTTGATCGTGCCTTCTTCAATGCTGCGCTCGACCCGCACTTTATGCCAAACATTTTGTCCCCAGGCCACACCCTGCGTCGTGAAGGTGCTGATGTTGGTGCGCGGTGCGTTGTTCACCAGCATGATCTGGTGCGCGTTCGGGTCCATCGCAGTGGCAATGTGGGTGTAGTAGAAATGGGATGGATCATTGAATCCAAAGATGATACACATGTCGCGATGACCATACTCACGTCCCGTTTGCAGCATGTCCACTTCCAACACAAAGCTTCCCACCTGGAGCGTCGACAGCAAGCCGATGGTGTGTGGCGATCGAAATGGAGGGGTGTACCCATCACTGATGCCCGTAAACTCCAGGGCCATGCCCTTGTCTTCTTTGCTCAACAGCCACTTGACAGGTTGCGTAAAGCGAAAATCTTTTAGCGCGCTTTCGGAATTAAAGTCTTGCTTATAAACTTCTTTATAGCCTTTTGGAATTTCCTGTGCGGCCAAAGAAAGGGTGGCCAAGAAAAAGCAGAGTGCTGAAATGCAGATTCGGTTCATGGTATTTTTATTTTGGTAAGAAATCTTCTCTGATGGGATTGAAACTATCGATGATCTTCGCTTTCTCCGAAAGGAGTTGGATCTTGTGGAACTTGCCCGAAGGCACGCTGAACATATCGCCGGCTTTCAATCGCTGATCGGGTTCGCCTTCGCAAAAAAAGATAAGTTCACCCGAGACGACATAGGTAATTTGCTCGTGCACGTGTTGATGCGGCGGCTCAGGCTCCGGCCAAGGTCCTTTGTCAAAGTCGATCACCACCATCATAAGGTCGTTGGTGTGGATCACCCTTCGTTGAACACCCTCCCTTACCGGGATAGCGGGCACATGGTCGGCTTTCAGAACAGGCATGTTTATTTTTTGATGTATTTTATTTCTATAGGTGAAGCCAATCGCTGCGACATTTCCGTGAGATAGGCCGTCCATTTTTCAAACGTATCGAAGCGCCCGGCCTTCTTCCATCCAAAACCATTGTAGTAGGTCACTTTGCCGTCGCTGGGCTTAGCCACTACATACAAGTGACTCAAATCTTTTTTCTCCGTACGGAATTCCTGGAAGCGGATCACATCTTCCGGATTGATAATAACCCCCGTGCCCAGATAGGAATCGTCGAGCGGCTCCCAGTAGCTGGTCCAGCCTTGGATGGAGTCTGTCTTGGTCTCTCCTTTCTTATCGTGCAGCGTGATGCCGATGGTCACGTTGGGGAGCGGCGCCGACGTATTGAGACTCACTTCAACCTTGCCCATCTGTGTGCCGAGATCGATGGTGATCCGTTTTGTTTCGTTCACCGTGATGTCGTCTACCTTCCAGGGCGCATAAGTGAGTTCGAAGACTGTCCGGAGTGGGCCGTTGGCGAGTCGCTTGTAGGTGGTGAAATTTTTTGAAACGTAGAGGGAGTCATTTTTCCAAACGCCAATGCCACCATTCCCGCGGCTGGCGCCCACGTGGTAGTTGTCCAGTCCTTCGCCGTCGTCCTGGTGATAAGTGCCGCCGGTCTCTCCCTTTTTATACCACTTGTTGATGATGGGATAGTCCACACGCTTCAGCCAGCAATCTATTCCGCTGGAAAGCGTTCCACCGGGTTGATGCTCATCCACGAGGCGTTGCGCTTCGGGGCCGTAGGTACGAAAGGCCACGCGGTCGTTCTCCCAGGCATAGTCGTCGATACGTTCCGGTACAAACCGGGCGAAGGTTCGCCGGGTTGTAGTGGTGTCGCTCATTTTTTCCGTCCTCTCCAGAGACACCGTTTGTGTTTCCTTCGGCTTCAGCGTGACCTGAAAAATGATCGCGTCGGACTTTCCGTCGCCATCCTCATCCGACTCCTGGCTGGGCAATACGTTCCCTTGCGCATCTTTTATTTGGAGGTGCGCATTTTTATAAAGCGAAGAATCCAGCAATTGCAGATTCAGGGTGATCATTTCGGTGCGCTCCAGATCCAGCGCATTGGTGAGCTCGATGGAGGCCCCAGGTTTACTGCAGGAAGCCAGCACAAGACATCCGGCGGCCAGCAGGGCATAAGGCTTCAACGTTGTATGAAAAAGAGTTTCTGTCATGTCAAAAAAGAAAGGTTCGGCGCCTACGGGTTTGATGTAAGGATTTACATGTTATCAACTTATTCTCATAATGAAAAGTAAATCGTTTATTTTCTGCCGGAATCCGCTTTATGCGGTCGCCCTGGTCTTCACCCGTTGGCACGTTCATCCTTCACACCTCAGGCTAAAGGCATCATTTTAAATTTACAGTATATTGCATCACGACTCCACGAGCTTATGAAACACGAAATTCGATACGCCATCCATCCCGACGCCGTAAAAACATTTCAAACCCAGCAACTGCGCGAAGCCTTTCTCGTGGAGAATCTCTTCCCCGAAAATGAACTGAGCGTTTGCTACACGCACTACGATCGTCTCATCATCGGTGGCGCCAACCCTGCCACGGCACCGATACACCTGGAAACATTCAACGCCCTCAAAGCCGACTTCTTCCTCCAACGCCGCGAGATCGGCATCATCAACGTGGGAGGCAAAGGCACCGTCACCGTCGACGGCATGGACTATTCGCTCGGGAACAAAGAAGCGCTCTACGTTGGCCGCGGCACCCGGGAAGTGACCTTTCAGCCCAGCCCCGACAAACCCCTCTTCTATTTTAACGCCGCCCCCGCACATACTACCTATCCCAGGCGCAAGGTCACCTTGGAAGAAGCAGAGACCGTCACCATTGGCGCACCTGAAACTTCTAACCACCGCACCATACGCAAACTGTTGGTGAATAGCGTGCTGGAAACCTGTCAACTCCAAATGGGACTGACCGAATTAAAAACCGGAAGCGTCTGGAACACCATGCCACCCCACGTGCACGACCGGCGCATGGAAGCCTACTTTTATTTTGATCTCCCGGCAAACCAGGTGGTTTGTCATTTTATGGGTGAGCCCACGGAGACCAGGCATTTGTTTGTGAAGAACAATCAAGCGGTGATCTCGCCACCGTGGTCGATTCATAGCGGGGCGGGAACAAACAATTATACTTTTATCTGGGGAATGGCGGGGGAGAATTTGGATTATGGGGATATGGATGGCGTGGGGCCGGGGGAATTGCGGTGAGCCGGTAGTGGCCTGTAGTCAGCAGCCGAATCAATGATCATGGCCATAAAAAAAACCGGCGAGTTGTTAGCGCGCCGGTTTCTTTTTTTATGGGAATTACGCTCTCAGGTGGAGCTCTTTTCGGTTTTGTCTTTGGACGACGGGATCTTCTTGATGATGTCGTTGGCGAAAATGAAGACCATCAGCGCAAGCAGGAAAACCATGCCCACTTTTTGGGCGGTCTCCAGGAATTTGTCGGAGGGCTTACGGCGTGAGATGATCTCGTAGGAGAGGAACATGACGTGGCCGCCGTCCAGGGCTGGGATGGGCAATAGGTTCATGAATGCCAGGACGAGGGAAAGCATGCCGGTGAGTGACCAGAAGCGTACCCAATCCCACTCGGCATCGAAGGCATCCATGATGCCCAGCGGGCCCGACAAAGATTTGTTGACGGATAATTTTCCGGTGATCAGTTTGCCGAATGCTTTTACCTGGGTGAAGAGCATGGTGAATGCGCGTTCCGTTCCCAGCGGGATGGATGCGATTAGCCCATAGGTCACGCGGTGTTCGGCCTTGGCAAAGAACGCATCGGGTCGTTGCGCCTTGAAACCGATCATCGGGTTTTCTTTATCAAAGGCTTCGTTAAAGGTGAGGATGTTGCCGCCGCGCGATACTTTGAATTCGATTGATTTTCCTTCAATCTTACGGACTTCCTTGTCGAGCTCGTCCTTGTAGGTGATGGGCGCGCCATTGATCTCCACAATCCGGTCGCCTTTCTGAAGGCCGACCTTCTCGGCGATGGTTCCCGGAGCAACCTCCCCAACGACGGGAGCAAACCGGAACGACACAAAATTTCCTGCGCTTCCTTTGCTACTAAATTCCTCGATGAAGTTGACGGGGATCGGGAGCTCTATGCGCTCGCCGTTCCGCTCTACCGTATAGGAAGCTGCGCCCAGCAAGGTTTCGGGTTTTGTGATGTCGTCGGCATAGTCGAAATCTTTGCCGTTGATCGCGATGATCTTGTCGCCGGTTCTCAAGCCAATGGCTTCGCCAATGGGTCCAACCGAAAAGCCACCGTTCTCATTAACGGCATCTTTCAGCAAATAGGTGTCGCCATAAATATAGGTGAGTCCGATAAAGATCAGTATGCCCACGACCACGTTCACAAAGATGCCACCCAGCATCACGATGAGACGTTGCCATGCAGGCTTGGCACGGAATTCCCAGGGCTGAGGCGGTAGCTTCATGGCCTCCGTGTCCAGGGACTCGTCGATCATGCCCGAGATCTTCACATAGCCACCCAGCGGTATAGCGCTGATGGCGTATTCGGTTTCGCCCTTTTTAAATGACCAAAGTTTTGGAGGAAAGCCAATGGAGAACTGCTCCACGCGCATTTTGAAGTATTTCGCCGCCAGCAAGTGCCCCATTTCGTGCACGGCCACCAAAAACGATAAGCTCAGCAGCAGCTGCGGCAATTTTATCATCCATTCCATTCTGTATTCCTCGTGTTAAGTATGTTAAATTCCTTTAATTATTGTCTTAAGCCCTGCCATTGACGAATTCGGAAGCCCGGATTCGTGTCTCTTTGTCAGTATTTACGTAATCCTCGTATGCAGGAGTCTTTATATAAGCCATTTTTTCCAGGCATCGTTCCACAACGTCCGGCATTTCCAGGAACCCTATCCGCTCCTTCAAAAATGCTGCCACGGCGATCTCATTGGCAGCATTGAGCACGCAAGGCATGTTGCCAGCCCGGTTCAGGGCTTCGAATGCTAGCGCAAGATTACGAAAAGTTTCCATATCCGGCTTTTCAAAGGTCAGCGAGGGGTAGTTCAGGAAGTCGAATCGCGGAAAATCGGACTTCAGGCGCTCGGGATACGACATGGCAAACTGGATGGGCAGCCGCATGTCGGGCAATCCCATCTGGGCCTTCATCGACCCATCTTCAAACTGCACCAGCGAATGGACGATCGATTGGGGGTGAACGATCACCTCCACTTGTCGCGTCGTGAGCCCAAAAAGCCATTTTGCTTCGATCACCTCCAGGCCTTTGTTCATGAGCGTCGCCGAATCGATGGTCACTTTTGCGCCCATGGACCAGTTGGGATGCTTCAGCGCCTGCGCCAGGGTCACCCCTTTGAGGTCGTGGGGTTTCTTTCCCCGGAACGGTCCACCCGAAGCGGTGAGGACGATCTTTTCGATCTTATTATGAAACTCGCCCACCATGCATTGAAAAATGGCCGAATGCTCTGAATCTACCGGGTAAATGTTCACCCCCTTTTCCCGCGCCAGCGAAGTGACGAGTTCACCCGCCACGACCAGGGTCTCCTTGTTGGCCAGGGCGATCGTCTTGCCGGCTTCGATGGCTTTTATGGTGGGACGCAATCCCGAGTAACCCACCACCGCCGTCAGCACCAGGTCGATGGTGTCCATCTGCACCACGGAGCTCAAAGCGTTTTCGCCGGCATAAACCTTGATGGGTTCGGTCTTCAACGACTCCCGCACAAAATCATAGTGCTCCTCGTTCACGATGACCACGGCATTGGGCTTGAAGCGCCGTGCCTGTTCCACCAACAGCAAGGCGTTGTGATGGGCCGTGAGCACCTCCACCTCAAACACATCGGGGTGCGACGCCACCACGTCCAGCGCTTGCGTGCCGATGGAGCCGGTGGAGCCTAAAATGGCAATTCTCTTTTTATCTGTGGTCAAGCGTAGGGCTGATTTAGTCGTGTGAGATTAAAGTTCATTCAAGGCGTTGGCGATCTTGCGGTCGTTCGACAGGCGGGGCACCTTGTTCTGGCCACCCAGCTTACCCATAGAACGCATATAACTGATGAACGCATTTTTTTTTACGTCGCGAATGCGCAGCCTGCTTAAGATGTTACCGGAGATAAGATCATCGTAGTACACATTGAGCTTGCGCAATTGATCGTCGAGTTCCTGGGCGAACGCCTCCAGGTTGTCGGGGGCCTTGGCAAACTCGACGAACCATTCGTGGTGCGGCAATCCTTCGCTCGGCGTTACCTCGGGCGCAACGGTGAATTCGATCAACTCTACGCCCGGGAATTTTTCCATGGTAAACTTCATCGCCTTCTCCACTTCTTCGCCGATGACATGTTCCCCAAAGGCGGAAATAAAATGCTTGATGCGACCCGTCACCTCGATGCGATAAGGTTTTTTCGAAACAAACTTCACGGTGTCGCCAATGGAATAGCCCCAAAGCCCCGCGTTGTTGTTGATGATGACGGCGTAATTTTTTCCAACCTCCACTTCCTCGATGCTAAGACGACGTGGTTTTTCATTGAAGTATTCTTCCGTGGGAATGAATTCATAGAAGATTCCGCCGTTCAGCAGCAACAGCAGTCCGGGGTCGCGCTGCGAATCCTGGTAGGCAATAAAACCTTCCGATGCAGGATAGGTCTCGATGCTGTCCACCGGTTTGCCGATGGAATCGAACAATTTTGCGCGATAGGGTTCAAAATTCACCCCGCCATAGACAAACAAGGAGAAATTGGGAAATACATCTTTTATTTTCTTGCCTGTGCGCGCCCGGATGCGATCGAAATACATCTGCGCCCAGGGCGGTATGCCCGAGATAAGACGCATGTCGGCCTTCAGGGTTTCGTCGATGATGCGGTCCAGCTTTTCTTCCCAATCGTCGATGCAATTGGTTTCGTAGCTGGGTTTTTGATTGGTGCGCAGATAGGCCGGCACATGATGGTTGATGATGCCCGACAAACGCCCGGTTTTGATGCCCGCTTTTTCATCGAGCACGGGGCTGCCGGAAAGAAAGATGAGGCCGCCGTCCAGGAATTGGGAGCGGCCGGTTTCGTGTACATAGTTCAGAACGGCATCGCGTGAGCTGGTGAACTGGTGCACCACCGATGCCTTGGTCATGGGAATGTATTTTATACCCGACGTCGTGCCCGAGGTTTTGGCAAAATAGGCGGGCTTTCCCGGCCACAGCACATCGCGTTCGCCATGCAACACCCGCTCGATATAGGGCTTCAGGTCTTCATAGTCGCGTATGGGCACGCGCTTGCGGAAGTCTTCGTGCGTTTTTATGGATTGAAAATCATGATCGCGGCCGAACTGCGTGTTGCGTCCTTCGGCGATCAGTTTATCGAATACCCGTTGTTGTGAACGAAAAGGGTCCAGGGACCATTTCCGGGTTTCTGAAGCGATGTAAGCGGCAATCGGTTTTGCCAGGCGAGATCGTATACCCATACTTTGCAAAACTAAATAAAATTGACCGCTCGACCACACTCCTGGTTTTCCCCCACCGTTCAATACCCGGCGCCCGATAAACTTCCGCGCGGTTTGCCGCGTTATTGCTAATAATTTGAAACTTTTTGATTTTCGCACCCATCAGATAAAGACTTTAAACTTTTCTTTCTTAATAAAAGATGAAAAACGCATTCAAGATCATCCTATTGGGCACCCTGGCCGGCTTTGGGGGAGCTTTTTTATTCTATATCGGATTTATCAAACCGGAACTGGCCCAGCGCCAATCGGAAGCACAATTCAACACCGTAAGCTATGATTCGCCGGCGGTCTCCCCGGCATCACCGTCCTACACCACCTCTCCCACCACCACGGCGGCAACCCCCATAGATTTTAGCGACGCCGCCGCCAAGGCCACACAAAGCGTGGTCTACATCAACAGCATTTCGCGCGGCGCCACATATTCTACGTGGGACTGGTTTTTTGGTGAAGGCACGGGCGGCGGCCGCACACAGGTGAGCAGCGGCTCGGGCGTTATCTTTTCGTCCGACGGCTACATCATCACCAACAACCACGTGATCGAATCGGCCGAGCGCATCGAGGTGAACTACAACAAGCGCGTGTACCCCGCCGAACTGATCGGCACCAATCCCTCCACCGACCTGGCCGTGATCAAGATCAACGAATCCGGCTTGCCCGCCATGACGCTGGGCAGTTCAAAAAATCTGCAAGTCGGCGAATGGGTCGTGGCCGTAGGGAATCCGTTCTCACTGGCTTCCACGGTCACCGCCGGTATCGTGAGCGCAAAAGGACGCCGCATCGGCATCCTGGAAGACAAGTTCCCCATCGAATCGTTCATCCAAACCGACGCCGCCATCAACCCCGGCAACTCGGGCGGCGCGCTGGTAAACAAGAGTGGCGAGTTGGTCGGTATTAACTCCGCCATCCTCAGCCGCACCGGATCCTACACCGGCTACGCATTCGCCGTACCCGTCGACATCGCCCGCAAAGTGTTCGACGACCTCGTGAAATACGGCGTGGTACAGCAAGGCTTTCTCGGCGGCAACGTCGTGGAATACAATTTTGAGAACGCCACCAAGTATGACCTGAGCACCTCCGTCAAAAATTTTAACGGCGTTCTCCTGGAGAGCATCGAAAAAACCGGCCCCGCCATCGAGGCAGGCCTGAAGCCTGGCGACATCATCACCCGCATCAACAACACCGAGGTGAACACACAAAGCGCGTTCGAAGAAGAACTCAGCTACCACTACCCCGGCGACAAGATCTCGCTTACCTACATCCGCGACAACAAGACAGCCACCGTCAACCTCACCCTGGTAAACCTCAACGGCACCACGGACATCATCAAACGCAAAATCTTTAGCAACGCCGCCATCGGCGCGCAACTCGAAGCCACGCAATACGGCGTGAAAGTCTTCAAGATCAAAGACAACAGCATCCTCAAACAAATCGGCGTGCCGGAGAACTTCACCATCATTGCCATCAACCGCGTGCGGGTGAAGGATCCGGAGGAGATTGTGGACTTCTTTGGAAAGTATAAAGGAAGAGGATATCTGTATGGAATCAACAGCTCGCGACAGCAGGTGGAGATTCCGTTTATGGTAAAGTAGTTGGCGGCCCCCTCGTACCTCGGGTCAGGCTATCCGTTACAAGTCCGCCCAACACCCCAACCCAACGCACTTCGGGCTTTCCACTGCTATCCTTGGCCGGGCCCACCGACAGATCGAACGCCTGGGTCGGTGTTCTTCACCAACAAAACCAACTGCCGATCATTTAACGAATACCCCATTTCATGAATAACCCCGGCCTAAAGACCGGGGTTAAGTAACAACGTCGAAAACGTACCATCGGAAGGATCAATTGATCTTCACACTTCCAGGCACGAACCGCACGCGCCGTCTCGGCCTTCGCACCGGCAGACACGTCCCACTTATTTTAGTTCCTTTATTTTAATGCTGCGATACGACACATTATCACCATGATCCTGGATCAGAATGCGTCCTTTCTCCGCCATCCCAAAGTTGGGCCACTCGGCATATTTACTGCGGGCCACAAGGGCATAGAAGATCGGTGTGCCGCGCTGATACTCCACTACTTTATAGCCGTTCAACCAATGTTCTATACGGCCGTCAGGAAAAACCACGACGCGTCCGAAATTCCATTCACCAATGGGATGTTGGCTTCCTTTGGGTTTTAACGACGGGATAAGATCATACAAAGAAGCGATCGTGCGATTGCCCACGGCGCCCAGTTTGGCGTCGGGATGTTTCTCATCGTCCAGCACCTGGTATTCGAGGCCGATAGCAGAACCTTTGTTACCTTCTTTTTCGGTTACGAAATACTTCACGCCGCTATTGGCACCCTCCGTCAGACGGAATTGAAATTGCAGATCGAAAGCACTATATTCTTTTTGTGTCACGATATCGCCGCCGTTTGCCGACTCAGCACCGGCAGATTTTACGACACTGAGCAGCCCGTCTTTTATTTCCCATCCGTTGGTGGGGAACTGATCTTTGTATGCTCCACGCCAGCCCGTGGTGGTCTTTCCATCCCAAAGCAACGCGTAGCCATTCTTTTTTTCCTGTTCCGATAACGCATTCGTAAGCGTGTTCATCACAAAGATGTTGTCGGGTGGCGACGCCTTCAGGCCTTCCGTTTGAATACGGATGTTGCGCCAACGCACTTTCTGCCCGGCTTCTTCGGGTTTGCCCACGGCATGCACTTGCAAGCCAATAAAACCTTTCAACGTGAGATCGTCGGAAAGATTAGCAGTAGCGATGCCGTTGATCCAGGTGCGGATCACGGGACCGATACATTCAATGCGGCAGGTGTTCCATTCGCCTTTCTTAAAAGCTTTTTTGGCGTCGGGGTTGTACTCCAGCGAATAAAGCCAGCCGCGTCGCGCCTCATCATAAATGCCACCGGTCCATGCGCGTGGGGATGGATCGATTTCCGATTGATAACCGTGCACGCGCCCCTCCTGGTAGTCGGCCTTGCTTTCGCTTCTAAATTGGATACCCGAGTTCATGTCGGCATCCAACTTGAATTCAAGCTCCAGGATAAAGTCGCCATAGGCTGCTTCCGTCACTAAAAAGGAATTGGGTTCGTTGAAGACCGTGGTGCCCACGATCTCTCCATTCTCGGCTTTGTACTGCGCCTTGCCGTTCAACTGCTTCCACCCGCTCAGGTCCTTCCCATTGAAAAGTTTCACCCATTTCGCCTGCGCCTGGCAAAAACCGGCCGCCAGCACCAAGGCCATCACGGCCAGCATTTTATGTTTCATATGGAGTTCAAGTTTTTCGATTTGCATATTTACCGTAAGACGGCAATTCTTTCACTATACCCTTACATGACGGACGGGGAAGATGGATGAGTGGTCGCATTCCGACCGCATGGAACGGTTTAGGATGATCGCTTTACAATTCTTGCTACCTTGCGCCGCTAAAATGTAATGATGAACCGCCAGCAACTCATCTCTGCCCTGCAAACCTACCCTTCGCGCGATCCCGACGAGATCGGCTTTGTCCCCCGGTTTCTTGAACTGCTCCGTCACGCCGATGCCTACCAACGCGC
>Ga0209050_1001575_pt1 | contig 23687 bp, 19 predicted proteins | sample Araplavi_mTSA_r2_FD_184276 | JGI IMG/M metagenome (GOLD analysis project Ga0209050, IMG submission 184276) | Arabidopsis root microbial communities from North Carolina, USA - plate scrape MF_Cvi_mTSA_r2 (SPAdes) (version 2) | ecosystem: Host-associated > Plants > Roots > Endosphere | place: USA... | reverse complement strand
CGCTATCCGTCATGGCGTCACCGGCACGCTGTCTCGCGCCTGCGTCGGGTCAAGGAACAGGGGCGCCGGTCGGCTCATCAGGCAGCATCTCGCACGGCTATCCACAGAGGACAAGGCGGGAGTGGGCACGCGGCGCTTGCAACGCGCGAATCGGCGTGTTTAGAGGAAGCCTATGATCCTTGCATGCCCGTCCTGTCACACGCGCTATGTCGTTCCCGATACGGCGATCGGACCCACGGGCCGCACCGTGCGCTGCGCAAATTGCCGCCATAGCTGGTTCCAGGAGCCGAACGCCGCGGCTGCGACGGCTGCAGCCGCGCCCGCTCCGAGCGCGCCCGAACCGGTCGCGGTACCTGCACCCGCTCCCGAAGCGCCGCCAGGACCGGCCGCAACCTATTCGGATTATCCCGAATCCGACCCAGCGCCCGCGCCGGCTCCGCCGCGCTTTGTCACCGACCCGGCGCCGCGCGCTGCGACGGTTATCGACGATGCGCCGCTGCCGTTCCGCCGTCCGCGGCGCAACCCCGCGAAGCGTTGGACGATCATCGCCGCGAGCGCCGCGGCGCTGATGCTCGCCGCGACCGGGGGTCTGATGTATTTCGGCCTGCCGAGCTGGGCGCAGGGGCTCGGTTTGCCGGGCGGGGTCGACGAGCCCGACCTCGTCATTGAGCTGCCGCCGAACCAGGATCATCGCGAACTTGCCGACGGCACGATCTATTTTGCCGCGTCGGGAGTGATCATCAACCCGACCGACCGCGAACAGCGTGTGCCGCCGATCCTCGCTGAGCTGCGCGATGCGCAGGGCACGATCGTCTATAGCTGGACGATCAAGCCCCCGGTGCGGATGCTGCCGCCCAATGAAAAGGTCAATTTCAGCGAGGCGAAGCTCGATATCCCGCGCCGCGCTACGCAGCTGACCGTCAGTTGGGCGTTGCCGAAAGGCTGAAATTAAAGGCGTAATGGTGACGTCGCGGCGTCACAGGCTGAGCGCGGCGGCGAGCGAGAGCAGGAAGCTCGTCAGCGTCGCGACGATGATCGGCGCGAAGCTACGCCAACCTTGATCGAGCAGCAGATGGAGCCGCGCTTTCATCGCGGTGGCGACGATCGCGAGCAAAAGCAGCGCCTGTGCGCTCGTCGCGGCGGCATCCTGCGCTTGTCTGGGGATCGCAATCAGCGAATTGAGCGCCGCGACCGCGAGAAAGCCGAGGATAAACCAGGGCAGGCGCAGCGGAATGCGTGTCTTGCCGTCGCCTTCGCCGCTGCGCCCGAGCCAAAGCGCAACGAGCATCAGCATCGGCGCGAGCAGCGCGACGCGCGTCAGCTTGACGATCGTCGCGACTTCGCCCGCCGGCTGCGAGAAGGAAAAGCCGCCGCCGATCGCCTGCGCGACGTCGTGGATCGATGCGCCGATCAGGAACCCCGCCTGTGCGTCGGTCAGCCCCAGCTCGGCGGCGAGCACGGGATAGAGCGTCATCGCCAGTGCACTCGCGACGGTGATGCCGACGAGCGTCAGCGTGAAGCGCGCTTGGTCGACCCGCCGGTCGCCGATCAGCGAATAAAGCGCGAGCGCCGCCGACGCGCCGCAAATTGCAGTCGCGCCGCCCGCGAGCAGTGCGGCGTGGCGGTCCTGCGCAAACAACCGCGCGCTGGCGACGGTTATCAGAATGACCGCGATCATGATGACGACAAGCAGCGCGAAGGGCAGTGGCCCGAGTTCGACGAGCTGTTCGGCGGTGATCCGCGCGCCCACGAGCACGATCCCGATGCGCAGCGCGGTCTGTGACATCAGGTCGAGCCCGGCATGGGTGCGCTTGTCCTGCGATAGGAAGCTCATCGCGAGGCCGATCAGCAGCCCCATCAGCACGAGCGGCGCGGCATAATGGTCGGCCAGCCACGCGGCGGCGAGCGCCGCGATGGCGGTGACAAGGATGCCCGGCAGATAGTCGCGCCAGCGGCGCTTCGCGGGCGGATTCGCCTCGAGCTGCATCTCGCCGTAGAGATCGGCGGCCATCGGCCAAGACTGTTCGGTTGGTTTCACGCCGGCTCCCTGTGCCCTGTGGCCGCTTCGCACATCGCTGCGCGTCGGTCGATAGGCCATTGCTGGCGCGGCGCGGGCTTGCTAGGAGCCGCGCTCTATCAGCACCCGTAGCTCAGCTGGATAGAGCGCTGCCCTCCGAAGGCAGAGGCCAGGGGTTCGAATCCCTTCGGGTGCGCCAGATAGCTTCCTGCGGCCGTTCAGGCCGGGGGATTTCGCGGGAGACAGGCGCCGGATGTACGACCTGCTGGCCGGCCTGTCGGTGATCGAAGCGTCGTCCTTCGTCGCCTCTCCGACCGCCGGGCTCTACTGCGCGCAAATGGGCGCCGAGGTGATCCGCGTCGACCAGATCGGCGGCGGCCCCGATTTTCGCCGCTGGCCGGTGACCGAGGCCAATGATTCGCTCTATTGGGAAAATCTCAACCGCGCAAAGAAGTCGGTCGCGCTCGACCTCGCGCGGCCCGAAGGACGCGAACTGCTGCAAGCGCTGGTGCGTGCGACGGGGCAGTTCATCACCAATTTTCCGGTCGGCGGCTTCCTGTCGCATGACGTGCTCGCCGAGGGGCGGCCCGACCTGATCACCGTGCGCGTGATGGGCTGGGCCGATGGATCGCCGGCGCTCGACTATACGGTCAATAACAGCGTGGGTTATCCGATGCTGACTGGCGCCGGTCCCGAGCCCGTCAATCATGTGCTGCCCGCATGGGATTTGCTCACCGGTGCCTACGCGGCCTTTGCGCTGCTCGCCGCGATGCAGCGCCGCGCGGCGACCGGCGAGGGCGGCGAGGTCCGCCTGCCGCTGTCCGACGTCGCGATTGGCACCGTCGCCAATCTCGGCGGCGTCGCCGAAATGCTCTATACGGGCGCGAACCGGCCGCGGCTCGGCAACGCGGTCTACGGCCTGTTCGGACGCGATTTCGTCACCGCCGACGGCCAGCGCACGATGATCGTCGTCGTCACCCCGCGCCAATGGGCCAATCTGGTCGCGGCGCTGAATCTGGGCGATGCGATTGCGGTCGTCGAGGCGGAACGCGGCGTGTCGTTCGCGAGCGATGACGGGCTGCGCTTCACGCATCGCGACGCGCTGTATCCGCTGTTCGAACGCGCGATCGGCACGCGCGATCATGCCGACCTCGCCGCCGCCTTCGATGCGGGGGGCATTGTCCATTCGCCCTATCGCACGATGCATGATGCGGTGCAGGATCCCGCGCTCGTCGCGGGCAACCCGATCTTTGGGCAAGCCGACAACCCTAGCGGTTTCGCCTATCCCGCGGCGGGCGCCTTTGCGACATTGCCGAATATGGAGCGCCAGCCGCCGGCGCCTGCCCCGCGCAATGGCGCGCATAGCGAGGAAATATTGAGCGCGCGCCTGTCGCTTTCGTCGGGCGAGATTGCGCGGCTGATCGATGCCGGTATCGTCGGCATCGCCAACACTGGAGATTGAAGACAATGACCCTGCGCCGCGCCGCCATCGTCGCCCCGATCCGCACCGCCGTCGGCAAGTTCGGCGGCTCGCTGTCCTCGCTGACCGCGGGTGAACTCGGCGCGGTGATTCTGAAGGCGCTCGTCGAGCGGACGAAGATCGACCCGGCGCGCGTCGATGATGTCGTGTTTTCGCAAGGTTATGGCAATGGCGAGGCGCCGAGCATCGGCCATTGGTCGTGGCTCGCCGCGGGCCTGCCGCTCGAAGTGCCGGGATACCAGCTCGACCGCCGCTGCGGCTCGGGACTGCAGGCGGTGATCAACGCCGCGATGATGGTCCAGACGGGCATGTCCGACGTCGTCGTCGCGGGCGGGGTCGAATCGATGTCGAACGTCGAACATTACAGCACCGATATCCGCAAGGGCGTCCGCGCCGGCAACCTGACGCTGCACGACCGGCTGACGCGCGGGCGGGTGATGTCGCAGCCGGTCGAGCGTTTCGGCGTCATCACCGGGATGATCGAGACCGCCGAAAATCTGGCGAAGGACTATGGCATCAGCCGCGAGGCGTGCGACGCCTATGCGGTGCGCAGCCATCAGCGCGCGGCGGCCGCATGGGCGAACGGGCTGTTCGACGACGAGCTGGTCCCGGTGTCGGTGCCGCAGAAAAAGGGGGATCTCGTGATCTTCGCGCATGACGAAGGCTATCGCGCCGACGCGACGTTGGAGACACTCGGCAAGCTGCGCCCGCTCGAAGGCGGCGTCGTCACGGCGGGCAATGCGAGCCAGCAGAATGACGCCGCGGCGGCATGCCTTGTCGTCGCCGAGGACAAGCTCGACGAACTCGGGCTCGAGCCGATCGCCTGGTATCACAGCTCGGCCGCAGCGGGCTGCGACCCGAGCCGGATGGGCATCGGACCTGTGCCCGCGGTCGAGCGGCTGTTCGCGCGAAACGGGCTCGGCTGGGGCGATATCGATCTTGTCGAACTCAACGAAGCCTTTGCGCCGCAGGTGCTCGCGGTGCTCAAGGGCTGGGGCTGGTCGGAGGGCGATAGCCGGAACGAGATTTTGAACGTCAACGGTTCGGGCATCTCGCTCGGCCATCCGATCGGCGCGACGGGCGGACGCATTCTTGCGAACCTGACGCGCGAGTTGGTGCGCCGCGACGGGCGTTACGGGCTGGAGACGATGTGCATTGGCGGCGGGCAGGGCATCGCCGCGATCTTCGAGCGCGCCGCCTGAGCATGGCCGATTGGCGCGAGGCGCTGGCGGCGGCGCAGGCCTATCGCGCGGCGGCCGAGGCCGCGCTCGCCGAACGGCTGGCGCATGCAGCGATCGACCGCGAACAGCGCGCGGCGCATGGCTTTGCGTGGGTCGCGACGACGGTGGCGGCGCTGGAGGCGGTGCTCCTATGGTGCGAGTCCGGCCAGGACTCGAACCCGCTCGACGAGCTTATCGCCACCCTCGCCTTTGCCGAGGGGATCGGCCAACTCGTCGGTGGGCTGCCGATGGGGCAGAACGAGATATTCCGGCCCGCCGACCTTGGGCTGGGTGCTGCGGCGCGTGCGCTGGCCGAGGCTTGTGCAGACCTGCTCAACGCCGATCATGCAGCGACACGCGCCGACGTCGCCGCTGCGCTCGCCGAGGGGCATTGGCCCAGCGAGACTCTGCACGACGCCGACCTCGAATCGATCCGCGACCAGTTTCGCCGCTTCACCGATGCGGAGATTATTCCGCACGCGCACAGCTGGCATCTTGCCAACGATCTGATCCCCGACGCGACGGTGCAGGCGATGGCCGACCTCGGAACCTTTGGCGTGTGCATCCCGGAAGAATTTGGTGGGCTCGGCCTGTCGAAGCTGGTGATGTGCATCGTCACCGAGGAATTGTCGCGCGGCTGGATCGGCGCTGGGTCGCTCGGCACGCGGTCGGAGATTGCAGGCGAGCTGATCGCGACGGGCGGCACCGATGCGCAGAAGGCCGAGTGGTTACCGCGGATTGCGAGCGGCGAGATCTTGCCGACGGCGGTGTTTACCGAGCCCGATGTCGGATCGGACCTTGGGTCATTGCAGACGCGCTCGCGCCGCGACGGCGATCATTGGGTAATCGACGGTGCGAAAAACTGGATCACCCACGCGGCGCGCTCGGACCTGATGACCTTGCTCGCGCGCACGCTTCCCGACGCTAAAGGCTATACCGGCCTGTCGATGCTGCTTGTGCCCAAGCCACGCGGGACCGAGGCCGATCCATTCCCCGCCGACGGAATGACGGGCAGCGAGATCGCTGTGCTCGGTTATCGCGGGATGCGCGAATATGCGTTGCAGTTCGACGCGATGAGAGCGCCCGCCGACGCGCTTCTTGGCGGCGAAGAGGGGCAGGGGTTCAAGCAGCTGATGCGCACCTTCGAAGGCGCGCGGATCCAGACCGCCGCGCGCGCGGTCGGCGTCGCGCGGCGCGCGCTCGAACTCGGGCTCGACTATGCACTCAGCCGCAGACAGTTCGGGAAGGCGATCGTTCATTTTCCACGCGTCGCCGACAAGCTCGCGATGAGCCTGGTCGATTTCGTCGCCGCGCGCGAGCTGAGCTATGCGGCGGCGCGCGCGAAGGACAGCGGCAAACGCTGCGACATCGAGGCGGGCATGGCGAAGCTGCTCGCCGCGCGCGCGGCGTGGTCGAACGCCGATGCGAGCCTGCAGATCCACGGCGGCAACGGCTATGCGCTCGAATATGAAATCAGCCGCGTGCTTTGTGATGCGCGCATCCTCAACATCTTCGAGGGCGCGGCGGAGATTCAGGCGCAGGTGATCGCACGCGGGCTCGTCGGCGGACGCAACTAGAGCCAGAGCAAAGGCTGGCGGACCGGGAAGTTGCGCACGACTTCGCCGATTGCGGGGTCGGGATTGAGGCGTTGCCATAGGTCCAGCCAGTCGCTGCGTTTTTGCGCCATTCCGCCGAAAAGCAGGCTCGGTTGGCGCACCGGAAAGCCGTCCCAATATTCGATATCGGGAGGTAGCGGCCATTTCGCCTTGTCGGCGATATAGGGCGTCATCCACGCGATCGCGCCGCCGATCGAGACGCCGTCGGGGGTTTTCCAGTCGATCAGTTTACGGCCTCCGAGGAGCCACGCCGAGGTTGCGAGGACGTCGAGGTTGAAGAGCGAATAGGCGTAGGGCTTGGTGCGCGCGAGTTCGAGCGGCTGGCGGCCGTCGGGGGTGACTTGCGTCGGGATGATGATTGTCTGGAGCCGGCGGCGCGCGTCGTCGAGGATATCGGCGCGGTCGAGCAAGGTGGCGAAGGAGGCCGCCTGCAATAGCCAGCAGGTGCCGTGATTATTCTTCTCGTCGCGTTCGGTCGTGCCGAAGGGTGAGGTGGTGAGCCAGCCCAGATAGGCGGCGAACCAGCCCTCGACGCCTGCACGGATCGCGGCATAGCCCGGCGCTTGCTTGCGCTCGAAAAGCGCTGCGGCGCGTGCGACCTCGACGATCTGCAGCGTGTCGATCACCCCGATCGCGCGGCCGCTGTTGACGCCGATAATTGCCTGCGCGTGGTTGAGGTTCGGGTTCATCCGCGTCTTCGGATCGACGAACCATGCGGTCAGGTGACGCATCGCGGCGTCGACGAAACGGGCCTCGCCGGTCAGATCCCATAGCGCCGCCAGCGCCGGTACGGTTCGACCGAAAGCGATCAGCGCGTCGCGGTGGCCGTCGAACTTGTCCGGGTTTGAACGGCCGTCGCGGCGAATATAGGCGCCGCCGGGGTTCGCCGGATCGGGCCACCAATAATCGCCTTCCGAATAGTAATCCTGCGGTCCGGCCGGGCTACGCTGCGCGGGGATCGCGGCGATGGTGCGCGGCGGCGCCGCGAGAAGGACTTCGGCTTGAGGGAGAAGCCGGCGGCGTTCGATCGCACGAATGTCGAATGCCTTCGGCGGCTTGGCCCATGCCGCCGGGGCGGCCAACAAGGCGGCGATCAGCAGGGAGCGGCGCGGGATCATCGTCTGGCCCTTAGGGGATATGGTAGCGCAGCAACAGGTCGCCACTGACGGCGCGCGGATAGGTGTCGCGACCCCACGCAGCGGCGGCGCGTATGAGCAGTTCGTCGAGCGTGTCGGCGGGCCAGCCTTGCTCCTTGTACGGCCAGTCGGCTGCACGGCCGCGATAGGCGGCGACATAATCGGTCGCCTTGCGCAGCGAACGGCCCCTTTCCTCCGCATGATAGAGGTCGATGCCGAGGCACGCTGCGCTGTCGGCGACCGTGTAGGCGGCACTTAGGGCATAGAGCGAATAGTGGAAGCTGCGCGTGCGGCCGAGCTCGGCGGGGAGCGCTCCCGACGCGTCCACCTGCTGCGCGATCCGCCCCTTGGGGAAGGCAGAGACGATCTTACGTGCTATCTCGGGTTTGCGTGCGAATAATGCGAAACGGGCGACCTGCGCGTCATACCACAGGCCGTGGTTGTTGGAGGCCTTGCCCTCGTCCTTGCCATTGGCGCTTTTCAACATCCAGTCGACATAGCGGCCGAACCAGCCTTCGAGCGCGGCAATTTCGGCCGGTGTCAGCGCTATCGAGGGGGCGATCAGGCCCGCGGCGTCGATGACCGTGATAAAGCTCGCGCCGTCAAGAACGCCTTCAGGGCGGCCGTTCGACACGCCGGGCACAGCTTGGGCAAAATTCATGTTCGGGTTCATCGCCGTTGCCGGATCGAGGAACCAGGTTCGGATCACGCGCGCTGCACCTTCGGCATATTTGCGCTCGCCGCTGTAATAAAAAGCGAGCGCGAGCGTATCGGCCTCGCGCGCCATGCGGCTCAGCGCGTTGCGGTCGAAGCGGTTGCTTTCGACGTCGGGATTGGTGTCGCCGTCGCGGCGCACATAGGCGCCTTTCGGATTGGCCGGGTTCGGCCACCAGTAACGCGCGAGGCTGACATAGTCGTGACGGTCGCCCGACACGGGGATGCTGCGCTTGTCCATCACCGAGGCGGGCTTCGCCGCGAGCGCCTTGTCGGCGCGCGCGATCAGTTCGCGGTAAGCCGAACCGATCGCCGCGTCGGTCGGCAATGCCGCCTTGATCGCTTCGAGGTCGCCCGGACGCAGCGTGAAGGTACGGCGCCCGTCGAACGAAGCCGAATAGCCCTCGCCCGCCTCGCACGTCGAATCCGGGGAAAAAGCCGCCGCCGCGGACGGAAAATACGCGGCGGCGGCCAGTATAGCCCAAGGGAGTCGGGCTAAAGTCGCTGGCTTCACAGGCGAACCCGGAAGCCGAAGAAATATTGCGGGCCGCTGCGCGACACCTCCGCGATGCTGTCGTACCCGCCCTTGTACATGATATCCTGCGTGTTCGTGACGTTTAGCGCCTGCAGCTTCAGCTGGACGTTCTTGGTGATGTCATACTGCGCCGACAGGTTGAGATAGGTGCCGCCGCGTATCTCGCGGTTGGTGCCGCCGTTCGGCTTGTAATAGCCCGAGCGGTAACGAAGGTTAGCGCGGAGCGAGAGGCCCCATTTTTCGAACCATACCGATCCGCTCGCGGTCCATTTCGACAGCCCGATCAGGTTGGCGGGATCGACATAGTCGGCGATCGGCGAGGTGTCGGGATATTCGAAATTGGCGAAGGCGCGGTTGACCGATCCTTGCACGCCGAAACCGTCGAGCGGATCGGGCAGCCAGGTGAAGGCATGGCTCGCGGTCGCCTCCACGCCATAGAGGTGCCGCGTTTCGAGATCGTTCGAAGGCGCGACCGGGCTGATCGTGAAAGTCTCGGTCACCGGCGCGCCGCCGTCGCGGATCGTCGTGACGGTGATGTCGGTCGGGATCGGTTCAGAGCGACCGATGACGGTCCCCTTCGCCCATTTATAATAGCCCGCGACCGAGATCAGCGTGTCCTTCGACGCGTAGAGTTCGAGGCTGGCATCGAGGTTCCACGCGCGCAGCGGCTTGAGGTTCGGGTTCCCCGTCGTTGCGTTGAAGATGATGTTGCCCACCCCGGTGCCGGTCGAGGGGTTGAGGTTCACGCCGGCGCCGAAGCTCTCGATCCCCGACCGCGCAATCGCGCGATAGGCGGCGAGGCGCAGCTTGACCTCCTGCGACAGCTCGAACGCGATGTTCGCGCTGGGCAGGAAATAATCATAGCCACCCTTGGCGGTGTTGGTCTGGAGCTGACCCGCCGGATCGACGCTGACGGTATAGCTGTCGCCGGGCGTGTCGATGACGATGCGATAGGGCTGGCGGAAGCCGACCGAGGTGATGTCGGTTTTGACCCAGCGCAGCCCGACATTGCCGCTGAACGGCACGCTGCCCATGTCGGACTCGAAATTGGCCATCGCATAGGCGGCATAGATGCGCTCGGTGACGTCGATGTCGCTCGGGTCGCGGCCGTCGGCGGGATAGGGCAACGCGTCGTCGCTGCCGGCAAAGGTACGGAACAGGCAGTCATTGTCGAAGGTCGCCCATTTGGTGACATTCGTCCCCATGCCCTTCATGTAGGAAGTAGTGGTGAAGGGGACGCGGCAATTCTGGTTTGCCTGCGTGATCAGCGCGGTGACCTGCGCTGGCGTACCGGGGATCGTGTTGAGGTCGTTGTTACGCGCATTGTCGTTGGTGCGTTGATGATCCGACACGCGCCCGCCGAACTTGATGCCGGTGATGAAGCCGTCGAGTTCGCGGTCGATGTCGAGCCGGGCGGCCCATATCCGGTCCTTGCGGTCGGTCACGAAACGATTGCGCGCATAGACGGCGTTGTTCGCGGTCGCGAGGAACAGGTTCGGATCGGTGATGTCGAAATTGTCGAATTCCACCACCGGCACGACGTCGTCGTCCTCATAGGTCAGCGTGTAGCCGACGCGGCGTGTCGAGCGCATACGCGTCTGCTTCTGCGTCTCGGTGCGGTGGCTGTTCGAATAGGAGGCGTCGAACGCGACGTTCCAGCGGTCGGGCGACCAGATCAGGCTCAAACCGCCGCCCAGATATTCCTCGTTGCGCTGGCGCGTTTCGAGCTGGTTTTCAAGGTTGGAATTGCCGCGATAACTCATCAGCGCGCCGGGCGAATAGCCGTTGTCACCGTTGCCGATGACGAGCGGCTGGACCCCGCGCAGTCCTTCGGTGATGCCAAGAACATTGCGGTCCTCAAGGCTTTCGCGCTTCGAATATTGGCCGTCGAGGGCAATCTCGAAATCGGGCGACGGGCGCCACTGAATCGCGCCGATCAGCCCGTCGCGCACTTCGGTGGTCGTCTGGGTGCGGAAGCTGCGCGACGAATTGGCGAAATAGGCCGGCCCACGCGTTTCGCCGACGACGACTCCGCCGACGCTGCGCGGAGCATTCGTGAAAGTGCAATTCTGGTTCGCGCCGGCGCCCGTCTGCACAGCGGTTGTGCCGGTCAGCTGGAAGGGATTGTTCGCCGAGGTGTTGCAGAGCTGGAAGGTCGCATTGGCGTTGTAATAATCCTCGGGCGCGGTTGTGTCCTGCCGCTGATAGCCGATCGAGACGCCGATATCGCCGAGCCCGGTCGAGAACTGGTCGGTGTAGGAGAAGTTGGCGCGATAGCCGAGGCCGTCGTGCTGATAGACGTCATTGTCCTGCGGCTGGAAATCGCCGCGGACCTCGAACTGGATGCGGCGCTTGCCATAATCGAGCGGCTTCATCGACTTGAGCTCGATCACCCCGCCGACCCCGCCTTCGAGGAAATCGGCGCGCTGGGTCTTGTAGACGAGGACGCCGTTGACGAGTTCGGAGGGGAATTGCTGGAAGGCGACCGAGCGGTCGGGCCCAGCGGTCGACACTTCGCGCCCGTTGAAGGTCGAGAAGCTCAAGGTCGGGCCAAGGCCGCGCACTGACAGTTCGTTGGCGTTGCCCTTGAAGCGGTCGGCCGAGACGCCGACGATGCGTTCGAGCGTGTCGCCGACCGAATTGTCGGGGGTCGCGCCGATCTCGTCGCTGACGAGGCCGTCGACGACGACGTCGGCGGCGCGCTTGAATTCGATCGAGCTGCGCTGCGTCGCACGCGTGCCGGTTACAAGAATCTCGTCGCCGCCATCGACCGCCGCAGGCTGTTCGCTTGCGATTTCGGCGGGCGCATCCTGCGCCTGCGCGGGCAGCGCGCCGAACAGCGCGGCCGAGGCCAGCAGGACCGCGCGGGTCGGCAAGACCGATGGTGACTTCATTTCCCTCTCCTTTTCGAAGCCGCCCCTGGCGGCGGCGCTGACCCGGTTGATACCGGTGTCAATTTAAAATGTAATACAACTTGTCAGATGTATGACAACTTCGAGAGGGTAAGTCAATCGCCCGCTTCGTCGGGCGGAGAAGGGCCGGTCATGGTGGGCCGGCCCTTTTTATATCAACGCTTTACGCGTTTTTTCGACAGGTCGTACATGGCGGTGCCGGCGAGCAGATAGGCGCCGCTTCCGTAAAATTGCGTTTCCTGCGCGGATACGCTGTCGGGTCGGTCGCCGACCTGCTGGACCCAGCCGAGCATGCCGTCGGGCTGCACCGCACGCTGCAAAGCATCCCATCCGCGCACCGCCGAAGGTTCATAGGTTGAGCGGTCGAGCAAGCCGTTGTCGACGCCCCACGCAAAGGCGTAGGTGAAGAAGGCCGTGCCGCTCGATTCGGGCGGCGTACCGGGATCGTTGTCGAGCAGCGAGGCGGGCCAATAGCCGTCGGCCTTTTGCAGCGTTACGAGCTTCGCCGACATGTTCTTGAACAGCTTTTCATAATAGGGTCGCTGCGGGTCCTTCTTGTCCAGCACCTGCAGCACGCGCACGAGGCCGCCCATCACCCAGCCGTTGCCGCGGCTCCAGAAAAGCTTGCGGCCCTTGGCGTCGCGCATGTCGAAAAAGCGGCTGTCGCGGAAATAGAGCTGCTCCGACGGGTCGAAGAGATAGTCGGTTGTCGCCTTCCATTCCTCGTGCACGAAATCGGCATAGCGCTTGTCGCCCGTCGCCTTGGCAAGACGGAGCATCGTCGGCGGCGCCATGAACAGGGCATCGCACCAGCACCAGCGGTCGGTGCAGGTCGAGGTGCCCTTGCCGGGGGCTACGGGCACGAATTCGAGACCGATTGTCGGCCGGTTGGAGAGCACATGATCGAAATAGGTGCGCATCGGCGCGATCGCTTTCTCGCCCTCGCCATTTTGCGCCGTCCACAGCCAGGCCTGTCCGATCAACTGGTCGTCGGCGTGAAAGGGCAGGTCGCCCATCTGCCATTTTTCGGCGCGGCCGAGGTCGAGCAGCGGCTTTGCATAGGCCTTGTCGCGGTTCGCGAGTTCGGTGAGCGCGATCCAGAAGGTTGCCTGCTGCCAGTCGCGCACCTCCTGCACGCTTTTGCGCGCCGCGGGCATCGTCGCCCAGTTCGTGCGGTTCGCGAGCTGCCAGTCGGCGACACGACGCGTTTGCTCGAGGATCGTGGCAGGCTTGGGCATCGCCGGTTCAGCGGGTGCCACCGCGGCGGCGGGGGCGGTCATCATCAGGGCAAAGAGGGTCAGCGACATGGCGTTTCCTTTACGGGCGTGAGAGAGATCGAAGACAGGGCGAGGCGCATCGGCGCGCTCGACGAGAGCGCGAAAGGCGCGGTGATGGTATCGAGCCTGGCGTCGATGAGACAGGACAGCGGAATCGACAGTGTCTGCCAGCCTTGGCCGGCGAACCCGGCAAGGCGGGGTGCGATATCGAGCCGCGCGGTGCAGCCGGGACCGCAGCGGATTTCCAGCATTGCGGGCGCGGTCGGCGCCTGATCGACGCGAAGGTCGAGCGTGAGCGCGAGCGGCCCGGCGCCCGACAAATCGGCGGCGCGCGGGTTGGCGACGATCAACGTTCCGCGCGATTTGCCCGACCAGGCGATTTCGCGCGCATCCTCCTGCGCGTCGCGGTCGACCGGACGCACCGCGATCGCACCATTGTCGGCAGCGCCGTTGATCGCCTGCGGGCTGTCGTTCGCGCCGTCGATCTGGAGCAGGCGCGTCCCGATGGCGCGACCGCGCGCGAAAATGGGGCCGGTGAGCGGCTGTTCGACGATGATGCCGGGATCTTCGGAAAGCGTAGGGGCGGGGCTGCGGTCGGCGAATTTCAGGCCGTATCCGAAGGGGTAGAGCGGCTTATAGTCCGCGTCGCCGACATCGAGCGGCACGCCTTTCGCGTCGGCGGGCCACGAGAAGGGCAGCTTGCCTTTGAAGTCGGCCTTGCCGAACAGGACATCGACAACTCCGCCGCCTTCGGAACCCGGCAGCCATGCCGCGACAAAGGCGTCGGCGGCGTTGATATGGCGATTGACCCATAGCGGGCGGCCCGACAGGAAGACCGCGACGACGGGAATGCCCGCGGCCTTCAGCCGCATCATCGTGTCGAGGCTGCCGCGCGTATCGTCGAAATAGAGATCGGCGCGGTCACCCTGGAATTCGGCATAGGGATCTTCGCCAAACACGACGATCGCCGCGTCGGGCTTCGTCGTGAAACGGCCGTTGATTGAAAACTCCGCCGTGCCGCCACCCGCTTTCGCGGCATCGCGCATAGCTGCAAAGATCGAGGTCGCGCCGGGGAAATGCTCGGGCTTGGTCCCGGTGCCCTGCCAAGTCAGCGTCCAGCCGCCCGACTGTTTCGCGACATTGTCTGCGCCGTCGCCCGCGACGAGGATGCGCGCATTGGCTTTGAGCGGCAGAACGCCGCTATTCTTCAGCAGGACGAGCGATTCTTGCACCGCCTGGCGCGCAACCGCACGATGGCCGGGGGCGCCGAGCAACTCGTAGCGGCCGGCATATTCGCGCGTCGACGGTTTGCCCGCCTCGAACAGGCCGGAGCGCAGCTTCACCCGCAGGATGCGGCGTACGGCATCGTCGAGCCGCGCCATAGGCAGCGTGCCCGCCTCTGCCGCGGCGAGGGTCGAGGCGTAGAGCCCTTTCCAGCTCGCCGGCCCCATATAGAGGTCGAGCCCCGCGGCGATCGAGGCGGGGCAATCGGTGGGCGAGCAGCCCGGCACCTTGGCATGCCCGTCCCAGTCGCCGACGACGAGCCCGTCGAAGCCCCAGCGCTGCTTGAGCACGCCGGTCAGCAGGCTGGAACTGCCGTGCATCTTGACGCCATTCCATCCCGAAAAGCTCGCCATCACGCTCTGCACATCGGCCCCCAGTGCGGCGACATAGGCGGGGGCGTGGAGGCGGATCAGTTCGGCTTCGGGAATTTTCGCGTCGCCGCGGTCGCGGCCGCCCTCGGTGCCGCCATCGGCGAGGAAATGTTTCGCGGTGGCGATGATATGCGGACCCTTGAGCCAGTCCTTGTCGCCGCGCCGCCCCTGAATGCCGTGGACGAGCGCGGCGGCATAGCTCGTCGCGATCGCCGGATCCTCGCCAAAGCTTTCATAGGTCCGCCCCCAGCGATCGTCGCGCGCGACCGCGATCGTCGGGGCGAAGGTCCAGTCGAGCCCGGTGACACGCATCTCGATCGCGGTGACCCGCCCGATCTTCTCCATCAGCGCCGGATTCCGCGCCGTGCCGAGGCCGATATTGTGCGGGAAGAGCGTCGCTCCGACGATATTGTTATGACCGTGGACGGCGTCGGAGCCCCACATAACCGGGATGCGCGGCAGCATGCCGTTCGGGCGCATCGAAGCGGCATAATAGGCATCGGCTGCGGCGACCCACGCAGAGGGCAGGGCGAATTCATCGCCGCCGGGCGACGAACTGCCGCCGTTGAGGATCGAGCCGAGATGATAGGCCGCGACATCGTCGGGGGTCGTGCTGCCGATATCGCCCTGAATGATCTGGCCGACTTTCTGTTCGAGCGACATCGCCGCGATCAGCGTGTCGATTCGTTTTTCGATGATCGGGTCAGCGGCAGGAGCGGTGAGTGGGGCCCACATATCGGGGTCCGCCATGCCTGCGGTGTCGACGGCAAAAGATGCCGGGGCCCAGGACAGCAAAGCCACGGACAGGCTTGCCACGACAAGGGCGCGCCACGCGCTTCGCATCACTCCACCCTCTCCCTCGACCCGTCCGGCTTTTCGCCTTGACACCGGTGACATATGTCTTTCCTTTTGGGTCGGAAGTCAATAAGGTTGTCACACAACTAGCCTGTATGGCAATGAGGGGGTGGAATGCCGAAGATCGTGTCAGCCCGGGTGATATTGACCTCGCCGGGCCGCAATTTCACGACGCTCAAGATCGAGTGCGACGACGGGACGACCGGCGTCGGCGACGCGACGCTCAATGGCCGCGAGCTCGCCGTCGCGGCCTATCTGTCAGAGCATGTCGTGCCGTCGCTGATCGGGCGCGACGCGCATCGGATCGAGGACATCTGGCAATATCTCTATAAGGGCGCCTACTGGCGCCGCGGCCCGGTGACTATGGCGGCGATCGCTGCGGTCGACATGGCGCTGTGGGATATCAAGGGCAAGGTCGCGGGGCTGCCGGTGTACCAGCTGCTCGGCGGCGCATCGCGCGAGGGCTGCATGGTCTATGGCCATGCGAATGGCACGACGATCGACGATACGATCGAGGCGGCGCTCGATTACCAACGACAGGGGTATAAGGCGATCCGCCTGCAATGTGGCGTGCCCGGAATGGCGTCCACCTATGGCGTCAGCAAGGACCGCTATTTCTACGAGCCGGCCGACAATGACCTGCCGACCGAGAATATCTGGTCGACGGCGAAATATATGCGTATCGTCCCCGAGCTGTTCGCTGCGGCGCGCGAGGCGCTCGGCTGGGACGTGCACCTGCTCCACGATGTCCACCATCGGCTGACCCCGATTGAGGCGGCGCGGCTCGGCAAGGATCTCGAGCCCTATCGCCCCTTCTGGATCGAGGATGCGACCCCGGCCGAGGATCAGGACGCATTTCGCCTGATCCGCCAGCATACGACGACGCCGCTCGCGGTGGGCGAGATTTTCTCGTCGGTGTGGGACTGCAAGGCGCTGATCGAAAACCGGCTGATCGACTATATCCGCGCGACGGTGCTCCATGCGGGCGGCATCACGCATATGCGCCAGATCGCTTCGCTCGCCGACCTCTATCAGGTGCGCACCGGATGCCACGGCGCGACCGACCTTTCGCCGGTGACGATGGCGGCGGCGCTGCATCTCGGGCTCGCGATCCCCAATTTCGGCATCCAGGAATATATGCGCCATAGTTCGGAGACCGACGCGGTCTTCCCGCACGCCTATCACTTCGCGGATGGCATGCTCCATCCGGGCGACGCGCCCGGGCTTGGCGTCGACATCGATGAGGCGCTTGCCGAAAGCTTTCCTTACGCCCGTGCCTATCTGCCGGTGAACCGGCTCGAAGACGGAACAATGTGGAGTTGGTGATGCGTTTGACCTTTCTTGCCCTTGCTTTGCTCGCCGCCCCGGTAGGCGCGCAGGAGCACAAACCGATGCGACCCGCGACCGCCGACGAGCAAAAGGCGCGCGCCGCGGTGGTGATCGCCGACTATCGCTTCGACGACCTGCTGTGGGAAAACGACCGCATTGCGTTTCGCATCTATGGTCGTGCGCTTCAGACGGCCGAGCCGCCTTCGTCGTCGGGGGTCGACGCGTGGGGCAAGCGCGTGCGCTGGCCCTTCATGGACCGGCAATTGCGTACGGGGGATCAACATGCCGACCATGGCGAGGGAATCGATTTCTACAATGTCGGCACCGGGCGAGGCGTCGGCGGGCTCGGTATCTGGTACGACAACAAGCTGTGGACATCGCGGAACTATGTGCGCCCGCGCATCCTGCAATCGGGCCCCGGCGTCGCCGATTTCACCATCGATTATGAGCCATGGCCGGTCGATACGCTGCGCACAGTGCGCGAGACACGGCGCTTCACCCTGCCGGCGGGAACCAACTTCACGCGGATGACTTCGACCATCGCGTCGAACAGCGATGCAGAGATGGTCGTTGGAATCGGCATTTCGAAACGACCGATCAATGGCAGCAAACTCGGCGAGGTTCGGAAAGACGAGGCTGGCGCGCGCATGAGCTGGTGGGGCCCAGCCGACGGCGAAGGCGATAGCGGCAAGGGGCGGATGGCGGCGGCGGTGATCGTCGATCCAGCGAGTTTTGCGGGCTTCGCCGAGGACGCCGACAATATTCTGATCCTTGTACGCGTCCAGCCCGGTCGACCGTTCGTCTATTATAGCGGCGCGGCGTGGGATCGCGGTGGGGACTTTGCGACCCGCGAGGCATGGAATAGCTATGTCGACGCGCAGCAGCCCGATTTCGGGCCCTAGCCAGTTTCGCGGCGCGATGATAACGCATCATCCATGGCGATAACTAAGGCGGCGTCGCTGGCGGATGATCTGGTCCAGCGGTTCGAGGAACAGATCGAATCGGGCGAGATGCCCGTCGGATCGCGTTTCCCGACTGAAAAAGAGATAACCGAGACGTTTGGCGTCAGCCGCACCGTGGTGCGCGAGGCCTATTCGCGGTTGTCCGCGCGCGGATTGCTCGAATCGCGGCGCGGGTCGGGGGCCTATGTGCCCGATGGCGCTCAATATCGCGCTTTTCAGGTCACCGCCGAAGAGGTCGGCGAGATCGACGATGTGCTCAAGCTGCTCGAAATGCGTATGGGGTTCGAGGCCGAAATGGCCGATCTCGCCGCGCGGCGCCGCACTGGCGCAGATCTGGCCGCACTCCGCGACGCGCTCGCCGCGATGGAGGATAGCAGCGACGTCGATGCCTCGGTCGCAGCCGATACCGCCTTTCATGCGGCGATCGCCAGCGCGACGGGCAACCCCTATTTCCTGCGCTTCACCCAGTTCCTCGGCGTCCGCCTCGTGCCGTCGCGGCGATTGTATCTGCAGGGTGACGATCCCGTGCAACATCAACGTTATGCTCACACGATTAACCGCGATCATGAGGCGATCGTCGTCGCGATCGAAGCGGGCGACCCCGTCGCCGCGCGCCGTGCCGCGCGCCGGCATATCGAAAAATCGATACTTCGATATCGCTCGCTCAAGGAGAGCCGGTAACCGGTCGCCGAATCGTCGGCCGAATCGGGCGCCGCGTCGGTGGCCGAGAATGGGTCACGCTGGAAATTAGCTATCTACTGACCTTGATTTCGACTCGCGATGGTCTATTCAACCCCCGTGCAAGGCGACCCCGACAATTACATCAGCCTGCTGTCTGCCGCGCAGATCGAAACGTTGCGGCACGTTTATGGGCACAAAAATTCCAAGCAGATCGCGCGCCTGATGAACGTATCGCCGCATACCGTCGATGAGCGCGTGCGGCGCGTGTTAAAAAAACTTAATGTTTCCAATAGAATAGAGGCGGCGCGGATTCTGGCGGTTAACGGTGTCTTCGATCATGTTACCCCTTATCAGCCTTTGACATATCAATTGATCGACCTTGGCGAGGTTGCTCCGCCCCCCGATGCGGATGGGGGGCGCAGTTCGTTTCGGCGATTTTTCGATATAGGTTCGCCATTTCCAACCGCGTCCCAGCCGGCCAACCGGCATGGGTTGATGGAAAGGATAATTTGGCCGATTTTGATCGCTTTTGCGACAATATTGGCTTTCTCCGCCCTCTATTCGATCCTTGTCGGACTCGGTCGTGTTCTGACCTGATGTTCGAACGAATGCTGCGGGGGGGAACCGGTAGCATTCTTTTTCAAGGAAAAAGAGTATGCTGAATCAACGAGTTTCTGCGGCGAAGAAGATCGCTTCCGACCTGCATCTGGCCGAAGACGCCATCGACGAAGCGATGATCCGTATCGCCCAGCTCGCCGCGACGCTGCCCACCGCGCGCCGCGAAACCAACATGTCGGCGATTGTTGGCCAGGACGCGATGGCCAAGGTCGCGCATGCGCTTGCGGCCGCCGGCGAAGTTCGCCAGCTGCTCACCGATGCGCATCTGGCGCTCACGGTGACGCAGAAGGAAGTCGGCCTCGGCACGCGCATGTTCGGCGCGGGCGTCAAGCCGGCCGCTGCGAAGCTGGTCGACGAAGGCAGCAACGATCATTCGGGTGTCGACGCCCCGGCGTTCGTGAAGGCCGGTTGATCCGCAAGAAAGGTTGACAGCCACAATGTGGTCCGTGGCGATTTATTATGCGGTTTTGCTCATCACGGTGGCCGTCGCGATCAAGCGCGGCGGGCCACTGGAGCGCTGGGCAGCCTATACAGCATTGATCGCCTCTGTCCTCACCAGTGCCCTGACGCCCTTTCCGACCTGGACCGATATTGAACTGAATATCTTCGTCATCGACGTGCTGGTTCTGCTGAGCTTCTGGTTCATCGCGATGCGCACGCAGAGTTTCTGGCCTTACTGGATTACCGGATGGCAATTGATCGCCATTTTCGGACATATTCAGAAGTTCATGTTCTCGGAGATATTGGCGCGACCCTACTCGCTCCTCTCAGTCTATATATCGTACCCGATCCTGCTGCTGATCATCTATGCATCGGGTTCGTCCAGTCGGCGGAGTGAAGTTACGGCCTGATATGTGGCTCCCCAGGGGCATCGTCACATGCAGCAATTTTCGAACCAAGAAATTGCCGAACTGAAATCGCGGGTCGACCAGATCCATGACCTGCTTGCGGGCCGCGGCGAGGAATCGCCCGTCGCGACGTTGCGCGCGGTCGACAGCAGCCGGTCCGAGGCGCCCCAGAAGACCGGGCTGCTCGACCAGCTGTCGTTCAGCATCCAGATGCGCCGCATCCGCCGCAGCCATTTTGGCAGCGCCGAAATGTCGGGGCCGGTCTGGGACATGATGCTCGACCTGATGCTCGCGGGCGCGCACGGCCGCGTTCTCAGCGCTAGCGATCTCGCGACCGGCGCGGGTGTCCCGCTTTCGTCGGGTCTGCGCATGATCAGCGCGCTCGAACGGCTGGGGCTGGTGCACCGCTCGATCGACGAGCGCGACCGGCGCCGCACGATCGTCCGGCTCACCGATATCGGGACCGAGCGTATGGCCACCTATTTCGAGAAAATCGGCACCGCCTGGCAGACCGCGCAGACGCTGGCCGCCTGATTCCCCTCGATCGGGTGCGGGGCCGACTGGTCGCGCGCGCCGCACCCGGTCACCCCTATTCGGTCATTTCCTTCATCATACGATCGACCTTGATCATCGCCTCGCGCTTGATCTGGCAAATGCGCGCGGCGCTGACGTCGAGCGTCAGGCCGATTTCGTGCAGGTTGAGCTCTTCGAAGAAATAGAGCTGGAGCACCATCTGCTCGCGATGCGACAGGCGGCCGACACACTGGCGCAGCGCGCCCATCAGATCCTCCTGTTCGCACCGTTCGTCGGCCCCGGCGTCTTCGTCGGCGGCAAGGAAAGCGCCGATGTCGGTCAGCTCGTCGAGTGAGGTCGACCGGCCATGCGTCGCATTGCGCTCGAGCGCGAAATAATCCTCCGCCGACATATCGAATGCGACCGCCATTTCGGCCGTGGTCGGTGCGCGCATCAACTGCTGTTCGAGCGTCGCGCGCATCGCGTGAATCCGCTTCGCCGCAACCATCGCCGAGCGACCGACATCGGCTTCGCGGCGTAGCTGGTCGATCATCGCGCCGCGGATGCGCGTCGTCGCATAGGTGGCAAAGGCGAAGCCGCGCTCTTCATAATTGCGGCTCGCCTCGATCAGCGCGATCAGCCCGGTCTGGATCAGATCGTCGAGTTCGCTTGTCCGCGACACGCGCGAAAACACCTGCCACGCGATCTTGCGGACCAGCGGCGAATATTCCTCGACCAGCGCCTCGACGCTTTCGCCGTAGCCGCGCGCGCGCGGCGCCCGGCCGGCGGTCCCGGCAAATTGCTCGGCGGGCTCAATTCTCATGCGGTTGGTCCTCCATGTGGGCTTCGAGCCCGGACGCGAGGCGGGGCACTTCGGCGCCGATCGTCGCGACGATTTCGGTCTGTTTGTTTGCCGGGATTTCGAGGTAAGAAATGACGGCAACATCGGGGAAGGTGGCGCGCACGAGGCGCGAAAGCGCGGAACGGCAGATCGGCGAGGCGACGAGCGCGAAGCTGCGCGTTTGCAGGAGCAGCGGTTCGACGGCTTGGCCGACCTGTTCGATGATCGTCATCGCCATGCCATGTTCGAACGGCCATTCGGCAGCGGGATTGGCGCGGACTGCCTGGTTAAGCAGCATCTCGACCTCGGGGCTGAAGGTCACGACGGGCAGCGGCATCCGGCTGGGCACGATCGTCTGGACGATCAGCGCACCGATGCGCTGGCGCACCGCTTCGACGAGATCGATTTCGCCGAGCTGCTGGGCCGCGAGCGACACCATCGCCTCCGCGATCTTGCGGAAATCGCGCAGCGGCACCCGCTCGACGAGCAAGGATTTGCAGAGGCTGGCGACGCGCGGCAACGAATAGCCCTGCGGTGAAAGGTTCTGCGCGAGCTGCGGATAATGGACCTTGAGATTTTCGATCAGCGACTGCGCATCGTCGATCCCGAACAGTTCGGCGGCGGCGCCGACGATGCTGTTATTGAGGTGCGTCGCAACGACGGTGGCGGGGTCGACGACGGTATAGCCCGCAGCGATCGCGTCATTCTGCATCGCTTTGGGAATCCACAGCGCGTCGAGGCCGAAGGTCGGGTCCTTGCACGGACGTCCGACAACCTTGGTGACAAGATCGCCCGAATCGAGCGCGAGCATTTCGTTGGGGAAGACCTCGTCCTCGCCGACGATCACCCCGGCGACCGAGATGCGATAGACGTTGCCGGGCAGCGACAGATCGTCGCTGACTTTCACCGGCGGGACGACAAAGCCGAGTTCCTTCGACAATTGGCGGCGGATGCCCGTGATGCGCGTCATCAGCGGCGAACCCTTGCGTTCGTCGACGAGGGTGACGAGCGCATAACCGATTTCGAGCTGGCACGCGCTCGCGTCGCTGACGTCGGCCCATTCGATCCGCGACGGATCGGGCGCGGGGGCGGCGGGTTCGGGCAGGTCGGCGATCGCGGCGGCGCTGCGGCGCAGCTGCCAGCCGATTCCGAAGGACAAGGCCGCGGCGGGCAGGATCAGCATCTGCGGCATCGAGGGAACGAGGCCGAGGATGAAGAGGATGCCGCCAACCGCCATCCACACGGTGGGCGAAGCGAACTGACTGCTGATCTGGCCGCTGAGGTCGAACGGCGAGGCGACGCGGGTGACGATGGCGGCGGCGGCGATCGAGAGCAGCAGCGCCGGAATCTGCGCCACCAGCGCGTCGCCGATCGCGAGCGTGACATAGTTGCTGCCGGCTTCGGAGAAGCTCAGGCCGTGGCTGAAGATACCGAGTATCAGCCCGCCGACGATGTTGACGAACAGGATCAGCAGGCCGGCGATCGCGTCGCCCTTCACGAATTTCGAGGCACCATCCATCGAGCCGTAGAAATCGGCTTCGGTCGCGACTTCGACGCGGCGTGCCTTGGCTTCTTCGGGGCTGAGCAGCCCGGCGTTGAGGTCGGCGTCGATCGCCATCTGCTTGCCCGGCAGCGCGTCGAGGGTGAAGCGCGCCGACACTTCGGACACGCGCCCCGCACCCTTGGTGATGACGACCATGTTGATGATCATCAGCACGAAAAAGACGAACAGGCCGACGACATAGTCGCCGCCGATCAGCACCTGACCGAACGCTTCGATGACATGGCCCGCCGCGGCGGTTCCCTCGTGCCCGTGGACGAGCACGACTCGCGTCGAGGCGACGTTGAGCGCGAGGCGGAACAGCGTCGCGAGCAGCAGGACGGTCGGGAAGGACGAAAAGTCGAGCGGCTTGGCGGCCGACAGCGCGACCATCAGGATCGCGAGGCTGATCATGATATTGGCGACGAAGCTGATGTCAAGGATCAGCGGCGAGACGGGAATGACCATCAAGCCGACAAGGATCAGCATCCCGACGGGGAGCGCGGCGGCGCCGGCCATGCGGCCGATGTTGCCGAGGTTGAAGCCGGCGGTCATGCCGCGCCTCCCGAAAGCGACGCGAGCCGCCGATAGGCATCGGCGGCAAAGCCCATCGAGAGGGTCTTCGGCATAGGTTGGATATCCATCATCTGGAGCGGCGGGCGTCCGCCGCCGGTGCCCGCGAGACCGCTCGAACTGCTCGCTTGCGCGTGCCAGCCCGAAGGGGCGAAGGGTTTCATATTTTCGATCTTGCCGCCGTCCTCGAGCTTCACGCGAAAGCGTTCGCGGATCTCGGCGAGGCTGCGCATGCTGCCGTCGGGGGCGTAGAAGACCGAGCGGTTTGCCGCCGCGGCCTCGGGCATCATCGTCGCGCCGGGCTGGTCGGGGTTCGCTGCGAGCGCGGTGAGGAAGTTGGCGGCACCGCCGCTGCCCAGGAAGTG
>Ga0209050_1001571_pt1 | contig 23737 bp, 20 predicted proteins | sample Araplavi_mTSA_r2_FD_184276 | JGI IMG/M metagenome (GOLD analysis project Ga0209050, IMG submission 184276) | Arabidopsis root microbial communities from North Carolina, USA - plate scrape MF_Cvi_mTSA_r2 (SPAdes) (version 2) | ecosystem: Host-associated > Plants > Roots > Endosphere | place: USA... | reverse complement strand
GACTGCCAGGCCTGTGAGCAGGACCTTAATGAGCAGTTTCCAGTTCAAACGCTTCGGATTTGGTGAAAATTTCGCGGATGGTGTAGGTTGTTTTGTGCTGCGATTCATAATAGACACGCATAATCAACTCGGCGATCAAGCCAAACGTCAGGAACTGGATGCCCGCCAAAATGAGGGTGATGCCCAGGATCAGGATAGGCCTTCCCCAAATGTCGTTCCCCAGAATTTTAAGAACAAGGAGGTACAGGCTAATGGCCGAGCCCAACATGAAACACACGATGCCCAGCGGGCCGAAAAAATGGATCGGTCGCCTGAAATATTTTTTAAAGAACACCATGAGCAGCAGGTCGCTCATGACCTTAAATGTCCGGCCTAATCCATATTTGGATGTGCCGAATTGCCGGGCGTGATGCTTCACGTCCACATCGACAATCCGGCCCCCTTCCATGACGGCCAGGATGGGGATAAAACGGTGCAATTCGCCGTACAAACCCAGGTGCTTGGCGGTTTCCTTTCGGAAAACTTTCAGCGTGCAGCCGTAGTCACGAATGGTCACACCCGTTAATTTCCGGATGAGCCGGTTGGCGATCTTGCTGGGTATTTTGCGCAACAGCGCACCATCCTTCCGGTTCTTGCGGTTACCGGCAACGATGTCCCAGTTTTCGGCTTTCAACTTTTCCAGCATGAACGGAATGTCCGTGGGATCGTTTTGCAAATCGCCATCCATCGTCACGATATAGTCGCCGGTCGCCGTGGCAATGCCGGAGGCCATGGCCGCGGTTTGGCCGTAGTTGTTGTTCAACACGACCAGTTTCACATGATGGTCGGCATGATGCTTTACTTCGGCCACGGTACGGTCTGTTGAGCCGTCGTCGACCAGGATAACTTCATATTGGTATTTGACGAGGGCGCTGTTGATGGCTTTCAGTAAGGGCTGAACATTCTCCTCCTCATTGTATAAGGTGACTACTACCGATAATTCCATAATCCTTACAAAGGAACTTGATCCTGTCCGTTTTTCAATTAATTCAGCGTTACTTTAAATTGAATAAATTCATACTACCATAACCAAACTATAAGAGATTGGTTTTAGTTTTCGGCATGCAAATTGTTTCGAAGCGACCTCTTACTTTTCTCCTCCTGCTCGGCGCATTCCTCTATTTCGCCAACCTGGGCGGACCTTCCATCTACATTCTCGATGAAGCCAAAAATGCCGGCTGTGCCCGCGAAATGATGGACCGGGGCGACCTGGTGGTGCCCACCTTCAACGGCGAACTCCGCACCGATAAGCCGCCGCTTCATTATTACTTCATGATGATGTCTTACCGCGTCTTCGGAGTGTCGGCCTGGGGTGCGCGGTTCTTCTCTGCAATTGCCGGGCTGTTGCTCATCGCATTGCTCTATGTCCAGGTTGGTCGCATGCTGAATGAGCGCGCGGCGTTCTTCTCGGCGCTGGTCATGCTCAGCTCCATCCAGCTCACCATTCAATTTCACCTGGCGGTGCCGGATCCTTACCTCATCCTTTGCATCACCTGGTGCCTGCTTTCTTTCTTCCGGGGTTTTCACGACCAACCCGGACAACTGTGGTGGATGTATGTGGCTGCCGCGCTCGGGTTTCTCACGAAGGGGCCCATCGCCATCGTGATGACCGGGTGCATTGTTTTCGTTTACCTCATCCTCACCAAACAATTTTCACTGGCCTCGATAAAACGATTAAAGCTGTTGCCCGGCGCGTTGTTGTTTTGTGCTATAGCCTTACCGTGGTATGTGGCCGTAGGCAATGCTACGCACGGCGAATGGCTGCGCGGATTTTTCATCGGTCATAACCTGGAACGCTACACGTCCACCATGGAGGGCCATGGCGCTTTTCCCCTGGCACCCTTTGTGATCTTGCTGGCGGCGTTGTTGCCGTTCTCTGTATTTATCGTGCAGGCCTGCAGGCTGGCCTGGCGTGAGCGAACAGCGAAACCCTTCCTGCTTTTTTGCCTTGTGGTGGGCCTGGTCTTTGGCGTTTTCTTTTCTTTCTCCAGGACCGTTCTCCCCAGTTACCCCGCGCCGGCCATTCCCTTTCTCGCAATGGTTCTGGGATATTTCTTATCTACACTGACCCCGTCTCACGCCTTCTCGAAGACCGGGCTGACCGTGAGCTTCTCGGTACACCTTGTCATCGCTGTTGCGCTCCTGATCGGTGGCATCCTTGCGCTTCAACAAGAAAAAGAATTGCAAGATCTGCTCCCGGTGGTGTGGATATTTTTACCCCTGCCCATAGGCGCCCTTTTGGGGTGGTATTTCTACCGTCAAGGCAAGATCGGGCCGTTCATTTATAGCTGGTCGGCCGGCTGGATGCTGGTGGTGGTACTGTTCTTTTACGTGGCGTATCCGGCCATCGATCGCAAGAACCCCGTGTCGCGCTCGATGCCCGAACTGGTGCGTACCTATTCTGACCGCCAGATCGTTTCCTTTCACTTATTTAACCCGGCCTACGCTTTCAACCTGAAAAAGACCATCGAAGTTTATCATGCTCCGGCCGCACTGGACTCGCTGGCCAAAAGTCCCAGCAAGGTCGTCGTCATCACGCGGGCACAATATTTGGAGGAACTACCGAAGGACACCCCGCTAAAAATTATTTACCGTAGTAAAGACCTATTTGAGAGCAGCGAGACGGTGCTGATGGTCAACTAAGGCATCCCCCGTTTGCTTGTCGGGGGAAAAAGGTCTAACTTAATCATTCCTAAGCCTGCTATATTTCCCCAAGGAGTGTATTGGGCTTTTTTTATTCAGTCAACACAACACGAATCTCGCCATGAAAAATGTACTGTTGGTAGACGACGACAAGATCTTCAATTTCATCAACACCCAGATGCTGAAGCAGACCGGTATGGCCAGCGAGATCCATACGGCCCTGAACGGCAAGCAAGCGATCGACTATTTGAATGAAAGCTACCGGGAGACGTCATCGGTTCCCGACGTGATCTTGTTGGACCTCAATATGCCCGTCATGAACGGTTTTGATTTTTTGGAAGCCTTCAAAATCATGAGCCTGCCGGACAAAGAAAAAGAACACGTCAACATCATCGTCGTCACGTCCTCCGACAACCCACAAGACATCGACAAGGCCAGGTACATGGGCGCCAACCATTACCTGACAAAACCCCTGTCGGCGGAAAGTCTGAAACACGCGCTGGAATATTCCGAGTAGGAAAAGATCATCACAGTTGCTAAATTCATTTCAAGCCGGGATGTTTTCCCGTGCCGGTTCGCTCTATTCCACCCTATCTCAAAATGCTCGTATGAAAACCCACCGACTGCTGTTCGTCTTCCTTTTTTCTTGTGCACTTCAAAATGTACTATCCCAGGCGTTGTATGAAATCCCCGAAAATACAAAAACGCGGTGGAGCAGTTTTGAAAATCCGGCCGCGGAAAAAGGGATGGGTGGCCGCGAGAATAAAACAGCCAAGGGCCATGCGTTTGATATGATCGATCCGAAAGGTTCCAAAATCATGCTCGACTATAAGGGTGCGGGGATCGTTCGCCGCATCTGGCTCACGGTGAACGAGCGCTCGCCCGTGATGTTGCGGTCATTGCGTTTGGAGATGTATTGGGACAATGCAAAAACACCGGCGGTGTCGGCACCGTTGGGAGATTTCTTTGGCATTGGTTTAGGCCGGAGGATGCCTTTTGAAAGTGAGTTCTTCTCCGACCCGGAAGGCAGGTCTTTCAATTGCAACATCCCCATGCCGTTTAACACGGCGGCAAAAATTATCATCATCAACGACGCAACGGTTCCCGTCATGCTTTTTTATGATGTCGATTTTACGACGGTAGAGAAACACGATAAACCCGTGTTCTACTTTCACGCCTATTGGAACCGCGAGAACAAGACAAAGCTGGAGCGCGACTTTGTCGTGCTTCCTTCCGTGGCGGGCAAAGGAAGATTCCTGGGGATGAATGTTGGCGTGATTGCCGACAGCATCTACGAGACCAGCTGGTGGGGCGAGGGCGAAGTAAAGCTCTTTCTCGACGGCGATTCGCAGTTTCCCACGCTGACGGGAACGGGCACAGAAGATTATATCGGCACCGCGTGGGGCCAAGGCCAGTATGCCAACCGTTATCAAGGGTGTCCCCTGGCCGACGCGAAGAACCGGCAGTGGAGTTTTTACCGCTACCATGTTCCCGATCCCATTTATTTTCAGACCCAATGCAAGGTTACCCTCCAACAAATCGGCGGCGAGTCCACGGATTTCGTGCGACGTTTGAAGAAGAAAGGAGCCGTGTTAAAGCCGGTGAGCGTAGCCGCGGATAAATTTCACAAAATATTGGAGATGAATCCTGTTCCCGATCTCATGAGCGATGGCTTCCCGCAAGGCTGGACCAACTACTATCGCGAAGACGACGTGTCGGCCACGGCCTATTTCTATCTCGACAAACCGGCAAACGCGCTCCCTGCCATTGCTGGTCTGGAAGCGCGAACCAAAAATTTGTTGATCGTTAAAAAGGATTGATCCTAGCGAGGCGTTACCGTTTCCCAGGCGGCACCACGGATCTCTTTTCGCATCGCCATGTCGTTGTCCGGAACGATCACGGCCACCCACGGGGTGTCGGCCGAAGTGATGTGTCCACGCCATTCCAACGATCCCGTCGCACCCGGCTTTAGGTTAATCTCTTTGACAGCGCCTGGCAGGGAGAGGTTGTCTACGCGCACGCTGAACTTGTGCGGACCATTCCCGCGGGCTTTTAGCGTCAGGATCACTTCACCCTTGGAGGTCCTGGCCGAAAGGTCCAGGCTCAACGCATGGGCCGTACGCAAATCCAGTTGATAGGAACCGCCCGGCAAGAAAGTTTGTGTTTGCTCGGGGCCGCTGCCGGTGATGGTATATTTGCCCTCGGGCAAGAAGCTCCGGAAGTGGCCGGTTGCCCTATCGGGCGATACGGGAATGACTTGTCCGGTGGTCGACTCCTTGAAGTTGACCGGGCCGTCGGCCTGGCCTTCCACCAGCGAGGGACCGGCGAGGTCTTTGAGCAGCCAAACCCAGCGTGCAACGGGATGTACCCATATTTCTTTATACGTCCACGTATTTTGAACGGGCCAATAGGGCGCATCCGCCTCTCCCCGGCTTTGAATGCCCACGGGAAGCCCACCTACCATATCGCCCGATGATGGCGTGTAGATGGGCGCAAAGTCGTATCCCTCGCCCCACATGGTGCTTTGTGAAAAAGGATTCCGGCCGATGATCCATTCGAGTTGGTGTTGTGATAATTGCGCCGCCGGAAGATCACCCCGCAAATGCGCTGCACTGGCGAGCGCCTGGGCTTGGGGCAGGATGGTGCCGAAATGTCCACGATAGTCCATCCACACCGGGAACAGCCGCAGGTAATGTCCCTTGCCCAGCGGCACGCCGTTGAGGACTTGTTTGCGGAAAGATTCCTTGCGGCTTTCGGGCACGTTGATGTATTCATCGTCGGTGTAAACCGACGCGGGTAGCACACCATAGGGCGCGGTATAGTTGCTGATCGTTTTCAAATACTCTGAGTAGAGTGTGACACTGGAGTACCACTTCATCCAATCGGCGTGGTCTGGAAAAGCATCGCACAAGGCGGTGAGGGCAAGTGTCGGGCCTTGCTCGCGGCCGCGATGGCAGTAGTGCAGGATGCGTTCCTTGGCGGTAGTGGTATAGAAGAAACCGGTCAGGGGCGTATCCCAATCCGTGCGCTTCCGCTGCTGGGAGTCGGTGATCACGGACGACAGTTCGATGGCTTTGTCTGCATATTTTTTGTTACCGGTCGCTTTCCACAAATCGATGGAGGCCATGATGGCCTGGGATGCCAGTTCATGTTGCACATTGTCGGAGTCGAACGATCCTCTCCAAATTTCCTTCGAGGGCTTCACGTTGGCCATGCCGGCGACGGCAAACGTCCAGTCGGCCTCGGCCATTTTCAAGGCAAACTTTGCCTGGCGCTCGTCGCTGTCCTTGAGGACGCGGGCGGCGATGGCCTCCACGGCAGCGGCCTGGAAGTTTGTCATGGGACTGTTGCGGGCGTTGGCGGTGAGGTCGTCGAAGTCGCCCATGATGTTGTTGGTACGACGGCTGCTGATAGAGCCACCGTTGCGATAGCCATCCCCGAAACTTGTCTTCGTCACCCAGTCCAGCCCCCATCGCGCTTCTTCCAGCACGCGTTCGTACAGATCAGGATGGTCGCCCCGCGATTTCAGTTGTTCGGCGAGGCTGAACAGACCATACGTGATCTCTCCTGTATTCTCAATGCCTTGGGTGAGGTCGCCGGCATCGTGCCAGCCGCCGTTGATGATCATGCGTTTATCACCATGCACACACATCCAGTCGCGGTGGCAAACCCCGTGGACGCCGGGGATCTCTGCGCCGCAGCGTTCGGCATAGAAAAAGTTGAGGGCTTTCCAGAGGGTGCGTTCATACACGTCTGCGTCGATGCGAAACGGTTGCGAGCTGACTTCGCCGGCTTGAAGAATATAGCTCCCCGGTCGCCTCACCTCGGAGAAGTCCATCACCTGGAAGGTGCCAATGTGCGAGCTCACCGCCGCGATCGGTTTCGTCAATACGATCTCTCCCGTGGTTTCGTCGATCAGTTTAAAATCGGTTGCCTTGATGTTGTTGGCCACGGCGGTTTTCTGCGCGCCGGTCTGGTAACCGGTATGGCTATACGAAATTCTTCCCGGCCACACGTCCCAGCCTTCGATCTTGTCGGGCGCTACGCGTTCGAGTTCCAGTTGGTCGAAATAGAACTGGATGGTGTCGGCTTCGTCGGGCGTGTTGCCCGAGAGGCCATAGGACATTTCGAAACTGGTGACCTTGTCGCGCGCCACGTTGCCGATCTCCCACACGATGTGGTTCCATTCGTGGTTGCGCAGGATGAGCGAGGTTTCTCCCTCCTGGCCAAAGAGCGCCGGCAATTTTTCAACACCGTCGTTATAGAGGCGAAAGTCCAGCGCTGTGGTGTAGAAGCCGGGGAGGTTGGGATAGATCCAGATGGAGATGCGGTTGAACGACGACCAATCTTCGTCGGGGAAGTGGCGTCTCACCCCAGACCTGCCCCATCCGCGACCGCTGGTGGGTGCGGGTCCTTCCAGGCGCGTGGGCGTGGTCATGAGCAGGGATTGGTTTCCATGGTGCGTGCGTTCTTTGGTGAGTTGGATCGTTGCCGCAGACGCATTGGCGTCTACGATCTTGATCACTTTGCGGGCATCCACCACTTCGCCGCCGGCGGTGGTGAAGGAGTGCCACTGCTGCAAGTCTTCCATGTCGTCCAGCACACGGCTGTTGAGAACGGTTTTGTTCAGCCAACGGTAGGAGGCCGAGTCTTTGAAGTTGGCCACCATCGGTTCGCGGATAAATTTGAAGGCCAGCAAGGCGACGGCCGTGAGGAGCAGGGAGATTTTTAATTTCATGATAAGCAGGTAGTGGTAGAAAATATTAAGGAAGGTAGAAATAGCATGCTTTAGGAATTCATGGAGAATGTGAAAAAAATTTAAGCGGCAAAGGCGACGGGTGAATTGCCGATTCTTTGTGTGTGCTTTTGGTGTGTGCGCCCAGCGGTCTAAATCACGGCAACGCGCCGGAAGATCGGCGTCAACGAATGCATGGATTTTCTTTGCGCTTCTGCGACCCTGCGGTTAACTTTCCTGCCATGAATGAGCTTGAACATTATATCTCCACCTACTTTGGATTGACGGGGGCGGATATGAAGGAGATCGCTTCGTACTTTTCGCAAACGAAGCTGAAGAAGGGAGATTATTTTCTAAAGCCCGGGGAAGTGTGTCGCACCTTAAGTTTCCAGCGCTCCGGACTCGTGCGGATCTATCTCTTCGACGGAGACCAGGAAGTGACGCAGTGGATATCGGCAAAGGATGGCTTTGTCACGGATCTTGCCGGGCTGATCTTTAACATGCCTTCGCGGTATCACATCCAGGCGCTGACCGACAGTGATTTTTATACCATCCAACAACCGGACTATGTGCAGCTTGGCGAGCGACTTCCCCAATGGCATCACCTTGAAAAGTTATTTATCGCCCGCTGCTTTTTATTTATGGAACAGCGTATTTTCTCGCTGCTTTCCATGAAGGCGGAAGAGCGCTACAACTGGTTGTTCCAACTAAACCCCGAACTCTTCAACCAGGTGCCGCTGCAATACCTGGCCTCTATGATGGGCATGACGCCCGAAACCTTGAGCCGCATCCGGAAGAAACAGACCCCATCGCTTCCCTGATCCCGGCGCGTGATCGACCCCGATGATGCCCCGCGTTGGGAATCATTTTTATACCTTTATAAAATCCCTCAACCCCTTGTTCATGTATGCTGTTCGTATCCTTCTTGTCGCGCTGACGTTGATCGCCGCCATCCCGGGGTCCGCTCAACCACCCTCGCAAACTAAAATATATACCGGCGACATCGCCCTATTCTGGAAGGCCTACGACCAGGTCGTGGCCACCCGCGATACGGCCACCCAAGTGCAGCTGATACAGAAACTTTACATAGACCGGGCACATGAAGGCCTGGATGACCTGATCCACATGCGCAATATGAAAGCCAAGCACTGGGTGACGTCCATCAACGCCGTTCCGGCTTTCTGGGAAAGTGTTCGAAGTAAAACATTGGCCGTCCCATCTCAAACCGGCTCAATCGACGCGATCATGCAACGCTACAAGGCCTTGTATCCCGCCTTCCAGCAACCGGCGGTCTACTTCACGATCGGCTGCATTAAGACCGGTGGGGTCACGCGCCACGATCGCATCCTCATCGGCACGGAGATCATCGCGGCGGACAGTACGGTGAATACTACGGGCCTCAGCCAATTCCTGCGCGAAACATTCAGACTAAACCAAGGCATCCCCTACCTGGTGGCCCACGAGGCTTGCCACACGCAACAAAAATGGCTGGACGAAAACGTGGATACCGTCTCCGACCTGTTGGGATATTGCTTGCGCGAAGGCGCCTGCGACCTGGTGACCGAACTTGTTCTTCAAAAGCCGATCCGGACCGCCTATACGGTCTATGGCCAGCAACATGAAGCCGAGCTTTGGAAGAAATTCAAAGTCGAGATGCATACGGAAAAAACGGACGACTGGCTCTACAACAGCGGCAGCGTCCAAAGGGGCATGGCCGACCTGGGGTATTACATGGGGTATGTGATCTGCAAAGCCTACTACGCCCAGGCCAAAAACAAAACGAAAGCGATTGCTGAAATTATCGAACTGGATTTTGCCAACATCAAATCGCTGCATGATTTTTTAGACCGGTCAGGCTATGCCCAACGCATGGATCAAAAAAACAAACCCTGACAACTTCTTGATTTTTGTCAAGTGAGATTTCCGCTAACGGTCAGCATCTTTGTTGCGTGATGTTAACATCTCACTTCCATTTTAAAACCTCGCACCATGTTCATCGGACACTTCGGCTTGGGTCTTGCCGTCAAAAAAATTGCCCCCAACATTTCACTGGGAACTTCCTTCATGGCCGTACAATTTCTCGACCTGGTTTGGCCCACGCTCCTGTTGCTGAACGTGGAACATGTGGTCATTCACCCGGAACTGAGCGGCAATCGCCTGCTGGAGTTTAGTGATTACCCGATCACGCACAGCTTGCTGCTCGCCATCGGATGGTCCATCCTTTTTGGCGGCGTGTATTGGCTGATCAAAAAAGACCGTCGCAGCGCGCTCATCCTGGGGGTGGCGGTGTTAAGTCACTGGCTGCTGGACTTGGTTGTTCATTTCCATGACCTTCCCTTGTTTCCCTGGGGATCGACCAAAGTTGGTTTTGGATTGTGGGGCTCCGCGGGAATCACGAACATCATCGAGGGTCTGCTTTTTGGTGCGGGTGTTTATCTTTACCTGCGCACCACGATCGCTAAAAATAAAACCGCCCGGATCGTTTTTTGGGTGCTCATTGTTCTGCTGCTGTTGGTGCCGGTGTCTGGCTTTTTTGGACCTCCACCCGCCAATGTGACGGCGCTTGCCTGGTCTGCACAATTTCAGTGGCTCTTTGTCGCGCTGGGCTATTGGGCGGATCACTATACCGCACCCAACCCAAACAACTAAATTGATTATGGAAAAAGACCTCCTCATGCAAACCATCACCGCCATCTTCCATGGCGCCGACCAGCACGATTGGCCTGCCGTAGAAAACGCCCTTGCCGACCAGGTCTGGCTGGATTATACCTCCCTCGCCGGCGGTCAACCTTCCCGGTTGACCAACAAACAAATTGCCGACGCCTGGGCTTCTTTCCTTCCCGGGTTTGACAAAACCCATCACCAACTTTCGCATTTTGAAGTTGACCTGGGAGGGTCGCCTGCAAAAGCGCGGTTTTCCGGGAAGGCCGATCATTTTATCGGGGCTGCATCGTGGACCGTGGAGGGTTCTTATGATGCCGAGGCGATTCAGCAAAACGGGCGGTGGCGCGTGACCAAATTGGTGCTGCACCTCGTGAACCAAAGCGGCGATTTAAGCCTCCCGGCAAAAGCGGGAGAGGTCATGAAAAACAAAACCGCTGCTCGCTAAGGCCAGGCTAAAATGTTGATCCACCATAGGAGATCACGTCGCGAATCGTTAACTTCATGGCTAGCGTTATTTTAAATAAGCATCCATGAAAAACCTACCGGCACTCCTCCTCTCCGTTTGCGTATCAACCTTAGTTTACGCACAGGACCCTGCCTCCAAAGAAAGCATTGCGGCCTCTCAAACCTCGCCTGCGTTTGAACTCCCCAAAACGACAGAGCCCATCTACATCGTCAATGACTCGACGATCATCACCGCCGATCAATTCAAGGCCATCAACCCCTTGCATATTCAGTCTATCGAGGTCCGGCACTACACCAACACGATCGTGGAAGCGCACAGTGAGGCCGCGCGGCGTGGTGTCGTTGCCATTTATCTAAAAGACCGACAATCCTTTTCTGAAGAATTCTAGCGTCAGAAAAAAAATCATATAAAAAACTAAAAGGGTTTCACCCCACTTGGGTTAAAAGCGATTCTGACATCTATAAGTTTTTCATACTTTAATTGCAGAATCACATCTCTATGCCCAGACTCATTTCTGCCGGCCGCTTGATGTTTGCCATTGGCATGCTCGGCCTTGCGTTTATTTGTATTCTTTCCCAGGATTTTATTATCGGCCGCCCTCCTGCTTTACCGGCTCAGCTCACCGGCATGGCACCGCTGTTGGGTTATGGTCTGGCGCTCGTTGTTGCGCTTTCGGCAATCGCTGTTATCGTTAATCACAAGTATGCCGCATATGGTGCGCTCGTGATCGGGCTTTTGATCCTTCTCTCTGCCTTGTTTCGCCAGGTGCCTAGTTTTGCGAGTCAATGGCTTAGCACGTTGAAGTCTTTCTTCATGGTGGGCGGCGCCATCATCATCGCGGCCACCTATACGGGTGAACAGCGTCCGCTCAAAACGTTGCGCGACGAAAACTGGGATGTCCTGATTTATGTCGGATGCGTTTTTCTAGCCGCATTCTTTATCGCCGGCGGCTATTCGCATTTTTTATATGCCGAATTCGTAAAGGGCTTTATTCCTGAATACATTCCCTTCCACACATTCTTCACCTACTTCTGTGCCATTTGTCTTTTTGCGGGCGGGATTGGGATACTCATTCCCGCGACGCGGCGATTGGCCGCGCTGTTATCGGGCATCATGGTCTTTGGGTGGTTCCTGCTGTTGCATATTCCCCGCTTCTTCGCCAACATGAACGATCCCAGCGATCGCATGGGCCTGTGTGAGTCGTTTGCCTTTGCCGGATTCTTTTTTGCGCTTGCCGGAATATCGGAGAGAAAAGAAATAAGCCAACCCTTGCCTTAGCACTGTCTTTCGTGAACCCAAGCTAAAACGACAGTGCAAGGCTGGGTTGCTCAGCGGTAATAGATCACGTTACACTCCGGGTGGGCCTGTTTGAAATTCTCGATGGACCGGTTGGACACCTTTGTATTGTAGCACTTCAACGTTTTGAGCGGAAGTTTATCCACGGGATCGAGCTTGCCCACGTTCGTGTTGCTGCAATCCAGCTCGGTCAAATTCACCAAATTCTTTAATGGGTCAAGGCGTTTGATCTGCGTGCCGGCGGCATTGAAGGTCTTCAGGTTCACCAACGCCTCCAGGGGTTTGATCTCGGCGATGGGTGTGTTTGAAATGTCGAGGTCCTCCAGGTTTGTCAACTGACTTAAAGTCTCGATCTGTTGCAGGGGACCGTTGGTGATGCGCAGCGAAGTCAGCATCTTAAAGTTTGCCAACGGCGACACATCGCTGATGCCCGTGCCGGAAAAATGTAATTCTTTTGGCCGTACAAATTCACTCAGGGCTGTCAGATCACTCACCGGCACATCCTTGATGTGCATTTTTTCCCGTTCCACCAACACGTGAAGGTTCTCGCGCGTTGTGGTGGTATCGGTACCCATCAAGCCTCTGAACACCGTTTTCCATTCGGGCGTTAACCCCTTCCACCAGCGGGTCAGGTGAATGGTCTTATACACCATGAGGCAGCGCGGATTCCTTTCAAAAAATTCTTGGGCAATGATATCGTGTACCGTCGTGTTGTCCGTGTACAATTTTTCCAGGTTGGTCAAACCAAAAAGCGGGTCGATCTTTTCGATCTTGCTTTTATCGGCCACCAACACTTTCAGTTTCGAAAAATTGCCGATGGGAGAAAGGTCCGTCACTTCGGTTTCGCTGATGTCGAGGTAGCGGACCTCTTTGTGGTTTTGTAATGGAGAGAGATCCCGTATGCCGGTATGCGCGGCGATGACCACTTTCAGCCTTCTCATTTTTCGAAGCGGTTCCAGGTCGAGTATCTCGAGATTGCCACGGAAATTAATAGAGTCGACGACGTCCAGCTTGGCGAGTTCTTCTTTGGCGGGTGTCGGTCCAAACTTCATGGTCTTGCCCACTACTTCCTTCCATGCGTCGGGCAGCGCATCCCACCAGGTTTTGAGATCGTGTGAGTCGAATACAATCAGCACCCGTGGATGGGCGGCGATAAATGCGTCGGCGGTCTCGCGGCGAATGGCCGCATGGTCGGCATAGATCTTTTGGAGGTGCGCCGATTTCTGCAGCGGCTGGAGATCGGTCACCTGCGTGGCGTTCAACGAAAGCACCTGCAGGCCCTCCAGTCCGCTCAAGGGGGTAATATTTTGCAGGGCTGTGCTGTCGACATCCAAATTCGCGAGCGTCTTCATGTCCTTTATGGGCGTGAGATCTTTTATGGCGGTGCGCGAAAGGTCGAGCGTCGTGAGTTTGGTCAGGGGCTGGAGCGGTGTGAGGTCTGCGATCTTTGTGGTTTCAACGTTCAGGCTGACCAATTCCGTGTTGCTTTGCAGGAATGTAAAATCCGTCAGCGGCGTGTAGCTCAAATCCAACTGCTGCAACATCGGCATTCTTTCCAACACGCTGATGTCGTCGATGAACGTGTGACTGGCATTCAGTTTCACCAGCCGATTGGAGTATTTCAATGGCGTCAGATCGTGAACGGCGGTGAAGGATGCATCCAGCTCCTGCAGGTCGGTGAGCGAGCGAATGGGATTCAAGTCGTTGATGGCTGTGTGCGAGATGTTCAATTTCTTGAGATTCGTAAACTCTGTGAGCGGTTCCAGGTTTTGGATGTACGTGTTGTTGCTCAGGTCCAGACGCTCGATGGCCATGATCTTTTTGATGACGGGATACGTGGCGCTGTCGGATACATTGCCCGCACGTAAAAGAATTTCCTGCCATTCGTACGACAGGTCGGTCCACCATTGTTCGATGGCACCCTTCTCGTCGATCAGGTTCGTGTAGATGCTCACGATGCGGAGGTCACGGTCCTGAGGATCATAGTTGATCTCCACGTAGCGGGGCACAGTGTTGTTTACCGGCAGCCCTTCCGAATTTGTTCCTTTCAGATTGCGCCGCAGGGACACCTTATAAAAAGTTTTTCCATCGGCCATGGTTCCACTTTTTATGCTTTCGATAATAAACTCGAAGTGAACGTCGGTGAAGAAGAAGTCCACATCTTTCAGGTAGGCCACCACGTCTTTGTTGGTGATGGTTTTGCGATCGGTGTCCAGGTCATCTTCCACTTGCACTTTGCCGTCGCGGAAAACTTTTGAATAGCTTTCGCGTACGAGCACTTCCTTGTCGCGGGCGGAGGTGCTGCTGCTACCCAGGGTGTTTAGCATGTACTCAAAGAAGGCCACCATGTCGCGCACTTTCTTTTCGTCATCGGCCGCGCTGGAGGGTGCCGCGGCCGTCTCCTCGGGTTGGACTGGGGTGGCCGTTTTTTGGGCAGACTTCTGCGTTTGCTTTTGGGTAGCCTGTTTCTGCGGGGCCTGTTTTTGGGCCGGTTTCTTAGCAGGTTTTTTCGTTTTCGATTGCTGCGCAAACGCTCCTGCCGTCAGCAGGCAAAGCAAAAAAAGAAGGGGCCAGCGCAATCTACTTCGTTTCATAGTACAAGTACTTTCGTAAAGCATCCGTATCCGCGAGGGTGTTCAGTTTGGTCAGGTTGGAGATGAGCCAACCCGTGTTGTAGCCTGGGCGGTTAAATTGAGCCAGTTCGAAATACCAACCGTCGATCTGGAAGAAATGAAATTTCACGTCGGTCACCGTTTTGAATTTCAGTGTGCCTTTTTTGATCTCGTACAAAAAAAGCGTGAGGTGATCGGGCTTAAAATTTTTTGCCGCAAATTGACTGACGCTATCGCTGTTCATAAACGCTTTGCGCAAGTTCATAAAGTCCAGTTCATGGCTCAGCGGGTGCAGGAACTTGCCCACTTTCAGGGTGTCGCGTCCAAAGTATGGAACAAACATATCGGCGTAAACCCGTTGGATCACCCACTTATAGCCGAGGTGGTCTTTTTCCAAGGCCATGAATAGGGTGACGGGTTGATCCTTGCCGTTTTGCGTGAAGGTGGTGTGCACTTCCGAAAACCAGTTGCCGCCGTGAAAATCCAATAGCAGCGATTTATCCAATACATTTTTCGCAAAGTCGGTTTTCACCGCATCCGTCATGCCTTTATTGCTGGCATCGAAGAGAATACCGAGGTATTTTTTCCGGAGCTTGGCACTTCTGTATTGTTTGTCGCCTTCGTAATAGCGGTTTCCCTTCTCGTCTTCCTCGCCATTGAAGCGGCGGAAGAACTGGTTCACCTGTTTGGATGACGCATAGAGCTTACTCTCGTCCTCCATGTCGCCCACAATCTGGGCACGGAGCGACGTGGAGGACGCGAGGAGATATATGAAAAATAAAAAGTGGCTTAGCTTCATGCACTCGTTTCAGTCACGCGGATATCGCCCAGCATCACATCCCAGAACTCGACGGTCCGGCCTGCGATCTGTGTCTTTTTCCGTTCAACATAGATGGTGATATCTTTCTTGGTCGTGTCTTTGTATTTCAGGCCGTCGTCGGACGTGCCTTCAAAGCGTTGGTACACGGTCACTACGCCCACATACCGGCCGTCGGGCTGGCGTTCGAGGTCGCTGATGTAGTGAATGTCATACCATTGGATGGTCACCCGGTCGTAGTTGAGCGCCATGAGGCGTTCGAAATATTTACGCACTTTGTAGTAGTTCACCTCTTTGCGGTTGAGGGACGACACGCCCATTTCGCTGCCGGGTGCAAAAAGTTCTTCGGCGCGGTCCATGACCCGGTTTGCTTCCGAGAAGGCCGTTTTTTTGTTGCCGATGATGCTGATGTATTTGCTGAGGTCGCGCACTTTCTCCAGGGCCAGCGAGTCGATGGCTTGTTTTCTTTCTTTGCTGATCTCAGCGGTTTGCGCCCATAGCGGGCCCGTGACGGAAAGACAAAGGAGCAATAGTATGCAATATGTATAGCGGTGAGTAGCCATGGTTGTTGTATTTAAGGTTGATCAATTTTTTCTTAGCTCCACTTCGGTGATCTTACCGGAGCCATCGAATTGCAGATTGCTGATTTTGTCTGCCTTCTTTTTCTGGTCCTTCAGATAGTTAAGGTAGTTCTGAATGGTGGTGGGTCGGTCGTAGTCTTTTTGTCCGTTTTCTTCGCTGATGACGATGAGCAGCGGGGTGTCGGGCGAGGAGAATAAGCTGAGGGCTTCGCTGATGCTGGCGTTGGCCGAGGTGGGGCTGCCGGCGTTAGAGATGGCGTCAAAATATTTTGACAGGCGGGCGGCAGGTGCGCTGGCGGCGGCGTTGGCCTGGCGCTCGCGTTCGCGGGCCTCGGCATCGAGTTTGGCCTGGGCTTCAGCCTCCTTCCGTCGTTGTTCTTCCTCCTGCTGTTTGCGCAGGGCAGCTTCTTGCTGTTCCATTTTTGCCTTTTCAGAGGCGGCCTGCGCTTCCATAGCCTTCTTTTTACTTTTACAACTCATGGCGCAGCTCATGACCACCATCAGGATCATGATCAGTCGTGACGAATTTCGAATAGCGTTCATTTGTTTGGTTTTAGTTTTCTTAAACGATTCCAGCTTCCAATATTATATCCACAGGCTCTGTTTTGGGGATAGGATTACACAAAGTGTTGAAAAATTACCACATTTTCATCTTAATTGAGTAAAACCGGACCCCTGGAGAGCATAGGCACTCCAATTCCATGGCCCGCCTGAAAGCGTTCGGCAAGAGCAGAGAAATTATCATGCCACTTCGGGCTGGATTAGGATGGGGTCGTCCAACCCGGCATTAGCAATCCCACTCCTGTTTGGGTCTGACCGTGCCGTTCAATTTATCGATCTCCGCGCGGGTATGGGTGTAGTGTTTCCGCGTGGTGACAGCGACATCTTTTCGCCCGACCAGCGGGTTCATATCCCCGTCCAGGATATCCGTCCCTCCCATGATGTAAATGATACCGAGCTTGTTGAGTTGCTTCAGCGGCGTTAGCGAGTTTATCGTCCGACAACGGTATGTGCCCAGTTGTTCCAGGTTTTTCAATTCTTGAAGAGGCGACAAGTCGGCGATGTGAGGGCAACAATCTACGTCAAGTCTGCGCAAGTTGGATAAGGGTTCCACACCTTGCAAAGAATTTAGCTTACGCAAATATACGAGCTCCAAATCGCGCGAGCGCTTCCAGCGATCCCAGCCCGCGAAGGGATGCTATCGAAGCGTGTTGGACCGAAAGCTCCCTGAGGGTTCGCAATTCCCCAATCTCCTGCAGATCGTTCATCTTATATCGGTATAAATGCAAGACTTCAAGTGCCTTCAGGTGGCCGATATTCTTAACCTTCTTGTTCCATTCTATTTTACACTCCTGCAACAATGGAAAATTATCGAAATCGACGATCTGTTTGGGTTGCGCTCCAAGAGAAAGTCGTTTAAGGTTTACAAATCTGCCTAGCGCCGTGATGTCCATATCTCCGGATATCGAAATCCCCTCGATAAAATCGTAGTGAGATTTTAAAAAGGTTATGTCCCGGCGGGTTGTGCGTATGGAATTAAAACTTAGCTCGACGTTTCTTATATCCAGGCGCCGCATCTCCTTCAAGCTGTACGCATTGGGATTTACCAAATACTCGTGGCCGCCCCTGGTTCTGAAAGTGAATCCATGCTTATCGTATGTCCCCGTATTCATACGCTCGTTCAAAGACGATGAGTCTAAATTTTACGCGACTGCAACATTATCAATTAACATCACAATAACAAACTTTCGCAAACCGTAACGGACTGGTAATGCGGATTTGACACCCAGTGAAAAGCCAGGGGATAATTTTGGTACAAGTCTAATCTAACCCCTTATTTTTTTCACATGAACAAACTCATTACCAAAATCCTCTGCATGCTCATCGTAGCATCCTTTACCCTGGCGGCCTGCAAAGGTCCCGAGGGAGACGTGGGCCCCACCGGCGCCAATGGAACCAAAGGCGACAAGGGTGACAAAGGCGACACCGGTGACGACGGTGAGAACGCCAACGAGGTTGTCCTGGCCAACCACTCGACCACCACGACATTCCTAAAAAAATTCCCCGGCTACGAAAGCGTTGAAGCCTTCTCGCTGATCGGCAGTGCTGACTACCTGCCCGAGTCGCCCGCTTATGTCTTCGGTGGCGCCGCCGATGGCACCGGCGTATTGAAAACCGCTGATGGTTTTGTGATGGTCGTCAACAACGAAGACAATATTTCCGTATCGCGGATCACACTCGACAAGACCTTCCGCCCGGTAAAAGGCGAATACATCCTTAACTCCGACGGCGGCGTGCAACGCCTTTGCTCGGCCACGCTGGCCACACCCGAAGAACATGGCTTTGGGCCGCTGTTCCTTACGTGCAGCGAAAATGCCAGCGCACAGATCCACGGACTAGATCCGCTCGTGGTGGTGACCGACCAAGTAAAAACCACGCCGAAGTTCCTGCCCGGTCTGGGTCGTTGGTATGCCGAAAATGCCGTGCCCCTGCCCAAGACGGCCTACACCGGCAAGACGGTGATCGTCATCGGTGACGACGACTCCGGCACCTATGGCGGACAAGTAGCCCTGTATGTATCGTCCACGGTGGGCGACCTGGAAAACGGTGCCCTGTACGTGATGCGGACCACGGACCAAAATCCCCGCGAAATGGATCTGACCGTCGACACGGAAGTGAACGTCGAGTTCGCCAAGATCGATGACCACAAGACCCTCACCGGCGACGCCACCAACCAGGCAGCATCCGCTCTGAAGGCCCTTGCCTTCGGCCGGGTAGAAGACATCGACTATCGCAAGGATGGCGTGGGCCGTGAAATCTATTTTAACGTGACCGGCCAGGATGGCAATGCAGACCGCACCAAATACGGCCGCACCTATAAACTCGTGCTGGATGCAGCCGACCCGTTGAAAGGTAAGTTGACCCTCGTGCTGAACGGCGACGACCGCGCCAGCAAAGCGGGCATGTTCCAGGATCCGGACAACATCATGGTGACTGAGAATTATGCTTACATCACCGAGGATCCCAATGGCTATGCCGGCATCGATCACGATGCTTACCTGTATCAGTACAACCTGAAGACCGGCTCGCTGAGAAAAGTTTTCGAACTCGACCATTTCCGCGGCAACGCAGACGCAGAGGCCATCTATGGCACGTCCAATTTTGGCCAGTGGGAATATGGCGCCATGGTGGATGTGTCCGATATTTTGGGCGTCCCCAACACGTTCACCCTGAACATCCAGGTTCACACCTGGAAGTCGGCCCAGTTCAAGAACCCCGACGGCGGCACGCTGGCGGCAAACTTTAATGAGGGTAGCCAGATCGTTGTGTTGCACGGCCTGCCCCGCTAGTCTCTTCCTTTCGTCATTTACATCCTACCAACTGCCCGGCACCTTCCGGGCAGTTTTTTATTTTTTTACGACTATGCAAATCAGATCTATTTTCTTCGGATGGTTGACCATCGTCTTGCTTGCCAGTTGCACTCCGAAATCGGAGCAGACGGGTTCAGATCCCCTGGCCCAGGTCAACGCTTACTGGCTCGGACAAACCGATTCCATCCAGCTGTCGCTCGACAGTTTGTTTCAAAAAGCCGGGCGCCAGGAAAACGCAGCCGGCTTGCAACCGTATTTTTCCCAGGCAAGGCGTCACTTCAAACACATTGAGTCGCTGACTTTATTTTATTTTCCGGACGACTATCCACGCATCAATGGGCCGGCGCTTTTGCGCACCGAAGAATACGACGACAAGGTCATTGCCCCCACGGGTTTTCAGGTGCTGGAAGAAAAAGTTTTTGGCGATTCGTTGGATCATGCCGCCGTACAACATGAAACAAAAGTACTCCAGGTCATCATCCGGAATCTGCAGAATACCCTCCGCGCCAACACGCTGACGGATGCCAACGTCTTTGAGGCCGCGCGCCTCGAATTGCTCACGGTCATGGCCCTGGGCATATCGGGTTTCGATTCGCCCATCGCCTTTCAGTCCATCGCCGAAACGAAGGCGTCGCTGGAAGGTGTAGCCTCGCTGGCAGCCTTCTACGCCAGCCGGTTGGAGGATGATAAACTAAAGACAACCTGGCACGATGCGCTCCAATCCGCTTATGGCTACCTGAACCAGCCGGTTGACTTCAACGCTTTCGATCGCGCAACATTCATTGCGGATCATCTCAATCCTTTATCGAAATTATTGTATCAGTATCAACACGCCGTCCACGTCCCAAACAATAAATTCCTGACGGCCGTGAACCTGGAGAAGTCCACGTTCTTCGAGCCCGGTGCGTTCAACGTCGATCATTTTGCACCCACGTTCAACCGTGGATTGAAGCCCGCGGTGAGGGAACTCGGAAAGGTACTTTTCTTCGATCCCGTGTTGTCGGGTAACAATCACCGGGCCTGCGCATCCTGTCATATACCCTCCAAGGCCTTTACCGATGGCAAGGTGAAGAGCGTTGCGTTTGACTTCCAGGGCGCCGTTGCGCGCAATGCACCCACGTTGATCAATGCCGGGTTTCAGCAATCTCAGTTTTGGGATCAACGCGTGAGCTTTATCGAAGACCAGGTGAGCAACGTGATCGCAAACCCGATCGAAATGCACGGTCACATGGAAGCGTCGGCATTGAAGTTAATGAAGAGCGCTGCCTATCGTGCGCTGTTCAAAAATGCCTTTGGCCAAGACACCATCACGAAACGGAATATGCAGACGGCGCTGGCCAGCTATATCCGTTCGCTCTCCGGTTTGAATGCACGTTTTGATCGCTACATGCGGGGCGACAAATCGAGTCTCACGCCAAACGAAGTGACCGGTTTTAATTTATTTATGGGGAAGGCCAAATGTGGCACCTGCCATTTTATGCCGTTGTTCAACGGCACAGTTCCACCGCTGTATCGCGAAACCGAGTCGGAGGTGCTGGGGGTGCCGGCGCATGCCGATACCCTTCACGCAAAAGTCGACAGCGATAAAGGGAAACTCATTGCCTACAACAGAACGCTGCATACGTATGCTTTCAAGACCTCGACCGTACGCAATGCTGCGCTCACGGCACCGTACATGCACAACGGCGTGTTCAAGACGCTGGACGAAGTCATCGACTTTTATAATCGTGGCGGGGGCGCAGGCATCGGCATCGACCTTCCCAACCAGACGTTGCCACCCGATAAACTTCTCTTGAGTAAACAGGAACAGGTGCAAATCATCGCCTTCCTGGAAAGTCTGACCGACACCACAGCGCTCGCCAATGTTCCGGTAACCTTGCCGGCTTTCAACGATGCGCGGCTTGACAAGCGGAAAGCAGGAGGTGAATATTAGATTGCCATCGTGCGGTGAAGGTCCTCCCCTTCACCGCTTTTTTATAAAGCCTCCAGCACGGTGTCGCTGAGCTTTTGCTTCAAGGCCTTGATCTCTTGCTGCAACTGCAGGCGTTGCCGCTCCATCTCTTCCTGCGTGGCCTGCAACTCTTCCGCGTTCTGACGCATCTCTTCCTCTTGCTGGGCAAGCGCATGCGCCCGTTGCCGCGATTCTTCCAGAAGCCGCTTGGTTTCGGTTGACGTTTGTTTGTTGTAAAGAATGGAAGCAATGCTCTCGGCTACCCGCTCGATGAATTCGATGTGATGGGCTTCCAACAGGGCAAAAGATGCCAGCTCCACCACGCCCATCACTTTCTCGCGTGTTTTCAGCGGAACGACAACCACATTGCGCGGAGTGGCCTCGCCCAGGCCGGACGTGATCTTTACAAAATCCATAGGAATGTCTTTCAGGTAAATGGTCCCCCCTTCCAACACGCATTGACCGAGCAGGCCGGCGCCGGCATCGATGCGTTCTTCCACGAATTTCTTTTTTCCATAGGCATAGGTGGCAATGCGTTCCAGGTATAATGCGCCATCCGCACCATGTACGACATACAGCGCGCCCTGGTTTGCTTTCAGGTAGGTCACCAGGATATGAATGATCCGCTCACCCATGACCTGGATGTCTTCCGCATCGTTCTTGAGGATCTCGTTGAACTGGGCTGCTCCCTCATTGATCCAGTTGGCCCGCCGCTGCAGGCTTTCAGCAGTTTGCAGTTTGTCCTGGGCGCTGATCAGGGATTGGGCGAGGACATCGTTGTTGTATTGTTCGTCGTACTTCAGGTTGCTGTCGCCCGCGCCGAGGTGTTCCGCAAATTGCGTGGCGGCCTTGAGGCGGTCGATAAACTGATTGAATGCTATCTTGGTTTGGCCGATCTCTTCCGTGGTGTTCACCTGCAGCTTGTCGGGAAATATGCCGCCGGCCAGTTTTTGCATGCCATTCCGGATCTCCTTGATGGCCTTCGTGAGCAGGCCTGCGTAGACGATGGCCATCACAAACCCGGCAATGGTCTGAATGATGAACACCGTCCACAACAACCATTGTGTGCGGCTGATCTGAACTTCATTTTTCTCTTTCATGGAGGCATGGATCGTTTCGATCTGCGGGCGTATTTGGATAAAGTGATTCTTTATCCGGCCGCGAATGCCTTCGCTTTCGGTCAACCCAATCTGTTTTTCTATTTCCACCACACGGTTGAATTGATTCCGGTAATTATCCAAGAAGGTGATCAATTCTTTATTTGCCGTCACCTCCAGTTGAGCCCTGAATGTTTCGAAGCGGGCATTGAATTCCTGTTGATATTTCAGATCTCTTCGCAGGAAGAAATCCTTCTCGTGACGTCGCAGCATCAGCATCGAAACTTTATCGAATTCGAAGCCTGAATTCTCTATCGCATGGATCGCTGTGCGCAACGAGCCTTCCAATCCATAGTCCTTGAACCCGCGTTGTTTGAGAAGGGCTACGAGTTTTTCAAAATTTGTCTGAAGACTGTCGAGGGTCAAGTCGAGGGACACGGTCCGCTGCGCACCCTCGTCTTTGTCCGATTCAACATTCCGGAGGGTTCCGAGAAGATCCTTCGCCGCCGCCCGGTTCTCCTCAAAGGTGGTGATGGCAGAGGCTTCCTGTTTTTCCAGAAACGATGGCGATTTGAAGCCTTCGTAGACAAACTCCTTTGTCGCCAGGTCCATTGTCTGCAAGCGCAGCTTCAACATGTCTACTTCCTCGTTGACACTTTTAAAATAGATGATCTTTTCTATGGCGCCCCCGGAGAGGACGATCAAAACCACGGAAAGCAATAAGATTGATCCAAAGGCGGCCAGCAGTTTGATGCGGATGCGAAGCCCTAAGAGAAAAGCTCTCATAAAAAAATAAGATAGGAATAGTTTGAAATTCAAGGTAAGGGTTAGTGGCGGGATGAGGGGCGTGGGGGGTGTTATCGTTGTATTAAGAGTCAGGGGCAGGAGCTGGCATTTGGGTTTGGGTGGGTAAAATAAAAAAGGGTTGCCCTGGGAGGAGCAACCCTTTTTTGGGTTTCTGTACGATCAGTTGCTGGTGGCTCCGATGTAGTTGGCCGGGGCGGGGACGTTGTATGTGGTTCCGCCTACCGAGTGGGTGGTGAATTTTGTGGCGAAGCCGGTTTTGCCTTTGGTGAGGGCGGGGGAATCGGCTTTCAGTTTGAGATCCATGGTGGCCGGGAAGTCGAGGTTGTCGGCGTTCTTGGCGGCTTCGTGGTCGAAGGGCGTTACGTTGAAGTTGGTGAACTTAGGGTCGTTCTCGCCGGCGGCACCCGACACGTCGTTGGTGGTCTCGAAATCGCCTTTGACAACAGAACCGGTGGTGGGATAGAATTCGGCGGTGATCACATCGTCTACGCCGTAGTACAAGTTATATCCCAATGCGCTGTTGGCAACGTCCGGGTTATCGGGCGACTTCGGGAAGCGCGTGCCGTAGCGGCAGTTGATGGCCATGTTGTTGTAGGCTTTGCCGCGGCCGCCTTTCTCGAGATTGAACGAACCGCCACGACCAGCTTTGGTTTGACGC
>Ga0209050_1001566_pt1 | contig 23811 bp, 21 predicted proteins | sample Araplavi_mTSA_r2_FD_184276 | JGI IMG/M metagenome (GOLD analysis project Ga0209050, IMG submission 184276) | Arabidopsis root microbial communities from North Carolina, USA - plate scrape MF_Cvi_mTSA_r2 (SPAdes) (version 2) | ecosystem: Host-associated > Plants > Roots > Endosphere | place: USA... | reverse complement strand
GGACCTGTTCGACATCGTGGTCTCGCCCGCGATGTCGAACAGGTCCTTGATGCTGATGGGCAACCCTTCGATCGCGGACCGCACGATGCCGGCCGCGCGCAGCGTGTCCGACGCGCGCGCCTGCGCCAGCGCCGAATCGGCGTAGAGCTTGGTGAAGGCGCGAGCGCCCTCGCCCGCCGGATCCTGAGCCCGCGCCAGCGCGGCTTCGGTCAATGCGACGGAAGTGCTGCGGCCCTCACGCAGGGCCGAGGTCAGATCATTCAGGGTCGAAACCATCATTGTCCTAATGCCGCCTGGCGGCGTAAGTGTTCGGACGGGCGCCTTCGCGGGGAACGCGCCCGGATTCAGCGCCGAGCGTGGCGGCCATCAGGCGACCACGGGCAGCGACTCGACATGATAGCGGTGGCGCAGCGTGCGGTTCAGGCGCGGATCGTGCAGTTCCATCGTGAAATCCGCGGCCGGGCGGATGCCGCCGATGGCGGCCACCGTGCCGCAGGTCATGCCCGCGCCTTCCGGCAGCACGGCGCCGCCGCCCGTGTAGCCCGCGATCAGGTCCTGCGGCGTGCGCAACGTGGACAGCGGCCCTTCCTGGTACAGCACCTTCTCGCCGTTCTCAACGATGTAGGCGCGGATGATCAGTTCGTCCCAGTGCCCCGCCACGTCCGCAAGCCGCCAGGCTTCGGCGCCCACGGGCTTCACGCAGACCTGCTTGGACATCGCCACGCTGACGGTCTCCAGCTTGCGGTCGGTATGGTCGGACGCGATGCTGACGTACATCTCGCCGTCAACGGCAAAAACAAACGTCTCGACCTCGCCCGACGATTCCTCGCCCAGCGCCTGCACGTTGGCCGACTGCGTAAGCTGGTTCTCGGCGATGCGGTAGTACAGCGGCACGCTGCTCGGACGCGGCACGCCAATGGCGGCCAGTTCCTCGATGTGGTGTTCGATGGCAGCCATGTCACGCCCGGCCCAGCCCGCCACGATCACGCTGTTGAAGGCCACTTCCACCTGGCGGGGATTGGCGTCGTCGATCTTGAATACGGCTTTCATATCAGTCCTGCGAAGAAGGAGTGGGAAGCGGCGCAGCCGATGGGCCGCGCCGGAATCAAAGAGTCATCAACCGAAGACGCGCGGCAACCACAGCGCGATGTCGGGCCAGAACGCCAGCAGCGCCAGCATCACGAACATGGCCGCCACGAACGGCAGGCTGCCGACGATCACGGCGCTCATCGAGCCGCTCTTGCGCAGGCTTTGCACGACGAACAGGTTCAGGCCCACGGGCGGCGTGATGAGGGCCGCTTCCACCAGCACGATGATGACGATGCCCAGCCAGATCGGGTCGTAGCCCAGGCCGATCATGATGGGCGCCACGATGGGGATCGTCGTGATCATCATCGACAGCGTTTCCATGAAGCAGCCCAGCACCAGATAGAAGATCACCACGATCAGCAGCATCCAGCCGGGGGACAGGCCGAGGCCGGTGATCGACTTGGTCAGCGCATCGGTCAGGCCCGTCGCCGACATGACGAAGTTCAGGAAGCTGGCGGCAATGACGATCAGCATGATCATGGCCGTGGACCGCATCGTGCCCTCCATCACCTCGCGCAGCATCGACCACGTCAGGCGGCGGAACCACGCGGCCAGGATGAACGCGCCCAGCACGCCCAGCGCAGCGGCCTCGGTCGGCGTTGCCAGGCCCGCATAGATCGATCCGACCACCAGGAAGAAGATGCCCAGCGGCGGCGCCAGATGCACAAGGCTGGCGATCCGTTCGCCCCACGTTGCGTGGATCTTCTTCCCGCCCCACGACGGTTTGGCCACGCAGGCGATCACGACGGTCAGCATGAACAGCGCCGCCATCGCGAACCCCGGGATGATGCCGGCCAGGTACAGCTTGGGCACCGACGAGTTCGTCAGCACGCCATAGATGACCAGGTTGATCGATGGCGGGATCAGGATGCCCAGCGTGCCGCCCGCGGCAAGGCTGCCGAGAAACAGGGGCTCGTTGTAGCCATACTTGCGGATCTGCGGAATGGCGACGGTGCCGACGGTGGCAGCCGTTGCCACGCTGGAGCCGGAGGTTGCCGAGAACAGCGTCGAGGCGCCGATGTTGGCGTGCATCAATCCGCCCGGCAGCCACGACAGCCACAGGCTCATCGCGCTGTACATGCGTTCGGCAAAGCCGGCGCGCAACAGGACCTCGCCCAGCATGATGAACAGCGGAATCGCGACCAGCAGGAACTCGTTGTTCGAACTCCAGGAGATCTCGCCGATGGCGCGCGTCAGCGGCAACATCGAGAACATCGGGTCAAGGATCAGGCCCAGGACGCCAAGCGCAGCGCCCACGGGGATCGACAGACCGATCAGGACCAGCAGCAGTGTCAAAGCGGTGGCAATCATGCGGCTTCTCCCTTCACCATGCGCTCGCCCGCGGCGGCTTCCTCGTCAGCCTCTTCCTGCGCCGAACGCACGCCGCAGATCTGCTTGACCAGTTCGATATCGCCCGTGACGAGCGCGGCGGATGCCCGCGCCAGCATCAGCGCGACCGTGATGCACATCCATGCCAGACCCAGCACCCACAATCCCTGTGGAATCCACAGTGGCGTGGCGAGCGGCGTGTTGGCCGCGGACTTCTGCGTCCAGGACGTCACCACCACGTCGTACGCGTAATACGTCAGAAACACCATGAAGACGGCCAGCGCCACCATGGAGATCCAGTCCAGCACGGCCGACAGGCGCACGGGCAAATATTGATAGAGCACGTCGACGCGCACGTTCGCGCGCTGCAGGGTGGCAAACGCCAGCGCCCAGGAGGTGCTGATGGCAAACGCGTAGCTGGACAGTTCGTCCGCGCCCCCGGTCGTGAAACCCAGGAATTTGCGGGCCAGCACGTCGAAAGAGATCAGCAGCACGCTGGCCACGGTCAGGCCGCCGCCGGCCCATACGGCAGCGCGGGAAAAGCTTTCCGCGCGCCGCAACAGGCCGCCGAGCAGACGGAAGTGTTCGGTTTGAGTCATGAATGGAACCTCAGGTGGCACGGCCTGCCATCGCGTGCGGGCGCCGCGGACCTCATGCCAAGGTCAGGGACCACCGCGCGCCATCACCGGCCGGAATTCGCGCCGGCCCGCGGGCCGGCGCGTCCTGGCGCTTACTTGCTGGCGGTCAGGTTCAGCGTCTTGCCGACCGTGGCATTCCAGTCCTTCACGCACTGCGCCGAGCAGCGGGCGGCCCACTTGGGCAGGACGGCCTCTTGCGCCACCTTCTTGAGCAGCGCCTTGTCGGCGTCGGAGGGTTGCACCAGGACCATCTTGCCCTTGACCGGGAACGGGCACGCAGCCGCGCCGGTGTTGCAGTCATAGCCTTCCTGCGTCTGGCGCGCGGCGGCATCCCAGATGTTGTCGACCAGCGTCTTGACGTTGTCCTGCAGGAACGTGCGCACCTTCGGATCCAGCTTGTCCCAGGCCTTCTGGTTGACGGCATGGATCTGCTGGTTCCAATTGATCGGCAGCGCCACCAGGTGCGTCGACACCTCGTACCACTTGGCGGAGTAGCCCGACAGCGAGCCCGTGATGGCGCAATCGACCACCTTGTTCTGCAGCGCGGGAACGACTTCGCCGAAAGCCATCGTCACGCTCGAACCGCCCAGTGCTTCGACGAATTCGGCCGTGGTGCGGCTGCTGGTGCGGACCTTCTTGCCCTTGATGTCGGCCAGGCCCTTGATCTCGGCATTGCAGAACAGCACCTGCGCCGGATAGGTGGAGATGCCCAGCAACTTGACGTTGTTGCCTTCGCCGTACAGCTTGGCGTAGACGGGCTCGAAGGCTTCGGTCACGGCGCGCGCGGTCTTGACGTCGGGCGCGAGGCCGGCCAGGTCGATGGCTTCGTTGATCGGGTTGTCGCTGGCGAAGTAGGACAGCGTGGCGGTGCCGAATTCGATGACGCCCTGCGACATCAGGCGCAGCAGCTCGGGCCCCTTCAAGCCCATTTCATTGAAGCCCTTGATCTCCGCCGTGACCTGTCCCTTGGACTGCTCGGGAATGGTCTTGGTCCAGAACGGCTTTTCGTAGTCGTTGTAGGCGGTCAGGTTGGACAGGCCGCCCACGATCTTCAAGTGGGTCTTGGGAAGGTCCTGGGCGTGGACGGCGCCGGCCAGAAGGCTGGCGGCGATGGCGGCAAAAGCAAGGGACTTCTTCATGGAAAAACTCCTGGCTGCGGGATCGTGTGCCGCGCGCGGGATCCCGTTGTCCTGGTTGCGCGCCGGTAGGAATCGGTGGTCTCGGATGTGTATCCAGCCGCTACTCCGTTATGAGCGCCATTGCAGCGTCAGGGGCGGCGAGCGTCCAATCGTAAGTTCCGATGTGGGGGTATAAATATTTTTTGGGTCTCGCGGCGAGCGGCGGCGCCAATCCGCGCAAACGACGCATCGGCGCGGCTTTGCGGCCGACGGGCAATCGCGGTGGCACCCTTCCCGCTTATGCAACAAGGCAATCCGCGACGCCGCCCGCTCGGGAAAACACCTACGGCCAAATCGCCGTTCAGGTCTGCGCGGCAACCTTCTGCGCCATCTGCGCGATGACGCGCACGGCATGGCTGTCCGGCCCTTGCACCCACGTGGCGGTGAAGCTCAACTCGGGCAGCGGGTCAGCCTGCACCTGCAGAATGCGCAACTCGCCACGCGCCAGCTCCTTGCCCAGAAACACGGGGGCGATCACGCTGGTGCCGATGGCGTCCTGCGTCATCCGCACCACCATGGACATCGAGGCGCTGCCATACATGCGCGGCGACGTGACACCCGCACGGGTCAGCATGTCGCGCACCACGCGGTACGGCGAACTATTGGAGGGATACGTGATGATCGGCAGCTTGCCGATCGTTGCAAGCGTCAGGGGCTCGGGCCCCAGATCGAGCAGCGGACTGGCGACCCACGCCAGCGGATAGGTGCACAGCGGCAGATTCTCGACCCGTGCCTCAAGCACCGGCCCCATCAGAAACGCCAGATCGATCTGGCGCGACATCAGGTGCGAGCGCAGCACATGCGTGGTATCGACTTCGATTTCCAGCACCAGCGCGGGATACGTCGCGTGGATCAGTTCAATGAGCGCGGGCAGCCAGGTCTGCACGATGGTCTCGGCCACGCCGATGCGCACGGTTCCCGACATGACGTTCTGCTCGCGCGCGGCTTCGAACATGTCGCGCCGCACCTGCAGCATGCGCTCGGCATGCGACAGCAGTTCGTGTCCCTTGGCGGTCAGCTTGACGCCGCGCGCATCACGCTCGAACAGCTTGACGCCCAGGTCGGCTTCAAGCGAAGCGATGCGCTGCGAGACGGCGGGTTGCGTGGTGTTGAGTTTGTCGGACGCGGCGCGAAAGCTGCCCAGCGTGGCGACCCAGAAAAACGTTTCGACGTTGCGTAGTTCTATCATTGGCCTTTTCCCCCGGCGCGATGAGCGTATCATGTCAGCCGCCCATCGCCCCAAAGGCGCCATGCCTCGTGCACGCTGAAAGGAGTACCCTCCATGTCCCCGGCCGATAACGGTCGCCCGCGCTCCGGCGCGTCCGCCGCGCGCGGCCCGATGATCGGTGTGCTGCTGCTGGTGCTGTCGATGTGGACCCTGTCGTGCCTGGACGCGAGCGGCAAGTGGGTCATGGACGCGGGCGTACCTTTGCTCGTGCTGTCGTGGTTCCGTTACGCCATCCACCTGGTGCTCGTGCTGGCGCTTGTGCTGCCCGCGCGCGGCATGGGCGTGTTGCGCAGCACCAAGCCGCGCGAGCAGCTCATCCGCGGCGGCTCGATGTTCCTGGCCACACTCATGTTCTTCACGACGCTGAGCTACATCCCCCAGGCCGAGGCCACGTCCATCAATTTCCTGGCGCCGTTGCTCGTGCTGTCGCTGGCGCCCTGGATCCTGAAGGAACCCGCGCGCATGTCACGCTTTGTCGCGGCGGGCATCGCCTTTGTCGGCGTGCTGATCGTCATCCGCCCCGGCGGCGGCTTGCATCCGGTGGGCACGATCTTCGGCCTGCTGACGGCCTGTTGCTTCACGGCCCAGTTCATCGCCACACGCCGCGTCGCCGGCGACGACCCCTTCACCTCGCTGATCTGGAGCGGTGCGGTGGGCACGATCTGCCTGACCCTTGCCCTGCCCTTCATCCTGCCGCCCGCGCTGCCTTTCCTGCAGGCCTTGTCTGCGTTCGACTGGGCCGTGCTGATCTCCACCGGCATCACGGGCTGCGTGGGCCACCTGTTCCAGATCGCCGCCTACCGCCGCGCGCCGGCGTCCACGCTGGCCCCGTTCATCTACCTGCAGATCATCAGCGCCACGTCCGTGGGCTGGCTGGTATGGGGCCATTTTCCCGACCCGCTGACCTGGCTGGGCATCGCCATCATCTGCGCCAGCGGCGTGGGGATCGGCATGATCGAATGGCGCCGGGGCCGCGCGCAAAGCGCCGCGGCGGCGCGGGCTGCCCGCGGCACGTAAGCCCGGCGTTGAACGGCGACAGATTCGAAATCGCGGGCCGGCCGCCTCCCGTACAATGCGCTTCGCCTGATGCCCATTCCCGCATCCGTCCCTGGCGTATTCCCAACAAGAGGCTCCCATGATCATCAAGCCCCGCGTGCGCGGTTTCATCTGCGTCACCACCCATCCTGCCGGCTGCGAAGCCAACGTGAAGCAACAGATCGACTACGTGAAGGCGCAAGGACCGGTGCCCGGGGGGCCCAAGCGCGTGTTGATCCTGGGCGCGTCGACGGGGTATGGGCTGGCCGCACGCATCAGCGCGGCCTTTGCCTGTGGCGCGCAGACGCTGGGCGTCTTCTTCGAACGGCCGGGCGACGCCGCCAAGCCGGGCACTCCGGGCTGGTACAACAGCGCCGCGTTCCACAAGTTTGCCGAGGCCGAAGGCCTGTACGCCAAGAGCATCAACGGCGACGCCTTTTCCGATGAGATCAAGCAAAAGACCATCGCCGCCATCAAGGCGGACCTGGGTCAGGTCGATCAGGTCATCTACAGCCTCGCGGCCCCGCGACGCACGCACCCGAAGACGGGCCAGGTCTACACCTCCACGCTCAAGCCCATCGGCAAATCCGTGACCTTGCGCGGCCTGGACACCGACAAGGAGCTCATCAAGGACGGCGTGCTGGAACCCGCCTCGCAAGATGAAATCGACGCCACCGTCGCCGTGATGGGCGGCGAAGACTGGCAGATGTGGATCGACGCGCTGCTGGAGGCCGGCGTGCTGGCGGAGGGCGCCACCACCACGGCCTTTACCTATCTGGGCGAAAAGATCACGCACGACGTCTACTGGAACGGGTCCATCGGCGCGGCCAAAAAAGACCTGGACCAGCGCGTGCTGGACATCCGGGCCAAGCTTTCGGAACACGGGGGCGACGCGCGCGTGTCGGTGCTCAAGGCAGTGGTCACGCAGGCAAGCTCGGCCATCCCGATGATGCCGCTGTACCTGTCCCTGCTCTTTAAGGTCATGAAGGAAGACGGCACGCACGAAGGCTGCATCGAGCAGGTGTATGGGCTTTATCGCGACAGCCTGTGCGGCCCGTCGCCGATCCTGGACGACGAAGGCCGGCTGCGCGCCGACTACAAGGAACTGGACCCGAAGGTGCAGGCGCGGGTGCAGGCGCTGTGGGATCAGGTCGATACGGACAGCCTCTATGCGCTGACCGATTTTGCTGGCTACAAGCGCGATTTCCTGCGGCTGTTCGGGTTTGAAATCGACGGCGTCGATTATGCGGCCGACGTCGATCCGGTCGTAGAGATCCGCAATCTGGGGTGAACGCAGGCCGGTAGCGCTGACCGCGCGTTGCTCGTGCTGTCCCGGCGCACCGGGACGGCGCCATTCCTACAGGTATTCCAGCGTCACCAAATAGCGCTTACCCGCGGCCCGGTCTTCGGAAGTGTCCGCAGGCACTTCCCGCACGGAGGTTTTGACCCGCGGCGCCGGATCCACTGCGCGGGTCCGGGATTCAGGCACGCAGACCACGCGGGGGAGTCCACCGGCGCTTGCCGGCGTCACGCGCGGCCGGCAGACCGCCGGTTCCACGATGCCCCCGACAAAGCGGATGACACCACCGCTCGCGCCGGCAACGGCGGGCGCCAGCAACGCAACAACCAAGAACGCATGGATGGATGTACGGGCAGACATGGCAACTCCTTGAGTTAGCCTACTCCCGTACATTTGCGACAGCAATGGGTATTCGTCTCAATCGTCCGTGACCATGCGGCCGGCCGCCAGCACCAATTGCCGTCCGCAGCGCGCCGCCAGTTGCGGATCGTGCGTGACCAGCACAAGCGTCGTCCCGTGCTCGCGGTGCAGGTCGAACATCAGATCGATGACCGTCACGCCGGTTGCGGCATCCAGGCTGCCGGTGGGCTCGTCGGCAAACAGCAGGTCCGGCTGCACGACAAACGCACGGGCCAGCGACACGCGCTGCTGTTCGCCGCCCGACAGCGTGCGCGGATAGTGGTGCAGGCGCGCGCCCAGCCCCACCCGTTCCAGCATGGCCTGCGCGGCCTCGCGCGCGGATTGGCCGGCCAGCTCCAGCGGCAGCATCACGTTTTCCAGCGCGGTCAGGTTGGGCAGCAACTGGAAGGACTGGAACACGAAGCCGACGTGATTGGCCCGCAGGCGCGCGCGGCCGTCTTCGTCCAGGGCGAACAGGTCCTGCCCGGCAAGGTGTACGCTGCCCACGCTGGGAACATCCAGACCGGCCAGCAGTCCCAGCAGAGTCGACTTACCCGAGCCCGAGCTGCCCGTGATGGCCACGGCGCTGCCCGCCGCGACCGTAAAATCAATTCCTTCCAGGATAGAAAGCGATCCACCGGCATCGGCCACCCGCTTGCCCAGCCCTTTCACCACGATTGAGTTATTGCTATCCATGCGCCTATTTTCCCGTCTGCTTCTTGTGACTGCCTTCGCGACCGCCGCGGCGGCGCCCGCCCACGCTCAGACCGCCGCGGCGCCCCAGGGTTCCACGCCGCGCACTGTGCTGGTGGTGGGCGATAGCCTGTCCGCCGAGTACGGCATCAAACGCGGCACGGGCTGGGTGCCCCTGCTGTCCGCGAGGATCTCAGAACAATACCCGAAGTTCCAGGTCGTCAATGCCAGCATCAGCGGCGACACGACCAGCGGCGGCGTTGCCCGCCTGCCCGCTTTGCTGCGCCAGCATGCACCGGCGGTCGTCGTGCTGGAGCTGGGCGCCAATGATGCCTTGCGCGGCCTGCCCCTGAACATGACCGAGCAAAACCTGCGGACCATGACCCAGGCGGCGCGCAAGGCCGATGCCGAGGTGCTGATTGTCGGGATGCAGATTCCGCCCAATTACGGGCGGGACTACGCCCAACGCTTTGCCGCGGTGTTTTCCAATGTGGCCAAAAACGAAAACGCCCGGCTCGTGCCCTTCCTGATGGAAGGTATCGCGACGAACCGGGCGATGTTTCAGGCTGACGGCATCCACCCTAACGAGGATGCCCAGCCTCAATTGCTGGACAACGTGTGGCCGGCGCTGCGGCCCATGTTGAACTGACTATCTGCCAGGGCGATCAGCCCGCGGCCTGGGCCTGATCGCCGCGGATGACATCCGCGGCGGCGGGCGTGACGTTCACCTCGTACTGCTGGCGCAGCATGCGGATCAAAGCCTCGTTTTCGGCTTGGCCCCATGCACCCGACAGTTGCTGCGCCAGGCGCTCCATGTCGGCCGCATCGGACTTGCCGGCTTCCACCTTTTCCAGACGCACCAGCGTGTAGTCCACGCCGGACTGCACGCCCGTGAAGGCCGGCAGCGTGGCCGACGGCAGGCGCATCACGGCGTCCAGCACCGGGCGCGACAGATCCTGGGGATTCTGGCGCGTCACACTGATGGCCGGGCCGAAGCCTTCGGGCGTCGCGGCGGGATCGGCCTTGGCGGCCGCCAGGGCCGCCTCGCCGGCCTTCTTGGCGGCTTCGGCGGAGCGCTCGTCGAGCAGCTTGGCGCGAATGACTTCGCTGACCTTGTCCAGCGGCGGGACGTGGGCCGGTTCAACGGAGGCAACGCGCACGGCCAGCATCGTGTCGGGCGCGAGTTCGATCACACCGGAATTCTGCTTTTCGCGCAGCACGTCGGGCGAGAACAGCACTTGGCGCACGCGCGGGTTGTCCAGCAGCGCGGCGTCGGGGCTGTCGGCGGCGGAGCCCGGACCGGCCTTCTCGGCGGGCAGCAGGCCTTCGCGGGTGACGCCGGAAGCGGTGCGCAGCTTCAGGCCGACGGCGTCGGCAGCCGGTTGCAGGCTGTCGCGCTGGTCGTAGACCTGCTTGTTCAGCTGGCTGGCCATCTCGGAAAAACGCTGCGCGGCGATCTGCTTGCGGACTTCTGCGGTGATCTGGTCCTTGACCTCGGCCAGCGGCTTGACGGCGCCCGGGCTGATTTCCGTGACCTTGACGATGTGCAGGCCGAACGGGCTTTCGACCACGCCGGACACCTGGTTCTGGGCCAGGCCGAAGATGGCCTTGTCCAACGGGCCGGGCTGCGCACCCGGGGCAATCCAGCCCAGGTCACCGCCCTTGGCGGCCGAGCCGGCGTCCTGCGAATTCTTGGCAGCCAGTTCGGCGAACTTGGCGGGATCGGCGGCGGCCTGCTTGGCGATGTCTTCGGCCTTGGCGCGCGCGGCCTTGCGGGCGTCTTCGCCCGACGGCAGCTCGATGAAGATGTGGCTGGCGCGGCGGCGCTCGGGCTGGCCAAAGCGGTTCTTGTTCTGTTCGTAATACGAAGCCAGGTCCTCGTCCTTGACCTGCACGCCTTGCGTGGCGGCGGCTTCGTCCAGCACCAGGTACTGCACCTGCACCTGTTCCGGCACCTGCAATTGCTGCTTGTTGGCGTCGTACCAGGCCTGGATGTCAGCCGGGTTCACGGTGACTTGCGAGCGGAAGTCCGCGGCGGAGAAGTTGCGCAGTTGCACGGTGCGGGCCTGGGTCAGCGCCGATTCCACGGCGGCGACCACTTCGGCCGGCGCGCGGGCCGATTCGCCGACGGGCTCGAGCACACGGGCGATGGCCAGGTCGCGGCGCAGGCCGGCTTCAAACGACGTCGGCGACATGCCCTGCGCGGCCAGCACCTGGCGATAGCGTTCGGGCGAGAAGCGGCCGTTATCCTGGACTTCCGGGATGGCGGCGATCGTGTTGCGCAGCGTCTCGTCGGACACCGAGAAACGGTTGTCGGCGGCCACGTTGGCGAGCAGGCGCTGGTTGATGAGCTGGTTCAGCAGGCCTTCACGCAGGGCGGGCGTATCGATCACGGCCGGATCGAACTGGGCGCCCAGGCGCTGGCGGAACTGGTCAAGCTGGTTGCGGTGCGCCTGATCAAACTCGGCGCGGGAAATCGGCTGGCCAGCCACCGTCGCCAGCTCGGGCTCCCGACTCATGAAGCTGTCATAGCCTTGAATCCCGACCAGGAAGAAGGAAGGCACGATCAAGATCAGCAGGATGAACTGCATCCAGCGCCGATGGCTGCGAATAAATTCGAACATGGAATCCCTGTTGCCGCGCTCCGGGGGTAGACGCCCGGGGCCGCACGAAAACGCATAAAAAAAGGCGAAGTCGATTCGCCTCTATTCCCATACCGGTTCAAACCGGGTTCAGCGGGCGGATTTTACCATTTCTCATTCATTGCGCGGCCATTGTCCAAGCCAACGGGCAATGCGCGGCGTCGTGGACCATCCGTCCCCACGGAGGACGAGGTCCGTCAACCCGGGAATCCCCCATTACCGCCCCCGCCCCGCGCTCGTATCGTGGACCTGGGGTTAGCCCGCAGATCGAGGGCCGCCCTGCCAGGCCGGCACAAGGCCGGTTTCCCTTCCCGCGCGCAAAAAGGTCACCCACGATGCCGTTCATGCCTTCCCGCCTCCCGTTGCTGAAGTCCTGTGTCGCTTTGATGTTTCTGAGCTGCGCCCACGCCGCGCAGGCGGCCCCGGTTGCCAATGTGCTGGAGGCGGCCAAGGGCCAGCAGCAGGCCATGCTCGATACCATGCGTGATCTGGTGAATATCGAGTCGGGCAGCAAGGATGTCGAAGGCGTTGAACGCATCGCCGAACTGATCCGCGACCGGCTCAAGGAACTGGGCGGCGCCGTCGAAATCATTGCGCCTACCGACGTATTCCGGCTGGACGACACCCCCGAGAAGGTCGGGCCGATGGTCCACGCCGAATTCAAGGGCGGCGGCAGCAAGAAGATCATGCTGATCGCCCATATGGACACGGTGTACCGCAACGGCATGTTGAAGGACCAGCCGTTCAGGATCGACGGCGACAAGGCCTATGGCCTGGGAATTGCCGACGACAAGCACGGCGTGGCGGCCATCCTGCACACGATCGCGCTCCTGAAAACACTGAAGTTTGCCGACTACGGCACGCTGACGGTGCTGATCAACGGGGACGAAGAGATCAGCTCGCCCGGCGCGCGCAGCACCATCACCCGCCTGGGCGCCGACCAGGATGCGGTCTTTTCGTTCGAGGGCGGCGGCATGGAACCGCGCCTGACGCTGGCCACCAGCGGCATCGGGGCGGCGTACCTGACCGTGCAGGGCAAGACCTCGCACGCAGGCGCCCGGCCGGAGGGCGGCGTCAATGCGCTCTACGAGTTGTCGCACCAGCTCCTGCAGCTGGACGATCTTTCCAAGCCCGACGAGGGGCTGAAGCTGAACTGGACCGTCGCCCAGGCAGGCACCAACCGCAACGTCATTCCGGGATTGGCCACCGCCCAGGGCGACGCGCGGGCACTGCGCGTGTCCGACTTCGATGCCCAGGCGCGCACGCTGGAGGAACGCATCCAGAAGAAACTGCTGCCCGAGTCCAATGTCAGCGTGAAGTTCGAGGTCCGCCGCCCGCCGCTGGAGGCGACTGCGGCGTCGCGCGCCCTGGCCCAGCACGGCGTGAAGGTCTACCAGGAGCTCGACCTGCCGCTGAAGGTGGTGGACCGGGCCAGCGGTGGCGGCACGGATGCCGCCTTTGCGGCGCTGAAGGCCCGCGGACCGGTCATCGAGGGCATGGGACTGAGCGGATTCGGCGCGCATTCGAATGACGCCGAGTACGTCCTGGTCAACAGCATCGTGCCGCGCCTGTATCTGGCCACGCGCATGATCATGGACGTGTCGCAGAACAAGGTATCCTTGCAACCTGTCCCAAAAGAACCCCAAAGCAGCACCAAATGACCGCAAACCTTCCCTCCTGGCCTTACTCCCGCCACATCGCGCACCGCGGTGGCGGCCGTCTGGCGCCGGAGAACACGCTGGCCGCCATGCGCGTCGGCGCCGAACACGGCTTCACCATGTTTGAATACGACGTGAAGCTCAGCAGCGACAACGTGCTGGTGCTGATGCACGACGACGACGTCGACCGCACCTCGAACGGCAAAGGCCCTGCCGCCGCCAAGACCTACGCCGAACTGGCGCAGCTTGATTTCGGTAGTTGGCATTCGGCGGCCTACGCCGGCGAACCGCTCCCCACCTTTGCCGCCGTCGCCCGCTACACGCTGGCCAACGGCATCGCCAGCAACGTCGAGATCAAGCCCTGCCCCGGCCGCGAAGCCGAAACCGGCCGCGCCGTCGCCCTGGCGGCCCGCGAACTGTGGCAAGGCGCCGGCACCGCGCCGCTGTTGTCCTCGTTTGCCGAAGAAGCCTTGGAAGCCGCCCGCCAGGCCGCTCCCGAATTGCCGCGCGCCCTGCTCGTGGAAAAGGTCCCCGCCGACTGGCGCGAACGCCTTGCCAAATATGAATGCGTGGCGCTGAACATCAACCAGAAGGACGCCACCCGCGAACTGATCGACGCCGTGCACGCCGCCGGCTACCGCATCGCGGCCTGGACCGTCAACGACCCCGAGCGCGCGCGCCTGCTGCTCGACTGGGGCATCGACGGCATTTTCACCGACGAGCTGGCCGCCATCCGGCCCGCCGCCTGAGGCAGAAAGCCCCGTGTTCAGCTACCGCCACGCCTTTCACGCCGGCAACCATGCCGACGTGCTCAAACACGCCATCCTGGTCCATACCCTGGACTACTTCAACAAGAAAGACGCCCCGTACTGGGTCATCGACACCCATGCGGGCGCCGGCCTCTACAGCCTGGACAGCGACTGGGCAGCCAAGACGTCCGAGTTCGCGGACGGCATCGGCCGCCTGTGGGAAGCGCAGGATCTGCCGCCGCTGCTGGCCGATTACGTTGCGCGCATCCGCGACTACAACACCAACGGCCGGCTGCGCCGCTATCCGGGCTCGCCGTGGCTGACGCTGGACGCGCTGCGCCCGTCCGACCGCCTGCGCCTGTTCGAGATGCATCCCACCGAAATCGACACGCTGGTCGGCAACCTGGAGCACCAGGGCCGCGCAGCGCAGCGCCAGACCACGATCTACGGCGACGACGGTTTCGAGGGCATCAAGGCGCTGCTGCCGCCGCCCACGCGACGCGGCATGGTGCTGATCGACCCGTCGTATGAGGACAAGCACGACTATCGGCGCACGCTCCTCACCGTGAAGGAGTGCATCAAGCGCTTTGCCACCGGCACGTATGCCATCTGGTATCCGCTGGTGCAACGCCGCGAGGCCAGCGAGATGGCGCGCCATTTCGAAAACCTGAAGGTCAAGAGCTGGCTGCACGCCACCCTGACCGTCAAGAAGGCGACCATCGATGGTTACGGCCTGCACGGCAGCGGGATGTTCCTCATCAACCCGCCCTGGACGCTGCACGACGCGCTGAAACAGGCCATGCCGTATCTGGCGCGCGAACTGGCGCAGGACGAACGCGCAGGCTTCACGCTGCAATACCGCGAGAACCCGTTCCCAGTGCCGAAGAAGCAATCGGACGACTGACGCCCTGCCCCGCGCCGGGGCAATGCGGCCGCGCCGACGACAAAGGGCCGCGCCTTCATGGCGCGGCCCTTTTTTTGCGATCGCGATCCTATGAGGTCCGCGACCCTTTTACGTCAGCGACCCTTTGCGACCGCGGCCCGCTTACGTCTGCGACCCGCTTACGTCTGCGACCCGCTCACGTCTGCGACTCGCTCACGTCTGCGGCGCTCAGACCGTTTCCACGTCGGCCTGTCGCATCGCTTCCTGCGCCAGCGCCAGCTTCGACGCGGCATCGCGCAGCGCGGTGCGCAAGCCTTCCTCGATCACCGGGTGGTAGAACGGCATTTCCAGCATGCGCGCCACCGTGAGCTCCTGCTGCACGGCCCACGCCAGCAGATGGCCGATGTGCTCCGCGCTGGGTCCGATCATCTCGGCGCCCAGGAAGCGGCCCGTTTTAATATCGGCGTAAACATGCAGCATGCCGCGGTTCTTCAGCATGACGCGCGAACGGCCCTGGTCGCTGAAATCCACTGCACCGGTAACGAACGTGCCCGGCACCAGCTTGGCGTGTCCTGCGCCGACCAGCGCAATCTGCGGATCCGAAAAGACCACGCCCAGCGGCGCACGGCGCAATCCCTCGCGCACTTCCGGGAAGCGCGCCGCGTTCTCGCCCGCAATGCGGCCTTCGTCGGCGGCCTCGTGCAACAGCGGCGCGTCGGCGTTGGCGTCGCCGGCAATGAAGATCGGCGAGCTGCCCGCCTGCATCGTCAGCCGGTCAAACTGCGGCACGCCTTGCGCGTTGAGCGCCAACGACGTGTTTTCCAGACCAAGACCATCGACGTTGGGACGGCGGCCCGTGGCGACCAACGCGTAGTCGAAGCGCTCGGTGCGCTCGCTGTTGTCCAGCGCCACGTAACGCACTTCCACCTCGTCGCCGACGCGGCTGGTTTCCAGGACGCGGGCATCGGTGTCCAGATAGAACTCGCGCTGAAAGATCTTGCGGGCGGTTTGCCGCACCTGCGGATCGCTGATGCCGCCCAGGCTGCCACTCATGCCGAACACGCGCACTTCCACGCCCAGCCGGGCGAGCGCCTGGCCAAGCTCCAGCCCGATCACGCCGGGCCCGAAAACCGCCACACGGTTAGGCAGGTCGTCCCACGCAAACACGTCATCGTTCACAACGAGGCGATCGCCCAGCGCGCGGAAAGGCGGCGGCACGGACGGCCGCGAGCCGGTGGCGATCACGACACGCGAGGCCTGGATTTCGGTGTGGTCATCCACACGCAGCACGGTGTCGGACACGAATTTCGCGTAGCCGCGCACCTTGTCTTCGGCCGGAATGTTTTCCACGCCGTCGACAACGAAGCCCACAAAGCGGTCGCGCTCGCGCTTGACGCGGTCCATGACCTCGGCGCCGTCGACCGTGATCTCTCCGCCGACATGCACGCCGAACGCATCGGTGTGCGCCGCCGCGTGCGCCGCCTCGGCGGCCGCGATCAGCAGCTTGGACGGCATGCAGCCGACGCGGGCGCAGGTCGTGCCGTAAGGACCGCCTTCGATAAGCAGCGCGCGCTTGCCCGCCGCCTTGGCGGCTCGGTAAGCAGCCAGGCCTGCGGTGCCGGCGCCGATGACAGCAATGTCGGTATGCAGCGTCTTCATGATTGGGAGTCCCCCGTAGTCGCGTAATGATCAGAATGTGAAGGCAAATTCCACCTTGTTGCGTGCCCTCGAGGCAAACGCCGTCCTGCGTCCTGATTGCGGACGCACGGCGCCCGCACAAGGGCGCAAAAGAAGGGAAACTTGCGGGAGTAGCGCGGCGGCTACGTTGCCGGCCCCTTGCGCCGGAGCGCGCGGCGGCCAGTGCGGAATCAACCGCCGCGCGTCCGGGCGACCGGGCGGGGGCCATGCCCCTGCCCGGCCGTCTCGCCGGTCTATCAGGCGAAGTGCGCCTTCAGGTCTTCCAGGCCGCCGATCAGGGCGCCGTTGATGAACACCTGCGGGGCCGTGCCCTTGCCGGACACTGCGCCGATCACGCGGCCGCGGACCTTGTTTTCCAGCGGGATCTCGATCGGGGCGTAGCCCTTGCTGTCCAGCAGCGCCTTGGCTTCGACGCAGAACGGGCAGCCCGGCTTCGAGAACACCACGACCTGGTCAGGCTTCTTGGCGGACGGCGCGAAGTGAGCCAGCATGGTGTCGGCGTCCGACACTTCAAACGGATCGCCTTCCTTTTCCGGCTCGATGAACATCTTTTCGACGACACCGTCCTTGACCAGCATGGAATAGCGCCAGCTGCGCTTGCCGAAGCCCAGGTCGCTCTTGTCGACGAGCATGCCCATGCCTTCGGTGAAGGCGCCGTTGCCGTCGGGCAGCAGCGTGATGTTGGCCGATTCCTGGTCCTTGGCCCATTCGTTCATGACGAAGGTGTCGTTGACCGACACGCAGACGATGCTATCGACGCCGGCGGCGAAGAACGCGGGAGCCAGTTCGTTGTAGCGCGGCAGGTGGGTGGACGAGCAGGTCGGCGTGAAAGCGCCGGGAAGCGAGAAGACCACGACCGTCTTGTTCTTGAACAGGTCGTCGGTCGTGACCTTCTTCCACGTGTTGTCCTCACGAACGGGGAACGTCACATTCGGAACACGTTGGCCTTCGCGGTTTTGCAGCATTCGATTCTCTCCTTGGTTTGATAACTTAAGTGGCGAGTTTCTGGCCCGCCATGAAAAGAATCATAAATCTCGACTATCAATTAATCCAATTTAATTAACTTAATTGATCGATAGCTTTTGGCGATTACAAAATATTTTGCGAAAGACCGAAGCTATCACAAAGCCGCGTTCGCGTCCTCAGACGCGGGCCGGCTCGTAACCCGCGTCGCGGATGGCGGCTTCTACCTTGTCGGCCTGGTCGGTGCCGGTGATGGTGACGCGATGCGTGGGCAGATCCACGGCGACCACGGCGCCCGGGACAGCCTCGTTGACGGCGCCGGTGATGGTCTTGACGCAATGGCCGCAGGTCATGTCGGGCACTTGGAAAGCGATGCTCATGGTTTTCTCCAAAAGTTGACGGCGGCGCTTGAGCCACCATGTCGGGCAGGTTAAACATTCCCATCATGTCAAGGTCAAGCGTAGAATGGCGCTTGACCTTCCCACGATGGGAAGGATGAAACTGGGCGCTCCCATCCAGATCGAGATAGTCATGCACGCAGCACGCTCGTCCTCATTTTCCGAATTGGAACTCGCCATCGAAGGCATGACCTGCGCATCATGCGTCAAGCGCGTGGAAAAAGCGCTGGCGAATGTTCCCGGCGTTGCGCAGGCGCAAGTGAACCTTGCAACCGAGCGCGCGCGGGTCTCATTCGACCCCACTGCTGCCGAGCCGCAGGCGCTCGTCGCCGCCGTCGGCAAGATGGGCTATGAGGCGCGCCCGATCGTCGCCCAGGATGACCATGCCGAGCGGCAGTCCGAAGCCCGCGACGCCGAGGCGCACCGCCTGCAACGTGCATTCATCGCCGCGCTGGTCCTGACGCTGCCGGTGTTTGCGCTGGAGATGGGATCGCACCTGATTCCCGCCATGCACCATTGGGTGATGGAAACGATTGGCCGGCAAAACAGCTGGCTGCTGCAGTTTGTACTGACCACCGCCGTGCTGGTCTGGCCGGGCCGGCAGTTCTTCACCAAGGGGCTTGTGGCGCTGTGGCGCCGCGCGCCCGAAATGAATTCGCTGGTGGCGCTGGGCGCGGGCGCGGCCTGGGGCTATTCGGTTGTCGCCACGTTTGCGCCGGGCTTGCTGCCGGACGCGGCGCGCAACGTCTATTTTGAAGCTGCCGCCGTCATCGTCACGCTGATCCTGCTGGGCCGCATGCTGGAAGCCCGGGCCAAGGGCAAGACGGGCGCGGCCATCAAGCGGCTGATCGGGCTACAGCCGCGCACCGCGCGCGTACTGCGCGACGGCCAGGCGCAGGACATCGAGATCGAACGCGTGCGCACGGGTGACATCGTGATGGTGCGGCCGGGCGAGAAGATTCCGCTAGACGGCGACATCATCGAAGGCAGCTCGTACGTCGACGAATCCATGCTGACGGGCGAGCCCGTGCCCGTGGAAAAGCAGCCGGGCATGCAGGCCACCGGCGGAACGCTGAACACGTCCGGCAGCTTCACGTTGCGCGTCACGCACACGGGCGCGGACACCATGCTGGCCCGGATCATCCGCATGGTCGAAGCGGCCCAGGGCGCGCGGCTGCCGATCCAGGCGATGGTGGACCAGGTGACCGCATGGTTTGTGCCGGCGGTCATGGCGGCCGCCCTGCTCACTTTCCTGACGTGGTTCTTCATGGGCCCCGAACCGGCGCTATCCCATGCGCTGGTCAACGCGGTGGCCGTGCTGATCATCGCCTGCCCGTGCGCCATGGGGCTGGCCACGCCCACGTCCATCATGGTGGGCACCGGGCGCGCCGCCGAAATGGGCGTGCTGTTCCGGCAGGGCGATGCGTTGCAGACGCTGCGCGACGTCAACGTCGTGGCCTTCGACAAGACGGGCACCCTGACGTTGGGCAAGCCCACACTCACCGAACTGGAGCCCTCGCCGGGCCAGGATCCGCAGCAGGTCCTGCAGTGGGTGGCGTCAGTGCAGGCGCGCTCCGAGCATCCCATCGCGCTGGCCATCGTGGCCGCGGCTGCCGAACGCAAGATTGAACTGCTTCCCGCCGAAAACTTTGCCGCCATTACCGGCGCCGGCGTCGAGGCCACGGTGGCGGGCCGCAAAGTGCTGGCGGGCGCAGCGCGTCTGATGGCCGAACGTGGCGTCGACGTCAGCGCATTCGGCGCACGCGCCGCCGACTGGGGCAACGAAGGCAAGACGCCAATCTACGTCGCCATCGACGGCCAGGCGGCCGCCATGATCGCCGTGACGGACCCGGTCAAGCCGTCGGCCGTCTCCGCCATCGCCGCGCTGCACGCGCAAGGCCTGAAGACCGCCATGATCACGGGCGACAACCGCCACACCGCGCAGGCGGTCGCGCGCCAGTTGGGCATCGATGAAGTGCGCGCCGAGGTGCTGCCGGACGGCAAGGTCGAGGCTATCGCGACGCTGCGCGAAGGCGGCCGCAAGGTGGCGTTCGTGGGCGACGGCATCAACGATGCGCCCGCATTGGCCGCAGCCGACACCGGCATCGCAATCGGCACCGGCACGGACGTGGCGATCGAGGCAGCGTCCGTCGTGCTGATGGCCGACGACCTGCACGGCGTGCCCAACGCCATCGCGCTCAGCCGCGCCACGCTGGCCAACATCCGCCAAAACCTGTTCTGGGCGTTCGCCTACAACGCGGCGCTGATTCCCCTGGCGGCGGGCGCGCTGTATCCGGCCTTCGGTCTGTCGCTGTCGCCGATCTTTGCGGCGGGCGCGATGGCGCTGTCCAGCGTCTTCGTGCTGGGCAATGCGCTGCGCCTGAAGGCATTTCGCCCCCACGGGAGGCAAGCATGAACATCGGACAAGCCGCCAAGCAATCCGGCATCTCGGCCAAGATGATCCGCTATTACGAAAGCATCGGCCTGATCAGCCCCGCCGTGCGCACCGATTCCGGCTACCGCGTGTACAGCGATCATGACGTGCACACGCTGCGCTTCGTGCGCCGAGCGCGCGATCTGGGGTTTTCGGTGGAGCAGATGAACGAGCTGCTGGCGCTCTGGCAGGACCGCAGCCGAGCCAGCGCAGACGTCAAGCGCATTGCGCTTGAGCATGTTGAGGAGCTGGAGCGCAAGGCGGAGGCGCTGCGCGAGATGGCCGCCACGCTCAAGCATCTGGCGCAGCATTGCCATGGCGACGAGCGGCCCGACTGCCCCATTCTGGAAAATCTGGGCTGCTCGCACTGACGACACGCGGCGGAAGTTTTCCAGCCGCGGGATAATGCCCGGCGCGGGAGACGCCCGCCGCGGGGTACGCCCGCCGCGGGGTACGCCCGCCGCGGGGTACGCCCACCGTGGGGTACGCCCACCGTGGGGTACGCCCGCCGCGGGTTCGCCCACCGCGGGTTCGCCCGCCGCTGCTTTTTACTGGTCCGCCTGCGCCTCGGCGGCGACACGGGCCTCGTAAGCTTCGGTGGCAGCCTGCTTGGCTGCCGCCTTTTCAGCCGCTGCGGCCAGCTTGGCTTCCTCGGCGGCCGCCGCATCGGCCGCTGCCTGGATCGCGCGCTGACGAGCGCGTTCCTTTGCCTCCAGCACCCCCTCGGCATCCAGCGTTTCGAATACGGCGATGGATTCCACATGGCCCGTGTGCGGGAACATGTTGATCACGCCGGCGCTCTTGAGCACGTAGCCGCCTTCGTGGACCAGGATGGATGCGTCGCGCGCCAAGGTGCCGGGATTACAGGACACATAGACGATGCGGCGCGGCCGCTCTTCGTACGTGAGATCGGACAGCGCCTGCGACACGGCGTGGGCGCCTTCGCGCGGCGGATCGATCAGCATGCGGTCGAAGTAGCCCAGGCTGCGCAGCCAGGTCGCGTCGACTTCAAAGAGGTTCAGCGTGGCAAAGCTGGTGCGGTCGCCCAGGCCGTGGCGCGACGCCGCATCGAAGGCGCGGTCGGTCAGCGCCTTGCTGCCTTCCACGCCCACGGCCTCGCGGCCCTGCGTGGCCAGCGGCAACGTGAAGTTGCCCAAGCCACAGAACAGATCGGCCACGCGGTCGGTGGGCTGCACGTCCAGCAGTTTGAGCGCGCGGGACACCATTGCGCGGTTGATGGCGTGGTTGACCTGCGTGAAGTCGGTGGGCCGGTACGGCATGCGCAGGCCAAACTCCGGCATGGTGTAGGACAGCGCATCGTTATGCTCGCGCTCCAGCGCGTGCACCGTTTCCGGACCCTTGGACTGCAGCCACCATTGCACGTTGTGCTTGGCCGCGAAGGCGCGCAGGATGGCGATGTCGCCGTCGGTCAGCGGCAGCAGATGGCGCAGCACCAGCGCCGTCACGCCTTCGCCGAGCGCCACCTCGATCTGGGGCATGCGGTCAGGGGCGGACATGGACGCGATCATTTCGCGCAGCGGGATCAACAGATCGCTGACGTGGCGCGGCAACACATGGCATTCGCGCATGTCGGCCACAAAGCTGCTCTTGCGTTCGTGAAAGCCCACGAGCACCCCGCCCTTCTTGGGCACCACGCGCACCGACAGGCGCGCGCGATAACGGTAGCCCCAGGTCGGCCCCTGCAGCGGCGGCAGGATCAGCGCCGGGCGCAGCTTGCCGACATGCCAGAACGTGTCTTCGAGCGCGCGCTGCTTGATCGCCACCTGCGTGGTGGGCTCCAGATGCTGCATGGCACAGCCGCCACAGACGCCGAAATGCGGGCAGCGGGGTTCCACGCGTTGCGAGGAGGGACGCAGCACCTCGTCGACACGGGCGGTTTCATAGGAAGGCTTGCGGCGCAACGTGACCGCGGTGACCCGTTCGCCCGGCAAGGCGCCTTCCACGAAAATGACTTTCCCGTCGCGGCGGGCGATCCCCCTGGCTTCCAGGTCCAGGGATTCGATACTCAAAACGTCAGACATCTCACGCAGTCCAGAATTGCACGCAACCCGTGATTGTAGAAGGACTTCGCGATTTACCGGAAATCGGGTTTGATGGGGCCGGAGCGGCCCGCACCACGCCGCGTGGTGCTGCGCCCCGCGCGGGTAAAAAAGGGGCTGTTCCGGCCCGCCGCCGGGCAAGGCGGCGTGCCGGAACAGCCCCAAAAGGCCGGCGCCGTTCAGGCGCCGCCACGGATATCAGAACGAGCGCGCCACCGAGAAGACGGCGCCGATACGGCCCGACGGGTGACCGTACTTGGTGGGCAGCCAGTTGTCCTTGGTGGCGCCGACGGCCGCCAGACCGAGGATCCAGCCCTTCAGGTCCTTGGTCACGCCCACCTTGTAGTCGACGTAATGGCCGATCGAGTCGCCGTCCATGTTGGTCTGGTTCTTGAGCTTCTGGTAGCCCAGATGGCCCAGCAGTCCCCAGCCGTCGCCCAGGTCGAATGTGGCCGTGCCGTCCAGGTACCAGGTGCCCTTGCTGTCCGGCGTGCTGAAAAAGTCGCTGGGCGTGTACGAATACTTGAGGCTGTAGTTGCCGTAGGACGCGCCCAGGTAGAGGTCCGTGTTGTTGTAGTTCCCGCCCTTGGGGGAACTGGAGCCGGGATAGTAGTAATGCAGCACGCCCGCATCCAGCGTGAAGCCGCCGCCCACGTCACCCTTCCAGCCGCCGTAGAAATCCATTTCCAGGTTGCCGTCGGTGAACACGAAGCTGGAGACGTTGGAGTTCCAGTTGCCCAGGTAGAAGCCCGAACTGTGGTTCAGGTCAAAGCCCAACTGAACGGCGGGACGGAAGTCGGTCTGCGAATAGCCGCGGAAGCGGTAATCGCTGACTATGGTCGCGTTACCGCTGAGCGAAAAGCCGCCACCCAGATCGGTGGGTTCGGCTTGCGCCACACCTGCAAAACAAGCGGCAAGCGCGAGGGGCAAGGCTAGCAACGTCTTATTCATGGTGCGAAGGTCCTGATCGGATAGTCGAAAGAGCGGACGGCGCGCGGCGCATCCGGCTGGCCGGCTTGTGCAGGTAAAGCCGGCTCAAATCCCTTCAAGCAATGTCCGTGCCAGGTTTCAGCGCCAGCGTACGGCCTGCCGCAGTGTCCTTCGGGCGCTGGCAATGCACCATCCTGGTGCCCTCTTATGGGGCGCGGCCAAGGCCCATGCGTCAAAACGGGGAAATCCGGCCTGGCCCCGCCTGGAAAACAAACACCCCGGCACGCGGGAAGCGTGTCGGGGTGCTGTTCAAGCGGAGCGTTGCTCCGCTTTGCGGCCAGTGTGATGGCCTAGGACTTGCCGGCTCAGTTGGCCTGGGGCGCGGCAGGCGGCGGGGGCGGCGGGACGTCGCCGGCAGCCGGCGGAGGCGGCGGCATGCCGGGACGACCGTCGGCGCCGCGCATGCCGGGGCGACCCTTGCCGTCCGCGCGGGCTTCCATCTTGGCG
>Ga0209050_1001564_pt1 | contig 23816 bp, 20 predicted proteins | sample Araplavi_mTSA_r2_FD_184276 | JGI IMG/M metagenome (GOLD analysis project Ga0209050, IMG submission 184276) | Arabidopsis root microbial communities from North Carolina, USA - plate scrape MF_Cvi_mTSA_r2 (SPAdes) (version 2) | ecosystem: Host-associated > Plants > Roots > Endosphere | place: USA... | reverse complement strand
TGCTGTCGCTGCAGGCCGACGTGGCACAGACCTATTTCCGCCTGCGCGCCACGGACGCCGAATTGGCGACTGTGGAGCAGACGGTCCGTTTGCGTGAAGAGAGTGTGAAGGTCAACCAGCGTCGTTTCGACCTGGGCGACATCGGTGAATTCGACCTCTCGCGCGCCAAGACCGAACTGGCAACCACCCGCGCGGAAGCGATCGGCCTGCAACGCCGCCGCGCCACCACCGAGCATGCACTGGCAGTCCTGCTGGGCAAGCCGGCGGCAGCCTACACGGCGGGCAACAGCCCGCTGCTGGATTCGACGCTGCTGCCTGCGATCCCGACCGGTGTGCCGTCCGCCCTGCTGGAGCGCCGTCCCGACATCGCCGCCGCGCAAAAGGCCATGGAAGCCTCGAACGCCCGGATCGGCGTGGCGCGTTCGGCCATGTTCCCGGCGCTGAACATCACCGCCAACGGCGGCGGCGCTGCCGGCCATTTCAGCGACGTGTTCAAGTGGAGCAGCCGCTCGTGGGTGCTGGGCGCCTTGCTGTCGATGCCGTTGATCGACGGCGGTCGTAACAGCAACAACGTCAAGCGCAGCGAAGCGGCCCTGGAAGAATCGGTTGCCGGCTACCGCCAGACCGTGCTGGGCGCCTTCGCCGAGGTGGAAGACAACCTGGCAGGCCTGCGCATCCTGGGCGGCCAGACCGCGCAGATCGACGAGGCCCTGGTCTCGGCCCGCCGTTCGGCCGACCTGGCACAAAAGCTGTACGACGCCGGCCGTTCCAGCTACCTGGACCTGCTGGACGCGCAGCGCAACCTGGCAGCCGTCGAACGCAACGCAGTGCAACTGCGCGGCGACCGCGCGGTGACCACGGTGGCCCTGATCCGTTCCCTGGGCGGCGACTGGAACTAAGCGACATCGATCAGCCCTTAACGGCGCTCCGCATTCGCGGGCGCCGTTTTTTTTCCAAAAGCGCTGGCGCGCTAGAGGTCGAACGCAACAATCAGCGTTTCTCAGTCCTTAATTTGGATGGTATCGACAATTTTCTGGTTTCCGAATCCACAAGTTCCGTTGCCTTGAGCATTGTATCCAATCACTAAATGTTTGCCCTGGCTTTGAGTGGCCAGTACACCTGCAAGCAGTTCCCTGTAGAGAGGGGACTCTTTGATGATCACTAATTGAGTGCCGGACCAATCAGACGTGCAGCCGGCCGGTGCTGGCGACACTTCAATATGCGCACCGTAACCCCCAATAAGGACTGATTTAACGGTGAACGGACCTTCGTAAGTTGCCGCCGATGCGATTGGCGCCTGCGCAATAGCGGTTGCGCAGAGGAAAGACAAGATTGCGGTGCGTCCGATGGCTTTGAATTGAGTGTTATACATGCTTAAATTCTGTGAGGTTGGATTTGACAGTGCTTTAGGATAACGAGTCTTGTTGCGTTGATAACGTGGGCGACAGGATACAGCCTTTTCCGGACAAACTCCACCCATTGATTGTAAATTGGTGAAATGTTGTCGTGTCAGCGCAAATCGGGGGCAGTGCTCGTTTGCGGAGAAGAAATACGCGTCCTTTGCAGCCGTGCCGGCAAAGTATAATTTGCCGTTTTGGCCTGGTATCCGTTCAAATGCCGTTACTGCATAAAGCGACAATCGCGCTGTTCAGCACCTTTGTCGTCGTCTGGTCCTACCTCTCTTTCGTTCCTGAGCCGGTATTGAATAAGCACGCACTTGATCCCGAAGCAAAAGCCTTCGTGACGGGATCGCTGAAGGAATTCTGCACCAGCCTTTACACCGATGCCGTATGTCCGAAAATCTCAATTGCCGGCAAACAGCGTTGGGTGGCGAGCACGTATCTTGGTGGCTCGGATATTCCGACGCAGCAGACGGATGCGATCCTGCTTGGGCATGGTTGGCAGAAAATACCAGTCGAAAATGAACGGAGCGCCATCTTCTGCAAACATGGCTACGCTGCCCGCTATGACCATACGGCGGGCTATGTAGGCACCTTGTACTTCGCCGGCGGCAGCCACATCTGCGAAAAACTGGCTCAAACAAACTAGCACCGCGCACCGTTGCATGGCGTACTTGCAAAGCGGCCAAGATCAGCCTATGATTGCGACACATGTCACACAAAGGCTAAAATGGTCACAAGCAGTTTGTTAAGCAGTATTCCGGGCATCCGACACGGATTCGGTAGCGCTTCCGCGCTCATTCCAGTTGAACTGGCAGCTGTATGGGAGTTAAGGCCGGCAAAACGCCAGGTACACGGCACACAAATCACCGCGATCTACCAGCCCCAGCAGCAGGCCGGAGAAGCCGATGGTTTCCATACCGCCACAAGCGGGCTACCTGTCAGCATCATCACCGCCGACTGCATCCCATTGTTGCTGGCTCGCCGCGATGGTTCGCAGATCGCAGCAGTCCATGCGGGCTGGCGAGGCCTGTTCGTTGGCATCGTTCCCGCAGCGCTCGCAGCGATGGGGGCGGGCGCGCGGATCATAGCTGCCATCGGCCCGACGATCTGCGCATCCTGCTACGAGGTAAGCGAAGAACTGGCAGAGGATTTCGCGCAGCGTTTCGCCGCATTGCCGCGCGAAGTCGTGCTCCCGACCTACCGCCACCTCGATTTGCGCGCAGTGGCCGAATACCAGTTGCGCGCCGCAGGCGTCAAAGAAATTGAACATGTCGGCGGCTGCACGTGCTGCGCACGCGATGCCGCCGGCGAACATATTTACCGCAGTTACCGGCGTGGCGACCGTGGGTCGCAAATGCACTCCGGCCTGTACATCACCACCAAAGGAGAAAAATGAAGGTCATCGCATCCCTCATCCTGGCCGCCTTCGCGACCGTCGCCAACGCGCAAGACCGCGAATGGAGTTCGCCACAAAAGCCATTCACCATCTACGGCAACACGCACTACGTAGGCACGGGCGGAATCAGCGCCATCCTGGTGACTTCGCCGCAAGGACATATACTGGTCGACGGCACAACCGCAAAGGGCGCGGAAGTCGTGGCAGCCAACATCCGCACAATGGGCTTCAAGCTGGAAGACGTGAAATACATCCTCAGCTCCCACTCGCATGAAGACCATGCGGGCGGCATCTCGGGATTGCAAAAACTGACAGGTGCAACCGTACTGGCCGGCACCGCCAACGTTGAAGCAATGCGCACTGGCGTGTCACCGAAGATCGATCCGCAGTTCGGTAGCCTGTCGAACTTCGGCGGATCGGCAAAAGTACGCGGCGTGAATGATGGCGAAGTAATTAAGCTTGGCCCGTTGGCCGTTACCGCCCACAGCACGCCCGGCCACACTGCCGGCGGTACGACCTGGAGTTGGCAATCCTGCGAAGGCAAGCAGTGCAAGAACGTCGTGTTTGTCGATAGCGTAACCGCCGTCTCTGCCGACAATTATCGGTTCACCGACCATCCTGAAGTCGTCGCCCAACTACGGGGCAGTTTCACCACGATCGATGGCCTGGCCTGCGACATCGCAATTGCGGCGCATCCTGAAGTAAACGACATGTGGGGCCGCCAGCAGCGCGCAGTGAGAGAGGGCAGCGCAGCATACATCGACCCGAAGGGCTGCCACACCATTGTTGAAGCTGGTCTCAAACGGCTGGAGAACCGCCTGGCCAGCGAAAAGAAGTAACTTACTCGCGGCACGCTCTTAGGGAGCGATGCCGCGCTTGGCGATCATTTTCCCCAGTGTCCAACATTTAACTCAGAGATTTCTTCAGCCGCCGTTTCAGCAAAACAATTGCCCGTACCCTAGCTGAGTCGATTTCCCCGAGACATGAGCGGCAGCATCGCGAGAAATGCTTTCCATGCGGAGCTTCCATTGCAGAGCGCGAACGCGATGCCTGCGTGCTTTTTCAACGTTTTACCGAGTTTTATGTCTGGAAAGCAACGACTCTTGGTCGCCCCGGCTGCCGCCATAAATTGAAACTTGCATGTGTTATGTCTTGCGCCCCTTTGTTGTTTTTCGGTAAATGGTGCTGCCTTATTGCCAACCAATTCGACAAAGCTCTCGGTCATTCGTGCCCCAGGCGCCACATTCCTTGCTTCAAAGGAAGGAGGAATATTTTCTTTGTAATCAATTTATGAAATAATTACCGCCTATCTCAAGTTGCGCAAATCGCAACTGCGTCCGAGCTCCTCCGCAAAACGGGGCAAAGCAATTGATCTTCGCCCCATGGCCTCAATCGAACTCTTTTCAAACAAGCTAGCGTTTAAGATACGGCGAGTGCTGGCCGCCTATCGGGCGTCGTCCATCCTAATGATTGCAGTCACGGTGCTCCTTGCATTGTCGATTGCATTTCAGATGGCTAGCGAGACTCGTCTTCAATCAGCACAGTCTGAGGGCAAGCCGACAGCCATGCTGAAAGATGAAGTTGCTCAGGTTAAAGTGGACCTGAAGGCTTTTCGTAGCTCCCATCTTCTTGCGATCATCGAGCAGGGTGCTTCCACCGCCAATATCAAAATCGACGAAATTTCGTTTGCCGTCGATGACTCTCCAAACCAGCCATATGTTCGCTATCGCGCGTCGTTCACGGTTCTGTCGCGATATCCGACCATCCGCAAATTCATTTCCGAAATCTTGGCAGGATCCGAGGGAGTAGTGCTGGATACGGTCGCATGTCGGCGAGAAGACGTTACGGCTGCAGACGTACGCTGTGATATCTCGGCCTATGTCGCCTACCAGGAGAAGGCCAGTGGATAGCTCACAGCGTCGTCGCTGGTCAGTGCTCTTGACAGCTTTGGCCCTCACCGTAGCGGCAATCTTTTTCAGTCCAGCTCCGGCGGAGGTCGTGGAAGTCAGCGAAAGGCGGGCTCCCATCGCGACCGCCGTTGCTGAAGCGCAGCCATCGGCCGCACAAATCGCTCCCACTTTCGAGGAAGAAGCATCGGCAGACCCATTTGAAAAGCGCGGTTGGGCCGAGCCGCCGCCCGTGGTTGCCCCGGTTCCCGAACCCGCACCAGTCGAGCGGACTGTTGCGCCAGTTGTGGTGGAGCCTGCTGGACCTCCGCCTTTGCCGTATCGCTATGTTGGCAGCTTTAGTGACGATGGCGGCGCCGTGATTTATCTGGCGCGCGGCGAAGTGGCCGTGGTGGCGCGCGTTGGCGAGACGTTGGACGGAACCTACAAGGTGGCTGCGGTGCAGGCGCGTAGTGTGGAGTTCGAACATATTTCAACAGGTACGAAGCAATCGCTTCCGATACCGGAAGCGGAGTAGGGCAGTATGCATATCCTCAATTGGCCTTGGCGCAAGAAGGCAACCGTCGCCTTCTGCATGGTGGCCGGTCTCGCTGGCTGTACGGCGCAGCAGCACCATTTTTCCGGCATGTACGCCATGGGCAAAGGCGAATATCCGAAGGCGGTCAGCGAGTTGCAGCAGGCTGCGGAGCTTCGCCCAATGGATGTCGAGTACCAACGCGATTGGCTGGTGAACCGTGAAGCGGCGACTAACAAGCTGCTGGCGCGCGCGGATAGTGCCCGTATGAAGGGCAGTCTGGCAGAAGCGGGCGAAGCTTATCGAACGATCTTGAAGTACGAGCCTTCCAATGCACGTGCACTGGCGGGATTGGGTGCCATCGCGGAAGGCATCCGTGCGAGCGAAGATGTGGAGCAGGCGAAGGGGGCATTGAAGCGAAGCGATAGCAATGAGGCGTTGCGCTACGCCACGCGTGCACTGGATCGCATGCCGGAACATGCCGAGGCACGCAAGCTGAAAACACAGATCGAGCGTGGACTCTCGCGCGAACTGCCGGATGTACCTACGCTGGGCAAGGTCTATAAGAAGCCTGTGAATCTCGATTTTCGCGATGCCTCGGTGAAGATGGTGTTCGATGCGCTGTCGCGCACCACCGGCATCAACTTTGTTTTTGATCGCGACGTCAACCTGAACCAGCGAACCACGGTCCTGGTTAAACAGACCAAGCTGGAAGACGCGATTGATGTGCTGCTGACCACAAACCAGCTTGAAAAGAAGGTACTGAATGAGACCAGTGTCCTGATCTATCCCAACACTCCGGCCAAATTGAAGGAATACCAGGAGCTGCTGGTAAAGGCGTTTTACCTGTCCAACGTCGACGCGAAGACTGCCGCGAACCTCCTGAAATCGGTGTTGAAGCTGAAGGACGTGTATATCGACGAGAAGTACCACATGCTGGTATTGCGCGAGAACGCTGAAACTATTGCACTGGCGGAGAAGTTGATCGCGCTGCAGGATCTTGAAGAACCGGAGGTCATGCTGGAAGTGGAAGTTCTTGAGGTGAGCCGTAACCGCTTGCTGAACCTGGGCGTGCAGGTGACGAACCAATTTACCGTGTCGCCGCTGGGGGGGAGTTCGACTGGTAGCAACGGCCAAACCATGCCTCTGAGCGAAATGCTCAAACTGAACAAGGACAAGTTGGGCATCACCATGCCAAGTGCCACGATCAATCTGCAGAAGACCGACGGCGATGCCAATCTTCTTGCAAATCCGCGCTTACGCGTACGTGACCGGGACAAGGCGAAGATCCTGATTGGTGACAAGGTTCCGGTGGTGACCACCACCACTACGCCGAACGGCTTCCTGAGCGAGAGCGTGCAGTATCTGGATGTGGGCCTGAAGCTGGAAGTGGAACCAGAGATTCACCTCCGCGACGAAGTCGGCTTGAAACTGAGCCTGGAAGTCAGCTCGCTGGTCGGCTCCGTCAAGTCTGCGTCGGGATCGCAAGCCTATCAAATCGGCACTCGCACGATCAGCAGTTCTTTGCGCCTGCGTGATGGCGAGACTCAGGTGCTGGCTGGCCTGATCAGCGATGCCGACCGGTCGGACGCCAACCGCATTCCGCTGTTGGGCGACGTGCCAGTACTGGGCCGCTTGTTCTCGAGCCAGAAGGATGATCGCCAGAAGACGGAAATCGTCATGTCGATTACGCCGCACCTGATCCGCAATATCCAGCGCAAGAATCCGGCAGCGGAAACCTTCTGGTCTGGCACCGAATCGAGCCTGCGTACCCGCCCAGTCTATCTCGGCGCCTTTACGCCTGATGCGGCTTTGCCCAAGTCAACTAGCGGGCCATCGCTCCCGGCGGCAGCCCAGCCGGCAGCGCCGGACACCAGTGGCCTGGCCTTGGGCTGGAGTGCGCCGAAGACTGTCAAGGCAGGCGAAGTCTTCACACTGGAACTGGGGCTCGACACACGCCATCAACTGCGGGCAACGTCGCTGCAACTCGCCTACAACTCGGCTGCCTTCGAGGTGGTCGCGGTGGAAGCAGGCGATTACTTTGCGCGCGGCGCGAAAGGCCAGTTCAGCCAGATGGTCGACAAGGCCAGCGGCCGCATTTCGGTCGGCCTTGGTAACGCGGAAGGGAAGAGCGCCACAGGCACCGGCACGCTGGTCAAGCTGAAGCTGCGCGCGCTATCCGGTGTAAGTGAAGGTGAAGTTTCGCTGATTGGCTTGACGCCAGTCGGCAGCCAGCAAGCGATACCGGCTCCGTCATTGCCAGTCAACTTGCAGATAGCGATCGAGTAAGGCCATGGCACCGCGCTTCCGTCATGCCGGCTTTAGCCTGGTTGAACTGCTCGTCTCTGTGGCCATCATTGGCGTGCTGGCTTCGGTCGCAATGCCGGTGGTGGAGCTCACCCAGAAGCGGCAGAAGGAAGCCGAGTTGCGCGCTGCATTGCGAGACATCCGGCGCGCCATCGACGCATACAAGGACGCCGCCAAAGAGAAGCGCATTACGGTGGCCGCGGATGCCAGCGGTTACCCGCTAACGCTGACTGACCTGGTCGACGGGGTCCCCGATTTATCGAACAAGAACGGGGCCATGATCTATTTTCTGCGCCGTATTCCACGCGATCCATTCAACAGCGATCCATCGGTGTCAGCCAGCGATACCTGGGGAAAACGCAGTTATGCTTCGCCGGCCAGCAAGCCTAGCCCCGGTGCAGATGTGTACGACGTGTACACCAAATCCGAAGGCATCGGCCTGAACGGCATCGCCTACAAGGAATGGTGAGATGCGAGCACGTGGTTTTACGATGATTGAACTGATGGTGGCCATGGCAATCCTTGCCATGATCCTCACCATTGCGGCGCCAAAATATTTCGGCAATCTCGATGCCGCAAAAGAGAGCACGCTGCGCGAAGACCTGTTCGTCATGAGGGATGCGATCGACAAGCATTTCGCCGATCTTGGCCGTTACCCTGATTCGCTGAACGACCTGGTGACAAAGCGTTACCTCCGGGCCGTGCCGGTCGACCCGATCACGCAGAAGTCAAATACCTGGGTAGTCAAGCCGCCGGCCGATACAACGTTGGGTGCTGTCTATGACGTCCAAAGCGGCGCCCCGAACAAGGCGCGTGACGGCACATCGTATAAGGACTGGTGATGTACCGCCATTCAAATGCCGGGTTTACTTACGTGATTGTGATGTTTGCGGTCGCTGTCGCCGCCATCGTCGCTACGCGCGCAATGGAGGGCAACGCGGCCTCGCAGCGCGTGGTCAGCGAATCGGAACTGCTATACGTCGGAGCCATCTATCGTGAGGCGATCCGCTCCTATCACGATGGGTCGCCTGGCGTGGTGCCGCAATACCCGGAAAGCCTGGATGACCTGCTGGAAGACAAGCGCTTGAGCACCCTGCGCCGCCACCTGCGCAAGAAACTGCGCGACCCGATAACGGGCAGTGAAAAATGGGGCGAGGTCAAGATAGATGGGCGCATTGTCGGCGTCTATTCTTTGTCGACCAGGACGCCTCAAAAGCAAGGTGGCTTCAGCGGAGAGAACGCTGGTTTTGCGGATGCCAAGTCCTACCAGGATTGGAAGTTCGTTCATGCTTCGCACGGTGTGCAGAATGCGGGGCAGTAAATGACTCAGCGTGGCTTCACCTTGCTGGAACTGCTTGTGGTGATCGTTATCATCGGCCTCCTGGCGGCTTTTGTCGCGCCGCGCTATTTCTCGCAGGTCGGCAAGTCGCAGCAACAAATTGCGCGGGCGCAGATCGACTCCTTGGAGAAAGCGCTGGTTCAGTACCGCATCGACACCGGGCATTACCCGACGCAGGAGCAGGGCCTGGCAGCGCTGAACATACAGCCGGCCGGCGAACCGCAATGGCGAGGACCATACCTGAAGAAGAACGTTCCATTGGACCCTTGGGGCAGTGCCTTCGTCTATAAGATTCCGTCCGGTGCTCCGGATCGGGAATACGACCTGGTTTCCTATGCAAAGGACGGCCAGGCGGGTGGCACAGGCGAGAACGTCGACATCAGCATTCTTAACTAGGGCAGGGCAGCATGCAATTCCGGGTCAAACTATTAACGCAGGCGATGGTCGTCGAGGAGCAGATCCTCGAGGCGGCCGACCAGCAGGAAGTCCGCCGCATGGTCAATGCCAGCGGCGGCAAGCTGCTGTCCGTGGCCGCCATGCGTCAAGGACTGCGCAGTTCTGGCGGCAAGCGCTCGTTCAACCTTTCGATCTTCAACCAGCAGTTATTGTCGCTGCTCGATGCAGGCCAGCCGGTCGTGGATGCGCTGGAAATCCTGGGCGCCAACGATGCTCGCGATGGAAACCGGCACATTTATGAAACCCTGCTGCAGGGCCTGCGCAACGGCAAGCAATTGTCAGACAGTATGGCGGCGCTTCCTTCCGTATTTTCGCCGCTGTACATCGCGATGGTGCGCTCCAGTGAAACCACCGGCACGATCCGCACGTCGCTGCGGCGCTTTATGCAGTACCAGAAGCAGGTCGACGAGATCCGCGGCAAGCTGGTGGCGGCGGCAATCTACCCTGCGGTGCTGATGTCGGTTGGCTCCGTGGTGGTTGCCTTCCTGATGCTGTACGTCGTGCCGCGCTTTAGCGCTGTATTTGAAGACGCAGGACCGGGCCGGCAGATTTCTGCCGGGTTTGTCCAGTTATGGGGCGGTTTCGTGCGTAACAATCCTGTAGTGGCGTGGTCTGCTGCCGGCATGTTGATGGCGGCAGTGCTGATGACGATCAAGAACCGCAAGCTGCGCGCAAAGGTATTGCAGCGCGTTGTGGCCATTCCAGCCATCGGGCGCAGGGTACAGGTATTCCAGTTTGGGCGCCTGTACCGCACGCTGGGAATGCTGCTGCGCAGCGGGATCAGCATGCTCAATGCGATGCGAATGACGGCGGATGCGCTGCCGGCAAATATGAAGCGCCCAATGACTTCGGCTATGGAATCGGTCAGCCAGGGCCATGCAATCTCGCGTGCCATGGCGGCCGCCGGTTTGGGTACGGAAGTGGCAAATCGCCTGCTGGTCGCCGGGGAGGCCTCGGGCAACCTGGACGAAATGATGGAGCGCATCGCTGACTTCTATGACCAGGAGACATCGAGCTGGATCGACACCGCAGGCAAATTGATCGAGCCAGCGCTGATGATCGGCATTGGCCTGGTGATCGGCGCGGTGGTCCTGATGCTCTACATGCCGATCTTCGACCTGACAAACGTAGTATAGGAAATCGCCTTGTTTACTTTGACCCAACTGCGACAGGCCGTGGCCAATGCACGGCCGCATGGAGACTGGATTTCGCTGTTGCAATCCGATGGCGCGGGCGAGCGCGGGCAGTGCGTTGCTCATGCCGCGGAATTGTGCGGATATGATCGGCTCGAACTCGCACTCGAAACGTTGGCGCCTGCTTTCGACTTGGCGGGTTATGCAGACATGCTCGGTCAAAATATGCTCTTGGCACGTGACCAGGAGGGCAAGCTGCATATCGCGTTGGGCACACCGCTCGACACAGGCGTGAGCATTTGGCTGGCCTCGCGCGGCCTGCAGGCGGACGGCATTGCGCTTGCGGATCCGCTGCTCTTGCGTACCTACCTCGATTCCTTTGAATCGAGCTTCAGCGCAGTCGCGGATGCGGTGGCAAGCGAGGAGAAGCCAGGGCTGGAACTGGAGTCGGCCGAAGAACTGACACTGACCGCCATTCAGAGCGAGGCCAGTCCTGCCATCAAACTGGTAAATTCAACTGTATTTGACGCCCTGCGTTACGAGGCGAGCGACATTCATCTGGAGTCGGTCCCCACCGGCATGGCCATCAAGTTCCGTATCGATGGCGTGCTCACCCGCATTGCGGAAGTGAACAGCGTGACGCTGGCAGAGCAAACTATCGCCCGCGCCAAGGTGTTGGCCGAACTCGATATCGCCGAGAAACGCATTCCGCAGGACGGACGATTCCGCGTCACCGCCAAGGGGCGTGAAATTGACATTCGCGTTTCCATCATGCCAAGCATTCACGGTGAAGATGCCGTGCTGCGTATCCTGGACAAGAAGGCGCTGACTGATTCCGTGCAGCGCTTAACGCTTAACTCCTTGGGATTTGACGAGGAAACGATCCGGTCCTTGCGCCGCCTTGCCGCAGAACCGTACGGCATGATGCTGGTTACCGGCCCCACAGGGAGCGGTAAAACCACAACGCTGTACGCCGCGCTCACCGAAGTCAATCGGGGCGAAGACAAGCTGATTACCATTGAAGACCCGGTGGAATACCAGCTGCCTGGCGTGTTGCAGATTCCTGTCAACGAGAAGAAAGGCCTGACTTTTGCGGTCGGCCTGCGCTCCATCTTGCGCCATGACCCGGACAAGATCCTGGTTGGCGAGATTCGCGACCCTGAAACGGCGCAGATCGCAGTGCAATCGGCGCTGACCGGCCACATGGTGTTCACTTCCGTTCACGCCAATAACACGTTCGACGTGATCGGCCGCTTCATGCACATGGGCGTTGATCCTTACAGCTTCGTTTCATCTCTGAGTGGCGTTGTCGCGCAGCGCCTGCTGCGCCAGAACTGTCCGCATTGCAGCGAACCAGTCGTACCGGATGTCGAACTATTGCGCGAATCCGGCATCAGCGACCCAGAGAACTACCGGTTCCATGCCGGTCGTGGTTGTGCGCATTGCCGCAACACTGGTTATCGAGGCCGCCGTGCAATTGCGGAAGTACTGCGACTGACGGACGAAATCCGTGAATTGATCATAGGCCGCGCCACGATTCGCGCCCTCAAAACGCAGGCTCGCAGCGAAGGGACGCGCTTCCTGCGCGATGTGGCCTTGGACCTGGTCCGCGAGGGACACACTACTTTGGAGGAGGCCAATCGTGTTACGTTTGTTGCCTGATCGTTGGTACGCCGGATTGTTCGGACCGAACGCCTGGTTGGCGAAAGGCGCTGGAACGATGACTTTGGCGATGCCGCCATCTTTGCGGAGCAGCGCTTCCCCTCCCGAATTGCTCGACGCACTACTTCAGGCCTCTCCGCAGCGGCGCCGTGCGGCAAAGCTGTCGGTGATGTTGCCTAGCCAGTCTGCGCGGTGCATCAGCGTGCCGTGGAGCGCAGGCTTACGTGGGGAGGAAGAACTGCAGGCCTATGCCCTGGCACATTTCGAGCAAGCAGGACTGGGTGTACTCGACGGCCACGCAGTGCACGCTGAATTCCGCCACTATGGTGCGCAAGGTTTTGCCTACGCGGTTTCCCGCCAGTTGCTTGACGAGTTGCATGCAGTGGCTATGCGCCACGACTTGGATTTGACGACAGCGATGCCAATCGGCGGGGTCGCTCATTTGGCGGCACGACTCGCGCGTGGCGCTGGGCGCGAGCTTACCCTGGTTGCAGAAGACACGGCCGTCGGCGCATTGGTAATGGATCGAAATGGCTTACAACGCTTTGACGCCGAGCCTGCTATCGGCGGTCAAGGCGCGGCCTTGCGCCGACTGTTGACGCGCATGGGCGCTGACGTTATCGAGTATGAAGGGCTAACCCTGTGTGCGGAGCAAAATGCCGATGAACTGGCGGGCATTGCTGGCATATATGTGGCGCATGCCGTGAAGCGAGCAAATTCATCGCAGTGGAGGAGCTTCCTGTGATCGATCACACAGCTTTGTTGCGGCCACGTCCGCAGTTCGGCGCGCTAGTATATCTGGCGTCCCTGGGCATCGCCATAGCCGCGTTGATAGTGGGACGCGCTGCTCTACTTACGCATCAGGAGGCCGCAGCGCTTAGCCGCAGCAACGAAGAACTTCGGGCGAAACAGGCAGCGGCGCGCGCTGAACCGGGTCCGAAAGACCTGGAACTCCAGCGCCAATGGGCGGTATTGCAGCAAGAGCGCGCCTACCCATGGGCTAAGGTGTTCCGCGCTGTAGAACATGTCGCGGATCCGGAAATTGAGCTACTCGAGTTTCGCCCCGACCGGCGGGCTGGAACGCTGGTATTGAAAGGGGAGGGGCGGAGTGCGGAAAGTGTCATGCGCTACCTCGAGCGCCTGCAAAAGGACCCAACTTTTTCGCGGGTCTACCTTGCCCATACAGCCAGCATTGAACGAGGCCGCCTGGTGACGCGGGTGTTCGAGCTGAGGTTGAACCTAGCATCGGGAAAGTTCGCGATGCATTAAACGTTACGTTCGTTGCGTGGGTGACACGCTTTATGACAAATATTCATGAGAAAAGCTCCATTTGAGAAATATTTGTTGCTAACACTTTATGTTAATGGGAAGATGTTGCCTGTGTAAAATTGTCATAACAATAATTAATGCTACGAAATTAACGGGATCTGGGTGGGATCCAAAGAAGTCTACGCCGCAGCAGTGGCCGCACTGGTCGCGGACAAGTCTGTCCGCGTTGAAGCAGTGAACACCGGCTGCGCAGGCTGGGGAACAAAAATCCAGTCCATCATTATCATCAAGTAAATAGTCTATCCGTGATTGGCTCCCCCGATGAATTTGTCGAGGGTTTGGCCATTCAGAAATCAAAAAATATCGGGAATAGCCATCGTTCAGCGAGCGATGCGGAGTAATCAGTGCCTACAGTTCAAATGCCCCTTCACCTGACTCAAAACTCAACTTCTTTTGGTCAGCGCCTTGTTAATCTCCTGATGCTTTGCTTCGCTTTGCTGTTTGTGTACCCTGCGCATGCACAAGCAGTGTGGTCGAATGTGGGGGCAACTGGCGGCGGCATCGTCACTCCACCAGCAACTACCGTTAGCGGTGGTATTGTTGGCAGCGTCAAGGTGGGCCGTAGTGGAGACACGATTACCGATGTCGCTTTGCGGGAAGTCGGAAATCCAAATGTCCTGGCTACGCAGAGTTACAGCTACGATAAGCTGGCTGAGAACCCAGCGGACACATTGCGCGGCTTCACGCTGACCGCGCAGTTGCCCCCCGGCGCACATCAGCTTTTTGTCACCGCTTATCCGCTCAAGGCAAATTCCGCTGATTCGGCTGTCTTTACAGTTACAGTTACAGGTCCAGCGTCTCCGGGCACAAAAGCGAATGCTATTGCAGCTGTGCAGAACATTATTTCCAGCCTACTGCTGGATGACGATGCAAGCACGCCAAGCACGCCACCAGGAGGTGGAACAGGGGGCGGTGGAACAACCCCACCAACGCCGGGAACGGGCGACCCGGGTACGGGCGGGCTGGCGGGCGACGATGGGACCCTTCTGCCTGTCGCAATTGACCCTCCGCATATTTCCAACGAAGACGCTGGTTCTTTGCCGGGCTCACTTTCTGTGGGATCAGATGGCGCCGCACATTACAGCATTAGTATTGAAGTGCCTCCAGGTACCGCAGGCTTGCAGCCGACGTTATCCCTGAATTACTCCAGCAACCGGGGCAATGGTCCATTGGGCCTTGGGTGGGCACTTGGTGGCTTGACGTCAATTAAGCGCTGCGGCAAGACCATCGCCCAGGACGGGATCATTGGCCGCGTGTCGTTTGACGAGGGCGACCGCCTCTGCCTGGATGGCCAGCGCCTGGTATTGGTAAACGGTGATGGCAGCGACGCAGCCTATTGGGCGCCAAATGCGGAGTACCGCACCGAGATTGAGAGCTTCAGCCGGATCAAGGCGGTGGTCGACGGCAGTGGCCGACGCAGCTTTACGGTGGAATCCAAAGACGGTCGTATCCTCAGCTATGGCAGCGCTTCTGGATATGAAGCGCCGGTGATCGCGACCATCAATAGTGGCGCGAATCCTTATGTGCCAACAGGAAAGAACGGCGCTCGTGCCTGGGCCTTGGACAAAGTCCTTGATCGTATAGGTAATTACATCAAGGTCGAGTACGAACAGGACGCAGTGGAAGGCGAGCATCGTCCGAAGACTATTCGTTATGGTGGCGTTGGCCTGGCTTCCCATGCGGCTGTTCAGTTTGCATATGCGAGTCGAACGGACAAATGGAAGCGCTATGTCGACGAAACGCGCGACGACCTGAACAAGCGTCTTACGACAATCAGCACCTATGTTGGCGGCAACATGGATGGAGTCCTCAGCGAAAGCAATAAGGCCCGTGAATACCGGTTGAGCTATGAGCAGAGCCCAACCAGTGGCCGAAGCATGCTTAACGTTGTAACGCCATGCGCAATGACTGCCGGCGCGATGCAATGCCGTCGCCCCACCAAGTTCGACTGGGGTAAGCCGGACGGCGGCAAGACCCCAGGCTTCACCAGTTTGGGCATGTGGCAAGGTGGGCCAATCCTGTCGACCCACAATATCTACGGCGGTTCACCTATATCCCAAAATCACGCGGACTACTTTACGTTCGCTGACTTTGACAACGATGGCCGAACGGACGTACTGGAGAACCGCATTGCCTCGCCTATCCCACCAGATCCTGAATCGTGGGCGTCAAAAGCGCGTGAAGGAGCAAATCCGATTCCACCTGGAACTTTGCAGGCTCAGTATCGCTTCTTCCATAGCACAGGCAACCGCTTTGATGTCTACACATATCAGTTGAACACGCGGGAGCCATTCGCCGTGTTGACAACCGGTGATTTCAATGGCGACGGCGCGACCGACCTGGTTGTATGGACGGCGGCAGGGACGAAAGTATGCGTCTCGCCGCTGAAAGACCCGACCAAGCTGACAGGATTGATCGAGTTCAGGTGCGACCCAGCATATGCGGCGCAAGGTGAGAACAGCGCCGGCATGATCCCTTATGTAGCGGACTTGCGCGGCGATGGCCGATCCAGCCTGTATGGGCGCGCTATCCGCGGTGAAAAAGCATGGCTGTGCAATCAGGGCAGTTGTGACTGGGACGATGATCCGCCAGTGACCGTCCTTCCATCGGTTGGGCCAAGTGGAGTAGTGGAACGCGTCGGGGTTCAGGCTTATACCGCATTTACAGAGATGGCTGATTTCAGTGGCGTGGGTAAGAATTACGACACTCGCTGGAGCGAAGCCTATCTGTATCAGGAGATTGACACCGGGGTACGCCTTCCATACGAGTGGGTAAATTTGCAGCCTAGCGTCACGATGACCTCGTTCCGTGAGCCTGGTAAGTCTGCATTCCCAATGCGGCCGTATGCCTATCCGGCATACCCATCCTCTACCTGTACGGATTCGGTGAGCTGTCGTCCTTACCGCTTCGAGCCGCCGGGTGTTGGGTCAGTGGCGGGCGACTTCAATGGCTCGGGCATGTCCGGACTCGCGTTTGGCTTCCTGGAACTAGGCGCTGCAAGCGGTGCGGAGATCTACAAGAAGGCCGAGTTCACAGTTTGCTCGTCGACCGGACGCACACTCGAATGCAGTGCGCGCCAGAAGTACAGTGGCAGCAACTATCTCGCTCCGCGCGCGGTAGGCAATTTTGTAGGCGATGGGCAGCCAGCCATTCTGGCAGAAGTTATTAACTTCCAGACTGGCGTTCGACCGAAGCCGAGTGGTCGGGTGAAAATGTGCCGCGTGACTGGTGATGACCTGACAGGCGGTACCAGCGCCAACGATGCAAACATCAACTGCACTGACTGGGCTGGCCTCCCATTCCTCGATCCGGTGACGGAGCTGGACAAACTCTACCAAGTAGACTTGCTGGGTACTGGCCGTCCTCAATTTGTGCGCTATCACAGCGGATCCTATTCTGGTACGACTTGGGTGGAAGATGGCCGTTGGGAACTATTCGTACCGACCGATGTGGCCCGCGATGGTGAAGCGCTTGACCGCATCGTCGCCGTGACAAACGGTTTCGATGAAAGGTCGTCTGTCGAATATGTGGATGGCATCCCTACCGGAACAATCAGTCTCACTGGAACCAGTGCGCTGGCCTATCCGCTGCGTGCCCAAAACCAGCCGAACAAGGTAGTTAAGCGTCTGCGCACCGCAAACGGCATCGCGGCCGAGCGCAAGTTGTCGTTCCAGTACCTGGACGGCGGCCTGGACATGTATGGGCGCGGCAGTCTTGGTTACGCGACGTTGATCACGACCGATGAAATCACGGGCGCCGTGACCACAGACGTCGCTTCGCAGGTATGGCCATTTACCGGCATGAATACGTCGAGCCGTACCGTGCTGAAAGGCGTCACGCTGACTTCGAGCACCAACGTCCCAGCGGTTAAAACCTTCAGTACCGCTGGTGGCTCACGCAAGTTCCCATATGTTGAGTCTTCTTCGGTAGAGAAGAGAGACCTGAACAATTTCCGCATGGGGACCACAGAGACCAAAAGCGATTTCGATAACTGGGGCAATACACTGTCGCAATCGGTAGTCAGCAAGGGTAGCGCCGAGGGCGACTATGCCTCGACTACCTCGACTCTTTACGAAGTGGACGAATCGCGCTGGTTGTTGAGCAAAGCCAGCCGCATTACGGTGACTAACACTGTGCCAGGAATGCGAGGTACAAGTAGTGTCGCGCGAACGCTCGCACGGACACTTGCGCGAACCTATGACCCTGTTACCGGTCTGGTTGCGACCGAGACCACAGAGCCAGATGGCGGGGCGGACGTTAAGGTAGTTTCGACCTATATCCGAAATGGCTTCGGCTTGGTAAAGCAACTCCAGCAGACCTGGACCGATCCGAATGGCGCCACCAAGTCACGTACGCCAAAAACAATCGGCTACGATGCCAAAGGTCGCTTTATCGAGAGCACCAGCTTTGTCCCGCGGTCTGGCTTGCCAAAGACTTACGGCGAAAATTTCGAATACGACGCCGCAACTGGCCTCCGCACCAAACACACCGATATCAATGGCCAGATCACAGAATGGACCGTCAACGGATTCGGCGAGGTCATGATGGAATCGGGGCCGGATGGCAACGCAAGCTGGTTCTACACGAAACGATGCAAGGACTCTGAAAGCACGGCTTGCCCGACGGGATCTCGCGTCGCCCGCATTGCTGACCGCAAGAATGGCGATGCTCGCGTTGCGGTCCCGACAGTGGGCTACTTCGATGGGGCTGGGCATTTGCTCAATACTTTGACCTGGGGCTTCAACGGCGGAGCAATCAGGGAAGAGCGCTTCTACGACCCGCGCGGCCGACTGGAATCGATCAGAGAGCGTCATTTCGCTAATGCATCCCAATACCCAGTCACTTCGTACGAGTACGATGACCTCGATCGCGTCCTCAGCGTGGCGACACGAGATGAAGGCAACATTGCGCAGCCAGTCCGTACAACTTATAGCGGCCTGCAGACTACGGTAATCGACCAGCGCGGCAGCTCGCGCACCGAATATCGCAATACGGTTGGCCGCCTGATGACCGTTGTCGATGGCGCAGGGAAGACGACGGAATTCGAGTACGATCCATTTGGCAACCTGGTCCGTACGCTTGACCCGTACAAGAACAAGGTTGAAGTGGAATACGACTTGTATGGCCGTAAGAAGAAGCTGAGCGACCCTGACCTGGGCGTTGTCGTCTACGAAGTGGATGCCTTGGGCCGCACTTGGTCGCAGCGCAGCCCTAACCAAGTCGGTGGCCAAAAGACTGTCTTCGAGTTCGACGACCTGGATCGTATGATCCGACGTATCGAGCCAGATCTGGATAGCCGTTGGGAATACGACACCGCCGCCTATGGCAACGGCAAGCTTTCGAAATCCTGGACCGTAGCGGTGAAGGATGACTACATACGCACGCACAGCTACGACAACCTGAGCCGCCCAAGCGAAACGGTGGTGCACACAGACGTCAACTATCGCACTTTGATCGGCTACGATGCATGGGGGCGGCCGAACAAGGAAACCTACCTGCGCGACTCCAGCCCGACTAAGGTATATGACCTACGCTACAACGAGTTTGGTTACCGCAGCGCGCTGCAGCGCTCCGGCCAGACCTTGTGGAAAGCGACCAGCCAAGATGCTGCGCTTCGGGTAACGGCAGCCACATTGGGCAATGGTTTGAAGGAAGCATTCAACTTCAGCCGTTACAGCGGCCGAATGAGTGGCAGCACCATCAGTCTGGCAGACGGCACGCTGCGTTTGCAGGACGGCTACTTGTATGAGCCTAACGGACAGGCCAAGCAACGCATCCTGAGCTGGCGCCAGTCCAACTGGGAAGTGTCGCGCGGATTTACCGAAGACTATACATATGACAAGTTGAATCGCCTGTCGACAGTCAAGCTTGATGGCGGTCCGGCGCAGTTGTACGGCTATGATGATGTCGGCAACATCATCAGCAAGCCTGGCGTCGGAACCTACGTGTACCCGAATGCTGGTGGTATAGCCACCAGCCATGCTGTGAAGGAGTTGCGTGATGCCGCGGGTAATCTGATCGGCAGCTACAACTACGATGCCAATGGCAATTTGCGCAACGGCGGTGGCCGCTCCATCGATTGGACCAGTTTCGACATGCCGCAGCGAATCAGCATGGGAACAGGCTATACGACATTTGTATATGGCCCAGATCACCAGCGCGTGCGGCAGAATCGTAGCGATGGAAAACGGATCAACTATGCTGGCGCGCAGCAGGCTGAATACAACTGCCTAACTTCAGATCTGACGAACTGCACGTTAAACAAGGTGAAGACTTTCTGGCCGCAGGGTGTCGGCCTGGAGGTGGATCAAGGTGGTCAGACGACGCTGTATTGGACTCACGGCGATCGCCAAGGCAGTGAAGTGGCTCTGTCCGACAGCAATGGCACCCTGAGCGAAGTGTTGGCTTATGATCCGTGGGGTAAGCGCAGGCCGATCAGTGGCACAACCACTGAAGGTGATGGAGTCGTTGACGACCATGGCTACACCGGGCATGAAATGCTTGACCAGCTTGGCTTGGTCCACATGAATGGCCGTGTATATGACCCGCTGCTTGGTCGATTCATCTCCGCAGACCCGTTCATTCAGGCTCCGGAAAACGGCCAGAGCTACAATCGTTATAGCTACGTCTGGAACGATCCGGTCAATATGACCGATCCGACTGGCTATGAGGCAGAGAAACATTGCGAATCGGACCCTTGCCCAACCTTTATTTCACCTATGATTTCGGTCTCGAAGTCAAAGTCGAAGTCGGACAAGGAGGAGGAAGAAAAAGGAAATGAAGACAAGGATAAAAAGACGAAGTACGCAGGCGTCGCTCCTCAGTCGGCAATCGATATCATGGACAGCCCAGGTGCTCGCGTTTCGATGGAAAAGGCAAAAGCGCGATCAAATTACTGGAAAGCCTTTTTTGGTGGTGAGTACAACGTGATGGATCCTGATTCCCGCGCCGGGCATAAACATGGCGAGAAATTTGGATTTGCCACAGACGTCGCAGGAGTTGCAGCGCCATTTCTCAAGGTTTTCGGATTGCTAAGAGGGGCTCGGGCCGCCGTAGTGGTAGAATCAGCCGCCGGAATTCCGACGGAAGCTGCTGCTGCTGCCGAGTTCACACCTCTAATGCGGCGGTACTTGAGTGAATCAGGTGGGAGATGGGGAACTGCTTCCACTCGTCTGCAAAATCACGAGCTTGCGTCGGCTTTGGAATCCAGCGGTTATACGATTCGAGGTGGCGCAGGACGAGCAGCCGAAGAGTGGTTTGCAGGGCCTGGAGGTGGAACGCGAGGCGGTACATTTGTCGACATTACGGCTACTAGGGCTGGAGAAACTGTCCGCATTCAAACAATTACGACATTGCGTGATGGAGTGACTCCTACGGCATCTGAAGCGAGGGCAGCAGCGCGAATTATGGCTAAATTCCCCAATGATCATCTCCTCCTGATCCCTAAAAGATAAAACACTATGAAACCTATTCTTTTCTTTGCGTTGAAAGACGATATTCTTTCGGTAGTAGCGACAGTCGAAACAGCCAGGCGACTGAAGTATGCCAGAGCAGGGCTATTTTTAACGCAGCAGCAGTACTTGTGTAGCGGAAGTGAGATTCCCAACATAGGAATTGCGGACGCGGAATCATCGATTGCATGTGAAACTTATTTGCTGATGGATGAGTCAGGCCAGATCAATATGCGGCCTGTTAGGCAAACGGATGGCACTATTTATTTTAGTACCGACCAGTTGCTCAATCCCGATAGTGTGATGTTTACTGCTGGCGGGGAGTATGGCGACAATGTAATTTTGCCCGGTCGAGTTGCGACGGCGTCGGACTCATCCCGATCGCAGGAGTTAATGAAGCAATTCAGCTCAGCATTTCGAAAGCATTTTAAGAAAGTTAAGTCTTACTGGGTTGGGCCTGGTGCAATGTCCCGACTGCAAGCTGGACATAGATTGACTGCTGCCGCGTCTTCGCCGCTTGAGTATGATCTTGCTCTCTAGTTAATCGCTGATATTATTGTTAAAAGCTTATTGCAGAAGCGGCATTGAACAAATCGGCGTCCAACCGCTGCGTGAAGGCTGCCGGATATGCCGGTTGTTATTCATTTGTGACGAAGTTCATTCGGGAGTGGCGCGCTCAGGAGGGCAAGACGCCCAAGGCCTTTGTGCCGCTGCAATTTGAAATGGGCGACGCCTTCCAGTCCGCTGGAGCGAGGAAGGGGGGCGTCGGAGGCGTCTACCGGGAGCCACAAGTGGCGCACATGAAACTGTGCGCCAGCCGCGCGTTCTGGCTGGTGGCGTAGCCAAGCCAGGAGCACGAAATGCTGTTCGACGCCCATGCGCGGTCGCTGGCGGCGCTGGGCGGCGTGGCCCGGCGCGGCATCTACGACAATTTGAAACCTGCAGTCGATAAGGTCAATAAAGGCAAGGGACGAACCGTAAATGCGCGATTCGCCGTCATGTTACCGCTGCCGGTGGCCACGGTCGGCTGCATGCTTAGCAGCCATGCATGTGGCGCGGTTATCCCCCACCTAATGATCGCCGCATGCAGCTCGAAAAACTTACTCGGCGAGTGCACCATGCATGCGAGCCCGGTTACGCCGTCGGCGAACAGCGCTTTGTATACCGCGTAGTCGTCAACCATGAGATGGCCGCGCCGTCCCTCCGGGAAGGCGCGCGCGTGTGCACCGGCGCGGCCGGTTTGGTAGTCGAACACGATAATGGGCGGCCCGTCTCGAATTTGTTCGAGCGATAGGCCCATAGAAAGGCATGCCTGGTCTTTCCTTGCCCTGGGTCGAGTTGGCGCACTGGCGTTTCATCGGCGCGAAGGCAAGGCCGCTGCCGCAACAGATGCCAAGCGGTCACTCAAAGGCTGCAGCGCCACACCTATCCTTCCCACCCATTCAGCCAAGGTGGAGCGCGCCAGTGGCACGTCCTGGCGGCCAGCGATTTGCTCGATTCGGTACAAGGGCAAGTGATCCACGAATTTGCTGACAGCTATCCAGTCCAGCAATCCCGGTGCAGCCATGCCGCTATCAATCACCGCCGGCGGGATAGGCGCCGCCGTTACGGTTGCTCAGCCACGGCAGGCGTATTGCGGGCGGGTATGGCGATGCACAAAAAAGTGCGCAGGCTCCACATCCAGCAGCTCACTGACGTCTTCGCCGATCTTCACCATATCGCGCCCGCATGCGCCGCACTGGCACGATGCCGGTTCGTGGGGGTGCTCGATACGTGGCACTTCAGGCGGCAATGCCTGACATCCGGCACGGCTGCGCGGCTTGGTTTTGCACTCGCTTTGTGATTGCTCCAGCTCTGCATAAAGAGCCGACAAATCGGTGTCCAGTGCCTCATTGAACAGGCCGAGTTGCTCACCGCTATAGACATAACTGATCGCGTTCTCCGTTCGCCATCGTGATCTGCGAAATTAAAGCCGGAGAATGGGGAAGCGAAGCTGGATTTCATATGTGGTGGCGCCGGACGCTTACCGCCAACGATCAGAAATACGATCGCTGAACTGAAAAACGAGTGAGGCTTACGGTATCTGAGTTGACCTTGGTAATAATGATGTCGGCTCCCGAAGCCGAATCCGCGCCGAGGTCCAAGCCAACCCGCTTTCGCAGCTGATCATGGCAGCGAGGGCGCGAAATTACATCGCTGCAGAAGAACTTGCGCAGTTTGTTGGCAAGATCAATTCGTCGATAGTCGACGACAATTCCTTGAAAGAAATCGCTGCACTCCTCGATTCGACTGACGGTGCAGTTCGAATGTGGGCCGTTGGCGCACTTAGGCATTTCGGGATCACAGCAGCCGACAACGCGCACGTCGCATTGATCAGGATGGGGATCGTTCCGGGGCCTTTCGGTTGCTCACATCGGCAGGAGCAGGCCAGAAATTGAGGCTGCTAGTTGGCGATGGGTGCCGCCTTTGGCTTATTCGAAGCGTTAATCCTGGCGCAATTCGCTGAAAGAATTGAGCGCTCTAGCGCATCGGCGACTTGCTTGATCGCCTCAGGCGTGCAGTTTGCCGCGACAGGCTTTGACGGAATTTGTGGCGGTTGGCGTGTGAAACTCTTCACAGCAACGGCTGTAAGAATTGCGGCGGCGATGACTGCGATAACCAGGTTCGTGCGAGGCTTCAAAGGATTGTCCGTATCGATTGTCAAGAAATGCCAATGATACGGCGCGTCGCCCGCTGAACGCAAAAAAGCCCGCCTGGTCAGCGGAGAAGCCTGCCAGGCCGGGAGAAAGATACCGCGATTGGTCCCCGCTCGGCCAGCGCGCCATTCCGGTTTGGAGGCGGATTCGGGAGGCGCGCTGGCGGCTGGGGAATCGGCGGTCTGGATTACTTAGCCGGTGCGGCTTCCTTGGCAGCGGCTAC
>Ga0209050_1001563_pt1 | contig 23826 bp, 23 predicted proteins | sample Araplavi_mTSA_r2_FD_184276 | JGI IMG/M metagenome (GOLD analysis project Ga0209050, IMG submission 184276) | Arabidopsis root microbial communities from North Carolina, USA - plate scrape MF_Cvi_mTSA_r2 (SPAdes) (version 2) | ecosystem: Host-associated > Plants > Roots > Endosphere | place: USA... | reverse complement strand
CTTTACGAGATCGACCTGAGTGACTTGAGCTAACCTCGCTCAACCTGTTACCCAGGTCCTCGCACACCTGTTACCCAGGTCCCCGGTCCATACAGAGCGCAGCGACTGGGGGGCCATAATCCTTCATGGCCCATCCTGAATTCACCTGCTCGGTCGCCGTGCGTCACCTGCCCGAGCAATCGAACCCCGCCACCGGCCACTACGCCTTCGCCTACACGATCACGGTCCGCAACAGCGGCGACGTCGCGGCGCAGCTGATCGCGCGGCACTGGGTCATCACCGACGGCCAGGGGCGCGTCGAGGAGGTGCGCGGACTGGGCGTCGTCGGCCAGCAGCCGCTGCTGCAGCCGGGCGACAGCCACGAGTACACCAGCTGGACGCGGCTGGCCACGCCGCAGGGCAGCATGCGCGGCACCTTCTTCTGCATGACCGAAGACGCGACGCCGTTCGACGCGCCGGTGCCGGAATTCAGCCTGTCGCTTGCGTCGACGCTGCACTGAGGGCCGCGCGATGTTCGGGCGGAAGAAGGCACCGTCGAAGGTGCAAGGGAAGGCCCGGCCGGGCCCGTGGGACCTGAGTGCGCTGCTGAACGCGGCCGATGCGTCGGCCGGCCTGCCCGAACGCCACCTGTGGCTGATCCGGCTGCTCGAATGGCTGCGCCATGCGACGCTGCCGGCCGACGGCGCGCCCTCCAGCGAGTCGACCGCGACGCCGATGCCGCTGCTGCGCCTGCGCCACCTGCTGAACGTGCTGGAGCGCCACCCCGAGCACCAGGCCGAGGTTGCCGCGCTGCTGGCGCGCTTCTGGCGCGAGGTCGACGTGGCGGCGCTGCTGGCCGACTTGGGCTTCTCGCCGCGCCGCGACCTGTCAGGCGAATTCGGCCAGCGCCTGCGCCTGCGGCTGCTCCCCGGCACGCCGGCCACCACCGACCTGGCCGAGCTGTTCGGCCTGCTGTTCCCGCAGTCGAGCGACGCGCTGTGGATGGAGGCGCTCGACGACACGACGCTCGCGCGCCTGACCGCGCTGCTCGCGCCGGCCGCCGCCACGAGCGCCGGCGGGCCGAACTGGCGCGCGCCGTTCCTCGACGCGATCACCTTCCTCGCGAGCGCGATCCGCGCGACCGGCTTCTCGCCGACGGTGCGCCAGCGCATGAGCCCGGAGCTGCTGGTGTCGCAGCCGTTCCGCCAGCTGGCGCTGGTGGCCGAGCGGATCCGCACGCACGCCGAGGGCGGCGACCTGCCGGCGCTGCTGCGCGAGGCGCAGTACCTGCGCGCGCTGCTCGACACCTGCCGGCGCTGCGCCGACAGCGTGCACCTGCACCTGGAGGAGCACGGCGTCTCGGTCGACGTGGTGTTCGCCGTCGAGCAGCTGCGCGAGCGCACGCAGCGCATCGAAGACCTGCTGATCTGCGTGCTGAGCCCCGAGCCCGGCCGCGACATCACCCGGCTGATCGCCGCGCTGGTGCGCACCGCCGACGACCGGCGCAGCATCCGCGCGCTGTTCGCGCGGCACTACTCGCTGCTCGCGCGCAAGGTGGCCGAGCGCAGCGCCGAGACCGGCGAGCACTACATCACCCGCGACCGCAGCGAGTACCGCCAGATGCTGCGCGCCGCGGCCGGTGGCGGCGCGGTGCTGGCCGGCACCACCTTCATGAAGTTCTTCGTGCTGGCGCTCGGGTTGTCGACCTTCTGGGCCGGCTTCTTCGCGGGCGTCAACTACGCCGGCAGCTTCGTGCTGATCCACCTGATGCACTGGACGGTGGCGACCAAGCAGCCGGCGATGACCGCGCCGGCGATGGCCGCCAAGCTGGACGACGTGTCGAACGATGCGGCGGTGGAGGGCTTCGTCGACGAGGTCGCGCACCTGATCCGTTCGCAGGCGGCCGGCATCCTGGGCAACCTGGCGCTGGTGACGCCGCTGGTACTGACCGCGCAGTTCGCGTGGACGGCCGCGTTCGGCGCGCCGCTGATCGGTGCGAAGGACGCGCAGCACGTGCTGGACACGCTGTCGCTGCTCGGCGCCACGCCGCTGTATGCCGCCTTCACCGGCGTGCTGCTGTTCGCAAGTTCGATCATCGCCGGCTGGGTCGAGAACTGGTTCGTCTGGCACCGGCTCGACAGCGCGATCGCGTGGAACCCGCGCATCGTCGCGCGGCTCGGTGCGGCGCGTGCGCAGCGCTGGTCGCTCTACTGGCGCAACAACATCTCGGGGCTGACGGCCAACATCTCGCTGGGGCTGATGCTGGGCCTGGTGCCGGCGGTCGCGAGCTTCTTCGCGTTGCCGATCGAGGTGCGGCACGTGACGCTGTCGACCGGGCAGCTGGCGGCGGCGGTCGGCGCGCTCGGCCCGGGCATCCTGCACGAGGCGCCGTTCTGGTGGTGCCTGGCTGGTGTCGCGGTGACCGGCGGGCTGAACCTCGCGGTCAGCTTCTTCCTGGCGTTCAAGGTGGCGCTGCGCTCGCGCGGCATCCGGCTGACGGACCGCAGCCGCATCTACCGCGCGATCCGGCGGCGGCTGTGGCAGCGGCCGGGGTCGTTCATCGTGCCGCCGAAGGGCTGATCAGCGATCATCGTCGCGCCGCTCGCCCTTTTTGCGCCCCGAGAACATCGTCCACCACACGATCAGCAGCAGCACCGCGAGCGCGCCCAGCGCTTCGACGAGAATCAGACCCATGACGATGTTCCCTGGCCGCGGCCGCTGGTGGATGGCGGCGGCGATTCTAGGCGCGCTGGTCGGCTGCGCGAGCCTGCAATACCCCCCCGTGGCACCGGTGCCGCCCGAACCGGCAGCGAATGCGCCGGCCGCCACGCCTGCCCCCTCCTCTGCTTCATCGCCCGGCGACAAGCCGGTGCTGACGCGCGCGCGCAGCCGCTGGGTCGGGGCCGCCTGGACCGACCTGCCCGGGTGGGAGTTCGACAGCACCGCCGAGCTGTGGCCCGCGTTGCTGCGCAGCTGCGAGAAGCCGGGGCCCGACTGGACGAAGTTGTGCGCCGACGCGCAGAAGCTGACGACCATCACCGACGGCAGCGTGCGCGTGTTCCTGCAGAACCGCGTGCAGCCATGGCGCGTCGAGACGCTCGACGGCGCGACCGACGGCCTGATGACCGGCTACTACGAGCCGCTGGTCGAAGCGAGCCGCGTGCCGCGCGGCGCGTTCCGCATCCCGCTGTACGCACCGCCGGCCGACCTGGGCACCCGCAAGCCCTACTGGACGCGCCAGCAGCTCGACACCGTGCGCGCCGCGCAGGCCGGGCTGCGCGGCCGCGAGATCGCCTACATCGCCGACCCGCTCGACGCGCTGGTGCTGCAGATCCAGGGCTCGGGCCGGCTGCAGCTGACCGAGGCCGACGGCTCGCGCAAGCTGCTGCGCGTCGCGTTCGCGGCGCACAACGACCAGCCGTACAAGTCGGTCGGCCGCTGGCTGATCGACCAGGGCGAGATGACGCTGGAGCAGGCCTCGTGGCCGTCGATCAAGGCTTGGGCGCGCAAGAACCCGAAGCGCCTGAACGAGATGCTGTGGGCCAACCCGCGGGTGATCTTCTTCCGCGAAGAGCCGCTGCCCGACCCGCAGCTTGGGCCCAAGGGCGGCCAGGGCGTGCCGCTGACGCCGGGCCGCTCGATCGCGGTCGACACGCAGAGCATCCCGTACGGCACGCCGGTGTGGGTCGATGCGACCGAGCCGCTGAGCGCCACGCCGCTGCGCCGCGCGGTGATGGCACAGGACACCGGCACCGCGATCACCGGCGCGGTGCGTGCCGACTACTTCTGGGGCTGGGGCGAGACGGCCGAGCAGCAGGCGGGGCGGATGAAGCAGCCGTTGCGGCTGTGGGTGCTGTGGCCGCGGTCGTGACAGGCCGCGCACCGGGAAGCCGCGTCACAGCAGCCAGATGCCCAGGACTTGCCCCGGGTTGTTGGCGGTGCAGCTGACGTTGTCGGCCTGGTAGCGGACCGTCAGCCGCTGGCGAGTCAGCTTGGCGGACATGACGACCGCCAGCAGCGGCTTGTAGTTCCCGTCGGACTGGTAGACGACACTCGCACCGCCTTCTGCCCACGCAACGTAGAAGTAATTGCCGGCCGCGCCGGGGGGCGAATCCCCGCCCACGAACAGGTTGCTCGGCGTGACCGAGCATTCGGTCACCGCATGCGCCGCCGGCGCGGTCGCTGCAAGGGCGGCGGCCAGCACCGGCGCCGCAAGAGACATCGATCTTCTCAACACGTTTCCTCCCCATCGAAGACGCATCGGATCAACGCTCGACGGCGTCGTTCCAGCCGAGGCGGCAGCTTAATGCGCACCAGGGCGGAAGTACAGCCGCGCGCACCAGCGCATATCCATCCGCGAAATGCTGCGTTGGCAGCACCGAACAAGGCACCTACTGTGCAGATCCCGCCACCGTGCCCGTCTTCCACCACCGCATGTCCGCTGATCACCTGATCACCCTGCCCGATTCCGCCGGCCTGGCCCTCTCGATCCGCGCCAAGGCCTTGTTGTTCCACGATCCCCGCTCGCTCGCCGTGCTGGAGCAGGTCGAGCGCGTGGCCGCGAGCGACGCCACCGTGCTGGTGGTCGGCGAGACCGGCACCGGCAAGGAGCTGATCGCCCGCCAGCTCCACCAGCGCAGCGGGCGCGGCGGCCCCTTCATCGCGGTGAACTGCGGCGCCTTCAGCGAATCGCTGATCGACGCCGAGCTGTTCGGCCACGAGTCCGGCGCATTCACCGGCGCCCACCAGGCGCGCGCCGGCTGGTTCGAGGCGGCCAACGGCGGCACGCTGTTCCTCGACGAGATCGGCGACCTGCCGCTCGCGCTGCAGGTGAAGCTGCTGCGCGTGCTGCAGGAGCGCCAGGTGGTGCGGCTCGGCTCGCGGCGCGCGATCCCGCTCGACGTGCGGCTGGTGGCGGCGACCAACGTCGAGCTGCACCGCGCGGTCGAGGCGCAGCACTTTCGTGCCGACCTGTACTTCCGCCTGAGCGTCGCGACGATCGAGCTGCCGCCGCTGCGCGACCGCCCGGGCGACATCCTGCCGCTCGCGCGCCACTTCATCGCGGCGTGCGGCGGCAAGCTGGCGCTGCAGGGCGCGCAGCTGTCGCCCGAGGCACGCAACGCGTTGCTGGCCTATGCTTGGCCGGGCAACATCCGCGAGCTGGAGAACGTCATCCACTACGCGCTGATCGTCTGCCGCGACGGCATCGTGCGCGCGAGCGATTGCCGCTTCTCGCCGCTCGGGTTCCTGGGGGCGGTCTCATCGCCTGTCGCACCGACCGCGCCGCAGCCCGCGGGGCAGCCGCCCGCGCCAGATCCGCTGCTCGCGCTGGAGCATGCCGTCGATGCGCTGATGGACAGCCGGCACCCGCAGCTGCTGTCGGCCGTCGAGGCGCTGGTGGTGCGGCGCGGGTTCGCCCGCTGCCACGACAACCAGGTGCAGAGCGCGCGGCTGCTCGGCGTCACGCGCAACACGCTGCGCACGCTGCTGAAGCGGCATGGGTTGCTGGCGCTGTCGGCGCGCGACGAGATGGCCGAGGAGTCGGACGCCGAGACGGTGTGAGGCTCCGGCCTTCGCCGCAGTTCAGCGACAGGCGAGGTACACCTGCCGCAGCGGACGGGGCGGGATGCCGATGGCGCAGGACTGCAGCACGTCGCGGCCGAGAGAGCCTTCATAGACGATGCCCGCCGCGACACCGGCTTCATCGCGGGTCTGGATGCGAACCGACCCGAGCAGCGCCGGTCCGATGCGAAGCGGTTGCGCCTGCAACGACTGCTGGTGGACGGACAGCTCGCCCGTGGCCGACAGCACTGCGAACGAACCGGCGGTCGGTGCACTTTCGAGGTAGCGCCGGGCGAACTGCGTGTACGGACGCCCGGTGTCGATGTCGATCAGCACCTCGGCGCGGTCGCCCCAGGCGCCTCGCACCAGCATCGCACCGATCGATTCGCCGACCCGCTCCAGGCGAACGACGGGCCGCTCGGGATAGAGCCTTCGAAAGTCATCGAACGGTGCTGCGCCCGCGCGCAACGCGAACAGGCGACTCGACGGGAAGTCCAGCACCACAAGATCGTCCGGTGCCAGTTGCTGCGGACTCAGCATGCCCGCGAGCCTTGCCGCGGCGAACTCGGGGATGGTCGGGATGACCTCGCACGGAACCGCAGTGGCGGCCCGCTTGCCGAGCTGGATCGGCAATGGATGCCTGCAGGTCGGGGCCCCCGCCCGGGAGCGCAGGCGCGGCGCAGCCTCTGAAACGATGAGGCTCGGTGATGAGCCGGTGTCGAGAACGAAGCTTTCATTCCGGCCACGGACACGCACATTGACAACGGGTCCGAAGCCGCGGTGAGCGGCCTGCTGTGAAAGCGGGAGATCGAAGCGCCGCGCCTGGGCGTGGGCCGCGAAAGCGGCCATCAGCAACACCGGCGTGCAGGCGATCAAGCACTCAGCCCGGCCGGACGAACGCATCGACATCCCGCGCCAGGATCGCGTTTCTGACCTTGTCGGCCAGCACCAGGACTTTCCGGAATTTGTCGGAAGAGGCTCCGGGCGATTGCAAGTACTGCGATTGCAGGTAGGCGACGCGGTCGGTGGTGCAATCGGGCTGGCTGATGCATGCCATCGCGATCCTGTCGTCCAACGCACAGATCGCACCGACGGCGCAGGTCCCCAGTTCGACCGCCGTCCTGAGCATCAGGGCCTCGCCCGATGCATCGAAAACGTCATAGCGCTTGCCATCGAACCAGTACGACCTTTCGTTCTGATTCTTCGGCTGGAACGACATGGCCAGCATCAGCAAGTCATCCACCGACAACAGCAGCGAATCGCCGGAAGCCAGCATCTGGCGCACCGGCTCCCGCACTTCGGCCGCGTCGGACCGTTCCTTCCCGTCCAGCAGTTTCTGCCTCGCGGCCAGCAACGGATCCGCTCCATCCCTCGCCAGCGCTCTCAATGAAGCGACCAGGTCCGCAGCCTCCGCCGGAACGAATGCGCTGCAACGTGTCGACAAAGAGTCCGTCAACGCCAGGCGCTCGTTGGAAATCGTGCCCGAGATCGCCAGCTGTTCGGCTTGGCCCGCCTGGGCTGTCTGTTGAATGCTCAAGGCGTCTCGCGCGCAAAGATTCGCGGCATGGATTGCATAGAACCTTCCTCCGGATTCGGGATGATTCTTCGCCGCCAACGCGAAAGCTCGCCAATCCCTTGCCGCGGCGAACATCCTCTGCAAGTCCTTGTTGGTTGGAACGACGGACGCCGCAGGCGAGGACTGCGCCGCCGAGGCGGCGGTCGTTGAACGATCGACGCCGACAGCGGTGCCGGCTGAGTGTTCACCCAGGCGCATCGACGGCTTCGGCTTCGCCTCGACATGCGAGGTCGATCGAGGTTCGGTTGTGAACTGGAACGCAATGACCATCGCCATTGCAGCCCATCCGATCCCGAGAACAATCCGTGTACGGTTTTTCATCGCCATCACCCGAGCCCGCTGGGGCACGCCTGAACTTCTCCCGAACCTTGGGCCAGCGTTCGAGGATGCTTGCTGTCGTCTGATTGGTGACGGTGGTCTCTGAATCGAGCCGAGCAAAACCGGCTCCTGGCCGAGGCGAACTCGATTCCGCGATGGGGCGGCCCGGGTGACCGGCCGACGCTTGGGCGATGCAACTCTGTGGAGTGGCGCTACTCTGCAGGCGTACCCGGCCACCCGCAACGCTCCATTCCTACCATTGACACATCGCGTTCAAGTGATCTTCTTGAGCCCGAGACACGCCTCCCGGCGCATCAGGCAGCGATCACCCCTCCGCCGCCTCCTGCCGCCCCTCCGGCAAGCGGATCACGCCGGTGCGGTAGTCGTATTCGAACACCTCGCCGTGCCGCCCCCATTCGATCGCGGTGCGCAGCACGCGCTCGGCTTCGGCGGCATCGAGGCTGTCGCTGAGCAGGCGCAGGAACGGCTCCTGCGGCAGCTCGCCCGAGTCCTCCTGCTCCAGGCTGTGCCGGATGTGCGCGGCCAGCGGCACGCTGGCCAGCAGCTGCTGGCCGAACAGCTGCTGCCGCAGCGTGTGGTCGCCGTCCACATAGCGCCGCCCGAGCGGCGTCAGGTGCAGGTCGCCATCGGCCAGCTGTGCCAGCCCCAGCAGCGACAGCCCCTGCGTCAGCGGCAGCAGTTCGTGGTCGGCCAGCTCGGTCTCCTCGGCCAGCTTCGGCAGGTCGGCATGGCCGGCGAACAGGTCGTCGGCCAGCAGCTCCAGCAGCCCGTCCATGCGGCTCACGTCGGCCTGCGGCAGGCGGTGCGCCAGCGGCAGCGCGGCCGGCTCGCCGGCCGGGCGGCGGCCGGTGCCGGCGGTCATCAGCGCATACACCTCGTCGACCAGCTGCCGCACCTCGGCGCTGTCCGGGTCGCGCGGGCGCGGCAGCTGCACCGACAGCTGGCAGCGCACCCGGCCCGGGTCGCTTGCGAAGATCAGCACGCGGTCGGCCATCAGCACCGCTTCCTGGATGTTGTGCGAGACCACCAGCATCGCCTTGGTCGGCATGCGGCGCGAGGTCCACAGCGCGAGGATCTCCTCGCGCAGCCGCTCGCCGGTCAGCACGTCGAGCGCCGAGAAGGCCTCGTCCATCAGCAGGATCTCGGGCTCCACCACCAGCGCCCGCGCAATGCCCACGCGCTGGCGCATGCCGCCCGACAGCTCGCGCGGCAGCGCGCCTTCGAAACCCGCCAGCCCGATCAGCTGGATCGCCGCCAGGGCCCGCGCCGCCCGCTCGTCCGGCGCCATGCCGCGCGCCTCGAGCCCGAGCTCGACGTTCTGCTGCACCGTGAGCCACGGGAACAGCGCGAACGACTGGAACACCATCGCGATGCCGCGCGCCGGGCCGTGCAGCGGCTGCCCGCGGTAGCCCACGTCGCCGGCATCGGCCGGGATCAGCCCGGCCAGGATGCGCAGCAGCGTCGACTTGCCCGACCCCGATTGCCCGAGCAGCGAGACGATCTCGCCCTCGGCCAGCCGGAAGTCCACGCCTTCGAGCACCGCGCGCGCGCTGCCGTCGGCCGAGCGGAACGACTTGCCGACGCCCTTCAGTTCGATCAAGGTCTTCATGCCTGGTCCCGGGTTCCTAGAAATGCATGCGGTCTTCGGCGAGGCGATACAGCCGGCGCCACACGAGGTGGTTCATGCCCATCACGAACACGCACATCACGCCGATGCCGAGCGCGATGCGCGGAAAGTCGCCGATCGCCGTCATGTGCGCGATGTAGCTGCCCAGCCCCTTGGCCTGCAGCGTGGTGTCGCCCCAGGTCACGTACTCGGCGACGATGCTGGCGTTCCACGAACCGCCGCTGGCGGTGATGGCGCCGGTGACGAAGCTCGGGAACACCGCCGGCAGCAGGTAGCGCCGCCAGCGCAGCCAGCCCGACAGGCCCAGGTTCTGCGCCGCATAGCGCAGCTCGGTCGGGATGCCACTCGCGCCGGCGATCACGTTGAACAGCAGGTACCACTGCGTGCCCAGCACCATCAGCGGAGACAGCCACACGTCGGGGTTCAGCTTCCAGCGCACGATGAACAGCACCGCCACCGGGAACATCAAATTGGCCGGAAACGCCGCGAGGAACTGCGCGACCCCCTGCAGCCGCCCGGACCAGCGCGGGTTCAGGCCGATCCAGATGCCCACCGGCACCCACACCAGCGCGGCCAGCGCGGTCAGCACCAGCACGCGCAGCAGCGTGATCGAGCCCAGTACCAGCACATGCCCGGCCTCGGCCCAGCCGACCTCGGTGTGGATGAAGCGCAGCAGGTGCCACAGCGCGATCAGCACCGCCGCGGCCAGCAGCGCGTCCCACGCGCGCTGCAGCGCCGCGCCGGCCGGGCGCGCGCGGGCGCGTATCGACGTGCCGTCGTGGCGGCGGCGGAACAGCGTCAGCGAGCGGCCGAACAGCGCCACGATGCGCAGCGCGAACGGCTGCAGCCGCTCGGTGCGGCGCAGCCAGGTCAGCAGCCACGACGTCGGCGCGGCATCGCTGCTGCCTTCTTCGAAGCGGAACTTGTCGGCCCACGCCAGCAGCGGCCGGAAGAACAGCTGGTCGTACAGCACGATGCCGACCAGCATCGCGCCGATCGCCCAGCCGATCGCCTGCAGGTCGCGCTGCTCGATGGCCAGCGCGATGTACGAGCCGATGCCGGGCAGCTTGATGCTCTGCTGCGACACCGCGATGGCCTCCGACGCGACGACGAAGAACCAGCCGCCCGACATCGACATCATCATGTTCCACAACAGCGCGGGCATCGCGAACGGCAACTCGAGCCGCCAGAAGCGCTGCCAGCCGGAGAGCTGGAACACGCGAGAGGCCTCCTGCAGCTCCGGCGGCACCGTGCGCAGCGACTGGTAGAGGCTGAAGGCCATGTTCCAGGCCTGCGACGTGAAGATCGCGAAGATCGCCGCGCATTCGACGCCGAACAGGTTGCCCGGGAACAGCGCGATGAAGCCGGTGACGGTGATCGACAGGAAGCCGAGGATCGGGATCGACTGCAGGATGTCGAGCAGCGGCACCAGCACCCGCTCGGCGGCGCGGTACTTGGCCGCCAGCGCTGCGAACACGCAGGCGAACAGCAGCGAGGCGCCGAGCGCGAGGAACATGCGCAGCGTGGTGCGCAGCAGGTAGTACGGCAGCGCGTTCGGGTCGAGCGTCAGCGGCAGCACCTCGCCCAGCTGGTAGGGCCGCGCCATCTGCGTGCCGCCCCACGCCAGCAGCACCAGCAGCGCGAGCACCAGCGGCAGCAGCGCCCAATCCCAGCGGTTGCCGCCGGACTCGACCACCTGGCGCGGGAAGAAGCGTTTGTCGGTCATCGGTGCGTGGAAGGACGAGGGGGTGCGGGCGCCGGGCGATTGTCGTCGCTGCGGATGTCGGCCTGCCGGCCGGCGCGGGCGCGCATGCCCGGCCGTGTGTTGCGCCGTGTGTCGCGTCGGCCCGCCCACCCCCGATTCGCGCCCCCCGGCCTCCGGGGGGTGGATCCGCGGTGACGGCCGGTGCCGCATTCCTACAATCCCGCGGATGCCCTGTCCTGCCCACCCGTGAGCGCGATGCCCGCCCCCGTCGGCGACCTGCTGTGGGGTCCGTCCGGGCGCCGGCGCGGCCACGCCCGGCTGACGCTGCTGGCGCTGGCGGTCTACCTGCTGTTCTCGGCGGTGTGCTGGCTCGAGGTGCACCTGGGCATGATGCAGGCCGCGCCGGCCGCCTGGCTGTGCGCCGCCAGCCTGGTCGGCATCTCGGTCTTCTACGGCCTGGTGCGCAGCGGCCTCAGCGAGCGGCTGTCGAGCGACCCGTCGCTGACGATGCCGCAATCGGTGTTCGGCATCGCGATCACCGCCTGGGGCTATGCGATCAACCCGCAGCTGCGCGGCGCGGTGATGGCGATCATGCTGCTGAACCTGGTGTGGGGCATGTTCGTGATGTCGCCGCGCGAAGCCCGGCTGCTGGGCGCGCAGGCGCTGGCGCTGCTGGGCGGCGTCATGCTGTGGAAATCGCGCACCGACCCGGCGCAGTTCCCGCCGCACATCGAGGCCGTCCAGTTCCTGTTCTGCGTGATCCTGATGACGGCGATGTCGGCGCTGGCGGTCAGCATGGGCCGGCTGCGCGCGAAGCTGCGGCAGCGCCAGGCGGAGCTGCAGGCGGCGCTCGCGAAGATCCACCACCTGGCCACCCGCGACGACCTGACCGGGCTGGTGAACCGCCGCCACCTGACCGAGCTGCTCGACGCCGAGCGGGTGCGCCAGAAGCACCACGGCCAGCCGCTGAGCCTGGTGCTGATGGACCTCGACCACTTCAAGCCGATCAACGACGAGCACGGCCATGCGGCCGGCGACCAGGTGCTGAAGATCTTCGCCGACGCCGCGCAGGCCGCGCTGCGCGACACCGACGTGCTCGGCCGCTGGGGCGGCGAGGAGTTCCTGCTGATGCTGCCGTCGACGCCGCAGGCGCAGGCGCTGCAATGCGTCGACCGGCTGCGCGCCGGCCTCGCCGCGGCGCCGTTCGACGAGGTGGTGCCGGGACTGCGGCTGACCTTCTCGGCCGGCCTGAGCACCTGCGGCGACGGCGAGGCGCTGCAGGCCGCGATCGAACGCGCCGACAAGGCGATGTACCGCGCGAAGCTGCGCGGCCGCGACGGCACGGTGGTCGGCTGACCGGCTGCTGAACTCTGCTGACAAAGGGTGTCAGGATCCCGGGCGCAGCATCCCTCTCCCAAGAGACGAGGAGATGCCCCGATGACCGTGATGACGCTGGAACGCCCGGCCCGTGCCGTGGCTGCTGACACCATTCCGTCCCCTTGTGCCATCGTCGAGCTGCGGCGCTATGCGCTGCACCCCGGCCGGCGCGAGACGCTGATCGAGCTGTTCGACCGCGAGTTCGTGCACACGCAGGAAGACTGCGGCATGCGCGTGCTGGGCCAGTTCCGCGACCTCGACGCCCCCGACGATTTCGTCTGGCTGCGCGGCTTCTCGAACATGGCCGAGCGGCGCGAGGCGCTGGCCGCGTTCTACGGCGGCCCGGTGTGGCGCCGCCACCGCGACGCCGCCAACGCGACGATGCAGGATTCGTCGAACGTGCTGCTGCTGCGCAACGTGCAGACCGCCGCGACCCATGCGGCGCGGCCCGGCATGCTGCTCGCGGTGGTGTGCCAGCTCGACGCGCCGGCCACGCCGCTGCTGGTGCACCGCTTCGAGCACGAGGTGCGGCCCTGCCTGCAGGCGGCCGGCATGGAGGTGCAGGCCGTGCTGGTGACCGAGCACGCGCCGAACGATTTCCCGGCGCTGCCGGTGCGCACCGACACCGAGGCGCTGGTCTGGATCTGCCGCTTCGACAGCGCCGCCCACCAACTCGACTGCGCCGACCGCCTGTTCGCGTCGGCCATCTGGCGCGATGCGGTGTGGCCGCGCTGGCTGTCGCAGCTGAGCGCGGCGCCGCAGATGTTCCGCCTGCAGCCCACCGCCGGCTCGGCCTGGCGCTGAAGCGCGACCGCACACAACCCGTTGGAGACTTCGATGAGCTACACACTCGACCGCACCGGCCAGCCGGACGACTTCGACTTCCTGCACGGCCGCTGGCAGGTCAGCAACCGCAGCCTCGCGACACGCGTGCCGGGCAGCGACGACTGGAAGGAATTCCCGGCGACGATGGCCTGCGAGCCGCGGCTGGGCGGCATCGCGAACGTCGACCAGATCGACTTCACGACGCAGGGCTGGTCCGGGCTGACGCTGCGGACGTTCGACCTCGCGAAGCGCCAGTGGTCGATCTACTGGGTCAGCAGCCGCACCGGCCTGCTGTACCCGCCGGTGCACGGCGGCTTCAGCGGCGACCGCGGCGAGTTCTACGGCGAGGACGAGGACAACGGCCGCCAGGTGTTCGTGCGCTTCGTCTGGCAGCGCCTCGGGCCCGATGCGGCGCAGTGGGACCAGGCCTTCTCGGCGGACGGCGAGGCGTGGGTGCCGAACTGGACGATGCGGATGACGCGGGTGACCGGCTAGGCTCGGCTCGGCCGGCGGTCAGGATGGATCGACCAGGGCGTCGATGCAGCGATCGCGCACGCTGGTGCTGTCGGCGTGGACGCCGACCTCCGGTGCGAACGGCGACACGAGTGCCAGGCGGCCTTGCTGCAGGCCGCTGCGGTTCAGCCTGCCGACACTGGCTTTCAGCAGGTCGCCGGCCAGCACGCTGACGGCCCGGCCGCCGACATCGAGCAGCGCCTGCCGACCGGCGCCATACAGCAACGGCGGCGCGTCGTGCTTCAAGCGGCGCTTCAGGGCGGCCGGGTACGCCGCATCGGCACGCGACAGCACCCACAGGCCCGCACGGCTCCAGCGCTCCAGCGACAGCGCCATCGCAGTGCCGCGTCCCAGCAGGAACGCGATGCGGTCGAGCGCGACCCCGGCTTCCTGCGGCAGGCCCGGCGCGGCCGGCCCGTCGGCCGCCAGCAGGTCGGCCGGCCGCAAGCCGCGCTGGTTCAGCGCCCGGGCCAGCGCGGCATACTCCGGCGTCGACAGCGGCTCGAACGGCGCCTGCCCTTCGCCGCCGAAGCGGCCGCACAGCAGCAGGATCGCTTCGGTGTCGTCGCTCAGGCCTTCAGCGCTCATGTCGTCTCTTCGCAAGGAGGCTCATTTCGCCGACACGACGGCCAGCGCGAACGGATGCACGGCGCCCGCGCCCGCCTGCCGCAGCAGCGCGCTCGCGAGCGTCAGCGTCCACGCCGAATCGACGAGGTCGTCGACCAGCAGCACCGGCCCGGCGATGCCGTGCTGGTCGTCGACCACATACGCGCCGTCCAGGTTCAGGCACTGGTGGAAGCGGTTGTCCATCTCGCGCTGCGGCTGCGTCTCGCGGGTCTTCACGAGGGCCGGCCGGAACGGCACGCCCAGCGCGTCGGCCAGGCGTTTGGCGAAATCCGGCACCAGCGCCGGCTGCCGCATCGACGGGATGCAGGTCACCCAGCTCGCCTGCGCCGCTTCCGGCCACCGATGGCGGACCAGGTCGGCCGCCGCGTCGACCAACTCGTCATCGAAGCGCCCCTGCGCCCGGCCGCGCGCCACCAGCTGGCCCCACACCGGCTCGCCCCAGCGCGACAGCACCCGGCCCGCTTCGCCGCGCAGCCGCTGCGCGATGTTCTGCTTGCTCCAGCCGTGCTCGGCCACGTACTGCGGCAGCGCCTCGATGTCCCACTGCTTCTTCAGCTCCAGCGGCATCTCGCTGTGCCGGGTGAAGCGCTGCGCGTCGATCAGCCGCGCGCGATCGATCTCCACCGGCAGCACCGGCCGGCCCAGGCACACCGCGCAGCGGCCGCAGGGCTGCGTGCCGGCGTCGTCGAGCGCGTCGGCCAGGAACTGCATCAGGCAGCGCTCGCCGGCCTGGTACTGCTTCATCTGCGCCCACTCCTGCTCGCGCTGCCGCGTCAAGTGCGCGATGCGCTCCTGGTCGAGCCGGAACGGATGGGCGGTGCGGTACCACGCGCCGTCCAGCCGCAGCACCGGCGAATCCGGTTCGACCACCAGCAGCTTCAGCACCTTCTCGATCTGCGACTGCCGCAGGTTGACCGCGCGCTCCAGCGCCCGCACGCTCAAGCCGTCGTCCGCCGCCTCCAGCGCGCCGAGGATGCGGTCGACCTGCCCTTGCGGCGGAAACGCGGCGTCGCGGAAGTAGGCGTTGATGTCCTCTTCCTCGTCGCCCGACAGCAGCACGCCGACGGCGGCCGGAATCGCGCGGCCGGCCCGCCCGACCTGCTGGTAGTAGGCGACCACGTTGCCCGGCGTCTGGTAGTGGATGACGAAGTGCAGGTCCGGCTTGTCGTAGCCCATGCCGAGTGCGGTGGTCGCCACCAGGCACTTCAAATCGTTGCCCAGCAGCGCCTGTTCAAGCGCCTGCCGCTCGTCGTCCGGCTTGCCGGCGTGGTACGCGCGGGCGTCGATGCCCTGCTGCTGCAACCAGTCGGCGACCCGGTCGGCATCGCGCGTGGTCAGCGTGTAGACGATGCCGCTGCCCGGCAGCTGCGGAATGCGGTCGGCCAGCCACGCCAGCCGGTCGGCCGCGCCCGGCAGGCGCAGGTTCTGCAGCGCGAGGCTCTCGCGCAGCAGCGGCCCGCGCTGCACTACCACGCCGGTGCCGAGCTGCGCGGCCACGTCCTGCGCCACGCGCCGGTTCGCGGTGGCGGTGGTGGCCAGCACCGCGATGTTGGCCGGCAGGCGCGCCAGCACCTGGCCGACCCGCCGGTAGTCGGGCCTGAAATCGTGGCCCCAGTCGGAGATGCAATGCGCCTCGTCGATCACCAGCAGCCCGATGCGGTCGGCGACGGCCTGCAGCGTGCCGGCGACGAACTCGTCGTTGGCCAGCCGCTCGGGCGAGATCAGCAGCAGGTCGACGCTGCCGGCCAGCAGCTCGTCGCGCACGCCGGCCCATTCGTCGCGGTTGGTCGAGTTGACAGTGAGCGCCCGCAGGCCGAGCCGCTGCGCTGCGTCGATCTGGTTGCGCATCAGCGACAGCAGCGGCGAGACGATCAGCGTGACGCCGGCGCCCTGCGCCCGCATCAGCCGGGCCGCGACGAAATACACCATGCTCTTGCCCCAGCCGGTGCGCTGCACGCACAGCACCTTGCCGCGGCGGTTCACGATGGGGTCGATGGCCGCCCACTGGCCGGCGCGGAACTGGGCGTCGGCCTGGCCCATCGCGACCCGCAGACAGTGCAGCGCCTCGGCCTCGACGACCATGTCAGCTCCCGGTCTTCTGCAGCAGCCGGTGCGCCACGTCGGCCGCGGCGGCATCGCCGGTCATGTGGGCGCGCACGATCGCGCCTTCGACGATCAGCAGCGCGTCTTCGGCGGCCCGCACCGGCTGCGGATGGCCGCAGCGCCGCGCCAGTGCGAGCAGGCAATCCTGCAACTCGTCCTTGTGACTTTGCACCACGCTGATCGCCTCGCCGTGCGCCGAGCCTTCGGCCAGCGTGTTGATGAAGGCGCAGCCGCGGAAATCGGGTTCCTCGAACCATTCGCGCAGCACCTCGGCGGCACGCTCCATCGCCGGCCCGGCCGCGTCGCAGCGCGCCTCCAGCCTGCGGGTGAACCACGTCATCCAGCGCTCGTGCCGCAGGCGCAGGAAGGCCAGCACCAAGTCGTCCTTCGACGGAAAGTGCCGGTAGAACGAGGCCTTCGCCACCTGCGATTCGGCGATCAGCCGGTCGATGCCGACCGCGCGGATGCCGTCGGCGTAGAACAGCCGCATCGCGGTCTCGAGGATGCGCTGGCGGGGTTCGAGCGGGGCCGTGGCGGGGGTCATGGCCCGCAGTTTGACAGACAGATCTGTCTGCCTCAAGATGCGCCATGTAGACAGACCTGTCTACCTACATCGGAGACCTCCCATGGAAACACCCCGCCCGCCGCTGCCCCCGTTCACCGAAGCATCCGCCACGCAGAAGGTGCGCCTGGCCGAAGACGCCTGGAACAGCCGCGACCCCGACCGCGTGGCTGCCGTCTACACCGAGGACACCCGCTGGCGCAACCGCGCCGAGTTCCCGGTCGGCCGCGAGCAGGTGCGGCTGTTCCTGCAGCGCAAGTGGGCGCGCGAGCTCGACTACCGGCTGATCAAGGAGCTGTGGGCCTTCGGCGGCGCGCGCATCGGTGTGCGCTTCGCCTACGAGTTCCGCGACGATTCCGGCCAGTGGTTCCGCAGCTACGGCAACGAGAACTGGGAATTCAACGCGCAGGGGCTGATGGAGCGCCGCTACGCGAGCATCAACGACCTGCCGATCACGCCGGAGCAGCGCCTGTTCCACTGGCCGCTGGGCCGCCGGCCCGACGACCACGCCGGGCTCAGCGCGCTGGGGCTGTGAGCGCGGCGGCCGCGGACGCGGCCTTCGGATTGCGGAACACGATCACGTTGCCGGCCATCACCAGCACCAGCCCGAGCAGCGCCGGCGCGGTCCACTGGTAGCCCTCGACCCAGGCCGACACGTTCAGCGCGACCACCGGGAACAGCACGGTGCTGTAGGCGGCGCGCTCCGGCCCGAGCCGGCCGACCAGCGTCAGGTAGGCGGTGAAGCCGATCACCGAGCCGGGGATCGCGAGGTACAGCAGCGCACCGACATAGGTAGGCGACGGGTCGAACGCCCAGCCGACGCCGGCCGCGCCGCAGCCGGCCGCGAGCACCGTCGCGCCGACCAGCATGCCCCAGGCGTTGGTGACGACCGGCGCATGGCCGAGCGCCTGCAGGCGGGCCGACAGCATGTTGCCGGCCGAGAAGCACAGCGTGCCGGCCAGCCCGAGCGCGAGGCCGGTCAGCGTGCCGGGCGAGGCGCCGTGGCGCGTCAGTTCCGGCCAGAACAGCGCGGCCAGGCCGAGCATGCCGAGCGCACTGCCGGCCAGCACGCGCGGCGCGAGCGGGCGGCCCAGGAAGACCCGTGCGTTGAACGCGTTCCACACCGTCGCGGTGGAGAACAGCACCGCGACCAGGCCGCTCGGGATGAAGCGGCTCGCGTTCAGGAAGCAGATGAAATTCAGGCAGAACAGGCACAGCCCCTGCGCGGCGATCAGGCGCATCGCCCGCGCGTCGGGTCGCTTCAGCCGCCCGGTGGCGGCCAGCCACAGGAACAGCACCGCGGCGGCCAGCGCGAAGCGGTAGGCGATCGACCACGGGATCGGCACCGGGCCGAGCTGCAGCTTCAGCGCGATCCAGGTGGTGCCCCAGATCAGCACGGTGAGCACGTAGAGGAAGAGGTTCATCGCGGCGAGTGTCGGCCGCAACGCCCGGCCGCGGTTGCACAAAACTGCGGTTTCCTGGCGCCTGGCGCGTGCGTGCGCGCGAGGCGGCCGCTACAGTGGCGGGACCATGGTGACCGCCAACGCGCCCGACCTGTCCCGCCACGAGGTGTTCGACGTGCTCGCGCACTCGCGCGCGCAGTTGCTGCGCAGCGCCTCGCTGGGCGACGGGCTGGCCGTCGCGGTGTGGCGCAACGCCGCCGACGCGACACGCTACAGCCGGCCGTCGCACCACACGCTGTCGCTGTACCTGAGCGGCGGCCACGGCACCTGGCGGCGCGAGGTGCCCGAGCGGCGCGGCGAGCCGGGCCGCCTGTGCGTGATGCCGGCCGGCCATGAATCGCGCTGGGTGGTCGGCGGCGAGCAGAGTTTCGTGCACCTGTACTTCGACGAGGCGCAACTCGCCCCGCTGGCGGTGCGCCTGCTCGACCGCGAGCCGCGCGAGGTGCAGGTGCCCGACCTGACCTTCGTCGGCGACGGCCGCGTGGCCGGCCCGTTGCGTGCGCTGTCGATGCTGGACTGGCAGGATCCGCAGGCGCGGCTGCAGGCGAACGCGCTCGGGCACGAGGCGCTGGCCGCGCTGCTGGTCGCGCATGCCACGCGCGGCCACCGCACGCCGCCGCGCGGCGGGTTGTCGGCGCCGGTGCGCCGGCGGCTGGTCGACTGGACCGAGGCGCGCCTCGACCAGCCGCTGACGATCGGCGACATGGCCGCCGAGGCGGCGCTGTCCGAGCATCATTTCGCGCGGATGTTCCGCACCTCGTTCGGCATCGCGCCGCATGCGTGGGTGCTGTGGCTGCGCCTCGAGCGGGCGAAGCAGCTGCTGCGGCACACCGACGCGCCGCTCGACGAGGTGGCGCGGCAATGCGGGCTGGCGAGCGCGAGCCACCTGGTGAACCGGTTCCGCGCGCGGACCGGGGTCACGCCGGGGCAGTTCCGGCGGCTTCGGACATGAGGGCTGCGCCGCTCAGGGCTTCTTGGCCGACGTTCTCGGTGGGCGCGGCGCGGGAGCCTCTGGGGTCTTGGCGGAGGGGTAGGTCAGGCTCGCGCGACGGATGGACTCCTTCAGGAAATCGGGAAGGTTCTCGATCTCTTTGCGCGCCGCGTCGAACTGGCTCATGAACTCCTTGTAGTGCAGCTTCATTCCGTGCTCCTGACGTGAGGGCCTGCGCGCAATCTGGCAGTCTCTTCGACCACGATCGCCTCTGCGAGCGTGTAGGTGATCACGAGGCGTTCGATCGGCGGATGCGACGCGATCTGGTCGCTGCGTTTGATCTTACCTTCGGGACTCTTTCGTGCCCCGCGACTCTCGAAGAACTCGACATAACGTCGCGGCGCCACACCGACGAACGCCAGGAAGTTCACGCGCCCGCCGGAGCGCTCCGCCGGCTCGACGCTGATCGAGTCGTCATAGAGTTGCGCGGACCTGCTCTTCTCGTACGGCTCGATGAACACCACCTCGCGGATGCCGGCCGCCACGATGTGTCGCGCACAGAGGTGGCACGGGAATGTCGTGCTGAACAACCGGGCGTCCTGCAATCGCGCGCCGACGCGCGCCGCGTGCGTGATGGCAGCCATCTCCGCATGAACCGCCCGCCCGAACTCGATCACGTCGAAAAGCTGGGCATCCCGCAAGTAAGGCTGCGTGCCGAACAAGGCCGCGTCGACAAGTGCGGTGTTGGATCGGTTGATCTGTTCCGGCGCCAGCAAGCCATGCCTGCGCAAGCGATCGAACGTGTCTTCGACGATCTCCCGCTTGACGTCGACATTCGAATCGCTGCCGCGTTCGTAGTCGCGTGCGGGCGACGGGTCTTCTCCCCAGTACAGGCCGCCGCCGAAACAAGGGACTTCATTGCACCCCGTGGCGATCAGATCGCCCTGGGGCGACACGATGGCCGCCCCCACCTGCCGCGACAGGTCGAGCGAACGCAAGGCCGCCGCCTTGGCGAAGAACATGGCCTGTTCGTCACGCGTCGGCGAGATGTACGGATTGCCGAACGTCAGTTGCAGCAGACGCTTCAGCTGCCCCTCCAGCCCCGGCCTCGAATCACCGGTCACGAAATAGTCGGCGAGCGGAAACGTCCTGCCGACGCGCTGGCCCAGGTTGCGACCTTCCTCTTCGTGGTCGCGCGCCAGCAGCTCGCTGGCGTACTCGTGAGCATGGGACCTCATGGCCGCGAGGGAGGGTGCGATCAATCGCTCAATGTGTTGCAGCCTCGATGTGCGCGACGCATACACCGAGATCAGCGTGAACGCCCGGTCGTAGACCTGTCGAAACAGCTCGACCTCTTCCGGCCGTTTGAACGAGCGGATCACGTAGGCCACGCGCGACGCTGGCTTGTACACGTCGCCGGTCCGTTTCAGGCGGAAGGCCCGGATCGCCGCCACGGCCAGCCGTGCCACGACATCCGCCAGACCGCTTTGCTCCCGCAGCGTGGTTCCGCGCTCCATCAGCGACTTGATGCGCTCGTAGCGGTTGGCGAACGCATGAGACAGCCCGAGGTAGTCCGTGATGAGATCGCTGAGGCGGATCTCGATCGCTTCGTACTGCATGGCCTTCAGCTGGCTCCGGAGCACATCGCAGACCTTGTCGAGGTCAATGCCGCTCGGACCGACGAATCCGAACACCAGCTCCACGTTGGCAGCATCCAACGGGCCTGCCGACCCGGTACCCTTCGGTTCGCGAGCACGGCCCTTGCGCATGGGGGATCCTCCCGTTCAATCGATGCGGGAGCGTGCCAGCCGAAGGTGCAATCGAACAGCGTCCAATGATCCTCTTGCGCCCGTTGCGCAAGGAAACCCTCACCCTTGCTGCTTCTGGATCTCCGCCGCCACCGCATTCAGCGGCAGCGTCCGCTGCGCCCCACCGCGCTTGATCGCTTCCTTCGGCATCCCGAACACGACGCAGCTGTCCTCGTCCTGCGCGACGGTCTGCGCGCCGACCTTGCGCATCTCCAGCAACCCGGCCGCGCCGTCGTCGCCCATGCCGGTCATGATCACGCCGAGCGCGTTCGCACCGGCGCTGCGCGCGACCGAGCGGAACAGCACGTCGACCGACGGCCGGTGGCGGTTCACCAGCGGCCCGTCGATCACCTCGACGAAGTACTGCGCGCCGCTGCGCTTCAGCAGCATGTGACGGCCGCCCGGCGCGATCAGCGCGCGGCCCGGCAGCACGCGGTCGTTGTGCTCGGCCTCCTTCACCTCGATGCGGCACAGGCCGTCGAGCCGCGCCGCGAACGCCGCGGTGAATTTCTCCGGCATGTGCTGCACGATCACGATGCCCGGCGTCACCCGCGGCAGCGCCGTCAGCACCTCTTCGAGCGCCTGCGTGCCGCCGGTCGAGGTGCCCAAGGCCACCACCCGCTCGGTGGTCTGCGTCATCGCCCGCGTGGCCGCCGGCAGGATCACGTCGGCGGTGTTCTTCGCGGCCGGCGCCGGCGCCACCGCCGGCCCCGCGGCCAGCCGCCGCACATTGGCCTTGGCCGCGGCCCGCACGGTGCCGATCAGCTCTTCGCCGCTGGCGGTCAGGAACTGCTTCAGCCCGAGCTTCGGCTTCGTGACGATCGCCACCGCGCCGGCGGCCATCGCCTCCAGCGTGGTCTTCGCGCCGCGCTCGGTCAGCGTCGAGCAGATCACCACCGGCGTCGGCTTCTGCTGCATCACCATGCGCAGGAAGGTGATGCCGTCCATGCGCGGCATCTCGACGTCGAGCACGATCACGTCCGGCCAGTCGTGCTTCAGCCGCTCGATCGCGAGCACCGGGTCGGCCACCGCGGCCATCACCTCGATGCCGGGCGCCTCGTCGAGCAAGGCGGTGACGACCTGCCGGACAACGGCCGAGTCGTCGATGACCATCACGCGAATATTGCTCATGCCGCGCCGTCCAGCGGCATCGACGCCGATTCCGGGTTGACCTGGCGCACCCACACGTCGCCGGTTGCCAGGTCGAAGATCATCTGGCGGTGCCCGTTGCCGAACAGGCTCTCGGAATGCACCCGGATGCCGTGCGCCATCAGCAGGTCGCGCGCCGCCTCGCCGTTGCGGCGGCCGATGTTCGGCACCACCGCAGGGCTCTGCTCGGGAAACATGTTGCCGCCACCGAAGATCTTGGCCTCGCATTCGGCCGGCGCGATGCCGCGCTTGTGCAACTGGCGCAGCATCAGCGCCAGCGCCTCTTCGCCGTAGCGCGCATCGGGCACGCCGCGCTGGCTCGGCGAGCGCGCGGCGAGCAGGAAGTGCGACATCGCGCCGATGCGCCGCGCCGGGTGCCACAGCGTGATCGACACGCACGAGCCGAGCAGCGTGCGCATGCGCAGCGGCGCCTCGCCCACCGCGTACTCGCCGGGCTGCAGCACGCGGTCGCCGGGATCGGGGCTGTCGAATCGGATCGTGCCGGCCGCCATCGCACACTCACGGCTTGCGGTAGATCGACGGCGCCACCTGCTGCAGCGCCGTGCTGATGTCGTTCAGGCTCTCGGAATGCCCGATGCAGAAGAAGCCGCCCGGCTTCAGCTGCTCGATGAGGCGCGCCACCACCTGCCGCTTGGTGTCGCCGTTGAAATAGATCATCACGTTGCGCAGGAAGATCACGTCGAACGCCGCGAGCCGCGGCAGCGCGGTGTTCAGGTTGACCTGCATGAACTGCACGCGACCGCGCAACGAACGGTCGACGAGGAGCGTGCCCTGCTGCTCGTCGATGCCGCGCAGGCAGAAGCGCTTCAGGTAGTGCTGCGGGATCTGCCGGCAGCGCTCCATCGGGTAGTGCGCCTGGCGCGCGCGCTGCAGCACGCGGGTGCTGATGTCGGAGCCGGTCACTTCCCAGGCCGCATCGCCCAGCGTGTCGGCCAGCACCATCGCGATGCTGTAGGCCTCTTCGCCGGTCGAGCTCGCCGCGCTCCACACGCGGAACGGCTGCGCGCGCTGCGGCGGCGACGCCATCGACGCGAGCGCCGCTTCGCGCAGCAGCTCGAAGTGCTTCGGCTCGCGGAAGAAGTAGGTTTCGTTGGTGGTCAGCAGGTCGACCGCGGTCTGCACCTCGGCGCCATGCTGGCCGCTGCTCAGCAGCTTGAAGTACTCGGTGAAGCTGCCCAGGTTGCAGGCCTGCAGCCGCTTCGCGAGCCGGCCGCACACCAGCGCCTTCTTCGCCGACGACAGCGTGATGCCCGCCGCGTCGTAGATGAAGCGCTGGAACAGGCCGAACTCGTTGTCGGAGATGGTGTGCATCGCACTGGTCCCGCGGGTCGGTCAAGGAAGGGTCAGAACCGGGCGAACTGCGATTCGTCGAGCGCGCCCGCGCCGTTGACATGCAGCGCGAAGCCGTTGTGCCCGGCCGCCGGTGCCGGCTTGCGGACGCTCGCCTTCGTTCCCTTCGTGCCGACGGTGGGCTTGGCCGCGGGTTTGCGCGACACCGCCGGACGCTGCCGCGCCGTGTCGGCCGGCGTCGACAGCTTGAAGAACGACATGGTCTGCTGCAGCTGCTCGGCCTGGCTGCTCATCTCTTCGGACGTGGCCGCCAGCTCTTCCGAGCTCGACGCGTTCTGCTGCGTCGTCTGGCTCAGCTGGCTCACCGCC
>Ga0209050_1001562_pt1 | contig 23867 bp, 16 predicted proteins | sample Araplavi_mTSA_r2_FD_184276 | JGI IMG/M metagenome (GOLD analysis project Ga0209050, IMG submission 184276) | Arabidopsis root microbial communities from North Carolina, USA - plate scrape MF_Cvi_mTSA_r2 (SPAdes) (version 2) | ecosystem: Host-associated > Plants > Roots > Endosphere | place: USA... | reverse complement strand
CCCGTGAACGCGGAGCGCTGGTCGGGACCGAGGTGATTGTGAATGGCGGACGTATCGAAACCGTGCGCGATTGCGGCGAGCCGGAAGGCACCCAGATCGAGGCGCGCTCGCTTTTCTACAATCTCCCCGCGCGGCGCAAATTCCTGCGCACGGAGCAGACCGAAGCGAGCCACGTGGAGCAGCAGCTCCAGCTCCAGGCCATCGGTCATCCGAACGTCGGCTTCACCTTCGTCCGCGACGATCGGGTGGTGTTCCAGCTCCCACCAGGCCAGAGCCTGCGCGAACGGCTGCGCGATCTCTGCGGAGCCGCGCTCGTCGCCGAGTTGCTGGAAGTGCCGGAGTTTTGCACCGACTGGCTCAGCGTGAAGGGTTTCGCCGGCCGGGCGGGCGTGAGCCGCAGCACCCGGCAGCAAAGCATCGTTTTCCTCAACGGCCGGCCGATCGAAAACTCCACCCTCACCCATGCCCTGCGCGAGGGCTATCACACCGCGCTGATGAAGGGGCAGCACCCGGTCACCTATCTTTTCCTCGAGATGGATCCGGAACGGGTGGATGTGAACGTTCACCCGGCCAAACGCGAGGTGCGATTCCGCGATCCCGCCGGGCTGCGCGAAGCGCTCGTGCAGGCACTGCGCCAAACGTTGGAGAGCGATCGTTCGACCTGGAGCGCAACCTTCCGCTCGGCGCCCGCCGCGCCGGAGCCGGACCTGATCCCCACGCGCGAACAACTCAATCTCCGCCACGACTGGGGCGAATTCCCGGTGGCCCGCCCGCTCACCCGGGTGGCTCCAGCGTCACCGGCAACGCCGACTCCCGGGATCGAGCGCCCACTCGCCGGCGAGCACGCTCCGGCCGTCGTGGCCCCGCCTCGTCCCGCTGCGCCCGAGCCCACGCCGCCTTTGCCGCCCACCGCGGCCCCGACTTCCTCCGCCCCATCGGCGGTTCCCTCGCCCACGGATTTCAAAATCCTTGGCGTGCTCGGGCGGCTGTATGTGCTGATGGAAAATGCCCAGGGGCTCGTGCTCGTCGACCAGCACGCGGCACACGAACGCATCCTCTTCGAGGAAATGTGCCGCCGCATGGAAACCCAGGGCGTGCCGACCCAGCGCCTGCTGCTGCCGCTCACGCTCGAAGTGTCGCCGCGCGATAGCGACTGGATCGAAGTCCACCTCGACGTGCTCTCGCGCGCCGGCCTCGGCCTCGAGCCGTTTGGCCCGAATACCTTCAAGCTCGATGCGCTGCCGACTTTCCTCCGGGCAAATGACCCGATGCAACTCATCCGCGATATCATCGACGATCTGCGCGATACCAGCACCGCCGGTTCCCGTCTACGGCTCGGCGAGGACATGATCGCGAAAACCGTCTGCCGCCACGCCGTCAAGGCGAATGACGTGCTGCGCGAGCCGGAACTCGTCCGCCTGATCCAGGATCTCCTCGCCTGCGAGCTGCCCTACTGCTGTCCGCATGGCCGGCCGACCATGATTCAGATGAGTTACGGGGAACTGGAGAAAAAGTTCGGGCGGAAAGTCTGATCGCTGCTTCCTTTCCGGGCGTATGCCGCGCCCGCCCCGCTCCTTCGCCTCGCTGCTCGCTGCCGCTCTCGCGGTTCTGCCCGCTCCCTTCCTCCACGCCGAAGCGCCCAAGACTGCCGCTTCCGCGCTGACCTTCATCCGCACGCAATCGCCCCCGGATGGCATCAACTCGCTGCAAACCCTCTCCGCCGAATACCGCCCGGCTTCCGGCGTCGGACCGAGCATCTGGCTCATCGGCGTCGCCCACCTCGGCACGCCCGAATATTATGGCGGCCTGCAAAAACGGCTCGATGCCCAGACCCGGGTGCTCTTCGAAGGGGTCGGCGCGGAAAAACTCTCGGAAGGCGCCAAGCTCGACAATAGCGAAGGCATTCAGGCCAAACTCGCGCAATCACTGGGGCTCGTCTTTCAGCTCGATGCGATCGACTATCATCGAAAGCACTTCATCAATAGCGATCTCACCGCCGACGCCTTGAACGAGGCGATCGAACGCCGCGCCACCGAACCCGCCGCGCCTGAACCAACCGCCCCGCTAGAATCCAAGGGCAAGTCGCCGGAGGAAACGGCCAAAAAATCCACCACGGCGCTGCCCGGCAAAGTGAACCAGGAAACCTTCGGCCAGCTCATGGATGCGCTCCACGGCAAAGGTGAAATGGCCGAATCGCTCAACGGTATGGTAACTCTCCTCGGCAGCACGCCGGAGATGCGGGAAACGACCAAGACGATGTTCGTCGAAGCCCTCGGCCAGGCCGGGGAATTGATCGATCTGGCCAAGGCGGCATCCCCGGAAATGAAGAATCTCTTCGAAGTGCTGATCACCGAGCGCAACGCGCAGGTCATTCACCAACTCGATGCCCAGCTGCATCAATTGAAGACCGGCCAGAGCGTCGCGGTTTTTTATGGCGCCGCCCACATGGACGAGATCGCCCGCCGGGTGACCGCCGATCTGCACTACATCCCGGCCAATCAGGCCTGGGACACCGCCTTCACCGCCGACATCATCATTTTGATCATGCCACCCGCGCAGATCAAAATGATGATCCAAATGATGCGGGTCCAGCTGGCAAATCCCGACGCCGCCACGGCTTCCGGCGACCAGCAACCGGCCTTCCCGCTCTTCAATCTTCTGCCCTCCACGCCACCCGCTCCCACCCCGGAAGGCGCCAAACCCGCGAAGAAACCGTAAGGCGCTTTTGAACATGGAGGCGTTCCAGACCACCGCGGCCCAGCGGCTGAATCTCCGCGTGTATCTTCACTTCCGGGATCGTCCGATGACTATCAGCGGCTTGTTTTGGGCGAGCCGCCGTACCTACCTTCTGCTCACGCTATTTTTCGGCCTGGCCGCAGCGTTGTTTTACTGGCTCCTGGGCGAGATCGCCGCTGGTTTTATGCTGACGGCTTACGCTGTGCTGATTCTCCGCGACATTGGCCACTGCCGCCGCTCCGTGCAGGTCTGGCCGATGGTGCGGGAAGTTCTCGATTGGTCGAAAGTGGAGCAACTCGCCGCCCAACAACGGGACCCGTCCCGCTAGCGACCCGGCCACGATGCAAGGATAGGCCAAGCCGATCCGCTTTGAGCAAATCGTCTCTCTCCGTCTCTCCTCGAAAGCTGCGGATCCCCCGCAATCGCGTGGCCGACAGCGTCGGGCTGATTTTTGTCGCGCTGACCGGGGTCGCCACAGCTTTCTGCGCCCAGGCCTCGTCGCCCGACTACCGGGGCCTCTTCGTCGCGCTTGCTCCACTGGCCGCCATCCATTTCATCTCGGCCGGCATGTACGCCGTCCTGGTACCGCGCTGGTATCGCTGGATCGCCGTGGGCCTCGGTTTCCTCGCTGCGATCAGTTTTGCCGAGCTGACGTTACGCGTCGCCTGAAGGGCTGCGCAGTTCCGCCAACCGCGCGGCCAGCACGCGGGCGGGCCACTGGCCGGGTACCTGGCATTCGCCGAGGTAACCGTAGTTCAGCACGCTCCCGGCAGACGCGAGCGTGAGGCGGCTGATCTGGCCAAACTCTTTCATGCCCATGAGGCTGAGGGCCGGAGTGCGCGGGGACTGGGCCGCAAAAGTCAGCAGCGTCGCGAGGTGGGCGGCCGTTTTGGTCCGGGTGGCAAATTTCACGATCTCCGGGTCGAACGCCTTCGCCGCGCGGTATTGGGTGCGCAGCTTTTCCAACGCAGGGGTGGTCGAAAACTGATGCCACGAAACGATCCGCCCCACGCCAGCCTCCCCGGCTTCATCCAGGATGGCCTGCAACGCCGTGGCGCTCCGCAGTTCGATATCGATCAACGCCGCCGCCGGCAGGAATTCCCGGTAGAGCTCCGCCCGCGCCTTGAAAGCCAGCGGGGCCGCCCCCCCTTCGCCGGGGTGACGGACCGTCACAATCAGCGGCGCCTTCAGCTTCGGCAGGGCTTTCCGCAACGGCGCGAGGTCGGCCACAAAGTGGTCCACCCGCACTTCCAGAAAATCGACGCTACCCTTGGGCAGGGCCAGGGCAGCACTCAAGGCGGCCGGCGAGTGGATGGTGCCGACGGTGGCAGGATGGGCAGGGAGAACGGGACGCTTCACGGAACCACCAACCTCCCATCGAAAGGGGGGGCTCCGCAAGTTCCCGCATCTGGTCGCGGGTGGGATTTGCACCGGGAGCAAAAGTGAGCCACAACGATGGGTCGCCTCATGCTTGGCCGCCGCCAGGAACTTCACCTCCAAACTCAGCAACTCGCGGATGGACTGCTCATGTCCGTGATGTTCTGGCTGGCTCATACTCTGCGCTTTATCGGCTCCGAGTGGTGGGTCTTTAACAAGCCGATCGGACCCTTTGCCGATTTCCAGTGGCTGCTCTTCGTGATCATGCCCTTCGGGCCGATCCTTCTGGAAATGCAGGGCTTCTACGCCCATCCCCTGCAAAAAACGCTGGGCCGCTCATTCCAGCAGCTCGCGCGCGCGGCTTTCTGGCTCGGGCTGCTGATCGCCACCGCGGCCTATTTTTTCCGGCTCGAAGTGCCCAGCCGGGCGGTGATGCCCATCTTCGCCGTCCTCGCGACGGTCGCCCTGCTCCTGCGGGAACGTTTCAGCATCACGCGTTACCGGCGCCGGGTGGATCACGAGGCCTATCGCGAACGGGTGCTGTTGGCGGGCTCGCCGGAAGATCTCGCGGAACTGAAAAACTCGTTCCCACCGGAGCTGCGCCAGGAGCTCGAAGTGGTGGATGAACTCGACCCGGCCATCGACCCGGTGTCGAAGTTGGTCGCCGCCCTGCACGACCACAGCATCGAACGCGTGCTGCTCGCCAGTGCCCACGCGAATCTCGAGCAGGTGCAGCAATACATCTCCGCCTGCGAGGTCGAAGGCGTGGAAGCGTGGCTGATGGCCGATTTCATTCGGACGTCGATCGCCCGCCCCGATTTTGATTCGCTCGGCGGGCGGCCGGTGCTCGTCATCCGCACGACTCCCGCCTTGAGCTGGGCCCTGTTGATCAAGGATTTGATCGATCGGACGGGCGCCTTGATCGGACTGCTGATCTCGGCTCCGCTTTTCCTCTGCATCGCCGCGGGCATTCGGCTCACTTCGCCGGGGCCCATCTTTTTCCGCCAGGCGCGCGCGGGACGCCACGGCCGCCCGTTCCAAATGTACAAGTTCCGCACCATGGTCACGGATGCGGAGATGCAGCGGGAAGAGCTGCAGAAGTTCAACCAGATGTCCGGCCCGGTCTTCAAAATGGAGAAAGACCCGCGAGTGACCTCACTCGGCAAAATCCTCCGCCGGACCTCGTTCGACGAACTGCCACAGCTCTGGAACATCCTGCGCGGTGAAATGAGCCTGGTCGGCCCACGCCCACTCCCGCTCTACGAAGTGGAACAGTTCGAGACCCCCGCCCAACGGCGCCGCCTATCCATGAAACCCGGCCTGACCTGCCTGTGGCAGGTCAGCGGGCGCAACGAAGTGAAGAGCTTCGAGCAATGGGTAAAACTCGATCTCGAATACATCGACCACTGGAGCCTCTGGCTCGATCTGCGGATTCTGCTCAAGACCGTGCCCGTGGTGCTGCTCGGCGTCGGCGCGCGGTAGGGGACGCTTTTCGGAAAGCGCGCGGTAGTTTCCGTGGTTCACGCAGCCTCGCGTGAAATGAAAAGACCACCCTGCGCCATAGGCGCAGGCATTCATCGCTTCACGCAAAGGGCTGCGTGAACCACGCGCTGGCCGCCCCGCCAGTTTGCCTCGGACAAAACAAAAGGGCGCCGACCAGTGCTGATCGGCGCCCAGTTTGAATGGTTGTTACACTATGGCTTAGAGGAAGCCCAAATACGTCGGGGGCTTGGCCAGGATGCTCTTGGTCTCGTCGAACGTCTTGGTGTTGGTGCCGCTGCCACCGTCGACCTTGAAGGTCGCTTTGGTGATGATAAAGCTCAGCGCGTCCTGGTCACCGCCGACGGCGAATCCGTCATCGTTGTCGCCGAGGTCGATGGTCACGGCCTTGGCGAAGGTGGTGGCGTATCCAGTCAAGGGCGCCGTATCGAGTACCACGGTGTCATTGCCAGCGCCGGTGACGACATTCACAGTGCCACCGTAAATGCTGTTATCGGTGGTGAAGTTACTGACCCCAGCGCCGAACTGCGCATCGAGTTTGCCGAGCACCTGCACCTTCGCCAGGATCAAGCCGTCCGACTCCGCCGCCAGGGATGCCGACGTGTAAGTCAACGAGGCGAAAGCCAGCGGCCGATCTCCGCCGGCGAAGGCCGCGGTATTGTTGCCGTCGCCCATGTCGATCACGGCAGCACCCAGCGAACCCTGGCCGTTGAAGTTGATCGTGTCGTTACCCGCGCCGCCCTTGAAGTTGAACTTGGCGATCTTGATGCTGTCCGCAGGGCTACTGGTTGGGCCGACGAACTGGTCGTCGCCACCGCCGAGATCCAGCGTCAGGCTGTTCGCGAAGGTCACGCCGGTACCGCCGATCTGCACGGTGTCGCTGCTAGCTCCACCCGTGATTTTCGCCGGGCCCTTCACGGTCACGCCCTGCAACAGGCCGCCGAGGGAAGGAATCGAGGGCAGACCAGGAATCGACGGGATCGGGAGCGGAATGCCGCCACCGAGGTCCGGCTGGATCGCGACGCCCCCGCCGCCGTCACCCAATTTGATATCCAGCCCGCCGAGCGTCGTCTGAACCCCGGCAAGGAAGACCGACGTCGTTTCCCCGGTCACCGAACTGTCGACGAGTTTGACCGCGCCCCCGATGCTGCCGCCGAGGCCAAAGACGCCAAAGCTTCCCCCACCAGCGCCGGTCGTCGCCGTGACGCCACCCGCCACTTTCGACTGCAAGCCACCGAAGATGACGGTATCCGAGCCGGCCCCGCCGGTGTAGTTGAAGCTTTTCGCACTGGCCGAAGCGAGGATGCCGAAGACGGAATTGCTCCCCGCCCCGAGATCCAGGTCGATCGCGCCGACTTTGCCCCCGATAGCCACGGCAAAGCCCGTGTCGGTGCCGGCGCCGCCTTTAACGCTGATCGCCCCCGTGCTCGCGCCTGCCAGCGCGACGCCGATGGTGTTGTCGCCTTCGCCACCATCGATGATGACGCCCTTGGACTTCCCGCCGTAGAGGAATAGGATTGCATTGTCGTTACCTGCGCCCGTGGAAATCGAGACGTTGCCTTTGACCGAGGTATTGCCGCCCAGGGTCAGGTTGGCGACGGTATCCGTGCCCGCGCCGGTCTTGATGTCGAGGTCGCCACCAACCGTCAGCGTGGGCGCAAAAAGCGTGATGCTGATGTCGTCGGAAGCGCCGCCCATCGTGGCGGTCGCCGCGGAGCCGTCGATTGAGAATTTCTTGCCGACCGAGAAGCTGGCCCCCAGCGCTGCGACGGTCGCGTCGCCCGCACCGAGATTGATCGTCGCAGCACCCTTGATCGCAACCTTGCTGGAGAGCAGCACGCCATCGACACCCGTGGTGCCGGTGTAGCTGAAATCTTTGCCCACGGCGAAATTCGTGCCGCCGATCGCCACCCCGTTATCGCCCGCGGCCAGATCAAAAGTCGCGCTGCCCTTGAGCACCAGGCCCGAGCCCAGCGTCGCAACCGTGTCGGCACCGGCGCCACCGGTGACTTTGAGCGAACCGGCGCTGACGGAACTCAGCGTGACGGCGTTGGACAGGCCGTCGCCAAGGTTGACGTTGAGGTCGCCTTTGAGATCGAGGCCGATCAGGTTGAAGGCGTCGGCGCCGCTGCCGAATGTCGCATCAAGGCTCTTGATCGGACCGTCCAGAACCAGGCTGAAGAGACCGGTGTCGGTCCCTTTGGTAAAGGTGGTGTCTGGACCCGCGGTGAGCATGTAGTGGGTCGCGTCGAGGGCCGTGACCGTCACGGTCGCGCCGCCATTGTCTCCGGAGAGGGTGAGCGCGCCAGCAGTCAGTGAGACGGTGACGATGGCGGCCGGTGCGATGCGGGTTTCCAGGGCTTCAATCGAGGAAGGCTTATACATAGAGTGGAGGGGTGGGGTTTGAGGCAGCGGTTATCCGCGAACAAGGTAAATTCGGACAACCAGTCATTATGGCAGTTGCCGGAAATTACGGACTATTGCGGATGGCGAGATTGTCGATCCACGCCTTTGCCGCAGTCTTCGAATTGGAGGAAAAGCCCAGCCAATCGAGCTTTTTCATCTCGGCTTTCGCGAACTTCAGGCCCCCGAATTTCTGCGGTTCCTGGCCCGGCAGCGTGAGCACACAAATCCACGTCGCATCGCTCTCGGCTCCGAGCTTCGCCTCCACTTCGACGTGGAGCCAGCCCTCCGCCGGCAGGTCCACCAGCTTGCGACCATTCGCTTTTACCTGGCCTTGCTCGAAGACGAGTTGGGGGCCGGTGCGGTAGGGCTGCGCATCGTCGCGCCATTCGTAGTTGAGGGAGTAAGCTGTCTCCAGCTTCACATCGAAACTCACCCACGTGGTGCCGCTGTCGTGATGCGGGAAATAATAGAAATGAGGCTCCCAGGCCGGGGTGATTTCCGGGGAGTCGCGCAGTTCGAGAGCGCGTTCGCTTTCTTCTCCGCCTTTCACCACGCCCATGACCGGACCGATTGTTTTGCTCACCCGGGCACCGTTGGCCGGCTTCGCGCCGATCGCGGTGCTCTCGAAGGTTTCGTTCAAGGTCAGCGGACGCGGCTTCGGTTTTTCCGGGAAGGTCACCGGGGGATAGGCTTCTGCGGCCCGCCCCTTCCACGCGGCATCACCCCGCACCCCGGCTGCGCGCCAGTCGAACGCGACAAAGCCGATTTGTTTGGCCGGCGATTCCGGGCGCAGGGCCCAGTCGCCTTTCTCCGGCGCGACGAACAGCGGATCAGCGATGATCCCCTCCGCGTCGTTGCCCGCAAAACGCCACTCGTCCCAAGTCTTGCCCGCGAACTCGGCGATGGGTCCGCTGGTGCGCCAATAGAGATTGCGATTCACGGCGACGCGGCCATCGAACCAGCTCTTGTCCACGTGCCCGAAGAGGCGGTCTTCGTTCCAGAGCACGATGTTTTGTTCGAAGGTGAAGGCGAGGAATTCTTCCGGCCGGCTGCGGCGCACCTGGAACTCGCGATTGAAAGCGAAGATGTTATTCCGGATCACATTCCCGCGGCCATAGTGTTGATGATAGCCACCGCCCTGAGTGCGATAGACGAGGTTGTTTTCCCACACAATCCCGGTGGACCCTTCGTCGTTGTACAAACCCCAGCCGCCGTAGCTCGAGCAGGCGATGTCGTGCACATGGCAATTCTTGATCCACGTCCCCGCCTGCGGCCCGAGGGTGTAAACCGCGCCCATGTCGCTCATCTCGCCCCAACCGAGATGGTGCAGGTGACAGAACTCGACGTGGTTGTTTTTGCACGGCGTCGGCTTGTAGCCCCACGTCCAGCCCAGGCTGATCGCGGAGTAGTAAAAATCTGCGATGTCGCAGTAGCGAATGGTGTTGTCCGCGGAGTGAAAAACGATCACGCCAATCGCACCCGGGAAATGGCGCCCTCCGCCGTGAATGATGCAGTCTTCCACCGTGACGTTGCCGGTGGCGCCCGCCGGGTTTGCCGGGATTTTGGTTTCGCCGATTTTCACGCCGCCCGCCCCGAGATCCTGAATCAAACAATGGGTCACCGTCACGGTTTGCACCCCGTGGCGGAACCAGAGTGCATTCGTCTGGGTGTGCGCAAATTCGCAGTTCTCGAAACGCAATTCCTTCGTGCCATCCGCTTCGACGCCCGCGCCAAGGGCCGACTCCGCCTGGCCATACGACGCGCCGTCGTCCGGCAGTGTCCAGCCGAGATGCTGGAAGTGCAGACCGCGGAAAGTTAAGTTCGAAACCACCTGTTCCTTTTCCGCGTCGCCACGAAAAATCAGCCATTGTTCGGCGACGGGCGCCCACGCTTCGATGGCTTCCAATTTCTGCCCCGGCAGCGGCTGATAGTACACGGTGCCGTCGAGCGCGCGAAACCACTCGCCGGGTTCATCGAGGGCCGCGCGATAGTTTTCGAGGCGGATGTTGTGAAACGGCTCGATGCTGAAAAAGGCGCGGTTCAAGCCCGAGGTAAATTGCAGCGTGCCATCCTCCACCCGCACTCCCGCCAGCCGGTGCCGCTGCATGTCCCACGAAAAGCGGACGGTCACATTCACCTCCCGCATTTCCTCCGGCGACAGCGAGGCCAGCGGCGCGGCATACTGCGGCTCGATCTGCAGCATCTTGCGATTCACTTCGCCCTTGGACTGGACGCCCGGCAGCGCTTCGGTCGGCTGGCCGGTGGCCTGGATGAACCCCGTATTGGGCGTCCTCGCCCGGGTCGCGCGGCGGCCATCGATCCACAACGCCTCGAATTTCCAGCCCTGGTCCACTTTGGCGACCCACAGATTGCCTTCCTGGCGCCAACCGTTCACACGCTGGCCACCGGTGAACATCGGCCGAGCACCGGGTGCGGTCTCATAAACGGCGCGGGAATCCTGCGGTTCAAAAACCACCGCTTCACGCTGAGGGTAGACCCCATCGGCTACCACCACCCGCGCCTCGCTTTGATCCCCCCCCGCCCGCGCCTGGCGGATGGCGTCACGCGCGGCCGCAAGAGAAGAAACCGGACCCTGAGGTGAAACCTGAATCTCGATTGCGAGAACCGGCAGCGACAGGAAAGCGAAACAACAGAGGAAACGAAGCATGAGGCGTGTGGACAAAGACCCTTGGAAACAGCAGGTCTTTGAGCCAACCACGCCAAGCCGGCGGAAGGAAAGAGGCGAATTCCGGGATTCGCGGCCGATCGATGGTCCGGAAAAGGTCAACGCCGGCCTCCCCCCCGAAGGGTGAAGACCGGCGCTGTCTCTTCGCTGTAAATTCGTTTATTCCCGGCTCGGAGCGTTCACCTTGTAACCGGCCTTTTTCGGCGGCTTCGGCACGCCCGGCTTCGGATAATCCGCCGCCGCAGAGCGATGGGAGGTCGGCACCAGGCGAACCGAGCCTTTGGCATTGTTCCGCCAGCCATTCGGATCAGCGTACTCTTCGCGGCTGTGGTTCAGACCCGCGACCTGGCTTTCGAGGCCGGTGCCGTAGCCCTGCTTGATGACCGTCGGAGTCACGAAGACCAGCAGGTTGCGCTTGGTCCGTTCGGCGAGTTTTTCCTGGAAGAGGTAGCCGAGCACCGGGATGTCGCCGAGCACCGGGACCTTGGTGGAACCCTTGCCCACTTCATCCTGGAGCAAGCCGCCGATCGCCAGCGTGTCGCCGCTCTTGATCAGTACGTTGCTTTCCAGTGTGCGTTTGTCGATCACCGGGCTGGTGACCACCGCGCCGGAGAAGGTGAACGTCGCATCGGCGACCTTGTTGGAAATTTCCGGCTTCACGCTCAGCGTCACGAACTCATCCTTGTTGATGATCGGGGTGACGGTCAGCGTGTTACCAAATTCCTTGTCCTGGAAGCCGGAGAAGACGGCCTGCGCAGTCTGCTCGTTGAAGTTCAGCTGCGGCACCGGCTGATTGCGGGTGATTTTGATTTCCGCTTTCTGAGCGTTCGCGGTGACCACCCGCGGATTGGCGATGAACTCGGCATCACGATCTTCGTTGAGCAGGCGGAGCGTCGCGCTCATCTGCGGCACGCTCAGGATGGCAAACTGGCTGGCGAGCGCATCGAGGAAACCGCCGGTGGTCTGGCCGTTCAGGAGGAAATCCTGCGGAATGAGTTTGCCGTTCGGATCGGTCACGACGGCAGGCAGGCTACCCGGCACGACCTTGGTGACGGTTGCACCAGTGGTGGGATCGGTATCCGTTTGAATCTTCGAGGTGCCGAGCGTCGAGCCACCGTAGCGGAAGGTCTGCGCCGAGGAAGAACCGCCAACCACACCGGCCCAGTTGATGCCGTAGCTCTGTTTCGGGTTCGCCGTCACTTCGACGAGGCGGGCTTCGATCATCACCTGCTGGGTGGGCTTGTCGATCTCCGTGAGGAAGATGGTGACCTTTTCGAGGTTCGATTTGGCTTCGCGATAGAAGACGGTGTTGGTGCGAAGATCGAACTGCGGGGCGATACCGCTCTGCAGCTGCGTCTGGAGCAACGGGATGATATCGGCGGCTTTTGCATAGCTCAGCGTGTAGCTCGCGCTCTCGGTCGGCTCCTTCGCCTTTTCTTCCTGGGTCTTCACCGTGAGGACCTCGTTCTTCTCGTCCATCACGAGGCCTTTGGAATCGACGATGATCTGGATGGCCTCGAGCGGCGTCTTGTTTTCGATACGGGCCGTCACCGTGCCGCCAGCCTGAGCCACGCGATCGGTCACGATCAGCGTCTTGTTGGCCTGGCGGGCGAGCGTGCGGAGCACGAGGCCGATTTCGTCACCCTGAAATTCATTCACGCGGGAAGCAGTCGGTGGCAGTGCATTGCCCCCAGCCATCGGCGGGATGCTCGCATCAGCGCCGGGCACAGCAGGCACAGCCCCAGGCATCCCGGGAGTGGCCGGAACGGTAATCGGCGGCTCGATCGGAGCGGGCACCACTGGAGAAATCGGGGCGGGCGACGTCGTGTTGCCCGGAGCGCCGGGCAGACCCGGAATCGGAGCAGACGGGGCCGGAGTCGCGGCGGGCGGAATCACCGGCGGCTCAATCGGGGCAGGCACCGGCTGAGCGAGGACGGCCAACGAGAGGGACCCGAAGGCTACGAGCGAGGAGGGCAGTTTAACCGTCATGATGAAAAATGGTTTCGAGGTTGCGAAAGACCTTCAGCACAGCGCTTGCCACGTGAGGTATCGGCCGCCAAAAGCCGCTTTTTTCTCGCGGAACCAAGAATTCCGCCCTCGCAAATTTTAGGAAACGCGAATCAGAGAGCGCTTTGCGCCGCCTGAACAAACGCCCGCATCTTCTCCACATCCTTCTTACCTGGTGCGCTTTCCACCCCGCTGGCCACATCCACGGCGTAGGGATGTACCCCTTCTACTGCCGCCTTCACGTTGGAGGGGGTCAGCCCACCCGCAAGAATGATACTCCGATCCCCATTTTGCACCAAAAACTCTCTCGCCAGTGAGAAATCGATGATTTGTCCCGTCCCGCCATAAGCCCCGGGAACCGCCGCATCGATGAGCAAATGAGGAGTCGGCAACGCCCGCGCCGCCGCAATTTGCGCACGATCGTGCAAACGCCACGCCACTACGAAGGGCCGCCCCAGCTGGGCAAACTCCGCGAGGTATTCCGCCGATTCGTCGCCATGAAACTGCACGAGGTCGATCGCCGGATGGTTCGCAACGCGGCGCGCCTCTTCCAGCGGCGCATTCACGAGCAAAGCCACCCGGGTCGCATACGGCGGGAGCTGCGCGATCCACGCCGCGTGGTCGTCGAGCCGGATGTGCCGTTTCGAGCCCGGCCAGAGATTGAAGCCCAAGGCATCCGCCCCAGCCGCGATGGCGGCCCGCGCGTCCTCCGGCCCGGTCAGGCCACAAATTTTCACCCGCACCCGGTTTGGACTCATGAACGCGGCCCTTCGTCGATGACCCGCGCGTTTGCCTGCTTGAGGCCCGGCCGCTGTTGCGCCGTGATGATCCGATAGTGCCCCTCCTCGTTCTGGAAAATCGAGCTGAGCACCCAGTTCACGAAGCTGACGATCAGCGCGGCAAAGAAGGCCTGCCAAAAGCCGCTCACCGCGAAGCCCGGCACCAGCCCACTCACAAACCAGAAGAGCAGCGTGTTCACGATGAGGATAAAAAAGCCGAGCGTGACGACAATGAAAGGCAGGCTGAGCAAGAGCAGCAGCGGCCGAATGAAGGCATTCACCAGCCCCAGCAGCAGCGCCATCACGAGCAAGGCACCGAAGCCGGAATAGGTCACTCCGGTCAATTGCGCCGCAATGGCGACAGCGATCGTGGTGCAAAGCCAGCGGATCACGAATGATTTCATGGTCCCCTATCCTAGAAGGTTCCGGGCGAATTGGCAAAACCGTTGGCGGGTCACTTCGCCGCATCGCTTTACGTCTGCGCCATCGGTGCCATCATACCAGCGCTCCCCGCCATTGCTTTCATGAAGACTTCCCGCGGCCTTCGTTTCGTCGTCAAAACCCGGCGCGTTTTGCGTGTCGGCCTGCTCCCCCTCCTTCTCGCCCTCACCGCGCGAGCCACGGCATCCGAGCCGGAATATCCGAATGGGCCACGCGTGTTCGTCTGCGCGCACAGCTTCATGATCTTTACCTCGAAGGGGCTGCCGGACCTGGCGAAATCCGCCGGGCTGCCTTACGTCTTCGCGGGAAAACAAATGCTCGGCGGTTCGCGAGTGATTCAGCACTGGAACCTGCCCGACGACCAAAATCGCGCCAAAGCGGCACTGAAAGCGGGCTCCGTGGATATCCTCACCGTCTCGCCGCACCTGCAACTGCCCGACGACGGCATCGACAACTTCACCCGCCTCGGTCTCCAGGCGAATCCCAAGCTCAAGGTGCTGGTCCAGGCCTCGTGGCCGCCGCGCGACGGCAAGATCGGCGAACCTTTTACCAATGCCGAGCGCGATGCCGCCACGGTGGAAAGCCTGCGCGCGTTGCGCCAGTACTTCAGCCAAGCGTGGATCACGAAGCTCGAAGCACAGGTCCGCGAACTCAATCGCTCCATTGGTCACGATGCCGTTTTTATCGTGCCGGTTGGCGATGCGGTTTTTGCCCTCCGCGAACGGATCGCCCAAGGCCAGGCCCCCGGCATCACTCGCCAAAGTGAACTCTTCCGCGATGACCTCGGCCACCCCGCGCCCACGCTCGCCGCGCTGGTCACGTATTGTCACTTCGCCGCGATTTATCAGCGCAGCCCCGTCGGGCTGCCGGTACCAGCCGAGCTCAAGGCCGTGCCGCAGATCGAGCAACTGAATCCGATCCTGCAGCAGATCGCGTGGGACACAGTAAGCCACTGTGCGTTTAGCGGAGTAAAAGCGGACGCAGTCGCCACCGGCGCGGGGCAGTAGTCAAAGGTCCGCAGCGACATCATGGATTCACTCCATCCTCAAGTGGCGCGCGCTGAGCGATCCGCCGCCTGGGTTGTTTTTGCTTTGGGCGTCCTGGAACTCGCTTTGTTGCAATATCAGTTGAGGTTGCCAGAAAAACTCCTTCGATTTGCCGCGGTGGAGGCCATGAATTTTTGGCGAGTACTGGCCTCAGCAGGGTGGAGTTCATGGCGACCTCCGGCTCTGGCGGCTCTCGTTGTGTTCGGGTTGTTCAACGCCAACCTGCTCCTCAAGGCTCACCTGCTGGGGCGTGGATTGGGCCGGCAGTGGTTATTTCCCAAGGAGGTTCTTTGGTGGGCCTGTTTCGCCGTCGGCACAATCATCTTCGTGCTTCTGTTCAACGGCCTCATCTACACCGCACGACTTCCGGATTTTCAGTGGTCTGCCTGGCTTCTGCGACCGTCCGGTCTATCCGTCTGCGAAGGGCTGGCCATCAGTGCGCTGCAAGCAGCCATTGCCGTCCGAATTCTTTGGCTGGCTTCCAGAAATTAAGCGGCACGCTCACCACTTTTTGCCAAGACTGGCAGTTGCCAGCGATTCTTCCCTCACCCAGCCTTTTCCTCCCCGCATGACCTCCCGCCGACCCATCCTTGCCGCTCTTTTCGTTCCTTTCATCGCGTTTGCGCAGACTCCCACGCCCACTGCGCCTCCGCCGACGGCCACGGCGCCTGCGACCATGCACATCGCAAAGGGCTTCAAGGTGGAGCTGCTCTATGCGGTGCCGGGCGACAAGCAGGGCTCGTGGACGGCGATGGCTCTCGACCCGCAGGGCCGCCTCACGGTCGCGGATCAATACGGCGATCTTTACACTGTCACGCCGCCGGCGCTCGGCAGCAGCGACGCGCCAGCCATCGAAAAACTGGATATTCCCCTCGGCGAAGCCACCGGCCTCTGCTGGCTCGGGAAGACGCTCTACGCGGTGGTCTGCAAGACCGGCAAATACGAATCGGGCCTCTATCGCGCGCTGGATACCGATGGCGACGGCAAGCTCGATCAAGTCGAACTGCTCCGCGAACTCGACGGCAAAGGCGACCACGGCCCGCACCAGGTGCTCGTGCATCCGGACGGCAAGTCGGTCGTCGTCACGTGCGGGAACATCACGAAGTTCACCGAGGTGAGCAATTCGCTCGTCCCTCAGGTCTGGGGTGAGGACTTCCTCCTGCCCCGGCTGTGGGATGCACGCGGCCACGCGAAAGGTATTCTCGCGCCCGGCAGCTGCGTCTACAAAGTCTCGCCCGACGGCAAGGAGTGGACGTTGCTCAGCATGGGCAACCGCAACCAGTACGACGTGGCCTTCAACCACCACGGCGAAATGTTTGGCTACGACAGCGACATGGAGTGGGACATGAACACCCCGTGGTATCGCCCCACCCGGGTGACTCATGCCGTGAGTGGCAGTGAATTCGGCTGGCGCTCGGGCAGTGCGGTGTGGCCGGCGTATTTCGCCGACAGCCTGCCGCCGCTCATCGATATGGGTCCGGGTTCGCCCACGAGCATGGTCTTCGGCTACGGCGCGAAGTTCCCTGCGAAGTACCAGAACGCGCTCTACGTCTGCGACTGGAGCTACGGCAAACTTTACGCCCTGAGCCTCACGCCCAACGGCGGCACGTACAAGGCGGTGAAGGAGGAATTCGTACAGGGCCAGCCGTTGCCGCTCACCGACATCCTCATTCGCCCGCAGGATGGTGCGATGTATTTCACGACTGGCGGCCGCAAGGTGCAGTCTGCGCTGTATCGCGTGACCTATACCGGCAGCGAATCGACCGCGCCTGCCCCGGCGGATGATACGAAGCTGCCAGAAGAATTTGCCATCCGCGCGAAGCTGGAGGCGGTGCACGGCAAAAAAGATCCCGGCGCGGCGGCGATCGCGTGGCCTTATCTCGGCCACCCGGATCGCTATGTTCGCTGGGCGGCGCGGGTGGTCATCGAGCAACAGGATCTCGACACCTGGCCCTTGAAGAGCCTGAAGGAGGAAACGAATCCCGAGACCCTGATCACCGCGGCCCTGGCGCTGGCTCGAGTCGGTGGGACGGAGCGCCGCGACATCGCCATGAAGGTGCTGGGGAAAGCCGTGCGCGAACCGCACGATGAAGCGCAGCAACTCGAAGCCATTCGCGCCCTCGGCGTGCTCTTCATTCGCACCGGCCCGCCGAACGAAGAAGCGCGCGGCAAGATCATCGACCACCTCGAAGCCGGTTTCCCGACCAAGAGCCGCGTCCTGAACGCGGAAGTCGCGCAAATGCTCTGCTACCTCCAGGCGCCGAACGCCGCGGCCAAGATCATCGCCCTGCTCGAAAAAGCGCCCACGCAGGAAGAACAACTCGAGTACGTGAAAGACCTGCGCGTGCTCAAGGCCGGTTGGACGCCCGAGCTGCGCAAGACCTACTTCTCGTGGTTCCTCAAAGCCGCCAGCTACAAGGGCGGCGCGAGTTTCCAGGGCTTTGTCAAAAACATCCGCGACGAAGCCGTCGCAAATCTCGACGCGGCGGCAAAAGCCGAAGTGCAGCCGATTCTCGACACCGTGCCGACGATCAAGTCGCCACAGGAAATCCTCGCCGAAACGCTCGCGGGCCGCACTTTCGTGAAAGCGTGGACGCTGGATGAAATTACCGCGCTCACCGCGAAGGGACTGCATGGCCGCAATTTCGACCAAGGCCGTAAAATGTTCGCGGCGGCGGCGTGCGTGGCCTGCCATCGTTTTGACGGCGAAGGTGGTGCCATGGGCCCGGATCTCACCGTCGCGGGCGGACGCTTCAGTCCGAAGGATCTGCTCGAAGCCGTGCTCGATCCGAGCAAGGAAGTCAGCGACCAGTTCGCGCCGAATGTTTTTACCCTCGACGATGGCAGTCAGGTCGTCGGCCGGGTGGTCAACGCCAATGGCGACAACCTGCGCGTGAACACCGACATGTTCGACCCGAACCAGTCGGTGAACGTGAGCGCGAAGAAGGTCAAAACGATCGAATCTTCGAAGATCAGCCTCATGCCGCCCGGCCTGCTGAACACGCTGAAGGAAGACGAGATCCTCGACCTCGCGGCGTATCTGCTCAGCCAGGGCGACCGCAGCAACGCGGCGTTTCACTAGGCGGAACACCCGACGTCAGCTCCGTGGCTCACGCAGCCTCTGCGTGAGATGAAAAGGATCGTCCTGCGCCCTCCGGGCTCAGGCATTATCGCTTCACGCAGAGGGCTGCGTGAACCACGAGGCGGACAGCCAAGCGTTCCAGACCTCACGGCGGCATCGCAACGCGATGCCTTCCAGGGCACGCGGGTTCGCAAATTGGAGGGCATCGCGTTGCGATGCCGGAGGGCGACTCGGCTTTCAGACGCCGGCCACGAACTCTTCTTACCCCGGCTGCACCACGGCGGTGATGCCGTACTGTTCAGCGAAATAGTGGCGGGTGACTTCGCGGATTTTCTCCACGGTCACGCCTTCGATTTCGGCATTCCACGAGAGGTAGTGGTCGAAACCAAGACCGTAGAGTTCATCGAGAGCGCAGGAGAAGGCCAGGGAATCGTTGCTTTGGTTGCGGATATCCTGCTGGCCGATCATCTTGGCTTTGGCCCGCTTGAGTTCGTCGGTCGAGAGCCCCTCGGTGGCGAGCTTGGAAATCTCCTCGTGCAGCGCGGCTTTCACCTCGGTGAGTTTGGCCGGATCGGTGCCGAGGTAGAAGGTGAACGCGCCGCGGGCGAGACCGAGGAGCTGGCTGGTGCCCACGAAATACGCGAGGCCCATCTCCTCGCGAATGCGGAGGAAGAGGCGCGACCCGAGGTCACTGCATGCTTCGTCGATGAGCTCCAGCGCCGCGCGATCCGGGCTGGCCAGATCGGCCCCGTGGAAGCCGCACATCAACACAGCCTGTTGCTTCGGGCGCGTCTCGTGTACTTCGAGCGCAGCCGGGATCGGCGCGGGCTCGAGCGGTTTGTCGATCGCCGGGGAGCCCACGCGGAAGGCTTCGAATTCACGCTCCACCAGGGCGCGAACTTCCTCGGCTTTGACCGCGCCGAAAATCGCGAGCACGCCATTGCGGGCGCACACATGCTGGTCGCGGAAAGCGAGCAAGTCGTCGCGCGTGATCTGCGCGACGGTCTCCGGCGAGCCGAGGCCACGCAGGCCAAACGGGTGCCCGGCGAACAAATGGCGCCGCAACAAATGCCGCGCGACGCTGGTCATTTCTTCCTCGTCGGCTTTGATCGCCGCGAGTTGCGCTTCCTTTTCCCGGCCGATCGCTTTTTCCGGCAGCGACGCGTGGTTGAGCACATCGGCCAGGATGCTGAGGCCACGCTCAAAATCGGGCTGCATCACCCGCACGGTCACGCTGATGGAATTGTTACCCCCATCGGCACCGATGCCACCGCCGACGCTTTCCAGCTCATCGGCGATCTGCTCCGCAGTGCGGGTGGGCGTGCCTTTGAGCAGGGTCTTGGCGAGCAGGCGCGTGATGCCGTTGTTCGATGGTTCCTCCGCGAGCAGGCCGGCCTTGAAGCTGGCGGCCAGCGACACGAGCGGCAGGCGGGGATCTTCCCGCACGAGCAGGCGCAAACCATTCGGCAACTCGAAGCGTTGGATCGGCGGAGCCGTCGGCGCGGGGGCTTTGGCTTCGGCCACCGTCGAGACCGGAACGGGCGTCGAGGCCGCCGCTTCGGGATTGAGCGAGGTGACGATCAAATTGCTGTCGCGGCAGTAACGGCCGATAGCGCGGCGAACGTCCTCCGTCGTCACCCGCTGCAGGGCTTCGAGGTAATCGTGCGAAAAACGCAGGTTGCGAGTGAGCAGCCAGTTCGAGCCGAGATCGCTGGCTTTGCCTCGCATGGAGACGAGCTGGGCGAGCTGTTGGCTGAGGGAAATCTTACGAGCTTTTTCGAGCTCGGCGGTGCTGACGCCGTTGATGCGCACTTCGTCGAGCAAGGCGATCGCTTCGGCCTGCACTTCCTTGAGGTGGGCGGGTTCGAGTACGGCGTCGATGCCGAAAAGACCGCTCTCCGCCGGCGACCAGCACCAGGCATCGATCCCGTGGACGATCCCCCGCTCTTCACGCAGGCGCTGGTACAGCCGCGAACTGCGGCCACCGCCGAGCGCGACAGCGGCGACGTCGAGCGCCGGGATATCCTCATGCGCCACGTCCGGCACATGCCAGGCGAGGTGGAGCCGGGTGAGTTCCGTCGGGAAGGTGCGGTGATCTTCGCGGCGGCCGAGCTGGGCTGGTTCGGCGGGGATGAATTGATCAGGCAACGCGCGGCGCGGCGCGGTATAGTGGGCAGCGAGTTGCGCGCGGATTTCCGCGGCATTCACATCGCCCACGACGACAAAAAAGACGTTATTCGGCACGTACCGCGCCCGGTAGTAGGCGGTCAGGTCTTCGTGCGTGATCTGATTGAAAACTTCCAGGTGGCCGATGACCGGATGGCGGTACGGATGCGCGACAAACGCGGTCTCGAACAGCGCATGGCTGGCCGTGCGATCGGCATCGTCGAAGCCCATGGCGAACTCGCGCCGGATGACCTCTTTTTCCTTCACGAATTCGTCCGGCGGCAGGGTCGAATTTTGCAGCGCATCGGCGAGCAATTCCACCGCCACGCCCGCACCCCGGGCCGGGGTATCGATCCAGTACACCGTGCGGTCGAAGGAGGTGTAGGCATTGATGTACCCCCCCTGATCCTGCACGGCTTGGGCAAACTCGCTGGCCCCACGTCTCTCCGTGCCTTTGAAGAGCATATGCTCGAGCAGATGGGAGATACCGCCGCCCAGAAAGCGTCCTTCGTGAATCGAGCCGGTTTGGACCCAGGCCTGCACACTGGCCACTGGGGCGCTATGGTCCTCCTCCACGATCAGGGTCAGACCGTTGGGGAGGGTAAAGACTTCGGCGCTGGGCAGCGGGAGCGTGATCATGGAAATAGCAGCGGTGGCGTGCGAAAGGCCGCCTGTCAACTGGTGCCGCCTGTCAGCACCTTGGGCCTCCAACCGCCTGAGGGGCCGGTCAGTTCAATTCCTCAGCCGGGGAATCGAGGGTCAGCCGGCCCGGAGGCACCGAGCCCGTCGGCTCGGGCAGGTACGGCGCCACAAAGGCGTCGTGAAAGCTGTAGACCCGGCGGAAATCGTCGATCGAGTCGCGATCAGTCTTCCCAAAAATCCCCACGGAAACGAGCGCAAATACCATGTGCCCAAAGTCTTCCGTCTCTTTGATATTCCAGAAATCGAAGACCGTCGGCACCATCGGCCCGAATTGCTTCAGGGCAAAACGGCGGACCCCATCGAGCAGCTGCTGTCCCGAGACATGGCCGGTCTCGCCGGTCGTCTTCTTCCGTTCTTTCAGGGTATAGTCGAGAGCGTCCCGGAGGAAGTAATACGCCGCCCTGTGGTAGCGGGGTTCTTGGGAAATAACTTCGTCGAGAGCAGCTTCAAACTTCGATTGATCCATACCGGGAACAGCGGGCGAGGGTAAGCGGAAGGAAGGCCAGAGTCAATGCGACCTTTCAGGGACAAATATAAGGGATAAACCTGATATTTGAACACCGAAATCGTTTGGTGAAGCCACTCCACGAGAGGGCTTTCCTTCGATTCACCGGCGACCGCCAGGCGCCTGCCATTTTCGAATTTCGGATTTTGGCTTTCGAGTTTCCGCTCCGGACCCAACCGGCCCAACAAAAAAGGGCGCGCCTTTCAGCGCGCCCTTTTGGGATTAAAGAATCTCTCGCCGAGCAGCCTTACTGCGGGGCCTGAGCCGGAGCCGGCGGAGCAGCCGGAGCGGGGGCGGGCGCCGGAGCCGGAGCAGGAATGGGTTCAGCAGCCGGCTTGGCGGCTTCTTCCACCTTCTTGGCGGCGTTCTGCAGCGCTTCGGCAGCCTTGTCGGCCGCTTCCTTCGCTTTTTCCGTGGCCTTGTCGGCGGCTTCCTTGGCCTTCTCGCCAGTTTCCTGCGCGGCGACCTTGGTCTTGTCGATGGCGTCCTTGGTCGCTTCCTTGGCGTCTTCCGTCTTCTTCGCGACGTCAGCTTTCACTTCGGCGGCCTTCTCTTCGACCTTGGCCTTCACGTCTTCGCTGGTCGTCGGAGCGTTCTGCTTTTCGCAAGCAGCAAGGGCAAACGCACCGGCGGCGGTCAGAGCAAACAGGGGTTTCAATTTCATCGGTTTATAGGGTTTGAGGTTAAAACTCCCCAGCTCCGGGGAAAGCCGGGGGAGTCTCCCATTATCCTGTCCGGGCCTAGTCCTTAGCGAGTAGTTTTTCCAGCAAGCCGTTGAGCCGCTGGAGCATGGCCCTCGGGTCCTCGAGCAGACCGGCAGCGACAAGGGCGTTGTCGAAGATCTGCGCGGAAACCTCGCCGGCGAGGGTCGCGTCGCCGTGGCGGATTTTTTCGAGGCGCACGATCATGGCGTGCTCGGGATTGATCTCGAGGTCCGGTTTCGCCTCGGGGAACGGGGTCTCGTTGTCGCGGCGCATCATTTTCATCATGCGGCGCATGGAAGTGGTGAGGCCGGTATCGCTTTCGATGACCACGGCCGGGCTGCCGACGAGGCGTTTGCTGACGCGCACTTCGCCCACGCGATCGGCGAGCGACTCCTTGATGAATCCGGCCAGCGCCGTGCCTTCGTCTGCGGTGAGGCCGGCGGTTTCCTTGTCGAGCTTGAGGTCGGCTTTCTCGGCGGCGACGAGGCGTTTGCCGTCGAAGTTGCCAAGGTGATCCATCACGAATTCATCGTGCCCGTGGGTGAGGAAAAGCACTTCGTATTTCTTCTCACGGAAGACTTCGAAGTACGGACTGGCCTCGGCCGCTTCGCGGGTGGAGGCGAGCAGGTAATAGATCTCGGTCTGCTCGGAAGGCATGCGGCTCACGTATTCCGTGAGGCTGGTGGTCTTATTGCCTTCAGTCTGCGAGGACTCGAAACGGAGCAGCTTCGCGACGGCTTCGCGGTGGGTGTAGTCGGTAGCGACGCCTTCCTTCAGACAGTGGCCGTGTTCGCGGAAGAAGGTGTCGTACTTGGCCGGATCGGCCTTCGACTCCTCGTCGAGCCACTTCAGCACCCGCTTGGTCAGCACTTCGTTCAGCTTCCGCAGCAGGGCGCTGTCCTGCATCGTTTCGCGGGAAATATTCAGCGGCAGATCTTCGCTGTCCACCACGCCGCGCAGGAAGCGCAGCCACTCCGGCAGCAGCCCCTTGGCCTTTTGCTGGATGAGCACCTTGCGGCAGTAGAGGTGCACTTCGGGTTCGCCGCGCGAGAGGCTGATCAGCTCGAAATTCCGGGCCGGGGCGAAGAGCAGAGCGCGAATGCTGAGCGGAGCGTCCGCAGCAAAATGCAGGCGGTAGAGCGGCGCGTCGGAATCGTGGCCGATGTACTTGTAGAACTCCTCGTAATCCGCGTCGGTGACTTCGTTCTTCGACTTGGTCCAGAGCGCCTGCACGGTGTTTACCACGGTGCCGTTCAGCTCGATCGGGAACTGCACGAAATTCGAGTAGCGCTTGATGATGCCTTCGACGCGCGAAGCCTGCGCATACTCGGTGTCGCGGAGCTGCAGCACGATCTTCGTACCGCGTTCGAGTTCACCGGCAGGTTCGATTTCGTAGCCGGTCTGTCCGTCGCTGGTCCAGATCCAGCCCTGCTCGGCCGGAACATGCGACCGGGTGTAGACGGTGACTTTTTCCGCGACCATGAAGGCCGAGTAGAAGCCGACGCCGAATTGCCCGATGAGGTTCGCGTCACCGGTGTTCGAGCCGCGGGCCTTGAGCTGTTCGAGGAAAGCCTTCGAACCGCTGTGGGCGATTGTGCCGAGGTTTTCGATCAGTTCGGCATGGGTCATCCCCAGACCGGCGTCGGTGAAGGTGATGGTCTTGGCCTGGTCGTCCGTAGCGACGGCGATTTTCAGCGCGGCTTCCGGCTGGAAGATTTCGGTGCCGGAGG
>Ga0209050_1001560_pt1 | contig 23881 bp, 24 predicted proteins | sample Araplavi_mTSA_r2_FD_184276 | JGI IMG/M metagenome (GOLD analysis project Ga0209050, IMG submission 184276) | Arabidopsis root microbial communities from North Carolina, USA - plate scrape MF_Cvi_mTSA_r2 (SPAdes) (version 2) | ecosystem: Host-associated > Plants > Roots > Endosphere | place: USA... | reverse complement strand
CTTTTTCCGGGTCGCGGTTGGCTTCGCCGTCGGGACCAATGCCCCATTGGCCGTATTCGGAATTGAAAATGATGGTCCATGTTTCTTCCCCGGGGATGGTCCACAGGCTGTATTTGCCTTTTTTCAGTTTTTGATTTTCAAATTCAATGTCTTTGTTGGTCTCGAAGGTAGTGGCCTCGTTGGCGCCGGTGCGCCAAACCTTGCCGTAGGGCACCAGTGAACCGAAGATCTGGCGTCCTTTTTTGTAGGGTCGATTGTAGAACACCTTGATTTCCAGTGCGTCCTGTTTAAAAACCGTTTCTTCTTCGGGGCTGAACGACTTGGTGTGTTTTTTCAGGAAGTAGTTGGTAACGACTCCCAAAATGATCAAAATGGTCACGGCGATACCTGCTATGACGAGAAACTTTTTCATGGGTCTCAGGGGTTGAGTACGCGTTTTTAAATCGAGGTTAACAAGCTAAACAATTTTATGACGCTTTGTTTAAAAATTAATGTCTTTGAGCCTATTTTTACGTTCCTAAAAAAAATCGGTTATGGACTTATCATGGTGGCCTTTCTTTGTAGTGATCGCTCTTTTTATCCTAGCCATTATGGCACCCTGGATTTTCCCCAATAAAATGGTGAGCAAGAACAAGCACGACAACAAGTTCTAGTCAGCACGCGTACCTCCCTCTCAACAGTGTTATGAACATTTGCGTTTTCTGCGGCTCAGCCGTGGGACATGATCCGGTGCATGCAGAAACCGCCTATTCCCTGGGCCGGGCTTTTGCCAAAGGCTCACACGGCCTGGTGTACGGAGGGGGAAATATTGGTCTTATGGGCGTTGTGGCCGATGCCGTTCTGGAACACCAGGGCGACGTGATTGGCGTTATTCCCCAATTTTTAATAGACCGCGAAGTCGGTCACCGTTCCTTGACGCGCCTGGAGATCGTTGGCAGCATGCACGAGCGCAAGAAACGAATGGCGGATCTTTCCGATGCTTTTATTGCCCTGCCCGGTGGCTGGGGCACGTTAGACGAACTGGCCGAAATCTTAACCTGGCGCCAGCTGGGTCTTATCCATCAGCCCATCGCCCTGCTGAATATCGCCGGCTTTTTCAACCCCTTGATCGAGCAAATGCGTACAATGGTTAGCGGGGGGTTTCTGAAACAAGGGAATCTTGATTTTCTGATCGTCGAAAACGATGTAGAAAAGATTTTATCCCGATTATTCCCGTAAGGGGGGTTATATCACACTCTCTGAAATTTGTCCTATATTGACCATTATGGGTGTTGATTTTTTATGATCCGACGTATCCTGTTTGTCTTATTTCTATGCGGACTTGGCATTCATCTTCATGGCCAGAATGTAGCTCAGAATCAGAATCTGGGGTTTTCGCTTGCCGACGGCAAAAAGAAAGTTCGTATCCCCATCGAGATCTTTAACAACCTGGTCGTGGTGCCCGTGGTGCTGAACGACGCCTTGCCGCTGAAATTTATTTTAGACACGGGGGTGCGCACCACCATCCTCACCCAAAAGACCTTTACCGATATCCTCAATCTTCCCTACTCGCGCAAATACACCATATCCGGACCCGGCGGTGTGAAGCTGGTGGACGCCTATGTAACCAACAATGTTTCCATCGACTTGCCCGGCGTGAACGGACGTGGGCATGCCATGCTGGTTTTGGAGGAGGACTATCTGGAGTTGAGAAATTATTTGGGCACCGATGTGCATGGCATCCTGGGCTACGAACTCTTTAGCCGCTTCATCATCGAAATCGACTACGAAAAAAAGATCCTGACACTGATGATGCCGGAGAAGTTTCACAAGGGACGACGGTTCCAGGCCATCCCCATTATGATCGAGGACACGAAGCCCTACATGATCGCGCCCGTGACGCTTGAAAATGGCAGCACGCTAAATGCAAAGATGTTGATGGATTCCGGCGCCAGCCACGGCTTGATGCTGGAGCCTTCGTCGGATACGATCATCAACGTGCCCGAACACACCGTGAGCAGTTTGATCGGTCGTGGACTGGGTGGTGAGATCTTTGGCAAAGTGGGACGGATAAAGTCACTTTCACTGGGCACTTACACGTTAGATCGAGTGATCTGCAATTTCCCCGATCCCAATAGCTACAACGACAGTATAAAGGTGGGCAACGTATTCCGGAATGGTGCTATTGGTGGAGAGGTGTTGAGCCGCTTCACCGTGATCTTCAATTTCCCGCGCGAACGCGTGTACCTAAAAAAGAACGGCGCGTTCAAAAAGAACTTCTACTACAACCTCAGCGGGCTTACGCTGAAAGCCAAAGGCTCACAACTCAACATATTCGAGGTCACGGAAGTACGCGATCAATCGGCCTCCCAACGTGGCGGCATTTTAGCGGGCGATATTATTATGAGCGTGAACGGCATTGCCACACGCGATCTGAACTTGAACATGATCAACGGATTTTTCAACAGCAAGCCCGGCAAAAAAATACGGGTGGAGATCCTCCGCAAGGGGACACGCCTGAAAAAAGAAATGCAGTTAAGAGATCAGATCTGAGGCCGTCGAATTTTTTGAGACTGACAAAAAGGCCTCATCCCACCCTATTGCATATATTCCATCAACTGCTTCTTGCGCTTTTTATACGCCTGGTATAAATACAGTTGTGTGCGACGGAAACGCAGCGAATTTTTTATGGTGTTATAAAGGTCTTCCGCCGACAAGTTTTGTTTCAACAGATAATCCAGAATGCTGCTGGAAGCCAATGCTTCGTGGTAGTTGGAATTTTTGAGGACGGTGATGGGAATGTCTTTCGTTTTATTGTGTGTCGACAATTCGTTCACGGTTTCCAGCAACTCGCGTTTGCCGATGTTGTCGTCGATGAGAATGAAATTCGGGCGGAAGCGAACCAGGCGTTCTAAAATGCTTTTCAGATCGAAAGCGATTTCGGTGTCCATTTTCTGGCTTCGTACCTGGTGCAATTTGTCCAGGACCTTGCCCATGTCGATGGGATTGTTTCCGATCAGTAAGACGTGCAAAGGCTCCAGTGCTTTGCGAGGGGTAGTAATTGTTGTTTCCATAAAGCCAGCTAGTTCCTTAAACACTATATAAACGTAAAAGGTTGCTCCGCAAGATCTATTCCAGCAGGGATTTTAATAGCACAGTTGATTCTTTCTTTATAATTTTCTCACTTATGGAAAATAATTCTTGAAAAGGGTTGTCGTGATCGGTGGAGGCCTGGCCGGCCTGGTGGCGTCTGTGCAGTTGGCGAAGGCGGGTGTTTCGTGTGCACTCGTCGAAAAAAAGGTTTATCCCTTTCACCGGGTATGTGGCGAATACATTTCAAATGAAGCCGTCCCATTTTTGAAAGCCAACGATCTCTTCCCCGAAAAATTCAACCCGCCGCGCATCACGCGATTCACCCTTTCTTCGGCAACGGGAAAAAGTAGCACGATGCCCCTCGATCTTGGCGGGTTTGGCATTAGCCGATATACCTACGACAATTTTTTGTTCGAAAAGGCAAAACAGCTTGGCGTTGAATTTTTCCTTTCAGAAGAGGTTGAGGCGACATCTTTTGAAGGAGAGAAATTTCAGGTCCGCACGTCGGCCCGTTTGCTGGAAGCCGATGTGGTGATCGGTTCTTTTGGAAAACGCTCGCGCATGGATCACCTGCTGCAAAGAGAATTTATCCGTGAACGTTCGCCTTATGTGGGTGTGAAATACCACATCCGCACGCAACATCCCGACGACCTCATCGCCTTGCATAATTTTAAAGGTGGCTACTGTGGCATGAGCAACATCGAGGACGGGAAGACGACCCTCTGTTACCTGACACACCGCGATCATTTGAAACGATTCAAAAATATTCGCGACATGGAAGAGCAGGTGATGTTTCTCAATCCGCTGTTGAAAGAAGTTTTTACCCATGCTGAGTTTCTTTTCGAGCGTCCCGAGGTGATCAATGAGGTGTCGTTCCTCACCAAGTCGTGTGTGGAGGATCACGTGCTGATGGTGGGCGACAGCGCGGGCATGATTGCCCCGCTTTGTGGCAACGGCATGGCGATGGCCATTCACGCTGCAAAAATGGTGAGCGAACGGATCATTCAATTCGATCGGGGAGAGGCGTCGCGAGAAACGATGGAGAATTTGTACACGCAGCAATGGAATAAGCATTTCAGAGGCCGGTTGTGGTCCGGGCGGCAGATACAAAAATTGTTTGGCAGCTATTGGGCTTCGAACCTTGCGGTGAACCTGGCGCTCTACATTCGGCCCGTTGCCAACACCATTATGCGCAACACACACGGCGAGCCGTTTTAATACCTGAAATCTGGCTTTTGCGCCATCTACGGAAAACAGGGATGGGGTTGGCGGAAAGTATCTTTATTTTAAAATATCATCAACCAGAAAATCATGAACCAGGAAACCAATCGCAGAAATTTTTTGCGCTCCCTCGGCCTCATCACCGTGAGTGCACTTCCCGGCGCAGCCCTTTTAAGCGCCTGCGGCAAAAAACCTGCCGCCACCGAAACCGCCGCCGTCGACTCGGCCGCCATCAAGGCTGCGGCTGCCCCCAAAGAGTTATTCTTCAAGATCTCTCTCGCCGAATGGTCGCTGCACAAAACACTGTTTGACAAGAAGCTCGACAACCTCGACTTCCCCGCAAAAGCCAAAAACGAATTCGGTGTTTCGGGCGTCGAATTTGTGAACCAATTTTTCAAGGATAAAGCCAAGGACCAAACTTACCTGACCGAATTGAAGAAGCGCTGCACCGACAATGATATCGCTGCGGTCCTCATCATGATCGACGGCGAAGGAGGTCTGGGTGACACCAACAAGAAAAAGCGCACGGAAGCAGTAGACAATCATAAAAAATGGGTGGATGCCGCCAAATTTTTGGGTTGCCACTCGATCCGCGTAAACGCACATGGGGAAGGCACCCGCGAAGAGGTGGGCAAAGCCGCCACCGACGGCCTGCGCCTGCTTTCCGAATATGGAAAAGGAGCCGGCATCAACGTGATCGTGGAGAACCACGGCGGCTACTCCTCCGATGGCGGCTGGCTGAGCACGGTTATCAAAGACACAGGCATGGCCAACTGTGGTACCCTGCCCGACTTTGGCAATTTCTGTTTGAAACGCGAGAAGGATAGTTGCGTGGAAGAATACGACCGCTACAAAGGCACCGCCGAGATGATGCCCTTCGCCAAAGGCGTGAGCGCAAAAACCCACGAATTCGACGCCGCCGGTAATTGCGTGGAAACGGACTACACCAAGATGCTCCAGATCGTGAAAGACGCCGGCTACACCGGCTTCATCGGCATTGAATATGAGGGCAGCACGCTCTCCGAAGAAGAAGGTATCCGCGCCACGAAAGCCCTATTGGAGAAAGCCGGCGCAGCCGTGTCATAATCCTTATTCCTCTGCACCGACTTCGTGTCTCCGCGTCGCTGCGGTGAAAAAAGGGGTCCATAAAAACCATCCATAGTTCAAAGGGCCGGTATACCGGCCCTTTGCGTTGAAATCGTCGGTGAACGACGAAACTCTTAGGAGCCACCCGGAGTTAATTTTTTAGACGTTGCGCCACTTGCAGCGGAAACATCAGATCGAAATTGTTCAACTAAAAAAAATCTCTATGGAAACTCTAAAGATGAACATGACGGCCACGTCAACGGTGCGTATAGACGCATCCGCCGCCGAAGTATGGAAAGCCCTGACCACTCCTTCCATGATCAAATTATATTTCTTCGGAACCGAGGCCCAGTCCGACTGGCAAGTGGGCAACCCCATTGTCTTTAAAGGCGAGTGGAACGGTCAACGTTATGAGGACAAGGGCGTTATCATCGCCAACGAGCCCAACCGGCTTTTGCGCTATTCCTATTGGAGCTCCATGAAGGGTACGCCCGATCTTCCTGAGAATTATGCGAACATCTCCTTCATCCTTACCCCCGATGGTGCGGCCACGCTGGTGACCGTGGCCCAGGACGGCGTGGAGACCGAAAAAGAGAAAAAACAAAGCGAGCATAACTGGGTGAAGGTGTTGCATAACATGAAGGATTTATTGGAAAAGAAGGCCTAGCCCCTTCTTTTTTCGGCCTTTTTATTTTTTTGACGGATCATTTCATAAATGAATGAACATTCATTTATATTTGAATCGTCAACCATGAGAACACGCGACGAAGCAAAAGAAGTAGCCATCCGGGAAAAAGCGATCGAAATGATCGTCAAGGAAGGCTTTGACGGTTTCAGCATGCAGAAACTGGCCAAGGCAGCAAACGTATCGCCCGCCACGATCTACCTGTACTTCAAGAATCGCGAGGATTTGTTGAATCAGCTCTACATCACCATCGATGAAGTGTTTTCGGACTCTACCCTGAGAGGATTTGACCCGGAAATGACTTTCGAGGAGGGGCTGTGGCTGCAGTGGAAAAATCGCTTCGACCATCATGTAAATTATCCGAACCACATTTTGTTCATGGAGCAATTTCGCAGCTCGCCGCTGGTCGATCATAAGGACATCAAGATCACGAAGTTCAAGGCCGCGATGGAACAGTTTTTTAACAACGCCGTCAAGCGCAAGGAACTGACCGAACTGCCCTTGGAGATTTTTTGGGCCATTGCCTATGGGCCCCTGTACACCCTCATTAAATTTCACATGGCGAAAAAGTCGTTGGCGGGAAGAAAATTCTCTCTCACCGAAGCCAAGATGCGCGACGCATTTAATCTCGTCGTGAAAGCACTAAAAAAATAAGTTTTACGTCTACAGCAACGAAAAGCTTGTATCTACAATAAAGAATGAACATTCATTTATTTACCAAAATGCGCAACCCCATGATAAATACCGCGTATGGCATTAGTAATAACCTGGAAAACCACCCTATGAAGGGAACCTATATGAATGAAATAACCCCCGACATTCATGTGTTCAAGACCAACATTGGATTTGCACACGACGTAAAGAAGATTTCACCCGTTCTGGGCGAGGAATCGCGCATTAAGAAGTGGAGTGTAGATGTCGAGGACGTGGACAACGTGTTGCGTGTGGAAGCCCACCGCATCGAACCCACGGAGATCATTTCACTCATTACGCAATGCGGCTATTCCTGCGAGGAATTGACCGATTAATCAACACAACCTTTATATGACCCAACCTTCCATCCCTAACCAAAAGATTTTTTCCTCATACGAGGTATTCATCATTGCCGTTTTAACCTTTTTGCAGTTTACGATTATTTTGGACTTCATGGTGTTGTCTCCGCTAGGAGCCATACTCATGCCCAAGTTGCACATCACGACCGCCCAATTTGGAATGGTCGTGTCGGGCTATGCCATCAGTGCCGGCCTCTCCGGACTGCTGGCGGCGGGCTTTGCCGATAAGTTCGACCGGAAGAAAATGCTGTTGTTCTTTTATGCCGGCTTTATTGCGGGCACCGCATTCTGCGCGCTTGCCCAGGACTATTACGCACTTTTATTGGCGCGCATCTTTACCGGAATCTTCGGTGGGGTGATCGGCTCCATATCGTTCGCCATCATCACCGACTTGTTCAAACTGGAAGTTCGTGGCCGTGTGATGGGGTTTGTACAAATGGCCTTTGCCGGAAGCCAGGTGCTGGGTATCCCGATTGGATTTTACCTGGCAAATAAGTGGGACTGGCATTTACCCTTCGTGCTCATCGTCGTAGCGAGCCTTATTGTAGGCGTGCTGATTGTGATGTACATGAAGCCTGTGGATAGCCACCTTCACAACAAGATCCAGAGAAACGCATTGAAGCACCTTTTCCAGACCGTGACGCGGTCGGAATATGCGAAAGCTTTTGCGGCCACCACGTTGCTGGCCACGGGAGGTTTCATGCTCATGCCTTTCGGGAGCGCGTTCAGCATCAACAACCTGGGTCTCAGCGCAGAGGTGTTGCCGGCACTCTATATGATTACGGGAGTTTTTTCCATGGGCACCGGACCCTTCATTGGAAAACTTACGGACTCGATTGGTAAATACAAGGTTTTTGTACTGGGATCGGTACTCACCTCAGTGCTGGTAGCCTACTACTGTAACTTGGGTATCACACCATTTTGGCTGGTCACGGTGATTAGCATATTGATGTTCGCCGGAGTATCCTCGCGCATGATTGCCTCGTCGGCACTGATCTCGGCCGTGCCCGACCCACAAGATCGTGGCGCTTTTATGAGCGTCAACTCGTCGGTGCAACAAATCTCCGGGGGTATCGCCACATTTATAGCGGGTCTGATCGTGGTGCAGAGCCCCGACGGCAAACTTGAACGTTACGGTACGCTGGGATGGGTCGTTATCGGCGCCACTGCGCTGACCGTGTTCCTGATGTATTTCTTAAATCAGTACGTGATGCAAAAAGCGGCTGCAGCTCCCCCTAAACCCACCGTGGTGGAAACTGCGCCACAAGAAGTTACGCCCTCGATCGAATAGAAAATGTTTTCTCCTTTATATAAGCGCCAGCGATTACCCATCGCTGGCTTTTTTTTATATGAATTTCATCGCCGAGAGCGTGAGGTAAAGAAAAAAGGCATTGAGACATGTGGCCGAAATAAAATTGAGTAGCATGGTGTGCCGGTAGTCGGCTTTTGTTTCATCACGGTAGGCCTGGGCGAACCAGTATAAGAAATAGACGACCACGGGTGACAAGGCGATCAAAAACGCGATGGACTGGCGGCTTGAAAAATATGCGTTGAAATAAGCCATAAAACCCAGCGTGACCATTCCAAAAACAGCCCCTACAAAATAGAACGTACCCCGGATGCCGAGCAAGAGGCTTAGCGTCTTGTCGCCGCGACGTCCGTCTTCGTCGTGTTGATAGATTTGCGTCATGGGATAGTTGCCCCAAAGCATCAGGGTAGACAGGGCTGCGGGGATGAGGACGGGCCATTGCCAGGCGGTCTCCAGTGAAAATTTGTTAATGCCTATATAACACATGATGAACGTGAAGAACCCCTGGAAGATACCTGCCACCAACCATCCACCGATCGGGTATTTTTTTAGCCGGATGGCGGGGTGGCTATAGGCTTTCGATACCAGGCCATAGACGAGGAGCATCACGGCAAAGGTGAAGCTGATCATCAACCATCCCAAACCGATGGCAAGTGCATCGAAGAGCAGGGCGAGAAAATAAAGTCCTTTGTTTACGGGGGGAGGATTTTTCAAACCACCGATGCTTTTTTCATCTTTGTCGAAATAGCTGTTGTAACCGTTACTTGCCGGATACAGCAGGAGGTGTATAACGATGAATGTCCAGAACACCGGCTCATACATGCTGTTATTAGGAGATACCGAAAGGCTAAAAAGGAACACGGGCATCAGAAAATAAGAAAACGGAATGCGCATGTGTAACCACGAAGACAAAGAAAGCATAGGCGGGAAATTAATTTTCGAAGCTAAGAACAGCCTGACCTAAATTATAGTTTTTTGGAATATATTGAAACGCATGAGCCACATCAGCGCCATTGGAACGGCCAACCCACCGCATCGCTTCAGCCAGTCACAGATCGCCGACTTCATGACCCGGGCTATGCAGTTGTCGTATGAAGACGGTCGTAAGCTGCGGGCGATCTTCAATGCCAGTGGCATTTCCTACCGGCATTCTGTGCTGGAGGATTACGGACGTGCCGGTGAGTTTACTTTTTATTCCAACACGGAAGACTTCGAGCCGTTTCCCTCTACCTCCAAGCGCATGTGCTTCTTTAAGCAGAATGCCTTGAACCTCAGCTACTCGGCCGTGCAGAACATGTTGGCGCAGCGTCCGGGATTTGATTTGAAGAGTATTACACACCTTATCGTGGTGTGCTGCACGGGCATGTATGCACCGGGTTTGGATGTGGACCTGGTAAAGAAGTTGAGCCTGTCAACAAACGTGCAACGCACGGGTATAAACTTCATGGGATGCTATGCCGCCTTCAATGCTTTGAAAGTCGCCGATGCGTTTTGCAAGGCCGATGCGAAAGCCAAAGTGCTGGTGGTGTGTACCGAACTCTGCAGCCTGCACTTTCAAAAAGTGGCCACAGAAGATAATCTGTTAGCTAACGCGCTTTTTGCCGATGGCTCCGCGGCCGTGCTGGTGGAGGGAGAGACCACAGCGACGTCACGATTGCGACTGGAAAATTTTTGCAACGAGCTCGCCACCGAAGGAGAGGGCGACATGGCGTGGGCTATCGGCGACCTGGGCTTTGAAATGAAGCTGTCGACCTATGTGCCAGATATAATAAAGAGTGGCATCTCCCGTCTCACGGCTGCGCTGCTGAAAAATATGTCGTCCGATATTTCGGCGATCCAGTTTTTTGCCATCCATCCGGGCGGTAGAAAAATCCTGGAAAGCATAGAGAGCGCGTTGGGTATCGACAAGGAAAAAAACGCGCCCGCCTACCGGGTGTTGAAGAACTACGGCAACATGTCGTCGCCTACCGTGCTGTTTGTGTTAAAAGATATCTTCGACGGGCTGACCCCGGCGCACAACGACCAACCCATACTGAGCTTTGCGTTTGGTCCCGGACTGACGCTGGAGAGCATGGTGTTGAGAATAGAAACCGAATAAAAATCCTATGCCCGATTTTTCGACCCGCAGTACCGACGCCGAGATCATGGACGACCTGGACTATGCGGGTGGATTGATGGACAAGACGCTGCGCGAGTTGGAGATCATCAACAAATGGCTCGGTGGAAATGCGGTTACATTCTCAGCGCTGACGCAGTTGTTGAATGGGGTTGATCGCGAAAAGACGCTGCGCATCGCCGACCTGGGTTGTGGCCGGGGCGATATGCTGGCGCTGGTAGATGCCTGGGCTTCGAAGCGCGGCTATAAAACGGAGCTCACGGGCATCGATGCCAATCCCTACATTATCCGTGCGGCAGAACGCCAGCTACAGCATTATCCACACATCCGGCTGTTGGCACAAAACATTTTCTCGCCTGTATTCCGGGAGCAAAAATTTGATGTGGTGATCGGCACGTTGTTCTATCATCATTTTCACCAAGAACAGCTCGTGGCTTTTTTCGCACAGCTAAAGCAGCAGTGCACCAAAGGTTTTATCATCAACGACATTCATCGCCATCCGCTGGCGTATTACTCCATTAAATGGTTGACACAGGCATTTTCGCGTTCTTCGATGGTGCAGTACGATGCGCCGCTGTCGGTCTTGAGGGCCTTTAAAAAAGACGAGCTGTTGCGGTGTATCGGGAATGCAGGGATAAAAAAGTATTCCATACGCTGGAAATGGGCATTTCGATGGCAGGTAGTGGTTTGGACGGACTGACGGTGTAGCGCTGGAAGGTGTTTTCGGCAATAATCCACTCGTGTATTCGCACCCGACAATTGGCACAATTTTAGTAGTTTTACGGTTGTTTAAACCGAATGGGCTTATGAAGTCATTTTGTTCGCTTCTGATATTGTTTTTGCTGGCGTCATGCGCTTCGGGTCCGTTTGGAAAGAAGGTGAAAGAGCCTTTTCAGGGAAATGCCTATGAATCGAACAATCGTTTTTTCAGAGGCACCGGCAAGGGCACCAGTTCGCAAGACAACATTGCACGAAGCAAGGCCGACCTGGAAGCCAAAGCGCAGTTGGCCGGACAGGTGAACACCACCGTCAAGCAAGTGGCCGACCAGTACCTGGGCCAAGCAGAAAATGAAAAGGGTGCCGATGTGGCCGACAAATTCCAGAGCCTGGTGCGCCAGGTGATGAACACCAGCATCAGCGACCTGCGCAAGACCGGCGAGAAGAAATATTACGATAAGAAGGAGAACGAATATACCGTGTTCATCGCTTATGAGATCAAGAAGAACGCCATGTTCCGGTTCTTGAAAAAGCAGGCTAAAACCGACCAAACCATCGATGAAAGACAACGCGAAGTGATCGAAAAGATCATCGACGAAGAAATAAAGAAAGCCGATGCCGATGATGCGGCCGGCGACAACTGACATTAAAGATCGTTTTACAGGTAGAATCAGACCTGTTGGGCTTCGCGCCTGGCAGGTCTTTTTCATTTGCAACCTGCGGCCCGGCGAATGCGTCTAATGGGATATAGACCACCTTCACTATGAAAAACCTGATCCTGACACTGTTTGCCGTGACCTTCGCCTCGAATCTTTTTGCGGGCGAAGGCGATTTCCATCTCGATAAAGAATATAAGATCGACAAGGCCGGACTGTTGGACCTGCAGACGTCCGACGCCAAGGTGTTCATCACCGGCGCTGCGCGCGGCACGGCCCACGTGAAAATCGACCGCACGATCACGGCAAAGGGCTGGACCTGGGGATCGGACGATTTTAAGGTTGAGGTGAAAGAAGAGAACGGCAACCTGATCGTGCAGGAAAGGCAAAAAGGGGATCACGTGGCAGCGATTGGCTATTATATGGAAGTGTACCGCATCGAAATTGAAATACCTGAAGGCGTGAGTCTGAAAGTGCGGGGCGACGACGGCGACTATTACATCAAGAACGTGAACGGTGCCATCGCCCTGCGCATGGACGATGCCGACGCCGAGCTGGCCGGTTGCCAGGGGGACCACTTCGAGTTTAGGCTGGACGATGGCGACATTCACATGGACCAGGGTCGTGGCTCGCTCGAAATCGACGGCGACGATGCTGATGTCGAGATTTACAAAGCCAACTTCACCTCCATCCGCGCCAGCGTGGACGACGGCGACCTGATCATAGAGACCTCGCTGGCCAACAATGGCGATTACAACATCGTTTCCCAGGACGGCCTCATTTCCCTGAACATCACAGGCGGCGGCGGACAATTTGAGATTCGCCACGACGATGGCCGCGTCATTACGGAAGGCGGCTTCAAGACCTTGGAAGAAGGCGAACACGAAACACGCCTGGCCCTGGCCAACGGCACGGCTAAGGTAAATCTGAAGGCAGACGATGCCCGGGTGAAGCTAAGAGCCCGCTAATTTTCAAAGACGATCTATTCTACACATCGCAGCGTTGCACCGCTTCGCGCAATGACGTGAGCGGGTCCTTGACAGGTATAAATTCCTGCGCAACAAATCCTTTGTAGCCGGTGGCCACGATAGCCTCCATGATGGCCGGGTAATACAATTCCTGCGTCGTGTCGATCTCGTGCCGGCCGGGAACACCGCCGGTGTGATAGTGCGCGATGTATTTTTTGTTTTGCCGGATGGTGGCAATCACATCGCCTTCCATGATCTGCATGTGGTAGATGTCATACAGCAATTTGAAATTTTCAGAACCCAATTTTTCGCAGAGGGCCACGCCCCAGGCCGTGTGGTCGCATTGATAATCTTTGTGGTCCACCCTGCTGTTGAGGAGCTCCATGCAAACGGTAATGTTGTGACGGGCCGCCACGTTCAGGATGGGTTCCAGCCCGCGTGCGCAGTTATCCAAGCCTTGTGCGTCGCTGAGGCCGTTCCGGTTGCCGGAGAAGCAGATCACGTTTTGGAGACCGGCGTCGGCGGCTTTGGGGATGTTGAGGGAATAATCTTTAAGCAGTTGCGCATGCAGTGACAAGTCGTTGAAGCCGGTTTCGAGACGGAGGGAGGTGGCGTTGGCCATGGCGCAAGTGAGACCGTGTTTTGCCACCAGGGGCCATTGGTCTGGGTTGAGCAGTTCAACGGAGGTGATGCCCATATCTTTGGCCGCAATGATGAGATCTTCCAGGGGCATCGTGTAGCACCAGGGACAAACGGAATGACGGATATTGTCTTTTAAAGCCATAGTGTTTAAGGGTTCGGTTAGCGGGGAGCGTATAGACCGCGTGGTTAAATTCAACTTCTCTTCAAAAATAATGAATCCGCCCCTTGCCCGGGCGCCGGTCATCAGCTTTTGGCACCCCAAAAAGTAATGAAACAATAAAGCTTTGGGATGGGGAAAACGAGGTCAAAATCGAAATAATGGTAATAAATTTGCGGCGGAGGGTTTTATTATGATCCGCGTCTACACCATCAGCCAGGGCAAAATCAACCAATACAAAAATCCGTCTTTTAAAGAGATCGACTCCCTGGAAAATATGGTATGGATCGACCTTCAGTCGCCCACGCGCGAAGAGAAGGAATTCATCGAAAAGAACTATCACATCGAATTTTTTACCTCACAGGAATTGCAGGAGATCGAAAGCAGCTCGCGCTTCCTGGAAACCGACGAGACCGTGGAAATGAACCTGGGCTTCCTCAACAACGAGGCCGAGCTCACGGTGCAAAGCGTAACCTTTATCCTCAAGGAGCATCTTTTGTTCACCTATCGCCAGGGCGACTTGAAAATATTTGCCGAAACCGTGCGGCGCCTCAAATCGGCCAGTTCGTCGGAAAAGAAGGAGCACGGCCTCAATGTTTTTCTTACCGTTTTGGAAACCCGCATCGATGGTGATGCCGATTTGATTGAAGGGATCAACCGCAAGCTCAATGGCATCAGTAAGGAACTCATCGCCCAACAGTCTTTGAAGCAAGACCTGTTGTTGGGCATCGCACAATTGCAGGAGAACGTGATGCTGCTTCACGAGACCATCACAGAAAAACAACGCGTGGTGAGTTCGCTGGTGCGCATACCCGAATTCAACAGGATCGAAAGCGAACGGCTCAAGATCATCCTGAAAGACATTGCCTCGCTGCTGCAACACTCCCAGTTCAGTTCCGAGCGCCTGGAATATTTGCAGAACACCTTCCTGGGTTTGGTGAACATCGAACAAAACCAGGTGATCAAGATCTTTACCGTGGTGACGGTGGTGTTCATGCCACCGACTTTAATCGCCAGCATTTACGGCATGAACTTTACCTTTATGCCCGAATTGAAATGGATGGCGGGATATCCGTTTGCCATTGCGCTGATGATCTTTTCGTCGCTCGCCTTTTTATGGTATTTCAAGCGAAAGCGTTGGCTGTAATCTGTCTTCTGAATCCTGTATCTTTTAATGTGTAAGCACGATGAGCAAGAATCGCGAAAAAGTAATGCTCGACCTTCAGCGGCTGCTGGCCTCTCAAAATTTTCAATCGAAGGAGGAAGCGGAGAAGTTTATGGACACGCTAAAAGGGCGGCCCATCGGTGAGGGACCGTCCGCCACACCGGAAGGACGTGCGCAGGATCTGATATACGAGGCGCGCGAAATGCGTTCGGCTTTGGAGGCGGATAAGAAGATATTCTCCGCGTTGAAGCTGGATCCCGAATGTGTGGAAGCTTTCGAGTACATGGCGGAGTTTGCCGCCAGCCCATTGCAAAGTCTCATTTTCTACCGGAACGGGGTGAACGCCGGCCGTCGCAAGCTGGGTGAAAAGTTCTTTGAAGAAAACAGAGGCCGTTTTTGGGGTTTGCATGAAACCAGGCCATTCATGCGATGCCTGTTTGGCTATGCCATGACACTCTATGAACTCGACGAGAAACATGCCGCGTTGAACCTGTTCAAAGAACTTTTGACGCTCAACCCGAACGATAATCAGGGCGCCCGCGACTACGCGATGCTCTATAGTATCGATCTTTCGCAACCCGAAGTGTTTGATGAAATCCAGACGCGCTATGCAGACGATCGAAGCACGTTCAGCGTATTCAATAAGGCCCTGTACCTCTTTAAGAAAGACGGCGACACGCCTGCGGCCAGGGAAATGCTGAAACAGGCCCGGTCCCAGAACGGTCACGTGATGACGTTGCTGATGTCGGACAAAACCTTGCCGCCCGGAGCAAGCGAATATGTGAAAGGAGAAAAAAGCGAGGCGGTATATTACGCCACCATCGCCCGCGGTGTTTGGCATAACACTCCGGGAGCGCAGGGTTGGCTAAACGATGTGTACCGGAAGAAGTGATCGCCTATTCATAAAGGATACCATCCTTCATCACCCACTTCACCTGGCGCAGATCGGAAATGTTTTTGGAAGGGTCGCCATTGACTACGAGGATGTCGGCTTTTAAATTTTCCTTGATCCTTCCCACTTCTTTGTCGAGGTGAAATACTTTGGCGTTGACACTGGTGGCAGAACGCAGAACCTCCAACGCACTCATGCCATAGGCCACCATCAGTTCGAGTTCATAGGCATTTTGACCATGTGCGAAAACACCCACGTCGCCGCCCGTGCAGATCACAACACCTGCTTTGAGCGCGTCCAGGAACATTTGACGTTTCTGCACAAGGCGTTCAGGTTCCGGCTGTGAATCTTTTTTCCATCCGCGATACTGTGCAATCGAAGCGCTTGCCGCCAGCGTTGGGCAGAGGGCCACGCCCTTTTCCTTCATGAGCTTGAATAGCTCAGGCGTTCCGTCGTCGCCGTGTTCGATGGTTTCCACGCCTCCCAGCACGGCTCGTCGCATGCCTTCGGCGGTGGTGGCGTGGGCGACTACGGGACGGCCACTGCTTTTGGCGGTTTCCACGATGAGTTTAAATTCTTCTATTGAAAATGTCGGTTGTGCTTCGCCTTTCAGGCCCCAGCGATAGTCGGCGTATACTTTGACGATGTCGGCTCCTTTGCCAATCTGGTCCCGGACAACTTGGATGAGGTTGGAGCCGTCGGCTTGTTCGGCGCCCAGCATCACCGTGAAATCGGTGTCAAATCCCTTGGGACCATAGCTTCCGGTGGCCACGATGGCGCGGCCGGCCACCAGCATGCGGGGGCCGGGAATAATGTTTTGGTTGATGGCTTGTTTCAAACCCACGTCCGCATAGCCGGCACCTTCGGAACCGAGGTCCCGCACGGTGGTGAAGCCGGCACGCAATGTTTTTTCGGCATGTACGGTGGCGCGTGCTACTCGCAAGGCGTCGGATTCTTTTAGCACCTGGTCGTCCCACGAGGTCTCGTTGTAGGGGTGGAGCAGCAGGTGCGAATGGCCTTCAATAAGACCCGGCAGAAGTGTGCAGCCGGGTAGCTTTAGCGTGGTGGCGTCCGGGGGGAGATTGAGTTGGGAGGGTGTTCCGGCCGCGGTAATTTTATCGCCGGTCACCACCACAACCCAGCCACTGTGCAACTGCTCGCCGTCGAAAACACGGTCGGGTTCGAGAACGTATTTTTTTTGTTGGGCATGGATGGCCGTGACCAGCAAGAAACCAACGGTGGCCAGCATTGTTTTAGCTAGAGGGTTTTTCATGATTAAAAGGTAACTTTAATTGCAGATGCTTACAACACTTTCTATGATCAGGATATTTGCTTTCATCATTTTTATCTTTTGCAGCGGACTGACCCAGGCGCAGCCCGGCACCGAAATTTATCTCTTCGACTTGTCGCTGGAGAAAGATCGCATCACGCTGGTGCAATCCAAAAACATTACCGACCGGCCCGGCTATGACAATCAGCCGTTCTTTCATCCTGATAAAACGTTGCTGTACTACAGTGCTGCCGACACGGCCGGGCGAACCGACATCATCGAGTTCAACTATGCGACCTTCAGCCGGCGAAACATTACGCAGACACCGGAAAAAGAATTTTCACCGACGGTTACCCCTGACAAAAAATTTCTCAGCGGTATCATTCAACGCGACGACGGCAAACAGGACCTCGGTAAATATCCCATCGATGGTGGGACACCGTTGGTGCTGATCGATAACCTGACCGTGGGTTATCACGCCTGGGAAAATGCGCAGACCCTGGTGTTGTTCGTTTTAGGAGAACCCCATACGTTGCATCGCTACGGGGTGAAAGACCGTACCGATAAAGTCGTGGCCGAAAACATCGGCCGTTCCCTGCATAGCATTCCCAAATCGACGGCCATAAGCTTTGTCCAGAAAACGGGTGATGACGCCTGGATCATCAAAAGACTTGAGAAAGACGGCACCTCCACCGAACTGGCAAAAACACTCCCCGGCCGGGAAGACCTGACCTGGACACCCGATGGACGGATCATCATGAGCGATGGCGAAAAATTATTTTTTATTCGTCCCGGCAAGGATGCCACGTGGAAAGCGGTGGAGATCAACACGTCGCTGCCCCTGAAGGGAATTACCCGGCTGGCCGTGAATGCAAAAGGCGACAAGATGGCGATCGTGGTTTCGGAATGAAAAGACGCGGCGACCGTTAATTATTTTTACCTTGGCGCCCTGAAAAAATAAGGATGCAGCACAAAATCAAACACATTGCCGTATGCGGCAACATCGGCTCGGGGAAGACCACGTTGGTGGAAAAACTTTCCAAGCATTATAATTGGATACCGCTTTACGAGTCGGTGGATCACAATCCTTATTTGCGTGATTTCTATGAGGACATGACCCGATGGGCGTTCCACCTCCAGATTTATTTTCTCAACAGCCGGTTCAAGCAGGTGACCTCCATCAAGGACAGCGATCGGACCATCGTGCAGGATCGCACCATCTACGAAGATGCTTACATTTTTGCATCCAATCTTCACGAAAGTGGTCACATCAACGACCGGGACTACCAGAGCTATCTCGACATTTTCAACTCGATGGTAAACTTTGTTCACCCGCCTGATCTGCTCATCTATTTGAAGGCAGATATCCCAAAGCTTGTTCAGCAGATCCAAAAACGCGGCCGTGAATACGAATATTCCATGCGGCTGGACTATTTAAGAAAACTCAATGCGCACTACGAACAATGGATCAGCAACTACACCTTGGGCAAACTGCTGGTCATCGATGTGAACCACCTGGATTTCGTGGAGCGCATCGAAGACTTCGCTTTTATCATCGGGAAGATGGAACTGGAGTTGAACAACTTGTTCGAGATGTGATCTTCGCTCTAAAGACCGTCAGTTATTTTTTCTTCATGCTGATCATCAGCACTCCTGCGAGGATTAGCACGGTGCCCGCGATCTGCAAAGCGTGAATGGGCTCCTGCAAAAAGAAATAGGCCTGCAGGATTGTGGACACAGGCCCGATGCTTCCCACGATGGCCGCATTGTTTGACCCCACGCGTTTAATGCCCCATGTGACGAGGTAAGAAGGGATGACGGTGCCGAGGATGGCCATGAGAAAACTATAGAGATAGGTGGAGGCATCCTGATCCCACAGCGAATTGGAGGACGTCACAAAAAAGTGAAGCAACACGGCCGCTGCCGCAAAGCTCATGGCATAACTGTTGAACTTGGCGGCGCCCACAGAAGGAATGAGCCGTCCGCTGCCGACAATGTACATCGCATAGGTGATGGCGCACATAAAGATGAGCAGGGCTCCTTTGTAAAAATCGCTGGACACGTCTTCCACACGCGCCTCGCCCCAAAACGCAATGAGCAACCCTCCATAGGTAATGAGCAAGGCCAGCCACTGTTGAACACTGATCTTCGAGCGAAAGACCAACGCCGACATGAGCAGCACGAATGTGGGATAGATGAAAAGCACCAGCCGCTCGATGCCTGCCGAAATGTATTTCAATCCCATAAAGTCCAGCAAACTACTCACATAATAACCCAGGCATCCTACCAGGGCAATGCCCAGCCATTGTTTGCAGGTGAATCTTACATTATCACTTTTTTGAGACGACACAAACGCCGAGACGACAAAGAAAGGCAGCGAGAAAAGCATGCGCAGGGCCAACAGCGTGATGGCATCCACGGGCGCTTCACGATAGGCAAGCTTAACAAAGATGGCCTTCGTCGAAAAGAAAATTGACCCTAGTAAACAAATAGAAATTCCACCAATGAAGTAGGCGTACGATTTCTTGTCAGGCATGCCTTAGCGCGATATCAACGTAGCAAATTTTTTCAGGTCTTTTTCCGTGTTGTACACGTTGGGCGCCACGCGGATGGCATTGCCCCGGAACGACACGTAAATGTTGTTTTTGAGCAGCTGGGTTTTGATCTTTTCGGGATCGTGTTCGCCCAACCGGATGCCGAACAGGTGTTTTGCGCGGCTGGTTTCTTCTTCGATCAGAAAGCCTTTCCCACGCAGCGTCAGGATGGCCTCGCGGCTGATGTGACCGCAATACTCCTGGATATTGGCTACGCCCCAACGGTTGAGCTGTTGGATGGACTTCAGCAGCATGGGCACCAGTACGAAGTTGCTGTGTTCGCCCACTTCATAGCGCAAGGCTCCCTCCTGGTAAGTGGATTGATAGTTGGTGAGTTGCGAGAACTGTTCGCTATGGGCCCGGTTCAGCCAGCTTTCTTCAATGGGCTTGCCATGATCGAAATACTCACCATAGTAGGCCAAGCCGGTTGAGTAGGGGCCGAGCAGCCATTTGTATCCCGCGCAGACCAATGCGTCGGGTTGGAGGGTTTGCACATCGAAGGGCAAGGCCCCCACGGATTGGGTACCGTCGATGATGAGCACGGCACCCACCTCGCGGGTGCGCCGGCGGATAGCGGCAAGGTCGAACAAGGTGCCGTCTACCCAATGAACGTGCCCCAGGGCGACGGCTTTGGTATTGATGTCGATGGCGTCGAGGATGCGCTCGTTCCACTTTTGACCGCGGCCTGAAAACTCTTCAGGCGGGGCGACGGATTTGAGTTGCGCACCGGCCTCTTCACACAGGCGCTGCCAGGGATAGTAGTTGCTAGGGAACTGCTCGGCGGCCACGATCATGTTGTCGCCGCGGCCGATCTTGAGGTTGCGTGCCACGTTGGCCATGCCATAAGAAACAGAAGGGATGACCACCATCCGTTTGGGGTTGGGTGCATGAATGAGCGTGGCAAATTCCTGTCGCAGCAATTCAGTGTCGCTGAAAAAATCCTCGGGTTTGATGGCCGCAGGGTTGCGTTTGCGGCGCAGGTTCCGGATGCCCACTTTCTCGGCATCTTTCAATTGAGGCGACATATAGCCGCAGTTGAGATAGGTGATCCGCGGCGGCAAGGTGAAAGCTGAGCGTTTACAAGTGAGCATGGTGATATGGGACGATGAAGGATTTACGATTTAAACCGATTAAAGACGAAAAGCAGAAGGGATAGGAGCAGGCTGATGAGGATGCACGTGGTGAGCGGAAAATAAAATTTAAAATTTCCCCGTGCTATCGAAATGTCGCCGGGGAGTTTACCCAGGGGGAACTTGTCCGCATAGGGAAGGATAAGTCCTATCGCGATGCAGACGATGCCTATTACGATCAGCCACTTGCCCATATTAAAAATTTCTTCTCAACTTGGAGCCACAAACCGCGACTTTGTCACGAAGCATGCCAGGAAAGCTATACCTCATCCCCAACGTCATTGCCGACGACACGCAGAACGTGGTGATAACGGCGCAAGTCCGGAACGAGTTGCCCCACATTGTTCACTTTCTGGCCGAAGATATACGCACCGCCCGACGATACCTAAGCAGCCTGAGAATTTATGAGTCTATCGAGCCATTGCATTTTAGTGTGCTCAATAAGGACACTCCGCCGCAGGAGTTGGAGGAGTTGTTCGAGCCGGTTGTCAAGGGTCACGACATGGGTGTCATTTCCGAGTCGGGTTGCCCGGGCGTGGCGGACCCCGGGGCCTTGGCGGTGAAGTATGCACACGATCGCGGTATCCGGGTAGTGCCCCTGGTAGGACCGTCGTCGTTGTTGCTGGCGTTGATGGCCTCGGGGCTGAACGGTCAGCGCTTTGCCTTTCAGGGCTATTTGCCCATCGATCCGCGTGAAGCGGCCAAGGTGGTGAAGGATTTTGAGCGGGAGTCCCGCCAAAAGAACCAAACGCAGCTCTTTATTGAGACGCCCTACAGGAACAACGCTGTTTTTGACGTGTTGATAAAAAATTTAAACCCGGAGACCTTGCTTTGCGTAGCCGTGGAGGTTACCGGCAAAGAGGAGTCCATCCTAACCCAACCGGTAAGCCGGTGGCGCAAGACGAGCCCCACCTGGCCGAAGGCACCGGCCATATTCTTGTTTTTAGCCATTTAATTCGATTGATCTGGTAGACTTTTTTCTTTTTCAATAATCGCTCTAAATTTGCGATTCGAAAATTTTCAAAACAGTCCTTAAATCTATAAACACTTTAATCCAAAAATCCTTATGCCGTATTTATTCACCTCAGAGTCCGTTTCGGAAGGGCACCCCGACAAAGTAGCCGACCAGATCTCGGACGCGCTTATTGACTACTTCTTAGCCTACGACCCCAATTCCAAGGTGGCTTGTGAAACCCTGGTAACTACCGGACAGGTCGTGTTGGCCGGCGAGGTGAAATCTGAGGCATACCTGGATGTGCAGGACATTGCCCGCGAAGTGATCCGCAAGATCGGCTATACCAAAAGCGAATACATGTTCGAAGCCAATTCGTGCGGTATCCTTTCGGCTATCCACGAACAATCGCCCGACATCAACCAAGGCGTTGAGCGCAAAAAGAAAGAAGATCAAGGTGCCGGCGACCAAGGTATGATGTTTGGTTATGCCACCAACGAAACCGACAACTACATGCCGCTGCCGTTGGATCTGGCCCATGCCCTGCTCCGCGAAATGGCCGCTATCCGCAGAGAAGGCAAGGTCATGACCTATCTCCGTCCCGATGCCAAGTCGCAAGTAACGATCGAGTACAGCGACGACAACAAGCCCATGCGCATCGACACCATCGTGGTATCGACCCAGCACGATGACTTTGCAAAGGATGCCGTGATGTTGAAGCAGATCAAAGAGGATGTGATCAACATCGTTGTTCCCCGCATCAAGAAAAAGCTCCCTAAACGTGTTCAAAACCTTTTTGGAGACGATATCAACTATCACGTGAACCCCACGGGCAAGTTCGTGATCGGCGGTCCTCACGGCGATACCGGATTGACCGGCCGCAAGATCATCGTAGACACCTACGGTGGCAAAGGCGCTCACGGTGGTGGTGCATTCTCCGGTAAAGATCCTTCCAAGGTAGACCGCTCTGCAGCCTACGCAACCCGTCACATTGCCAAGAACCTGGTAGCTGCCGGCGTGTGCGACGAAGTATTGGTGCAGGTGGCTTACGCCATCGGCGTGGCACAACCCGTTGGTTTGTATGTGAACACATACGGCACCGCCAAAGTGGGACAAAGCGATGGCGAGATCGCCAAGCGCGTTGCCAAGATCTTCGACATGCGTCCTTACTTCATCGAGCAACGCTTTAGCCTCAGAACTCCGATCTACGCTGAAACCGCTGCCTATGGTCACATGGGTCGCGAGCCGAAAGTGGTGGAGAAGATCTTCAACAAAGGCAAGAAGAGCGAGAAGAAAGTGAAAGTAGAATTGTTCCCTTGGGAAAAATTAGACTTTGTTGATGCGGTTAAGAAAGCTTTCAAAATAGCCTAAGACGCTTAGATATTCTGTAAAAGAAGAGGTTGCCGTAAAGCAACCTCTTTTTTTTGCCTTCACATACCGCTAACAGGCCTGACGTATCCGTGTGTTTTGTGCTCCTGTTGAACGACCATTGAAACGGTCATTTCACGAACTCTTCCCAAAACGAAATGGAGGAATGCTTTTCCTTCCCTATCTTTCTTTCATAATCCGATACCGTGAAAAAAAATCTACTCTTTAGTTTTCTGATACTGACCACCGGCTTTGCTTTTGCTCAGGAGGCCGCGAGCCCTCCCGTTCCAACGGATACGACAAAAATCTTGAATGAGGTGGTGGTGCAGGCCTATGTATACGACCGGCCCATGAGCGAAGTGCCCGCCGCCGTGGGCGTTGTGTCTACGAAAGACCTGGAACGCTTTAGCAACACCTCTATTCTCCCCGCAGTAAATACCATACCGGGCGTGCGCATGGAGGAGCGGTCGCCTGGAAGTTACCGTTTTAGTATCCGCGGCAGTTTGCTCCGCTCGCCGTTTGGTGTACGCAATGTGAAAATGTATTGGAACGGCTTGCCGCTAACGGATGGCGGCGGCAACACGTATTTGAATTTGATCGACTTCAATGCTATCTCCAACGCAGAGATCATCAAAGGTCCCGGTGGCAGCTTGTACGGCGCAGGCACGGGTGGGGTAATGTTGTTGACAAAACAGATCGACCCGGTTCCCCAGTTGCAATTTTCGGCCATGGCGGGCAGCTATGGTTTGCAGCGATATCAATTGTCGGCGTCGGGTGGATCGGATAAAGTAAAAGCTTCCGTGCAGTTTGCACATCAGTCGTCGGGTTA